>Ga0194132_10010039_pt1 | contig 12767 bp, 14 predicted proteins | sample TA2KigOf80mmetaG_FD_148612 | JGI IMG/M metagenome (GOLD analysis project Ga0194132, IMG submission 148612) | Freshwater microbial communities from Lake Tanganyika, Tanzania - TA2015054 Kigoma Offshore 80m | ecosystem: Environmental > Aquatic > Freshwater > Lake | place: Tanzania: Lake... | reverse complement strand
GGCGCCCGCTCCGCGAGCGACGCGACCTGCGACTGCGCCTCGACGAGCGTCAAGCTGCGCGTGTGCGTGGTCTTGTCCCAGTGGCGATTGCGGTGCTGCAGCAGGCCGAGCGCGCTGAGCGGAGCCCAGCACAACCCGAGCACGAACCGGGCGGCCAGCGTCGACGGCCACAGATAGAGGTGGGCCGGGCACCCCTCGGCGCGCAGCGCCACGTACGGAAGCACGTAGGAGACCGCGATGAGGCCCAGCGACAGCCACATCGGATAGAGGAACGCGTACAAGGGCGTTAGCACGTTGCCGAGCTGGATGAGCCCGCCGACGAGCGCGAGCGAATACCACACCGGGCTTCCGAGGTAGAGCGCCGCGTCGAACGCGACCGGGTCCCGACGGCGGAACGCCCGCGCGAATAACGGCAGCAAGTAGCGGACGGCGACGCTCGCGTGGCCCTGCATCCAGCGCTTGCGCTGGCGCCAGGCCGTCTTGAACTCGATCGGCTTCTCGTCGTAGACGATCGCGTCGTGCGCCCACGTCGGCCGCACGCCGGCGAGGATCGCGCGCATCTGGAACTCGAGATCTTCCGTGAGCGAGGCGCACCGCCAACCGAGTTGGCGCAGCAACGGCATCGCGATGCAAAGTCCCGTGCCTCCCAAAGAGGCGCTGAGGCCGGCGGCCACCTTCGCGTGTTGGAAGAAGCGGTTCGTGTACACGTAGTCGGTGTAGATGGCGCGCGTGATCCAGGAGTCGGTCGGATTCTTCGTGCCGAGGTAGCCTTGGATCACCTGATCGCCGCGGCTCAGGTGCGCGTCCATGACGCGCAAGAAAGTCGGCGACACGACGTTGTCGGCGTCGAAGATCAGAATCGCGTCGTAGGACTCGCCAGACTCCCACAAGCGGTGGAGCATCCAGTCGATCGCCGGTCCCTTGCCGCGGCGCGTCGTATCGAAGCGCTCGTGGACGCCGGCGCCGGCGGCGCCCGCGACCTCCGCGGTGCGGTCGGTGCAGTTATCGGCGATCACGAACACCGAGAACAACGCGGATGGATACTCCTGACGCCGCACGCTTGAGACGAGCTGAGCGATGACCGCCTCTTCGTTGTGCGCCGCGATCAGCACCGCAAACCGCGATGCGGGCGCAGCCGCGCCGACCGGGCGCGGTCGTCGGAATCCAAACAGCGCGATCCCCATCTGGTAGAAGACGAGCCCGAGCAGGAACGCTTGCAAGGGCAGCATGAGCGGATCGAACAAGTAGTCGGTCGGAAGGGAAAACGCCGTGAGCAGCGTTACCGGAATGACCGCGGCCAGGACGAAAGGGGTAAACCGACGCAACCCGTTGGACCTCCGAAACTTCCCGCGCCGAACGCGGCGGGCGTACTCTTACCGCAGAAGATTCCGTACCGCCCACAAAGGTTTACGCGCGTTCGGCGGCTTCCAGCGTAGGCCGCCAGCGGGGCGAGGGTCAAGAAGAGAGCGTGCACGTCGCGACACGATGGACCTCACACAAGCCATGGGATACGTGATCATGAGCAGCCTATCCGCCTCCACCGTCCGGTTCGACAGGATCGCGATTCTCGCCGCGATGCTGTCATGCGGTTTTTCCGCAGGAGGGAATTGGTAACCTTCCCGGCCCAAGCGACAAGGGATTTCGCGTGAATAAACCGGCCTTTGTGGAGGACGCTGGACGAGCATCATGCGAACTTGGCGGGCGGCAGAGGATTCGACGTGAGCCTGCTGGAACATTCGCGAAACGCAACGCGCTGGCGATGACGAAAGCGTCGCGGCGATCGGCCTTGATAATCGAGCTTGAGGCGTCGCGGTGTCCACGCCATGAAGAGGGGCTATCCGAAACCGGCCGGAGAATCCTCGACCCAAGTGGGCAGGATCCAGCCGGAACTGTCCCTCACCGCGCCGAACGGAGAACGTCCTGCCTGGGTAAGGCCCGCACATGACGTGATATTTTCTCGTCAGCAAATGGATCGGCTAGGAAACATGAACTAGGTGGCGGGGGACAATTCCTCCGCCGGATTTGATTCTCGGGGTGGCCCGGTCGGCGCTACACATTGAGCATCCCTACAGAGGGGGGGCCCATGGTAAGCCTGAAGTCGTGTACCGCGCTCAGCGCCTTGCTCGCCGCGACATGGTTCGTTTTGAGCGTTCTCTTTGCCGCATGCGCGCCTTGGTCTTTGCTGCATGCGGCATATGGCTCAACCCCAGCCCAAAACACGATCTCGCCGCTTTCCTATGAAAATCGACGTAACGAATACCAGCATTTTTCTACTACCGGCTTTCCAACTGGATTTTGGCCGCAAGATGCGCGCTCAGTGTTCAAGTACCCGGACGGCTCCTTGGGCTATGTTCAACACACACTCGTTAACGGTCCTTGGAATACAGCAAACATTCGAGACGCCATCCCTGGTGCCATTTTGCTACTCAAGCAAGTCGATGGTGTCTGGAAGGATAACCGATCGATAATCGACACCGTCAACAGTGTGCCCGGCTGTATCCACCCCAGAAAAGCCGTTGCGGCGGACTTCAACCGTGACGGGGTTATGGACTTTGCCTTTGCCTGCCATGGCTGGGATGCCCCCCCCTTTCCTGGTGAACGCGGCAGGGTTTTGCTGAGCCAGCCGAATGGCACGTATAGATTGAACTACTTATCAAACGACATCGACTTTAATCACGGCGCCGCTAGCGTTGACATCAATGGCGACGGGTATCCTGATCTGATCGTCTCCGCGATGCAAAGCGTCGGCATCTTCATCAACAACCGCTCCGGTTATTTCGTGAAGTCAGCCACTCACACCATCCCGCAAATTCGCCGCGCCATGCACCTTGAGCTCGTCGATGTGAACAACGACGGCAAAGCCGATTTGCTGGTTGGTAGCCATGAATGGGAGGACGCCACAAAAGTTATACTTAATCCGGGCGACAACGACTTCGGTGGTTCGCGGTCGAACAGACCTGCTGAAATCATCATCCCGCCCGTTCCTGGTGCCGGGACGATTGTTGACTTCTTGTACGTTAAATCCGTCAACTCGCTGTACGTCTTGCGGACGGGAGATGGAAAATCTAACGGGACGACCTTTTATGCTGGTATGTGGCTGCAAAGATTTGATTTGGCCACCCGCGTCAGCAAGGTGGTTTACGCCGATCCGAACTGGTTTCACAACAACCGCAAATGGCACACTTGGATAGTCGAAAAAGACGGCTTCATCATGAGCGATTTCGGCCGATCGATCGCAGTACCTATTGAATAACTCTCTGGCGGTGATCTCATCGGGAATGTCCCGATCGATGTTGAAATAGGCAGAGCGGCGTTGCTTGCCGCGAGCCAGTAGGCTCCGGGTGTCGATTCCTTCAGGGAAAGCAACGCCATGACGAGAACTACCATCTCACGCACGCTCGCCGTCACACCGCGCATGGAAGAGGCTTGGCAAGCGATGGACGCCTGCTTCGGACGCTTCTGTCTGACCGCCGGTGTGGAAGCGCTGCAAGCCATGATGGCCGCCGATGTCGAGGACCTGTGTGGTCGACTGCATGCTCGGACCCCAGATCGGCGCGGTCACCGCTGGGGCCGGCAAGATCGGCTATCAGGGCGGCAAGGTCGATATCGTCCGCTGTCCGCTGGTCCTCCGGGACCGGCCGGACGGTCGATTCCTGCTTGGGGCCATAACCTGCCGCCCGGCGACACGGATGATCAGACTGCGTGTGCTTTTGTGGTCTGCCGGCTGGATGACGGGAAGCTCAAAATTCGTTGCACCGCAGCGAAAACTGCGAACTTGATGGCAACGAACGGTCGGTTTCGGGTGATGATCGAGCATAGCCGCTGCAGCCGGCTTCAAGCCGTTGTCGGGCGAGGTTGCCGCACAGCTCAGTCACGTCCTCGGCCATCATCGCCTGGATCGCCTCGATGCCGGCCGTCAGACAGAACTTGCCGAAGCAGGCATCCACATCTTGCCAAGCCTTATCGACGGCCGGCGTGACAGAGCCAGCGCGAGTCGTGGTAGTCTTCGTCATGGCGTTGCTTTCCCTCGTGGAATCGACACCCCGAGCCTAACGGCTCAAGGCGAGCAACGCCGCTCCCCTATTTCAACATCGGACGGGACGATCCCCAGTACGTAGCCTACCGAATGTGGCGGCCGATGCCTACCTGACGCGAGCGTAGCAATGCGAGTTGTCGCCCAAGAACGTCGGAAACAATCCTAGCGGATTGAAGTGCCGGGGGCTGAGCTCTTTCAGGTGGCGCCACTTGCGCTCGACGAAGGCCGTAGCGATCTGGCCATTGTATTCGCGAGCCAAGTCGCTTTCCCGCCCATGCGCAGCGAATTCCTCGAGCGCGAGACCGCAGCGCGCGAGCATCCGCGCCACCGAGCCCGGCGTGAAGTAGTGGAGATGCTCCGGGTAGACTGCATCCTGCAGGCGCTCGAGTTTGCAATCGAGACGCAAGGCAGGGAAGCTCGGTTGCGTGATATAGACGATACCTCCCGGAGCCATTTTCGCGACCACCTCCGCCAAGGTGCGGCATGGGTCGATGGTGTGCTCGAGCACATGCGAGAACCGCGCGATGTGAACGCTGCGATCCAGCACTGTGTCGAGCTCGTCCGCGCTCACCATGACCAATCCGATTTCCCGTCCGTAACGACGTGATTCGGCATCCCATTCTACCCCGATACACCGTGAGAAATGTCCGCTCGCCTGCGCCTCCTCTAGTAGCGTCGGCCAGGACGAGCCGAAGTCCAGGAGTGCAGGCTTCTCGAAAGCCACTCTCGTGCGCAACTCCTGCAGATGCGTCCGGTAGTAGCTCCGGTTTTGCTCTTGCAGTTGACGTTGAGCGTGACCGTCAGTGTAAACTCCAGTGTAGTATTCTCGCAGCTCATCGGGCGTAGGCTGGTCCAGCCACGACACATGCCTGCACACCCTGCAGATGACGAGAGGTGAGAGCATCGGAACGGTCAGGTCACGGACCGCTCCGCTGCATATCCTGCAGCGTTGTGTCGAGACAGCGGTCCGAACCGGTTCGGCTTGCGTCATCATGCGCGACCCTTTTCGTGCAGGGGATCTCATGACTCCCCTCATTTTTCAGATGGGGCAGAAGAGATCGGAGAAGAGCGGCTGGGCAAAAAGCGCCGCGGAACGCCGCAATCAGTACCGGAAGTTCGAATCTCAACCGGACAACGAGATAATTCAAAGACTTAATGGCGGGGTAGTGAGGATGGCCCCACTAACCTGCTCAGGTCCGGATGCGTCGTTTTTTGATGGGATCGGGAATTCGGACTAACCCCCCCCTCCATCGGTCGGCTTTGGACCCACAGCAGCCGCTCAATAGATTTCCGATTCTGTTGCCTCTTAGTGCTTGCGGTCGGCGCACAACGTCAACCGCCAGGAAACGGAATCTCGTCAGGGCTGAATTACCTGTGGTTCTCGATGAAGTTGACCATCACCCTGAAGAACTCCTCTCGTGCCGCATCCGTCGCCCCCAGCGACGCTCCTAGGGTCTGTCCGTTGCCCCACGTTTCGGCACGACGTACTAGGGGGCCAAAGTAAGCGTTGTGGGCCATGTCATCAATATAAACCACGTCAATTTGCCCGCCCCGTTTCTGCACAGCCGAGACCCACTCCAAGGCGTTAGGGATACGTTTGCCCGGCGTGCTTTGGTTGCAGTACGTGGATGAGCCGGTAGGTACAGACGCAAACTGGATATTGAGCCGGCAGTCGTCACTCAAGGTCCATCGATGACCCTTGAGGTCCTGGTTGCCAAAGTCATCAAGCTTTCCAAAGACTAATTGCACCGGCACCCGTATTGCGTCCGGTAAGCCCAAACCAATCGGCGTGACCCCTTCTGCAATCACGCCTTTGACATGCGCCGGATCTACCACCCCTGCCAGATTCGCCACTACGGCAGCACCATTGGAAATGCCAAATAGATAGATACGTTGAGTATCAATGTCAAGGCGTTGGATGGCCCAACGATAGGCAGCTAATGCAGTCGTGTAGATCATCCGCTGACGGGCTTCATTGGTCAGCGAGCGCGCCCAAAACGAAGAAGTGCGACCAGAAAGGCCTTGCATGGCATACGCGTCAAAGGTCAGTGTTGCCATGCCGTACCGAAAAAAAGCCGCGTCCGACATCAAAACATCGCTGATACCGCCGCCACCGTGCACACTGATCATGAGCGGGGGCTTGTTAGCTCCTGACGGAATGCGGAATCTGACGCTGGATTCGCACGGATCAAAGCCGCCCATGCGCCCTGCAACCGTGAAGAATCCGGGGCTAATTGTCACCAAGGCCTGCTCACCCCGTTCATGCGGCAAGCAGTTGATCGATGGCTGCGCCCAGGCCAACGTAGACACTCCGGCGGTGAACAAGGCAAATAACCAGAACTTCAAACCCATTTCAACTCCTGTGCGAGTCCATATTGGAGTCGCACCGAGGCATTCTTCAAGCAGCGGCTGGCGGTGTCCTAGGCTTTCTATTCCAAATGGCGGAAGAACTTGAGCATCAACTGCCTCAGTTCCTGAGTCACCTCAGCGGCGGCACAAAAGTCCGGCTTGGGCGCTGCGCGGCAACGGCCCGTGGCGGGATCGCGCCCGCCTGACGCAGAAAACACTGATCGGCCCTCACCGAGTGGTCCAGGTGGAATGTTAGTTCAGAGTTGGCCTTTTTGCTACTTGGAGCATGGCCGGCGAATCCTGTCGGCGTCGCGCAGCCGGCCACGCGGCTGATGCAGGCATGAACAACTTCGGTCCCGGTGGCTTGTAGCCGAGAGATTCATGCGGCCCTATGGCGTTGAAGTCGCGCCGCCAGCTTTCGATAATGATCTGGGCCTCACGCAGCGTGTAGAAACTTCGCCATTCAGAAGTTCATCACGCAGGCGTTCGTTGAAGCTCTCGACGTAGCCGTTCTCCCAGGGGCTGCCTGGCGTGATGTAGGCGGTCTTGGCGCCGACCGCGGTGATCCATTCCTGCACAGCCTTGGCCACGAACTCCGGCCCATTATCGGATCGGATGTGACCAGGGACTTCGCGCAGGATGAACAGATCGGACAGCACGTCGATGACATCAATGGCCTTGAGCTTGCGGGCGACCCGAGCACGAGGAACGCGCCGGCGGCGCCTTGCAGCACGCGGAACGCGATCAGCGCCTCCATCGTCGTCGCCAGGCCGCACAGCACGGACGTCACGCCGAACGCGACCATGCCGAAGACGAACATCCGTCGCCGCCCATAGTAGTCGCCGAGCGCGCCGGCGAGGATGAACAGCGCGCTGAGCGTGAGCAGGTAGCCGTAGTAGACGTACGACTGCGCTTCCAGCACGTTCGCCAGGCCGGTCGGCAGCTCGCGGCCGATGCGCGGCATCGCGACGTTGACGATCGTCGAGTCGAGGAAACCGATGCCGGATCCGAGCACCGCAGCGATCAGCGTCCATCGTTTCCGCGTGGCGTCGCCCGGCGCGGCCTTCGGATTCATCCGGCAGCGTTCGTAGGCGGTGGAACCGTCTTCTTCGCGTGCGCTGGCTACGGCAGCGACCCTTCGGCCGCGACCTCTGTTCGGCTTGCGCGATCGCCGCGATTACGCGAGAACATGAAGCCATGGACATCCATCCCGCAACACCCGACCGCTGGCAGGACATGGAGACGCTGTTCGGACCACGCGGCGCATCCGCCGGATGCTGGTGCATGTGGTGGCGTCTAAGCAGCGCGGAGTTCGAGCGAAACAAAGGCGCGAAGAATCGCGACGCGATGCGCAAGATCGTCGCGTCCGGCGGCGCGCCGGGGTTGATCGCCTATGTGGATGGGCAGCCGGCGGGTTGGTGCGCGATAGCGCCGCGCGAGGATTATCCGTGGCGCGCTCGGTCGCGCACGCTGAAGCCGATCGACGACCGGCCGGTGTGGTCGGTGAGCTGATGCTTCGTGGCGCGGCCGTACCGGCGCCAGGGTGTCACGGTCGCGCTGTTGCGGACGACCGCCGCGTTCGCGAAGGCGCGCGGCGGGACGATCTTGGAAGGTTATCCCGTACGGGCGCGCGCGGGGCGCATGCCCGACACGTTCGCGCGGACAGGGCTGCCGAGGTCGTTCCTGGCGGCCGGATTCACCGAGGTCACGACGCCGTCGCCGTCGTGGTCGATCATGCGGCTCGAGCTGGGATTGACGAAGAAGGCTTCGCGCCCGGCTAAGAAGGCTTCGAGCGCGCGTACTGCACGGGCCAAGGGACGTTGACGCCGAGCGCGCGCGCCGCGTGCAACGGAAAGTACGGGTCGCGCAGCAGCTGCCGCGCGATCAGCACGAGATCGGCTTCCCCGTTCCGCACGATCGCGTCCGCCTGGGCCGGCTCGGTGATGAGTCCGACCGCGCCGGTCGCGATGCCCGCTTCCTTGCGCACGCGCGCCGCGAACGGCACCTGATAGCCAGGCCCCAGTGGGATCGTCACGCCGGCGATCGCGCCGCCCGATGAGCAGTCGATCAAGTCGACGCCCATGCCCTTGAGCGCGCGCGCCAGCTCGACCGTCTGATCGACGTCCCAGCAGCTCGTCATCGCCCAGTCCGTGCACGACAACCGCACGAAAAGCGGCAGCGACTCCGGCCACACGCCGCGGACGGCCGCGACGACTTCCTTGCAGAAGCGCGTGCGGTTCTCGAACGAGCCGCCGTATTTGTCGGTGCGATGGTTCGTCAACGGCGATAGGAACTCGTGGATGAGGTAGCCGTGCGCGCCGTGCAGCTCGATGACCTTCATGCCGGCCGCGAGCGTGCGCTTCGCCGCGTCCGCGAACGCGCGCACCACGTCGGAGATCTCGGATTCGGTCAATGCGTGCGGCACCCAATGGCCGTCGGCGAACGGAATCGCGCTCGGCGCGACCGGTTGCCATCCGCCCTGCTCGACCGGCACCGCGTGCATGCCCTCCCATGGCCGCGCCGTGCTCGCCTTGCGTCCGGCATGCGCGAGCTGGATGCCCATGACCGCGCCCTGATTGTGCACGAACTTCGTGATGCGCTCGAGCATCTCGACGTGCTCGTCATTCCACAAGCCGAGGTCGTGCGGGCTGATGCGCCCGCGCGCTTCGACCCCCGTGGCCTCGGCGATGATCAGCCCAGCGCCGCCGACGGCGCGGCTGCCGAGGTGCACGAGGTGCCAATCGTTCGCGAAGCCGTCGCTGGAGGAGTACTCGCACATCGGGGATACGGCGATGCGGTTCCGCAGCGTCACGCCGCGCAGGGTCAACGGGTCGAACAGATGCATGTCGCGGGATCAGTCCTCTCGCCGAACGGGATTCTGCAGCACGCCGAAGCCTTCGATCCAACACTCGGCGACGTCGCCGTCCTCGATGACGACCGCGCCGGGCGTGCCGGTGGACAGAATATCACCCGGGTACCATGGCATCACGTAGGAGTGGAACGAGATGAGGTATGCGGGCGGGTAGGCCATGTTGGACGGCGTGTTCGAGCGGTGCTCCTTGCCGTTCTTCGCGGTCGTCACGCGCAGCTGAAGCAGGTCGGGCACTTCGTCGAGCGTGATCAGCTCAGGGCCGAAGCTGAAGAATCCCGGGAAGTTCTTCGCGCGCGTGAGGAAGCGCGGGTTCTTCTGCAGGATGTCCTCGGCCGTTTGATCGAGGATGAGGCAGATGCCGGCGACATATTCGAGCGCTTCCCGCTCCGGGACGCGCCAGCACGGGCGGCCAATGATCAACCCGACTTCGGCCTCCGCCGTCACGCGCCGCGATTGCTCCGGCAAGGGGATGACTTCGCCGGGGCCGATGATCGTGTGATCCCCCTTGATGAACGATGCCGGCTCCTCGGGGAACGGCGCCTGCAGGTCGTCGGCGTGCTCGCGGTAGTTGAGGCCGATGCCCCAGATCTTGCGCGGCTTGCGGTACAGCGGTCCGAATCGCGCCGTCGAGGCATCGACGACGGCGTGCGGGGGGACCTCTGCCGCGAGCATCTCCAGCCGATTCGACAACCCCGCTTTCAGCAGGCCGAGGACGTCGATGGGAACCGTCGTGCCCCACTGCGCGTTGATCGCGCGAATCGGGACGAGCCCGCGCCAGGTGAGGACGGCCGCTTCTTCTCCGTGCTCGGTGCGGATGGTGCTCAGTCGCATGCGTCCTCCCGTGTAATTGCGTGGCGGCGTGTGCGGTGCGCGGCGTGCGCCGTCGCTGGGCGAGCCGGACGGTTGCCTCGCAGTTACTCTCGCTGATGAGCCTAGCCGATCGACAATCCCGCGTCGACGCGGATCGTCGCGCCGGTGACGTAGCGAGCGTCGTCGGAGAGCAGGAAGATGACCGCGCCGGCGCTGTCCTCCGGATCGCCGATGCGCCGCAGCGGAATGCGTTCGAGCCGAGAGGATACGACGATGGATCCTTCAGTGCCTCTCGATTCCTGTCCGTGGCGGTCAGCCCCGGTGCGACCGCGTTGACGCGGATGCCGTGCTTGCCGAGCTCGACCACCATCGAGCGCGTCAGCGCCTCGACGCCCGATTTCGCGGCGGTGTAGTCCGCCGTGTTGGTTGCTGGGCGATGCACCGTGCTCGACGAGATTTGCACGATCGCGCCGCCGCCGGCCTCGGCCATGTGCCGCGCGGCTGCTTGCGAGACGAGGAACGCACCGCGCAGGTTGGTCGCCTGCGCGGCGTCCCAGTCGGTGGGCGTGATATCGAGGAAGGGCTGGCGCTTCGCGAACCCGGCGTTGCAGACAACCGCGTCGAGGCCGCCGAACGATGCGATGGCCGTTCGCACGAGGTTCGTCGCGGCGGCGGCGTCTGAGACGTCGGCTCGCGCGGCGATCGCTTCGCCGCCCGCGTGACGAATCGCTTCGACGACGGCATTCGCGTCCGCCGCGCTCCGCACGTAGTTGACGACGATACGCGCGCCCTCGGCAGCGGCACGCAGCGCGATCTCGCAGCCGATGCCCCGGCTGGCGCCGGTGATCAACAGACGGAGGCCGGGAAGGCGTGGCCTGTCGTTCGTCGCGATGTTCTTTTGGGAGGGCACGCTTGGGGTGTTCGCGGTGGGGCGAGGGTGTCCTGGTGGGGGGAGGTGGACTGCGGAGAGAGGTTAAGCAGTTGGGAGGATGCGGCAAAGCGAAGTCAAAATCACCTTGTCGTTACCCGTCCACGAAATCGGGACAGCTTCAGTACATCCAGCTTGGCGATTAGCTCTCGGGCGGCATCGACGGCGCTATTGCCGCCGGTGACGATGATGGCTTGCTGGCGCCGGTCGACCGCCACACGTACGTCGGGGTAGGCGTTCTGCAAGGCGTTGTGGGCCGATTGGCGATATCTTCGGCAAGCCGGCCTGTGGCGCGTTCTTGGGCGAACTCGCTGGGCGGGACGTGCTTGAGCACGATGACTTCCGTGCGAACGCCGGCGCCACCGGCTGCGACCGGTTGATCTAACGCCGCAACCATAGCGCGAGCGCGCTCGACCTGTTCGGCCTCTCCTTGCAGCACCACTGCGCCCAGCGCTACATCCGCATAGACCTGCACCGACGGTAGGGCTTGCCGTAGCGCGCCGACCACGGCTTGCGCGTCAGCGGCACGCAATGTGAGCACTGCGGTCGTCAGCGCCGATGGCGGACGGACGTCCAATTGCCGGATGACCGGCCGCATCTACGCGATGGTCGCCGGTGGGCCAGTGATGATCAGCGATCGGCTGCTTTCGTCGACCTGAATGCGAACCCCGCGAAAGGTCGAAAGCAGCAGTCTCGAAAGCGGAGCGAGATCGGCGTTCTGGGCTCGGATAACTTCGGTGACGGGAGCTTGCGGTGGCTGAACTTAGTCGATATCGGAGCTCCTGCTACGGGAGCTTGTGTCGGTGCGCCGGGCCCGTGGCAGCAGCGTACCCAAAGTCGTGGCCGATGGACCTTGCGCCTGCGCGTTCGGTGTTGAACCTGGCCCTACAACCGTCGCAGTTGGACTGACCACACCCTACGGCAGGCCCCGTGCAACGACCGGTTTGGTCGCAACCTCGGCCGTCGCGGTCGCATCAGCCACCAGCCGCAACGTGAACAGCCTGCCGTCAGGGGCGGATTGCGCAGCGAGTGTCACCCGATCTTCGGATTGGACTTCGACTTCGGTGGCGTTCGCCACGGCACGAACGCGAATCGCGCGCAGCTGCACGCCGATCAGCTCCGATAGTCGCGGAAAGCGAACGCTTCAGGTTCCGCTAACTCAAACGACGATGGTCTTTGAGCTTGGGAGATGGCGAACGAGAGACGTCGCGGGTCGATCGGATCGGATGCGGCAAACGGTCGAAGCACAGCTTCGAATAATTCCGACGGTCAGCGTACGGAGATTGCTGGATCGATTATTCGGGGGGGGGCAAATATTGAGAACGCGCGGGCGCCGCGCTGGCCGCTACCAGCAGCACCGCCGCGCACAGGACACGATAAGTCGGTTTCCTGGAGGTACCGCCTTGCAGAGGCGCTCCCATCGACGAGAACGGATGGTTCAGTTGTATGTGCCGAACAGCATCTTTGGAGTGGGACAACAACTAGTGTCCATAACTGGCCGACGTGATGTCAATCCGGAACATGACATGCGAACGCTCACAACTATTGCGTTCGGTACGATGACAGCGATCTCAGAAAGTGCGCGGATTGATCGATTAGGCGCTGTTCAATGGACTAAAGAGCTAACGAGCTAGCAGGGTCTATGCATCGATTCAGCAGCTTTTCGACAGTTTCTTGGCAGTTTCTGAGGGGGCCGGCGTTCGGCGACGCCAAAGGACGGATCCGTCGTGAACGATAGCCACTACCCCCCCCCCCCCCCCCCCCGGGCGAGG
>Ga0194132_10010037_pt1 | contig 12770 bp, 16 predicted proteins | sample TA2KigOf80mmetaG_FD_148612 | JGI IMG/M metagenome (GOLD analysis project Ga0194132, IMG submission 148612) | Freshwater microbial communities from Lake Tanganyika, Tanzania - TA2015054 Kigoma Offshore 80m | ecosystem: Environmental > Aquatic > Freshwater > Lake | place: Tanzania: Lake... | reverse complement strand
ATGATGGCCATCGATCTGTTGTGGGACGGGGCGGAACAGGCCAGGCGGGTGGTGGGGGAGCACCGGCCGTCCCTGAGCGTGGAGGAATACCTGCGCCAGCAGCAGGCCATCTTCAACACCGAATTTTATGTCGGAGAGGAGAGGGACTGAGATGCGGCTCGGACTGGTCACCTACAACCTGGCCAAGGACTGGGACCTGGAGGCCATCATCAAAAACTGCGATGAGACCGGGTTTGCCGGCGTGGAGTTGCGCACCACCCACGCCCACCAGGTGGAGAGCGACCTGAGCGCGGCCCAGCGGCGGGAGGTGCGTCGGCGCTTCGCCGATTCGCCGGTGGAACTGGTGGGCCTGGGTACGGCCTTCGAGTTCGACGCGGTTGACCCGGCGGAATTGCAGCGCCACATCGAGGGAACCAAGGCGTACCTGCAACTCGCCGCGGACCTGGGCGCTTCGGGGGTGAAGGTGCGACCCAACAAGATCCATGAGGACGAGGGGGTGCCCAGGGAGCAGACCTTCGCGCAGATCGGGCAGGCCCTGCGCCAGTGCGCGGAGGTCGCCGCCGGACTGGGGGTGGAACTGCGGTTGGAGGTACACGGCCGCGTCACCTGCGAACCCCCGTACATCCGCACCATGCTCGACCACGCCGATCACCCCAGCGCGGTGGCCTGCTGGAACTCCAATCCCCAGGACCTGAAGGACGGCGCCATCGACGCCAATTTCGCCTTGCTGGAGGGACGGATCGGCCTGGTCCACATCAACGAGTTGTGGAACGACTACCCCTGGCGCCGGCTCTTCGCCCTGCTCCGGCAGAGCGGGTACGAGGGCTATTGTCTGGCGGAAATCCCCGAAAGCGCTGATCCCTTGCGCCTGATGCGCTACTATCGCGCCTTGTTCGCGGCGCTGGCCCAGAGCTAGGAGAGAGATGCCCGAAATCGCCTATGTCAACGGCCAATTCCTGCCCCTCGCCGAAGCGGTGGTCTCGGTGGAGGACCGCGGTTTCCAGTTCGCCGACGGAGTGTATGAGGTGCTGGCCTCATACGGGGGCCGGCCTTTTGCCCTGGAGCCCCATTTCAAAAGGCTGGAGCACAGCCTCCAGGCCCTGCGCATCGGCCTGGACATACATGCCTGCGGCCTGGAGGGCATCGTGCGGGAGGGGATAGTGCGCAGCGGCTATGCCGAAACCCTGGTCTATATCCAGATCACCCGGGGCACTGCCCCTCGCCACCACGAATTCCCCGCCGGTCCGATCCAGCCCACGGTGGTGATGACGGTCAAGGAGTTGCGCCGGCCAGCCCCCGAGCTGTACCAGCGGGGGGTGAAGGTGGTCAGTACCCCGGACCTGCGCTGGAAGCGCTGCGACATCAAAAGTACCTCGCTCTTGGCCAATATCCTGGCCAAGCAGCAGGCCGCCGAGGCCGGGGCCTTCGAGGCCCTACTGGTAGATGGAGAGGGGCGGGTCACCGAAGGCTCCTCGACCAGTGCCTTCTGCGTGCGCCAGGGGGTGCTGTGGACCGCCCCGGCCGGTCCCCACATCCTGCCCAGCATCACCCGGGGGGTGATACTAGACCTGGCCAAAGCGCTGAAACTGCCAGTGCGCGAGGAGTTCGCCACCCTGGAAGAGTACCGTCAGGCCGACGAGGTTTTCCTGGCCGGCACCACCACCGAGGCCATGCCCATCGTCCGCATCGACGAGCACCCGGTCGCCGACGGAAAACCCGGCTCCCTCGCCCGGCGGCTGCGCGAGGCTTTCCTGGAGTACGTGGCACACGGGGACTGGTGAGCGGCCCAACGAAAAGCGGGTGCCCTCCTTGGGGAAGGCACCCGCGCTCTTGTTCCGGCTGAACCCGCCGATCAGTGGATGACCACCATCTTCATCTCGGTCATCTCCTCCACCGCGTACCGGGGGCCTTCCTTGCCCATGCCGCTGTCCTTGAGCCCGCCGTAGGGCATCATGTCGGCGCGCCACACCGTGCCCCAGTTGATGTGGATATTGCCCGATTGCACCTGGCGGGCGTACTTGAGGGCCCAGTCGATGTTCTGGGTGAAGATGGCGGCGCTCAGGCCGTAGTTGCTATCGTTGGCCAGGGCGATGGCCTCGTCGATGTTGTCGAAGCGCGAAACCGCCACCGCCGGCCCGAACAACTCCTCGCAGGAGATGCGCATCTTCGGGTCCACGTCCGCCACGATGGTGGGGGCGTGCAAGGTGCCCTGCCTGGTGCCGCCAGTTACCAGGCGGGCGCCGTTGGAGACAGCCTCCCTCACCCACTCGTTGACCCGCACCGCGTCCTTCTCGCGGATCATCGGCCCCATCTTGATCCCGTCGGACAGAGGGTTGCCGGTGGCCAGGGCCTCGACCTTGGGCTTGAAGACGTCAAGGAAGTCGCCGTACACCTTCTGGTTGACCAGGATGCGCTGGGTGGAGATGCAGACCTGGCCGGCATTGGCGAAGCCGGTTATCGCGGTGGCATTGGCGACCTTTTCCAGGTCCGCGTCGGACATGACGATCACCGGGGCGTTGGAGCCCAGCTCCATGGTCACCTTCTTCATCCCCGCCACCCGGCAGATGTGCTCGCCGATCTCGAAACTGCCGGTGAAGCTGATCTTGCGCACGCGCTTGTCGCCGCAGATGGCGTCGCCGATGACCCCGCCCGAGCCGGTGATGCACTGGATGCCCTCGGGGGGCAGGCCGGCCTCCAGCAGGATCTCTGTCAGCTTGAGGGCCGAAAGCGGGGTATCGGTGGCAGGTTTGACGATCACCGCGTTGCCGGCGGCCAGGGCCGGGCCCACCTTGTGGCAGACCAGGTTGAGCGGGAAATTGAAGGGGGTGACCGCGGCCACCACCCCGCAGGGGATACGCAGGGTGAATCCAAACTTGCCGGCTCCGTTGGAGGCCGCGTCCAGGGGCAGGGTCTCGCCCCCGAGGCGCTTGGCCTCCTCAGCCGAGAGGGTGATGGTCTCCTGGGCGCGGGCGGCTTCGCCCCGCCCTTCGGTGATGACCTTGCCCTCCTCCAGGGTGATGGTGCGGCCCAGGTCCTCCAGACGGGCGGTCATGATCTCGGAGGCTTTGTGCAGGATCTGGTAGCGCTGGTACGCGCTGAGCTTGGCCATGACCTCGGCCCCGCGGGCCGCCGAGGCCAGGGCGGTCTGCACGTCCTGGGGGGTGGCCTTGGGCACGGTATCGACCACCGAGCCGTCGAAGGGATTGAGGACCTGGATCACGTCCTTCCCCTCCACCCAGGCACCGCCGATGTACATCTTCATGGGAATACCCTCTATTATCGAGAATGGTGGATTTGGATTCTTGAGATAGACAATAGCAAAAACCCGCGAGGGCGGCCAGACGGCCCGCTCAGCGATCCTTGGCGCAGCGGCAGCCCTGCATCTCCGACTTCACCTCCGGGGCTCCGTAAAGCCGGGTGGCGATGCGCAGATGGATGGGGTCGGTGCCAAAGGATCCTCCTTTGATGACCTTGTTGCGGCCCTGGGCCGGCCCCTGTGGGTTCTTGGCCCCCTCGCTGTTGCGGTAATAGCTGGCGTCGAGCCAGTCGTGGACCCACTCCTCGGCGTTGCCGGCCATATCCATGATGCCAAAGGGACTCACCCCGTCGGGAAAGGAGCCCACCGGGGCGGTGTAGCGGAAGCCGTCGGCGCTCCACCCCTGCTGGGGCCGGAGATTGGCCCGCCAGATCCCCTCGGCGTCGGGCCCCTCGTTGCCCCAGGGGTACTTGCGGTACGACTCGGCCTGACCCCGGGCCGCGTACTCCCACTCGGCCTCGGTGGGCATGCGCTTGCCGGCCCACTTGCAGTAGGCGTACGCGTCGAACCAGTTGAGCCCGGTGGCCGGCTGGTCCTCGGCCTTCATCTCCTCGTTGAGGTAGTGCTGCTGATGGTCCTGGTCGGGGGGCTGGTCCTTGTGGTCGAAGGAGGCGCCAGGGTTGGAGGCCAGGAACTTGCGGTACTGGGCGTTGGTCACCTCGTACTTGTCCAGATAGAAGGCGTCCAACCTCACCCGGTGTCGGGGGAGTTCGGCTTCGTAGTTGAGGTACACTGCCTTGTCGAAACCCTCCAGGTCGGCCTTTTCCCCGCCCATGAGGAATTCGCCGGCGGGGATGAGCACCATCTCAGAGGGATCCCTGGATTTGACCTGGGCATCCTGGCCGCAGGCGGCCAGGATCAGGCACCCTGCCATAAGGTAGAGTAAAACGCGGTAGTGGGACATGCGGGTCAATACCTCCTTTCACAAGTGAAGATCTGAATATACATTAACCTCGGATGCCTGATAAGGTTCCGCAACACCAGAAGCTCCCCCGGCCAGTGGCCCGTCCCGCCACCGCAGTGGCGGTGGAGGCCAGGGCAGGTGGGTGGGGGCGGGGGAGGATGAGAAAGAAGTGATAAAAAACAACAATTTATAAACAAGACCCCCGGAGGCTGATCCTGGCACGGCCCTTGCATAGACTGTCGGCGGGAAGGCCATATCTAGACCTGCAAAGGAGCGAGGGGCAATGGCAAAGGGCATTTTCGCACGGATGGCCGACATCCTCAAGGCCAACATCAACGAACTGCTGGACCGGGCCGAAGAGCCCGACAAGATGATCCGGCAGATGGTGCGGGAGATGGAGGAGGCGGTGAACAAGGCCACCGCTTCGGTGGGCACCGCTCTGGCCAACCAGAAACGCCTGGAGCGCCAGCACACGGAAAAGATCGGCCAGGTCGAGGAATGGCAGCGGCGGGCGGAGCGGGCAGTGGAGGGAGGGGACGACGAACTTGCCCGCCGGGCCCTGGAGCGCAAGGCCGTCTTCCAGAACATGCGCGACGAGCTGGGCGCGGCCCTGGAGGAGAGCAAACAGACCGTCACCCAGCTGAAGACCCAGTTGGGCGAACTCAAGGTGAAACTCGAGGAGGCCCGGGCCCGCGAAGGGGCCCTGGTGGCCCGCCACCGCGCCGCCCAGGCCCGCAAGCAGATGGCCCAGAGCATGTCCGGGCTGGGGTCAGGGGCCTTTTCGAGCTTCGAGCGCTTTGAGCAGAAGATCGAAAGTTCCGAAGCCGAGGCCGAGGCGTACGAGGAGATGGCCAGTGACAAGGACGACATCGAGAAGCAGATCCGCCAGTTGGACACCGGCAAGCAGGTGGAGACCGAACTGGCCCAGCTCAAGGCCAAGGTGACCCGGAAACAGGGTTGAGATGGGCCAGTTGGAGCGCAGCTTCGAAGACGCCAAACTGAAGGCGAGGATGTCGATGGAAGGCGGTATCAAGCGTCTGGGCGCCCTGTTCCTCAAGGCCTTGGCCGTGCCCATGGTGCCCATCGGCCTGGGTCTGATCCTCTACGGATTGTTCACCAACCTCCAACCCCTCTCCGCCGGCGTGGCCCTGGTGCTGATGGGCGGCCTGCTCTGGCTGCTGGCTTCAAAGTTGGACGCCGCCGCGCTCCTGGTGCGCCACCGCAAGGAGCAGAACCGCATCGTGCGCCTGGCCCGCCAGAAGGGCGGCCGGCTGATGGTGGCCGAGGCCGCCGCCGACAGCGGCCTGCTGGTGGAGGAGGCCGAGAAGATCCTGCGCGAACTTGCTGACGGCGGCTACGCCGAGGTGGAGGTGACCGACTCGGGGATGGTGGTCTACCGCTTCCCCGAGTTTCTCTACGGGCACGAGAAACACTGGGCCAGGAGCGTGGAGAGCGCCTGAGCCGTTCAAAGGGAGGACAAGATGGCACCGACGCGAATCCTGGGCACCATTTTCATCGGTATCTGCGCGATCATCATGTACAGCGGGTTGGTCTTCGGAGACCTGGGCGTGGCCCAGATGGCGGTGGGCACGGGCTGCCTGATCTTCCTTACCAAACTCTTCGACCGGATTTCCCGCCGCTGGAAGGAGGAGGGGGACCACAACGAACTTCAGGCCGCCCGTATCGAGGAGCGCTTTGCCGAACTGGAGCGCCGGCTCACCGACATCCAGGAGGTGCAGATCGCCCTGAGCGACCGGTCAGAATCGTGGGCCCCCAAGTCCGGGTCCAAGGAGGGGTGAAGGCATGGAAGTGGTCCAGATCGTCTTTTTGGGGGTCTGCGGGATCATTCTCTGCGGCGGCCTGGTCAACTGGGTGAACCTCTACATGGAAAAGCAGCATTCGGGAAAGAAACAGGCCAAGGAGTTCTACGCGCTTATTGAAGGCCGCCTCGCCGAGCTGGAGCACCGCCTCAGCGACATCCAGGAAGTGGTGCTGGCCATCGACGAAAAGCTGGAACAACTCGAAACGCAGCGGATCAAGGTACAGGAGGGGTAGCGATGCTTGCCAAGATACTGGGCGCGTTCCTGCTGGTCATCGGCGTGGTGCTGGGGGTGAAGCTGCTGTTCAAGACCATCGGCTTCCTCCTCTCCCTCGTCTTCATGCTGGCCGGCGCCGCGCTGGTGGCGCTGCTGGTCTACGCCGGATGGCGGCTGCTCGACCGTTGAGTCCGCCGTCGGGCGGGATGCTGCCCGAGCCGGGCGAGGAGGAGTTCCGCCGGGGGGTGGCGCTCTTGCAGGCCGGGCAGGCTGGGGAGGCGGCCGGGGCCTTTGAGCTGGCGGCCGGGGCCGGGCACCTGGAGGCCCGTTTCCAGCAGGCCCTGCTCTGCGTGCGGCAGGGGCGGACCGGCGGGGGGACCAGGACGGCCATCGCCCACCTGGAGTCCATCCTGACTGCCTGCGACGGGGGGCAGCCCTACGCGGGGGAGGACCGCGCCTGTTTCGCCCTGGGCAATCTCTACGCCGAGGAGGTGCAGACCCGCCCCCTCGCCATCCGCGCCTACCGCCGCGGCCTGGCCCTCAACCCCCTTTCGGCGCCGGGGCACGACAGCTTGGGCCTGGTGCTTCTGGAATGCGGCCAGGCCCTGGGTGCTCTGGGGGAGTTCAAGGTGGCCCTGCAATTGGACCCGAACCTTGCCCCCCCCTACGTCCATCTGGCCCGGCTGCTCTTCTACCACGTTGAACCCGAGGCCCTGGCCCAGGAATACACCCATATCGCCGAGGACTTCGGGCCGCGCGCCCCCCAGGTGCTGGCCCGCCTCTCCCTGGAACTGATGGAGCTGAGCCGGGAGCAGACCTACCAGGGCCTGTACTCCAAGGGGCACCAGCTCAAGAACCTGATGGGTCTGCTGGGCAGTCGGCTGCGTGGCCTGGTCCGCCAGGCTAAGGGGCAGCCGGCCCTGGAGGCGGAAATGGCCGAACTGGCGGTCGAACAGGAACGCCTGTACGGAGAGTGGGTCAAGTACCTTGGCGCCATGAAACCCGAACAGGTGAGGTTGGTGCTGCTGGACCCCGCCCTGGTGGTGGAGCGGGTCTGCGCCGCCCTGCGCCTCCAGGCCGGGGCCGTCGGGTTGCACCTGCGGGTGCAGGAGGAGGTGCCCCCGGTGGAGGCCGACGAGCGACTACTGCGCGAAGCCCTGTTCAACCTGGGCCTCAACGGGCTGGAGGCGCTATGGCCCCGGGGGGGGAACCTCACCCTGAGCCTGGGCTGCGACCTGGATCAGGGGGTGGTCTTTTTCGAGGTGGAGGACGACGGCCCAGGAATCCATCCCGAACACCTCGATCACCTCTTCGACCCCGGGTTCAGCACCAAGGAGCAGGGCAACGGGTACGGGCTGAGCATCGCCCGCCGCATCGCCCATGCCCACCACGGCGAGCTGCGGGTCAAGAGCCGGGTGGGTCACGGCACCGTCTTCCGCCTCGACCTGCCGGTCAATTTCGAGGTGAGCCACAGCGTGGTTCCCCTGCGGGCCCTGGGCTGAGGGGCCGGTGAAAGAGCCCCGCAAAGGCAGGGTGCTGGTCGCCGACGACCAGCCGGAACTGCGCCAGCTCCTGGCCCGGAAACTACAGGAGCGGGGCAAGGAGGTGGGTGCCTTTGCCAGCGGCCGGGCCCTGGTCGCCTCTTTGGGGAAGGAGGGCGGGGAGGTGGAACTGGTGGTGCTGGACATGGATTTTGGCCCCGGCGAGCCGGACGGCATCGAGGTATTGCGGCAGCTCAAGGGGCTGCGGCCTGAGCTGCCGGTGATCATCCTCACCGGCAAGGGCAGCGTCGAGGCGGCGGTGCAGGCAATCCAGGCGGGGGCGGCAGATTTCATCGAGAAGGACCTCTACGTCGAGGACAAGCTGGAACTGGGCATGGAGAAGGTGGAGCGCATGCTCCAGTTCCTGCGGGACAACGCCCGGCTGCGGGCTGAGAACGAAACCCTGGGCCGGGAGAACGTCTTCTACCGGGGCGAACTGGGCCGGCGCTACCAGATCGTCAGCCGCAGCCCCGCCATCCAGGGCATCCTCGAACAGGTGGAGCGCATAGCCTCCATCCCGCGGCCGGTGCTGATCCAGGGGGAGCGGGGCACCGGCAAGGAGCTGATCGCCGCGGCGCTGCACTACGGCAGTGACCGTCGGGAGCGGCCCTTCGTCAAGCTCAACTGCGCCGCCCTTTCCGAAACCCTCCTCGAATCCGAACTCTTCGGCCACGAGAAGGGCGCTTTCACCGGGGCCATCGACCAGCGCCGGGGCCGCTTCGAGAGCGCCGACGGGGGCACCCTCTTCCTCGACGAGATTGGCAACACCTCCCTCGAATTCCAGAAAAACGTGCTGCGGGTGATCGAGTACCAGGAATTCGAGCGCATCGGCAGCACCCGCACCCTCAAGGTGGACGTGCGGGTGGTGGCGGCCACCAACGCCGACCTGCCCGAGGAGATCGCCGCCGGCCGTTTCCGCGCCGACCTGTACGACCGTCTGCGCTTCTCGGTGATCCTGCTTCCCCCCCTGCGAGCCAGGCCAGAGGATGTCTCCCCGCTGGTGGAGTTCTTCGCCGCCCAGTTGTGCCGCGAGGTGCCCTCCATCGCCCTCAAGCCCTTCAGCCCCGCCGCCCTGGCCGCTCTGGAGTCCCACCCGTGGCCGGGCAATGTGCGGGAGTTGAAATTCGCCGTGGAACGGGCCCTGTGCGTGGCCCAGGGCAGGGAGGTGGAGGCCGCGGACCTGCCCCCCGAGATCCAGGGTCAGGGGGTGTCCGCCCCCGGGCAGGGCACCTTCGACGAACAGCTCGGAACCCTCGAAGCCGGGCTGCTGCGCCGGGCTCTCGACCAGGCCGGGGGCAGCCAGAAACAGGCCGCCCAGGGACTGGGACTGACCTACGACCGTTTCCGTCACCTCCTGCGCCGGCACCACCTCATCGGCAGCTGAGCCCCCTGCCTTGACAGGCCCCCCCCTCTATTTATATTAGCCCCCACCGGGGTCTGGAGCGGTGGGCGATGGAGAAAATCTTCAAGGTCGAGGTAACCCTCTCCGGCGAACTTGCCGAACTCTACGAGCAGTTGCTCCTGGAAGTCGCCGCCAAGAGCCAGATATCCCTGTCGGAAATGAACCGCACCCTGCTGCAGACCGGGGTGGTTCAACACCTCCTGATGTTGCAGGGCATGGGCCTGATCCAGAAGGAGGGCCAGGGCCGTCAGCAGGTCCTCATCGACCTCCTCTCCCGGGACACCCTGATGTGGGAGTTGGTGCAACTGGCCCGCAAATACTGGAGGAATAAAGGCGGGGGGCTGGTCAATCTCCAGGCCTGAGGCCGGCGTAGCGCCCTCCCGCATGCACCTCTTCTCCAACCGATTGGGAACCACCAGTGGCGCTCTACAACAACACGGTCCTCGACCACTTCCAGCACCCCCGCAATGCCGGGGCGCTGGAGGGGGCCAACGCGGTGGGCCGCGCCCTCAACGAGGCCTGCGGCGACGAGATGCAGCTCTATCTCGAGGTGGAGGACGGGCAGGTGCGGCGGGCCCGCTTCCGCACTTTTGGCTGCGCCGCCGCCATTGCCGCCGGTTCCGCCCTCACCGAACTGGCGAAGGGCTCCACCCTCTCCGCTCTGGAACAGCTCGGCAGCGGGGAGGTGGAGGGCGCCCTGGGCGGCCTGCCCCCCCTCAAGGTCCACGGCGCGGCGCTGGCCGCCGAGGCCCTGCGCGCCGCCCTGGCCGATTACCGCCGACGCTGCGAAACAACAAACCCCCAACCCCTCACCCACACCTTGTGAAAGGGAGTCTTATGGCCTACACCCTGCCCGCTCTGCCGTACGCTTTCGACGCGCTGGAGCCGCACCTCGACGCGCGGACCATGGAAATCCACCACGGCAAGCACCACAACACCTACATCACCAACGTCAACAAGGCCCTCGAAGCCCACCCCGCCCTGGCGGCCAAGAGCGTCGAGGACCTGATCATGGATCTCAACGCCGTGCCCGAGGCCGTCCGCACCGCGGTGCGCAACAACGGGGGGGGGCACGCCAACCACAGCCTCTTCTGGACGGTCATGGCCCCCAAGGCCGGCGGGGAACCCGGCGGTGACCTGGCCGCGGCCATCACGCGGGACCTGGGCGGTTTCGCCGCCTTCAAGGAGAAGTTCGCCGCGGCCGGCACCACCCGCTTCGGCAGCGGCTGGGCCTGGCTGGTGGTCAAGGGTGGCAAACTGGAGGTGCTCAGCACCCCCAACCAGGACAGCCCCCTGATGGACGGCAGCGGTACCCCCATCCTCGGCCTGGACGTGTGGGAGCACGCCTATTACCTCAACTACCAGAACCGCCGGCCCGACTATATCGCCGCCTTCTGGAACGTGGTGAACTGGGCCGAGGTGGCCCGCCGTTTCCAGGCCGCCAAGTAAGGGGGAGACCGATGGCACTCAAAGTTGGCGACACCGCACCCGCTTTCACCCTGCCCAACACCAAACGCGAGCAGGTGAGCCTGGAATCCTTCCGGGGAAAGAGCAACGTGGTGGTGCTCTTCGTGCCCCTGGCCTTCACCGGGGTCTGCACCGCGGAGTTCTGCGAGATCTCCGCCGGGCTGGGCATCTACCAGAACCTCAACGCCGAGGTGTTGGGGATCAGCGTGGACAGCCCCTTCAGCCTGGGGGCCTGGGCCGAGAAGGAGAAGATCACCATCCCCTTGCTGAGCGATTTCAACAAGGAAGTCAGCGCCGCGTACGGGGCGCAGTACGAGGACCTCATCGGCTTGAAGGGTGTGGCCAAGCGCTCGGCCTTCGTCATCGACAAAGGCGGGGTGGTCCGCTTCGCCTCGGTGTCCGACGACGCCAAGGTGCTGCCGGACTTCGCGGCGGTCAAGGCCTGCCTAGAGTCCCTGAACTGAGATCCTGAACCGGGTCGTCGGCAGAGGGGCGAAGCGCGGGCTTTGGCCCCTCTGCCTTTACCAGGCGTTTTCCCAGCCACAGGACAGGTCATGCCGCGCAGCCGACGCGAACCCGAAGACCCCGACGAACGACAGCGCTCCCAGGGCCCCAAAACCTACTGGGACAAGGTGGACCAGATCGCCGGCCACTTCTCCCAGATCATGGAGGTCCTCGGCCTGCCCCTCGACAACGCTCACCTCCGGGACACCCCGGACCGGGTGGGGCGCATGTACCTGGAGATCTTCCGCGGTCTCGAGGAGGGCAACGAGCCGACCTTCACCACCTTTCCCAACGAAGAGCAGTACAGCAACATGGTGATCGTCAAGGACATCGAGTTCTACTCGGTGTGCGCCCACCACATGATCCCCTTCTTCGGCCGGGCCCACGTGGCCTATATCCCCGACCAGAAGATCGTCGGCCTGAGCAAGATCCCCCGGGTGGTCGATTTCTACGCCCGCCGGCCCCAGTTGCAGGAGCGCCTCACCGAGCAGATCATCGACCTGCTGGTGGAAAAGCTGGAGCCCCAGGGGGCCATCGTGGTGATGGAGGCCAGGCACCTGTGCATGGAGATGCGCGGGGTGGAGAAACCTGGCGCCTATACCACCACCTCGGCCATCCGCGGTTGTTTCGGGGACCAGGTGGTGCGCAAGGAATTCCTGGATCTTTTGATGAAAGACAGCAAGGACCGCTAGGAGGCGCCATGAGCCAACCCCGAAGCCCCGAAGCCCCTGCCCCCTGTACCCGGCCGCCGGCGACCCCGGCGGCCACCGCCCACAAGGAACTGCGCGACGACGCTTACTGGCAGCAGTTACCCGCCTATCGCCACCTGAGCGCACAGGAATTCCACGATCACCGTTTCCAGAGCCGCAACTGCGTCACCAATGTCGCCAAGCTGCGCGAGGTGGTGGGCTCCCTGGTGCCCGAGTCCTTTTACCAGGACGTGGGCCAGGGGGTGTTGCGCTCGACCATGAGCCTGCGCCTCTCCCCCTACATCCTCAGCCTGATCGACTGGAAGAACCCGGCCGAGGACCCCCTGCGCCTCCAATTCCTGCCCCTGGCCTCGCGCTTGATGCCGGATCACCCCGAGCTGGCGCTGGATTCCCTGCACGAACAGGAGCATTCCCCGGTGCCGGGTCTGATCCACCGCTACGCCGATCGCGCCCTATTCCTGGTCCTGGACACCTGCCCGGTATACTGCCGTTTCTGCACCCGCTCCTACGCTGTGGGCCTGGACACCCCCAAGGTTGAGAAGCTGCACTTCGGCGCCAGCTCCGAGCGGTGGGAACAGGCTTTTTCGTACATCGCCTCGCGGCCGGAGTTGGAGGACATCGTCGTCAGCGGTGGCGACGTGTATAACCTCCGCCCCGAGCAGCTCGAACACATCGGCAACACCCTTCTCGACCTGGAGCACATCCGCCGCCTGCGCTTCGCCACCAAGGGGCCGGCGGTGATGCCCCAGAAGCTGGTGGGGGACCAGGAGTGGGTGGGGGCCTTCCTGCGGGTGGTGGAGCGCAGCCGGCAGTTGCACAAGGCGGTGGCCCTCCACACCCACTTCAACCACCCCAACGAGATCACCGCCATCACCCGCCAGGGCCTGGAC
>Ga0194132_10010034_pt1 | contig 12772 bp, 12 predicted proteins | sample TA2KigOf80mmetaG_FD_148612 | JGI IMG/M metagenome (GOLD analysis project Ga0194132, IMG submission 148612) | Freshwater microbial communities from Lake Tanganyika, Tanzania - TA2015054 Kigoma Offshore 80m | ecosystem: Environmental > Aquatic > Freshwater > Lake | place: Tanzania: Lake... | reverse complement strand
CCGGCGTCGGCCTCGTTCAAAAACCCAATAATCTGCTCCTCGCTGAACCGCTTCTTCATGTCCGCTTCTCCTGTCGAAAGCGGACTCTACTAACATCAGCCTGGTACTACTATCGGGGGGCAGGTCAATCCAAGCGAGGCGGTCTGCGCCGCCAGCGGGCCGCTCATACACCCGAATGTGGCATGTCAAGAAAATACGCGGGGCGCCGACGGTGCAAGCGGCGGATCAATGCCTATAGATGGAGGTCGGGTTGAAGCCGTCGACCAGGATCGCAAAGCCGAGCCGCACCTTGCTCACGAAATCACGCACGCCGCCCACCTTGGCCAGCTCGCGGCCTAGGCGGTGGGGGCTGAAATAGAAGTTTCGCGTCGCCGTGTTCTTGAGGTGGATGAGCGTCTTGCGATCGAGCTTGTCCTCGATCAGATGTGGAATCCGGAAGTCGGGCTCGGGATTGAGCGCGAAGTCGCGCCAGTAGTCGCGCGGAATGATGCCGCGCGCGAGGCCCGTCTTGTAGATCGCCGTGCCGGGATACGGAATCAGCACGCCAAACGACACATAGTCGGGGTTGAGATGCTTGGCCAACTCGACCGTCATGCGGGTATCCTCGATCGTCTCGTCGAGGAATCCGAACATGAAGTAAAGCATGATCGTCATGTCCACCGATTTGGCGATCTCGACGCCGTGGTGAACCTGATCAAGCGTCATGAACTTGCCGGAGTCCTTAAGAATGCGCGGCGAGCCGGTCTCGACCCCGAAGTGCACGCGATAGCATCCTGCGGCCTTGAGCTTGGCGTAGAGTTCGGGCGTCACGCGATTGACGCGATCGCGGATCGCCCAATTCACCTTGATGCCGCTCTTGATGATGCCGTCGCAGATGTCCATCGCCCGCGTTTGGCCCCACGTGAACGTGTCGTCGTAGACCTGAACGTCCTTGATGCCGAGGGCCGCGATCTGGCGGAATTCCTCGACGACCTGATCGGCCGTACGGGCATAGACCTTCTGCACGTCCATCTTGCAGAACACGCACTTGTACGGGCAGCCCCGCGACGTGACCATCGTGGTTTCGTAGTCCGACGGCGTCAGCACCGAGGTGTAGCGCTTGTAGGGAAGAAGCGTACGATCGGGCGGCGGAATCTTGGTGAGGTCCTTGACCACCGCGAAGGCCTTGCCCGGCGGAACCGGGCACCCCTCGGGGTCGCAGCTCCACAGGCCGGCACATGGGCCGACCGGCACGCCGTCCGCGATGCTGCGCACGAGATCGAGCAGCGCATCCTCGCCGTCGCCGGCCACCGCGTAGTCCGCGTCGCAGGCGAGAAGCGTCTCCTCGGGGTAGATCGAGGTGTGCGGTCCGCCGACGACGATGGTCGCCTGCGGCAGCAGACTCCGCGTCTCCGCCACCGTGCGCCAGACCGGATACCAAAAATCCGTCCAGGCCGTGATGCCGACCACGTCGGGGCGCATGTCGGCGAGGCGAAGGGCGGTCTGTTCGGGCGTCAGATCTTCGAGCTGCGCGTCAAGGCATTCGACGTTCGGGAAGCCGTTTTGGCGCAGATAGGTCGCGAGGATCAGGACGGACTGGGGCGGCTTGTTGCCGATCCGCTGGTTCTTGTTGAAGGTGTAGAGGGTCTGAACGCTCTGCTTGCTCGAAGGATAGACAAGCGCGATCTTGAGGTTGCGGCCCAACGCGCGCGGCACGCGCGCCGCGCCCTGCCGCGATCGGGGCCCCATCGTCGCCGACACGTTCATCAATTGCCCCCAGAAGTTCCGGTCAGCGGCCAGCCTTGATGACGATTCTCTTTTAGCATACCAGATTTTAGCATACCAGAGCCCACCCAACAATTCCGTAGACGATTAATCTCATTGAAAAATCAGGTCACTACGATCGGCCGCCGTCCGCCGGGGACGGCGCAACCCACCACCATCTAGGTCTTGGCCGGCTCGGAAGCAACCATCGCGCGCTTACGCGCGTCCTTGAGCCGGTGCTCGAATACCGTGGCGGCGGAAGCGCCGCCGCCGTAGACGTTCCTCAAGGTCCGCCAGATGCGCGTGGGATAGACAAGATAGCCGATCAGGTAGTTCGACATCATCGCGAACAGGCGATAGAGCGCGAGACGGCGAACGCCGACGCTCTCGTTCACCGTCATCGGGTTCATCGAGGTGTAGTCGGTGTTGATGGCGTTGAGCGAGAGGAAATAGCGATCGTCGAGCGTCACCCGGCCGGCCGCACGCAGAGTCGCGAAAAGTTCGCTGCCGGGATAGGGCGAGAAGATGTTGATCGGCACCTCGTCGACGCCGCGAAACGCCAATTTCAAGCCGTAACGAATCGTCTCGAACATGTCGCGACGCGTCTCGCCCGGAAATCCGATGATGAGATTGGTGCGCACGACGATGCCCAGGCGGCGCGCGGTCAACACCGACTTGGTGAGATCCGGGAGCGAGATTCGCTTCTTGATTCGCTCCAATGTCCTCGGCGAGCCGCTCTCAGGCGCATAGACGAGATAGGTGCACCCGGCTTCCCTCAGAAGGCCCAGCGTCTCTTCGTCCAAGGCCTCGCTGCGCGTTCCGGACGGCAGAGACCAGCGCAGACGGATGCCGCGCTCGATCAACTTGCGGCAAAATTCGACCGTCCACCGCTTTTTCGTGATGGCCGTCAGATCGTAAAACTGAAGGCTGTCGATCTGATACGCGCGGATGTAGTGCTCGATCTCGGCAACCACGTCGTCGACGTCGCGCAGGACATAACGCGTCGTCCACATCTGGGGGCTTGAGCAAAACGTGCAGCGATAGGGGCAGCCGCGCGAGACATTGATCGGCATGTCGCGCCCGAATTGGACGCCGAACGACTTCCCAGCTGACCAGAACTTCTCAAGATAGCCCTCAGGCCAATAGGGCCAAGGGATCGTGTCGACCTCGACAATGCGCGTAAGACCACCCTTCTCGACATAACGGCCATCCTCGTCGAGATAGCCAATGCCGTCGACCTCGCGTGGATCGCCGCCCGTAGCGCGGCGCACGACGATATCGGCGATGGCGCGCTCGCCCTCGCCGCGGACGCACAGGTCGAGTGCGGGGCAATCGCGAAGCACGAACTCGGTGAGCGCCGTGATGTGCTCTCCACCGGCCACGAACAATGCGTTCGGCAGCCGGCTACGCAGCCGCTTGATCAACTCCCGATGCACCGGCCATTCGCCCGAGAACATCACCGAGAAGCCGAGGACATCAGTGTCGCCGGGGATGCGCTCCAGGATCTCGTCGAAGGACAGGCCCTGGCACACATAGCCCTCGAACCCGGGCGCGGGCGAAAGCTGGTTCAAGCCCTCCGCGATCGGGTCGAACAACGTCACGCGGAGGCCCCTGCCGCGCAAATAGCCCGCGAGCGAGGCGAGGCCGATGGCCGGCGTCGCCTCGTTATTGAATGCCCGCTTGGTGGAAACCAGCGGCCCTCGCGTCAAAACCACATGCATCGTACTGTTATTCCCCGGAGAAATCGAAATCGAGAGTCCTGCAACGTTATCACGGGCGCACGATTAAGTATAGCTCCGCCTCGCCGGATGCGTACCCTCACTTCGCCGCTGGGAAATGCCGGAACTTGTCCCCGATGGACGATGCGCCGAGCAGAGCCCGAAGCATCCCGAAGAATGCCGCGCTCGCGGCGATGAGCGTGAAGAAGATATTGCATCCGACCAAGGCCGGGAGCTTGGCAGGGTGCTTGCGGCGGGCGAACGCGAAAAAGCCACGATAGCCCCAGAGGTACAGGGCGAAGCCGGCCGCGGCCGCGAGCCAAAGTCCGGTGGGAATTGGCGTAGGCAAGGGCAAGGGCGCCAAGACCGCCGCCGCGACGGCGACCAGCAATGCGGCGGAACTGATGCCGGTCCCGACCGAGGTGACACCCCCAGACTCGAAACGCCGGCGGCGGACAAAGATCTCCGCCCAAAGCGCGACGCGCTTGAAATAGGTCGTCGTCATCTTTTTGAAGCCTGGAAACTCGTGGCGCACGGCCACCGCGGGATCGAGCAACTGCTTGTAGCGCTCGCACAAGCGATAACCGAGCTCCTCGTTTTCGTAATCCATGCCCCAACCGAGACTGGGATCGAAGCCACCCAGGCTTTCGAACACCTCGCGCCTGACGCCGGCGCGCGAGGCATCGAACACCTCGTAGGCGATCACGCCGAGTCGGCTGAAGAAATAATAATTGAGCAGCGCCTTGTAGAGCGGCACGAGGCCGCGATTGAGCGGCTCGTCATGGTAAATACCGACCACGGCATCGGCCTCGCCGAGGCGCGCGAGGAAGTTCGGCAGCGCGTCCCGCAGCATCTCGGTGTCGCTGTCGAGGAAAAAAAGATTGGGCGCACGCGCCTCGCCGGCACCGCGATTGCGCGCCGCGGCCGGCCCGCGATTGGCAGGCTGGCGCACGAGCCGAAGCCGGCCGGGCCATGCGGCCGCCATCCGCTCGACGCGCGCCGGCGAATCGTCCGTCGAGCAGTCATCGACGACGATGACCTCGACCCCGCCTCCTCCGCTCTCGAAGACGCTCCTCACACAACGCTCGATCGTGCGCGCCGAGTTGTAACTCGGAATAACGACGGAAACCTCAAGCATCGTTTCGGGCGGTTACGCCTGGCCGATATTGCGTAGCGCCGAGAGTGCCAAGCGCGGATATTGGGAGGGGTTCCAGACCACGTTGGCGCCGAGCGCGCATTCGAAGCTGCACTTGCACTTAGTATCGACGATCCAGTCCTGCAGAGCCTTGGATTCGGCGCGTGCCAGCAGCGCATAGGGGTCGAAATCGACCTCGCGCAGATTGCCCATCGACTTGTCGAGAATTTCGCACGGCTTCAACTCGCCGGTCTCGCTGACGACGACGAGCTTCCGCCCTGCCACGCAGGGCGTAACAAAGCGGTCCTCGAAGACCGTGTCGATCAGGTTGCGGCGCGAGATATCGCGCACGCCGCGCCAGAGCGGGTACAGAAGCCGCCGCTCCTTCTTACGTTCGAACGACTCAAGGAGCTCGTTGACGGCGATGTACTTTTCGCGCGCGGCGGTCTTGAGGTCCGGGTCCTTGATGTTGCCGCGCGCGTAGGTAACCGAGAGGTTGTCGAATGCGAACTCGCGGTGAAGGAAATTCAGGATGTCCAGCATCCGATCTTCGGACTTCGCGGTGAAGACGGAATTGGCGTCCAACACTAGGTTTCCAAAGCGTTGACGCAGCGGCGCGATGGCGGCGTAGCTCTCGCGGATCTTCGCGAACGAACCCGACATCGAGCGCTGTTCGTCGTGCTCGCCCTCGATGCCGTCGATCGAAAAGGTGAGGCGCAGATGGGAATCCGGCGTCGCGGGCAAAACCGCCTCGAGGAAACGAACCATACGATCGGTCAGGGACGCATTTGTCGGTATCGTGGTGTAGCGCACACCGGTATGGCGCACGAAAATTCTGTAAATCTCGTCGAAATCTTTTCGCAGGAAAGGCTCGCCGCCCGTCAAGGAGAGCTGCAGCAAGGGCCCGATCCGGGCGGCGAAACGCTCAATCTCCGCGAGCGTCAGCTCCTCCGGCTTCCGCCCCTTTTCGATTTCCGCGTAGTAGAAGCAGAACTTGCAGCGGAAATTACAGCGATTGGTGACGTAGAAGATCAAATAACCGATCTGCCGCGGATCGCCGTAGGCCTTGAGAGATGGCAGCCGACCCATCACGCCACATCCGCTCGGGTTACTCGACGTAAAGGAGTCTCCGCGGATTCGACCGGCATCATGGCCGCGACGCCGGTCGAGCGACCGACCTCACGAAACTCATCCGAGAACTGCGAGTCTCTGCTGAGCGCCACGATCTCGTCCATTCGATCGCGAATCCTGTGGTGCAGCATGAAATCGCAGACGAAACCGGTCAGGAAAATGATGAGGCTCAGAATCAGCGCGGTGAGCGCCATCGCGAACATCGGCCGGTTCTGGACCTGGAAACCAGTGCCGAAGAGCCAAAACATCATTTGTTCGTAAGTCATCCACAGCATGAACAATCCGCTCGGAATCGCGATCATCGCGCTCAGCGGCCCGAAAAAATGCATCGGGTTTTGACCATACTTGTGATTGAACAGGATGGTCAGCAGATCGAAGATGCCTTGATATCGCAGCGTGCGATAGCGCGACGTGCCGTGTTTGCGCGCGGTGTTCTGGATCGGGGCTTCGGCCACGCGAAAGCCGGCCAGATGTGCATGAAGAGGTATGTAGCGATGGTGGTGGCCGTAGATACACAGATGCCTCGCCACCTCTCTCGACATCGCCTTGAGTCCGCAATTGAAGTCGTGCAATGCCAGCCCGGTCATGCGCTTGACCGTGCCGTTGAAGAGGAGTGAGACCATTCGACGCCGCAACGTGTCTTGGCGGCTTCGCCGCCAGCCGGTCACGAGGTCGTGGCCCTCACCCATCTTGCGCAGCAGGACAGGGATATCCTCCGGTTGATCCTGGAGATCGGCGTCGATCATGACGACGCGCTCGCCGCGGGCGAGCCTGAACCCAGCCGTAAGGGCCAGAGACTTTCCACTGTTTCGGCGCAGACGGATCGGTCGTAGATAACGTCGCTCGGCCGCCATGCGTGCCAACAGCACGCGGGTCTCATCACGCGAGCCATCGTCGACGATGATGACCTCAAACGCCCCGTCCAGCCCCTCGCGGGCTGCCATGGCGCTGATGCGATCGCAAAGTTCGGCCAGGCTCTGCGCCTCGTTGTACGCCGGCACAACGATGGACAGACGCGGCGGCGAGGAACCCGAATACTCCTCCATGGGCGCAGACATGCTGATCGCTGGCCTTCCTAAACCGTAGTCGCGGCAAGGGCTTTCCGGGAGTCGTCAAAATACTATGGCATCGGGCCGATTGCGCCAAGCCCGAATGGCCGCCACCCATATCGGAAAGGGTACGGGCCGTCGGGGGTGCGTGCGCACCCCTTATCGCCAACTCTTCTCCAGCTTGTCGTAGGCGCCCGCGCGCGCGTCCTCGCCCGCCTTGGCGAGGGATTTCTTCTCCACCCGGTCCGAGGCCGTGTAGCTGAACGAGTCACGGTACTGGATGAAGCGCGGCACCTTGAACCTAGCCAGGTTCGCCTCGCAGTGCGCGAGGATGCGCTGGGGCGTCACCGTTTCCTTGTCGAGCCCGGCCTGGAGCTGCACATAGGCCATGACCTCCTCGCCCATGACCGGATCGGGCACGGCGACGACCGCGGCCTCGCGGATCTCCGGCATCGTGCGCAGGACCGCCTCCACCTCGCGCGCCGCCACATTCTCCCCGCCCCGGCGCACCATCTCCTTCAGGCGGCCGACGATGGTGTGATAGCCGTCCGCGTCCACGCGGAAGAGATCGCCCGTGCGGAACCAGCCGTCGCGGAAGGATTCGGCGTTCGCCTGGTCCTTCTTGTAGTAGCCGTGCATTTGCCCCGGCCCGCGCGTCCACAGTTCGCCCACCTCGCCCGTGGGCACCGGCAGACCGTCCTCGCCCATGATCTTCACCTCGCGGTAGGGCGAGGGAATGCCGCACGAGCCCGATCCCACCATGTGCGTATCCTCGACCGGCATGTAGAGGCACGAGCCGTTCTCGGTCATGCCGTACATCTCGCGCGCCGTGATGTTGAAGCGTTTTTCCAGGGGCGCGTGGTTCTCCTTGGTGAGCCCGAAGGTGTAGGCGATCTTGAGCGAATTCTTGCCGTCCAGGGGATGTTCGGGCTGCTTGAAGACGGGTTCGAAAAGAAGGCAGCACTCGACCGCGTGCGCGCGCGCCCATTCCATGAAATTGGCGTTGCGCGGCTGCGAGCACATGTAGACCGCGGCCCCGTCGAGGAAGGCCATGGGCACGATGAACATGGGATCGATGTAGAAGAAGAACTGCGCGATGAAGACGCGCTTGAACGCGAATCCGAACTGGTGGCGCACCGTGCGCGCCATGACGATCCAGAAACGCTGCGGCACGACGCAGCCCTTGGGGAACCCGGTCGTGCCCGAGGTGTATTGGATGTTGGAGGGGTCGTCCAAGCCGCCCGCCTCGGCCGGCAAGACCGCCGGGTCGGCCGCGGCGAGGATGTCGTCCCATTGGGCGCCCGCGCCCTCGACCGCCCCGCCCATGGCGATGACGCGCGCGGGGTCGAGCAGGGGCGGGCGCTTGGCGGCAGCCGCCCAAATCCCGGCGAAGCGCGCGTGGATGACCAACGCCGCCGCGTCGGCGTCGTTGAGGACGTAGTCCAGCTCGCGGGCCGTGTAGCGCACGTTCGCCGGAATCATGACGCAGCCCAAGCGGCACAGCGCCAGCCACAGCACGGGATAGTTCGCGCAATTGGGCAGCATGACGCCCACGTGCATGCCCTTCTTGAAACCGCGCGCGGCCAGCGCCGCGGCCGCGCGATCCACACGATCCTTGAGCGCGCCATAGGTAAGCCGCTCTCCGGTCTCGAACAGCACGAGGGCGTCGCGCTCGGCGTAGCGTGTCGCGGCATCGGAGAGGAGCGCGTAAAGGCTCGGCGGCAGCGCCTCCGCCTCGAAGGCGCGGTCCCGCGCCCGAATCGCGCGATGGCGCGCCCAAACCGCCTCGATGTCCGTTCGCACGCCCGCCCCCGATTCGCCTCGATCGATCATCGGCCGGGGGGCGGCGCGCGATCAAGCGCGTCTGCTACAGTCGGCCCCCAGGCTTGGGAGGCGCGCATGGGCCGGTACCGCATCGACAACATGAAGGACTTCATCGGCAAGGAGATCCACCTTTCGCCGTGGCTCACCGTCACGCAGGAGATGGTGACCGGCTTCGCCACCGCGACTCTCGATCCCGACTGGATGCACGTGGACGTGCCGCGCTCGCGCCGCGAAAGTCCGTTCGGCGAGACGATCGTGCAGGGTTTCCTCATGCAGTCGCTCATCATCCACTTCACGCACGAGGGCCACGCCGAGCCCGAGGACATCGCCTACGGCCTCAACTACGGCATGGACCGGGTGCGCTTTCTCCTGCCGGTGAAGACCGGAAGCCGGCTTCGCGACCGCATCGTGCTGACGGGGTTCGACGAGCGCGCGACCGGGCGCTATCTCCAGCGCACCACGCACACCATCGAGGTCGAGGGCGAGACCAAGCCCGCCGTCGTGGCGGACTGGCTCGTGCTCTGGTTCAAGACCCTTCAGTCCTAGGCTCCCTTGGGCGGAAACCCGATCGCCCGTCCGGCCTGGGGCGGCACGGGCAATTGGCCGTGCTTGCCCATCACGGCCTCAAGGCGCGCGCGCGCATCCGCCGGCCACGGCACGGTGCGCCGCGCCTTCAGGTCCACGTGGACGTACATGACCTCGTTGGTCGCGGCCAGGTAACCCTCCTCGGCGTGGTACATGCGGAAGAAGGCGCGGTCGCGCTTGTCGTCGAAGCCGAGCAGTTGCGCGGTCATGCGCAGCCGGTCGCCCAGCTTCACCTCGCGGAGGAAATTGATGTGCGTCTCGACCGCGAACTGCGCGCAATCGGTGCGCGCGCGGTAATTTCCCGAGATGTCGACGAAGGCGAAGAAATCCTGCGCGGCGAGCTCGAAGGCGAGCAGGTAGTAGCCGATATTCATGTGGCCGGAGTAGTCGATCCATTCCGACTTCACGACCTGTTCGCGGCACGTCCATTCGCCGTCGGGTACGCTCAAGGCTGACATGGGGCGGTCCGTCTTCTGGGAAGGCCGCGCACTGTAGGAAGGCCCAAGCGCGAGAACAAGCGCGGGTTGCGGGTAGGGGATGGGATGGGCAGGATGCGCCAATCGAAACGGGAGCGGACGATGGAGAACGGCGCCTCGCGCGTGGCCACGGGCGGGAAATCCGTGTACGGCGCGTGCCTCGGCATCCTCATGCTGGAGGCGCGGTTTCCGCGCATCCCTGGCGACATGGGAAACGCCACGACCTGGCCCTTCCCCGTGCTCTACAAGGTGGTGCCCGGCGCCTCGCCCGAGCGCGTGGTGCTGCAGGGCGCCAAGGGCCTTCTCAACGTCTTCCTCGACGCCGCGGCGGAACTGGTCCAGATCGGCGCCGACGGCATCACCACGAATTGCGGATTCCTCTCGCTCTACCAGGCCGAGCTTGCGCGGCATTGCCGCGTGCCCGTGGCGACATCGAGCCTCATGCAGGTGCCCTTCGTGCAGACGCTCCTGCCGCCGGGGAAGCGCGTGGGCGTGCTGACGGTGAGCGCGCGCACCCTCACGCCCGAGCACTTGAAGGCCGCGAACGTGCCGGCGGATACGCCCATCGAGGGCACGGATTCGGGCAAGGAGTTCACGCGCGTCCTCATGGGCAATATCGAGCGCCTGGACGCCGCCCAGGCCGAGCGCGACATCCTGGACGCGGGCGAGCGCCTTCTGAAGAAGGCGCCCGACGTGGGCGCGGTGGTCCTCGAATGCACCAATATGGTGCCCTATGCGCGCGCGCTGCGCCGGCACCTGAACCTGCCGGTCTTCGACATCTACAACTTCGTCACCTGGTTCCATTCCTCGCTTTCGCCGCGCGATTTCGGCCCGCCGGGCTCGGCCCCGGGTGCCAACGCCACGCTGCCCTAGCGCCGTCATGCGCGCCAATCCGCTGGCCGACATCCCGGTCCTCGCCGACGATCCGGTCAAGAATCACCCCACGCGCGGCGAACAGCTCGACATCCTGGCATCGGTCGCCGCCCAGTGGTTGAAGCCCGGCGATGCGGTGATCGACCTGGGGATCGGCACGGGCTATGTCGCGCGGATGATCGCGGCGCGCGTGCCCGGCCTCAGGATCGCGGGCGTCGATCTCAAGACGGAGTCGCTCGCCAAGGCGCGCGCCACGCTTTCCCCGCTCGCGGCGGAATTGGCGCTCATCGAAGGCAATCTGGAAGAGCTGGACCGAGTGCGCGCGCCGGCTTGGCCCTACCGGGTCGCGGTCTCGGTGCTGACCTTCCACGACCTGCCGGACGAAGCCAAACGCCGCGCCATCACCTGGGTCGCGGGCGGGCTGGCGCCCGGCGGGGTGTTTCTCTTCATGGACCGCCTGCGCCTCGATTCCCCCGCGCTCTTTCCCGCGCAGCTCGCGCTGTGGCGGCGCATGGAGCGCGTCTATGGCTATTCCATGCGCCGCGCCGATGACTTCGCGGCCTACGAGGCGGATCTGGGTGCGACCAACCGGCCCGCGCGCGCATCCGATTACGCGGCCTGGTTCGCCGAGGCCGGCCTTAAGGCCGACCTCGTCCACCGGCACGGCAATATCGCGCTCTACGCCGCCGCCAAGGCTTAGCGCCTTGCGGCGCGGCGACGGCCGCGCCGGCGTTTCGGCGCGGGCTTCTCCAGCGCCGGAAGCGCGTGGAGAATCCGGCGATAGGTCGGCACCGGGAAGGCCTTGAGCGTGCTCGAGCGCACCGCGCCCCATGCGCCCACGGCGAGTAGGAACTTCGCCATCGATTCGTCATCGGGACATTCGAAGACGACGACAAAATCGTATTGGCCCATGGTCATGTAATAGGCCTTGATGCGGCCGCCCAGGCGCTTCATGAGCGCCTTGCCCTTGATCGAGCGCTCGACCGATTGCTGCATGGTGCGCACGCCTTGATCGGTCAGGTTCATGAGCGCGATATAGGTGTTCATGGGGTGCTCCTCCGATTGCGCGAGCGTCGGCCTTATCCCCGCGCGCGGGCGCGCGACAGATGCGCGCGAATCAAATCCGCCACGATGGGTACGAGCGAGAGCGAGAAGGCGTGCCCCGCGCCGGGGATGACCTCGAGCCGCGCGCCGGGAACGCGCCGCGCGAGATCCTCGCCGTGGGCGCGGTTGAAGTATTTGTCTTCCTCGGTCTGGATGACGGTCGTGGGCGCGCGGATGGCGGCGAGGCGCTCGTGGTGCGGCGCGCTTTCGCGCATGGCGGTGGACTGGCGCGCGACGCCCGCCGGGTTGTAGCCGCGCGCGAGAAGCTGGTCGATCCAAATGCGCTTCTCGTCCGCCGAGCGCGCGTGCACCGAACCGTCGGAGTGGCGGAGAAGGGCCTGAAGGCGCGCCTCGGCATCGGCTCCGTCCTTGAAGGGATCGGCCGTCGTGGGCTTGAAATCGGAACGCTGCACGGGCGGCAGGCCCGGCGCGCGCGAGGTGGACATGAAGGGCACGAGGCTGGCGACGCGATCCGGCGCCTTGGCCGCCATGATCTGCGCCACGCAACCGCCCATCGAGAAGCCGATAACGTGCGCGCGCGCGATGCCAAGCGCATCGAGCAAGTCCAGCGCGTCGTCCGCCAAATCGTCGAGGGTGTAGACGAGACCCGTGCCCGAGAGCCACGTGGACTGGCCGCAATCGCGCGTGTCGTAGCGCAGCGTCCGGTAGCCCGCCTCGGCCAGGCGCCAGACCATGCCCGCGGGCCAGTGTTGGAGCGTGTCGATCAAGCCCGAGACGACGAGCACCACCTCGCCGTCCTCCGGACCGGTTAGGTCATAGGCGAGATCGATCCGTCCCACGCGGGCGCGTGCCATCAGTCGTCCACGATCTTGACGAGGGTGCCGGGCTTGAGCGGGTCGCGCGAGGTCATGCCGTTCATGACCAGGAACCGGTCGACCTTGTGATCGTCGAAGGGCATGCGCGCGGCCACCTTCTCCACCGTGTCGCCGGCACGCACCTGGTAGAGGCGCACCTTGTGGGGCTCCTCCTTCGCCGCGTCCGCGGCGCTCAGCATCTTGAAGCTGTAGGTGGTGCGCTGGAACCCGTCGCGCAGACCCGCCGTCTGGTTGGGCGCCGAGACGAAAAGGAAGCGATAGACGATCCTCGGGTCGAGCCGGATGGCGACGAGGCGGA
>Ga0194132_10010033_pt1 | contig 12772 bp, 15 predicted proteins | sample TA2KigOf80mmetaG_FD_148612 | JGI IMG/M metagenome (GOLD analysis project Ga0194132, IMG submission 148612) | Freshwater microbial communities from Lake Tanganyika, Tanzania - TA2015054 Kigoma Offshore 80m | ecosystem: Environmental > Aquatic > Freshwater > Lake | place: Tanzania: Lake... | reverse complement strand
GCTCGGGTACCGGCCACCAGCACTCGAGGCCATCGAACCGAACTGGCTGGAGATCGCCGCCAGACTCACTCATCAGGTGCTATGAAACGCGGGGACAGGTTGCGTATACTCCGCGAAACACGCCCGTGATACAGGAGGCGTGCACCAGGAAGAGGTAGCCATGACCGACCAGCACGACACCGCCCTCACGGGCAGCCTGCCCGCTTCCGAGGCGTGGAGCCGGCGCGCCCTGCTGCGCAGCAGCATGCTCGCCCTGAGCGGCCTCGGCGCGGCCGCGCTCATCGGCTGCGGCAAGGACGAAGACGCCGCACCCGCCACAGGTGCCCCCGCCACCAGCGCGGCCACCAGCGCGGCCACCAGCGCGACCACGCAGGCGGGGCTCGTCAAGGACCCAAACCTACCCTATCCGTACCAGTTCCCGGAGCCCGCCGGCAAGACGCCCAAGAAGGGCGGCATCATGCGCGTCGGCGTGGACTTCGACCTCGGCAACCACGACGTCACGAGGTCGAGCGCCGGCGGCTCGATCACCGTGCCGAACGCCGTGTACAACCGCCTGCTCGGCTTCAAGAGCGGCCCGCACTTCGACCCGTACAAGCTCGAACTCGAGCCCGAGCTGGCGACCACGTGGGAGCGCACGCCGGACGGGCTGACCTACACCTTCAAGCTCAAGCCCAACGTGAAGTGGCAGAACGTGGCGCCGCTCAACGGGCGCGCCTTCGAGGCCGCGGACGTCAAGTTCGCCTTCGAGCGCTTCCAGAAGGAAGGCGTGCACCGCCAGTACTTCACCAACGTGAAGTCCTTCGAGGCCGTCGATAAGGCCACCTTCAAGATCAACCTGACCAAGGCGCTCGCAGACTTCGTCATGCCGCTTGGCGGCCGCTACCTGACGATCCACCCGAAGGAGCTGGTCGACGACGCGTCGATCGAGCGCACAGCCATCGGCACCGGGCCGGTGATCCTCAAGGAGCGGCTGACCGGGCAGCGCGCCGTGCTGGAGCGCAACCCGGACTACTTCGAGGGACCGATCAACCTCGACGGCATCGAGTTCCGCGTGATCCTCGACCGCGACGCGCAGGTCGCCGCGTTCCGCGCCGAGCAGACCGACTTCACCTACGCGCTCGCCTTCGCGGCTACCAAGCGCGACATCGATGCGCTGGTCAAGACGAACCCGAAGGTGCAGCTCAACATGTCCGCGACGACGTTCACGACGCCGTTCGCAATGAACCTGTCGTCGCCGAAATACCAGGACGCGCGCATCCGCCGCGCGATCCAGATGTCGATCGACCCGGCCGTCGTCACCAACTTTTACGACGGGCTGGCAAAGACGCTCTCGCTGCAGCCGTGGAACCTGGTCTTCGACAAGGAGCCGCCGCAAGACTCGCCGCTCTTCGGCAACTGGTGGAAGTTCAACCTCGAAGAGTCGAAGAAGCTACTCGCCGCCGCCGGCGCCGAGAAGCTGCAGATGACCAACATCTACTACCCGTACAGCTCGTACTTCGACAAGATCAGCGAGTACCTCGTCGACGCCTTCCGCAACGCCGGCATCAGCATGAGCGGTGGGCGCGTCGACTACACCGAGTTCAACTCGCAGTGGGTGGGCGGCAAGCTCCCGGACGTCTCGACGGGCGGCTGGCCGGCCGCCGGATACGACGCCGACAACTACTTCTACGCGCACCTGCACTCGAAATCGCCGGCCAATCGCTGGCGCCTCAACGACCCGAAGATCGACGAGTGGGCGGAGGCGCAGCAGCTCGAGCTCAACCCGCAGAAGCGCAAGGACATCTTCCGCAAGATCTGGGACTACAACCTGGACCAGGTGTACTTCCCGCGCATCCCCGCCGTGCTCATCACCACGGCCTACCAGCCGTGGCTGCGCGGTGTTCGCTTCGGGGGTGCGTTCGGCTCCAGCAGCTCGTACTACGACTGGGGCGAGATGCTGAGCACGGCCTGGCTCGACAAGTAGCCGCATAGCCGGCAAGGGGCGCATCGGCGGCGGGCGCGAGCTCCCGCGGCCGATGCGCCCGGCCGCACTCGCCCGCCGGCCCGCACGCGCGCGACCCGGGCGCGTATCATCCCGCCCGCGGAAGTTCACCCGGCCCGCGGAGGTGCCCATGCTGCCGCTCGACGACGTTCGCATCATCGACCTCACGCAAGACACCATCGGCCCGTTCTGCACGCGCGTCCTCGCCGACTACGGCGCCGACGTGATCAAGATCGAGCCGCCCGGCGGCGACCCCGCGCGCCTGCTGCCGCCGTTCCCGCGCGACGAGCCGCACCCGGAGCGCTCCGGCACGTTCCTCGCGCTGAACACCGGCAAGCGGTCGGTGGTGCTCGACCTCGCGCACGAGCGCGGGCGCGCGCTCGCGCTCGCGCTCGTGCGCGGCGCGCACGTCGTGGTCGAGAGCTTCGCGCCCGGCGCGCGCGATGCGCTCGGCCTCGGCTACGCCGCGCTGCGCGCCGAGAACCCGCGCATCGTGCTCACGTCCATCTCGCACTTCGGCCAGGACGGCCCGTACCGCGACTGGCTCGGCACCGACCTGACGCTATACGGCATGGGCGGCCCGATGATCGCGCAGGGCGACCCGTCGCGGGAGCCGCTGAAGACCGCCGGCCGCGCGCCCGGCTACCAGGTCGGCTACGCAGCCGCGCTCGCCACCGCGATGGGCGTGCTCGCCGCCGAGCGCCGCGGCAGCGGCGAGCACCTGGACGTCTCGGCGTTCGAGGTGCTCGCGCACTCCATCGACTCGCGGCTCGGTCGCATCCTCGGCTACCAGTACAACGGCCGTGTCGTCGGGCGCACCGGCGGCGGCCTCGGCGTAGGCTCGGGCACGTACCCCTGCAGCGACGGCTTCGCGCTGATCACCAGCGGGCCGGCGCGCCTGCCGCTCACCATCCGCATGATCGGGCGCGAGGACCTGCTCGACGACCCGCTCTGGGCGACCACCGAGGCGCGCGCGCACCCTGACCGCATCGAGGAGTTCGAGGCGTATCTGCTGCCCTGGACGCTGGAGCGCACCAAGGAGGAGGTGCGCGCCGCCTGCCAGCGCTTCGGCGTGCTGGGCGGGCCGCTGAACACGACGGCGGACCTATTCGTGGACCGCAACTTCGTCGCGCGCGAGTTCTTCCAGACGATCGACCACCCGGAGACGGGGCCGCTCACGTATGCGGGCTACGCGGCGCGCTTTCACACGGAGCCGCCGCAGCCGCCGCGCCGCCGCGCGCCGCTGCTCGGTGAGCACACGGCCGACGTGCTGCGCGGCGAGCTCGCGCTCGGTCGCGACGAGCTCGAGCAGCTGCAGGCGAGCAATGTGGTGCAGCTGCTGGAGGTGAGCGATGCCGGGGCCCGCTGACGATCCGCGCCTGCCGCTCTCCGGCGTGCGCATCATCGACCTCACCGTCGTCTGGGCCGGGCCGTACGCCACGATGCACCTCGCCGACTGGGGCGCCGAGGTGATCCGCGTCGAGTCGCTGCAGCACTTCGCGAGCTTCACGCGCGGCACCGTCGCGCGCCCGTCGCAGGCGCTGGTCGACGCGGGGGCGAACACCGGCATGGGCTTCCCGCAGGACCGCGCGGGCGAGCACCCGTGGAACCGCGCCGCCGTCTTCAACCACCACGCGCGCAACAAGCGCTCGATGACCGTCGACCTCACGCGACCCGAAGGGCAGGCCGTCTTCGAGCGGCTCGTCGCGTGCTCGGACGGCATGATCGAGAATAACCTGCCGCCGCACATCGACGAGCTCGACCTGGGATGGGAGCGGCTGTCGCGCATCAACCCGCGCTTCGTGCTGCTGCGCATCCCGGGGTTCGGCATCGACGGCCCGTACCGTGACTACCGCACGTTCGGCAATCACATGGAGGGCATCGCGGGGCACCCCGCCATCCGCGCGTACCCGGAGCTAGGCCTCGACTACGCGCCGACGAGCGTGCCATCCGACGCGGCCTCGGGCGTGGGCAGCGCACTCGCCTTAACGCTGGCGCTGCGCCAGCGCGACCGCTCGGGCAAGGGCGTCTACGTCGAGCTCGCGACGGCCGAGAACTACGTGCCATTCCTCGGCGAGTTCGTGCTCGACTATTCGATGAACGGGCGCGTCTGGCAGCAGATGGGCAACGACCACTGGTGGCTCGCGCCGCACAACGCGTACCCCTGCCACGGCACCGACCGCTGGGTCACCATCGCGTGCCGCGACGAGCGCGAGTGGGCCGCGCTGTGCGCGGCGATGGGGCGCGAGGAGCTGCGCGACGACCCGCGCTTCACCGACATGGCGAGCCGCCACGCCCAACGTCGCGCGCTCGATGCGGAGATCGCGGCGTGGACGCGCCCGCGCGACGCGGGCTGGGTCGCGCAGCGTCTGCAGGCAGCTGGCGTGCCCGCGGGCATGGTGCTGCACGAGTCGGAGCTGCTGCGCGACCCGCACATGGCGGCCCGCGGGTACTTCCAGCCGGTGGCGCACCCCGAGGCCGGCACGCATCTGCAGGTCGGCCGGCTCTGGCGCGCCGGCGAGACGCCGCATCCGCCGCCGCGCCACGCCCCGCTGCTCGGCGAAGACAACGAGTACGTGTACCGCGAGCTGCTGGGCTACAGCGCCGAGGAGTATCGCGAGCTCGCGGCCGCGGGCCACATCGGCACCGAGTACGAGCCGTCCGTCCAGTGACGGACGGCGCCGCAAGCGTGTCGAGCCTCGTGCAGGAACTCGCGCCGATCTTCGACGCGCGCCGCGTCGCCATCGTCGGCGCGTCGAACACGCCCGGCAAGTGGGGCTACTCGCTCATGGAACGGCCGCTCAAGTCCGGCTTTCCCGGCGAGGTGATCCCGGTGCACCCGCGCGAGGCTCAGGTGATGGGCTTGCGCGCGTACCCCTCGGTGCTCGCGATCCCGGGACCGGTCGACCTCGCCGTGCTCACAGTGCCCGCGCCCGCCGCCGTCGAGGTGATGCGCCAGTGCGCCGAGAAGGGCATCCGCGGCGCGGTGGTGATTAGCGCGGGCTTCGCGGAGAGCGGGCCCGACGGCGAGCGCCGCCAGGCGGAGCTCGTGCGCACGGCACGCGCGGCAGGCATCCGCTTCGTCGGCCCCAACTGCAACGGGATGTGGAGCGCGACGGCGGGCCTCAGCCTGTTCTCGCCGCAGGCGCCGCAACCCGGGCCGATCGCGTTCATCTCGCAGAGCGGCGCGTTCGGCGGAGCGCTGCTCAACGCCGCCGCGCAGCGCGGGTACGGCGTCAGCCGGTTCGTCAGCAGCGGCAACCAGGCCGACCTTAACGACGCCGACTACCTCGAATACCTAGCCGCCGACCCGCACACACGCGTGATCGCGTTCTACATCGAGGGCCTGCGCGAGGGCCGGCGCTTCCTTGCAGCGGCGCGGCGCACGGCGGCGCACAAGCCGATCGTCGTGTACAAGGCCGGCCGCAACGACGTCGGCGCGCGTGCCGTGCGCTCCCACACCGGCTCGCTGATGATCCCCGACGCGCTGTTCGACGCCGCGTGCCGCCAGTTCGGCATCCTGCGGGTGGGCGAGTCGTCGCAGCTGTTCGACGCCGCGGCCGCGCTCGCCGACGCGCCGCTCCCCGCCGGGCCGCGCGTCGCCGTCGTCGCGATGACCGGCGGTCAGTGCGTCGTCACCTCCGACACCTGCGTCGAGCTCGGCCTCGAGGTGCCGGAGCTCGACGCCGCAGTGCAGGCGCGCCTGCGCCCGCTGCTCGCCGACCACGCGCCGGCGCCGCGCAACCCCGTCGACCTCGCCGGCGACTTCCACGACGTCGCGCTGTTCGCCGACCTCGCCGAGGCGCTCGCCGGCGTGCCGTACATCGACGCGCTGATCGTGAGCGCGCCGACCGCCGGCATGGGGACCGTGCTCTCGCCTGCGGCCGCCGCGCGGCTCCGCCAGACCGCCGAGCGCCTGGCCGCCATCCCCGCGCACTGCGGCAAGCCGCTGGTCGCCGTCGGCGTGCAGCGCGTGAGCCCGGGCGCCGTCGCCGAGGTGTTTCGCGCGCAGCACATCCCCTGTTACGACACACCGGAGGATGCCGCACGGGCGCTGGACGCGCTCGTACGCTACGCCGCGATTCGCCGGGTGGCCGCCTCTGCAGACCGGCGCGGACCCTCGCCGGGCTGAGCCCGGACGGATGATGCCTGTGTTAGACTGCCGCCGCCCGGCGGGGGTCGAGCGCGCTGCGCTTCGTGTCGGACCAGCGACCGAGGCGGCGGCTCCGGCCTCATGCCGCGCCGCAGGCCGGCGTTTGCGGCAACGTCGCTCGAGGGGTTCAGGGGAGGTACCGGGCATTGACGACCAAGACATTCGAGCTGGTGAACTACGAGAAGCGGAACCGGGTCGCTTGGCTCACCATTAACAATGCTGAGCGCATGAACGCGCTGAGCACCGGTGTGCAGAACGGCCTGTGGTACGGCTTCGACGAAGCGATCAACGACGATGACGTCCTGGTCGTCGTGCTAACCGGCGGCGGCGGGCGCGCGTTCTGCGCCGGCGCCGACCTCAAGGAGATGACCGAGCGCGACCAGACGATCGGCCAAGGCGCCGCGCAGCAGGCGAAGAGCGGCCTGAGCCACGTCACCGACTGCCTCAAGCCCGTGATCGCTGCTGTCGACGGCTTCGCGCTCGCCGGCGGCATGCAGCTGTCGGCGCGCTGCGACTTCCGCATCGCCACCGAGAAGTCGCGCTTCGGTATGCCGGAGCCGCTGCGCAGCCTGACCCCCATCAACACCATGGACACGCTCGAGATGGGCTTCGTGCCGCTGGGCGAGGCGCTGTGGATCATTCTCTCCGGCGCGCACATCACCGCGCAGCGCGCGTACGAGATCGGCTTCGTGCAAGCGCTCGTGCCGGACCGCGACGCGCTCATGGAAGAGGCCGAGCGCCGCGCCGAGATCCTCAAGCTGTGCGCTCCGCTCGCCGTGCAGGCCCTCAAGAAGGGCGTGCACCTGCACATGAACCCGCCCACCCCGCCGACGGGCGTCGAGCTGCTCGCGCACCTGCGCGAGGTGAACAAGCCGCTGCTCGACAAGGTCGCAAACAGCGAAGACCGCCTAGAGGGCCCGAAGGCCTTCGCCGAGAAGCGCGCGCCGAACTGGAAGGGCCGCTAACCGCTTCCACTCACCTGCGTGCCGGTCACAGAGCCCGCCGTACGGCGGGCTCTGTGTTGCCCGGGAGCCCGCCGAAGCGGGCTCTGTGTTGCCGCGAGCGTTATCGAGGAGTGTCCGGCGCGGCGCTAACGCCGCACCAGATCGGCGAACTCGGGATGGTCGCGGATGTACGCCGCGACGAAGGGGCAGCGCGGCACCACGCGCAGGCGGCAGGCGCGCGCGTCGCGCAGCGCGACGTCGGCGAGCCGGCTCGCCAGCCCGCGCCCCTCGAACTGCGCTTACGCGAGCGTGTGCGTGAACGTGCGCACGCCCCCCCGAGGCGCATCGCGATACTCTGCGTCGCCCGCGAACTCGTCGGCGACGCGCACCTCGAAGCGGCGCCGCCGCAACTTGTCCACCACCTCGATCACACCGTCGCTCGTCATCGCGTGCCGCCCCGAACCTAAGCGTGCGGCAAGCCGTGCGCCTCGTCGAGGCCGTGCGCGTGCAGCAAGTCGTGGTCTGCGAGGATCGCCTCGGTCGCGCCGTCCGCCACGATGCGCCCCTCGTCGAGCACCACGACGCGGCCGAACACCCCGGGCAGCGCCCCCAGGTCGTGCGTGGAGACGAGCATCGTCTGCGGCAGCGACTGCAGCAGCGCGATCAGCTCGTAGCGCGCGCCCGGCGAAAGGCTCGCTGTCGGCTCGTCGAGCGCGAGGATCGGCGTGCCCATCGCGAGGACCGTGGCGATGGCGATGCGCTTCTTCTGGCCCATGCTCAGGTGGTGCGGCAGGCGCGACTCGAAGCCGCTCATGCCCACCTGCGCGAGCGCCTCCGCGACCCGCCGCTGCACCTCCGGCTTCGGCAGGCCCATGTGCAACGGGCCGAACGCCACGTCGTCGAGCACCGTCGGCGAGAAGAGCTGATCGTCCGGGTTCGCGAAGAGCAGGCCGACGAGCGCGCGGATCTCGCGCACCGTCGCGTCGGACAGCACGCGCCCCAGCACGCGGATCTTGCCGCGGCCGCGGAGGATGCCGTTGAGCTGCATCAGCAGCGTCGACTTGCCGGCTCCATTCGCGCCGATCAGCGCGACCTTCTCGCCGGCGCGCACCTCCAGCGTCACGCCGCGCAGCGCCGGCACGCCGTCCGGGTACGCGAACTCGACGTCGCGCAGCTCAAGCGCGAGCTGCGGGTGTGCGCCGTTAGCCGACACGCGCGTACGCCTGCACGAGCGCCGCGTACAGCAGCAGCAGCACCGCGGCCGCGAGGTCCGCGCGCCGCAGCGCCGGCGGATCGAGAAAGCGCGGCTCGCCGTCGTAGCCGCGCGCCTGCATCGCCGCGAACACGCGCTCGCTGCGCTCGTACGAGCGCAAGAAGAGCGTGCCGACCATGCGGCCGAGCACGCTCGCCCGCCAGCGCAGCGTCCCGCCGCTGCGATACCCCGCGATCGCGGCGCTACGGCTGTCGCGGCTGCGCATCAGGCGGCTGCCCTCGTCGCCGATGGTGAACAGGTAGCGGTACGTGAAGAAGATCACCGCCGCGAGCAGCGCCGGCACGCGCAGGCCGCGCAGCGCATGCACCAGCTCGGTGGGGGTCGTGCTCGCCGTCAGCACCGTGGCGAGCACGACGCTGGTCCACGACTTCGCGAGGATCGTCGCGAGCGCACTCAGGCCCTCGCGCGTGACCGTCCAGCCGAAGGGCGGCAGCGTGCCCAGCGCCTCGCCGGGCGTGGAGAACGCGAGCGGCACCGCGGCCAGCACGAACGGCAGCGCGAGCGCGGAGCGCCGCAGCACGACGCCCGGCGGCAGCCTCGCGACGCCAACGAGCGCGACGACGGGCAGCGCGAGCGCTACGAGCGCGAGCCATTCGCCCCGCTGCGTCGCAGAGACGAGCAGCACGTAGCCGAGCGTGAGGGCGAGCTTCACGCGCCCGTCGGCGCGGTGCACGACGCTCGCGCGTGTGACGTAGCGGTCGCCGAGCGCGAACGCGAAGCTCATGCCGGACGCCTCTTCTAGGGCTGAGTGCCGGTCCCCGCACCGTCGCGCGCACGGCTACGGCGCGCGAGCAAGAGCCCCGTGCCAAGCGTCGCGCCGGCCACGACGAGTACGCCGACGATGCCCGCGAGCACCGTCGCGAGCCGCTCATCCTCGACGCCCGGGAACTGGTAATCCGGGATGAACTCGTAGCCCGGGTCCTCGGCCTGGTCCAAGAACTCGTGCTCCTCCGCGACCTTCTCGAGGCCGTCGGGGGAGCTCGAGGCGAGCGGCGACAGCAGCGCGATGCCGAGCGCCAGCAGTAGGCCGGCGGCGAGCAGCGGACCGTAGCGCTTGAGCCTGCTCACGGGCGCGCTCCCTGCGTCGCCACGCCCACGAGGTCAGGCCGCGTGGCGAGCAAGAACGACAGCGCGCCGGCCGTGATCAGCCCCTCGCCCACGCCGATGAGCGCGTGCACGCCGAGCATCGCCGGCAGCACTACCGCGAGCGGCGACGTGCCGGACAGCGCGAGCTCGACGCTCGTGAGCGCGGCGGCGAGCATCACCGTCGTCCACGCGACCGCGAACGAGGCGACGACACGCAAACTAGAGGAGTGCTCCGCGAGCGGTCGCAGGACGGCGTACAGCGCAGCGCCGGCCAGCGCCGTGACCACGCCCATCGTGAACACGTTCGCCCCGAGCGCGCCCAGCCCGCCGTCCTGGAACAGCAGCGCCTGCAGCGCGACCACCGACGTCATCACGAGGATGGCCGCCCACGGACCCAGGCAGATCGCGCCAAGCGCCCCGCCGAGCATGTGCCCGGAGGTGCCCCCAGCCACGGGAAAGTTCATCATCTGCGCCGCGAAGATGAACGCGCCCATGACACCCATCACGGGCACCGCGCGCTCGCCCAGGCGGCGGTTCGTCATGTGCACCGCTACCGCGATCGCCACGGCGCTCGCCACATAGCCCGCGGCGGCGACCGGGAGGCTCAGGAAGCCGTCCGGGATGTGCAGCGCCGGACCAACCGCCTCGCTCGCCGCTGGGAACGCTGCCGTCATGGCCATTGGTGCCCCCCGCTACGCTCGCGCAGCGCCCTGCCGGCAGCTCTCGCACTGTCCCGTGATCGCGAAGTGATCCAGGAACGCCTCGAACCCGGTGGCCGCGCGGATCGCGTCGCCGAGGCGCTGCAACAGCGCCGGATCCAGGTCGCGCTCCGTCCCGCAGCCTCGGCAGACGAGGTGGTGGTGCGGCCGGCTGCGGTCGACCCACGCGAACGCTGAGCGCCCGCCTGCGTCGATTTCCGAAACGGCGCGCAGCTCCTTGAGCGTGGTCAGCGCGCGGTACACCGTCGATAGCGGCATCGGCGCGCCCTGCTCGTGCGCGATGAGCGCGTGCAACTCCTCGACGGTGCGATGGCCGCCGGCGTGCTGGAGCGCGGAGGCCACGCGCTGCCGCTGCGGCGTGAGCCGGTGCCCCCCCGAGCGCAGCAGCGCGACCGTCTCACCCTCGCAGCTCACGGTTCCCTCCGCGAATATTCGCAATTGTACGCCCGACCACAAGACCGTCCCCGAGGCGGCGCGTTCACCGAAGCGCCCGCACCGGGCTCGGCGCAGCGTGGTGCCGCGTATGATGCCGGCGTGTACGGACGCATCCTTCTCCTCGACGACGGCTCCCCGCAGGCCCGCACCGCCATCCCACATGCGGCGGCCATGGCCACTCTCGACACGAGTCGCGTGCTGATGCTGCGCGTGTCGCACGCCGCCGGCGAGCGCGCCGAGCGCCTGGAGGCCGCCGCTTGGAGCGAGCGCGTGCGCCCAGGCGCGGCCGCTGCGCTTGGGCCGCAGATCGAGGCGGACCCACCGCTCGCGGAGGTGGCCGCCGCGCTGCGCGACGCGGAGGCGCACGCCGTCGGTACGCTCGTCATCCGGGACGACGACGTCGACTCCGCGGTAGTCACGGTCGCGCGGCGGCTCGGCTGCGATCTCATCGTGATATCGACGCACGGGCTGTCGGGCATTCACCGCGTCGTCCTCGGCTCCGTCGCCGACCACGTGGTGCGGCACGCGGACGTGCCGGCACTGCTCAGCCACTAGCTCACGAGCCTCGGCGCGGCCGGATTCAACCAGCACACGGGCGCGTGCCTGCGCTCAGCGCGCCCGCGTGCGGCCGCACGATCGAGGTGCGTGGAGCCGAGGAGGGCATGCGTGGTCGAGATCGACTGGAGCGCGGTGCTGCTGCCGGATGTGTCGCCGATCGAGCTGGCTGTCCGTGGCACCGCGATGTACTTCGCGCTGCTGCTGCTCCTGCGCTTCGTGCAAAAGCGCCGCGAGAGCTCGCTCGGCGCGGCCGACCTGCTCGCGGTCGTGATGCTCGCGGATGCGACGCAGAACGGGATGGCCGGGGAGTACAACTCGCTTGCGGACGGCGTCCTGCTGGTCGCGGTGATCGTGCTCTGGAGCGCCCCCTTGAACTGACTCAGCTACCGCTCCGGGCGCGTGGCGTCGCTTCTGCATCCAGACTCGCGCGTCGTCGTGCACGAGGGCGCGCCCGTGGAGGCCGAGCTGCGGCGCGAGTGGATCACGCGCGAGGAGCTGATGAGCGCGCTCCGCGATCAGGGCATCTGGGAGCTCGCGCAGGTGCGCGAGGCGCGCCTCGAAGGCAACGGCCGGCTGACGGCGACCGGCCGCGACGCGCATCCGGCCGCGCAGGAGGACCCTGCCGTCTAGCCGCGCCATCGCTCACTCCGCGTGCCGCTCGCCGCGCAGCAGCCACCACGCGAGCGGCACCCCCGCGACGGCGAGCAACAGCACCCCGAGGCCGAGCGCCCGGCGCACGTCGGTGGCCAGCGCGTCGCCCGCGGCCACGAGCGCGAACACCGGCGGTGCCATGCCGGCAGCCGTGGCGATCGCGAACGCCTGCCAGCGCATCGGCGTCAGGCCCGCGACGTAGCTCACCCAGTCGAAATTGAACGCGGGCACGAGCCGCATCACGAAGACGGCGCGCGCGCCGGAGCGCGTCGCGAACGCGTCGAGCCGTTCCAGCGTCTCCCCCGGCACGTAGCGCGCGACGAGCAGCCGCCCGAAGCGGCGCGCGAGGAAGAAGCACGCGAGCGCCCCCAGCTGCGCGCCGAGCAGCGAGTAGAGCGTGCCCCACCAGATCCCGAACGCGAGCCCGCCCGCCAGCCCGAACGGCACCGATGGCACCGGCGCGACGACCGTCGCGGCAGCCAGCGCCAGCACGAACACCACCGGCCCCATCGCGCCGAACGAGCGGACCCACGCGCGCACTGCCTCCGGCGAGAGGTCGATGAAGCGGCCGAGCAAGCGCTCCGTTGTCACGGACAGTACGAAGCTCGCGAGCGCGAGCAGGATCACGATCAGCGCTAGGCGCCGGCTCATACGGGGCAGCGCGGACCTCGAATCTCGTGCGGCCAACCGAGCGGTCCCGCGATCATCTCACGTCCGCGCCGTGTGCGAACCTCGTCGCCCGCGCCACGCGCCGACGCGCTACGCTCGCGCGGGCTGCGCGGTCGGGCGAAACAGGAGCCATCGCCGGCGGGGGCGCAGCATTCGATCGGGTGTCGTCGGGTCGCGCGTAGTCCGCGCTGGCGTTGCTTGCCGCCGCGAGTGCGGCGGGCACGCTTGCGGCGGCCGCGCTCGGCGGGCCATGGCCCGCGACGCTCCTGGTTTGTGCGCTCGCGGCCACGGCAGCCGCGCTGC
>Ga0194132_10010030_pt1 | contig 12775 bp, 19 predicted proteins | sample TA2KigOf80mmetaG_FD_148612 | JGI IMG/M metagenome (GOLD analysis project Ga0194132, IMG submission 148612) | Freshwater microbial communities from Lake Tanganyika, Tanzania - TA2015054 Kigoma Offshore 80m | ecosystem: Environmental > Aquatic > Freshwater > Lake | place: Tanzania: Lake... | reverse complement strand
GCCGGTGTGGCTGATGCTGATGATTACACCCTTGCTCATCGTGGTGGCACCGTTGGTGCATATGAGTCGAAGTGTGTAAGGCGACAGGGTGAGACCTGACGTCTGAGCAACGTCGCTATCCTGGAAGCGCACGCCCCACTCGATAGGATCCTTGCTCAGAAGACGCTGGTGCTTCTCACTGTCAATGCCCGTCAAGCCTTCGTCCAGGCGGCGGGTGATGAAGTCGATGACCAGACCATCGCCATCGAATCGCGTGAGCTTGACCTTCTTGTCTGGGCCAAGCTTGCTGATGAGCGCCTCGATGGAGTTTTCGTAGGGGATGGGGTTCCAGCTTGCCGACATCATAGCACGCATGACACGCTGGCCATCGCGCTGCTCGAAGCGCAGCAGCGCTTCCTTGTCAGGGCTGACGCCAACCCAGTGGTTGAAGTTGAGTGCAGCCAAACCAGGGTCACCCTTCTCGCCGGTCACGAGCTTGGCCAGGTATGCACCGGGCAAGCCGTAGACGACGTTTGAGGTCTGGCGGTACACACGGTCATCGAAGGAGTAAACATCCTCCTTTGACGAACCGGGACGACGGACGATGATCTTCCCAGGCTGGGCAGGATCCATCAAGAGAGACTTGACGGACACCACCTCGTCTGAGAGATTTGCCTTACGGTTCAGAACCTTCTGGCGGATCTGTTCGAGCGTTGTGGACATTGGTTTTCTCTTTGTAGCAGCAAGATTGCTGCGACTACCTGTACCATACAGCGGCGCATGGCAAAGGCAATAGCCAGCAAAACGAAACTTGCTACATCAGTTACGATTGATCGATCGATTGAACCACAGATATCTCGATTTCGAGAGATATCGAGCACTCAAATTTTCGTGCTGAACGGGATAGCATTCCTGACGATCTTCATGTGCTCGTTCTCAGGAGGATCACACAGCCATTGAGGGTTCGTACCGAAGACATTCAACCCGAGCTGAGACATGTGGCTGACGTAGCTCATATCGTTCCAGCCTAGCCTTTTCATCTTCTCAATCTTCGGCCACTCGAGCATATCAAACTTGCTGCAATCGATCACAGCAAACTCTCCCCTGTAACCAATAGCGTGCTGCCAACCATAAGGCTGCCGAAAGATCTTCGTGGCATCACTCAGGTCGGTAAGCACCTTGCAGCCAACATCAATGTAAACTGCACGACCTTTATAACTGCACAACTCTGGGATCGAGTACTTCAAGCACTCGTAGGGGGTCTTCCAGAGCTTGTTCGTCCAACCACTTCTAGTATTGAACTTCAAGAAGGTCAGTGACAACTTGCCAGAACAGTGAGCTTGCAAGTGGCTGATGAATTCATCCTCTTGCCTCTTCTGACCATAGCTACCAATGAAAACTCTCACTTCTTGCCCCCATAGACGACTGACATGAACTCAGCGCGCACGGCGGGGTCAGACCTGAACTCACCGAGCAGTGCCGATGTCTCCATGGTCGAGTGTGAGTCCTCGACCCCCCTCATATGGGAACACATGTGAACCGAATTGTAGACAAGCACGCCAACGCCTTGAGGGTTGAGCGAGTCATTGATTGCATTGGCAATCTGCATAGTCATTCGCTCTTGGATTTGAAATCTCCGAGAGAAGCAGCGGACCAACCGTGGCAACTTGCTCAGACCAACGACGATCTTAGTCTGTTTATTCGGAATATAACCGATTGCGACTCTGCCGTGGAACGGAAGCATGTGATGAGCGCACATGCTGAAGTAGTCAATGTCTTTGACTACAATCATCTGGTCGTAGTCTTCTGATGGGAAGCGTGTCTTCAGAATCTCTTCGGGATTCTGAGTGTACCCATCAGTCAACTCATAAAACGCCTTCGCAACACGCTTCGGCGTATCGTTGAAGTTAGGATCATTGAGGCTGAATCCTCTTGAAGAGGAAAGCTCATACAAGATCTGCGATACGTTCCATTGAAGATTGCTGTTTTCCATGTCACTTGATCCACTTTGCGATAGCAGGATCTTCCATACCAAGTTCGTTGAAGGCCGTGCGACGCAAGATGCAGCTATCACACTCACCACAACCACCCAGCACGCCGTTGTAGCACGAGTGGGTATCTTCGTACTTGACGCCAAGCTCCAAGCCAAGGCGGATGATGTTACGCTTGTTCAGCATCATCAGCGGCGCGTGCACGCCAATCTCGTGCCCGTTGAATACGCCAATAGACAGAGCATCACGCATTGCGGCAATGAACTCAGGGCGGCAATCAGGGTAGCCGCTGTAGTCAAGAGCATTCACGCCAAGAGCGATGTGCCTGAAGCCAGAGGCAAAGGCTGACTGCGCAACGGCAGTCATAAAGTACAGGTTGCGACCGGGAACGAATGTTGAAGGGATGCGCTTCGCCATGTCGTCAATCGACTGGTTACGCGGCACCTTCACTTCATCGCGAGTCAAACTGCTCACTGCAAGCTGATTGATAGGAGTCATATCAACCAATTGATGCGTAACGGGCACATCAAAGCTGTCCCGGTACGTGTTCAAATAATTGATTGCTCGATCGATCTCGATCTTATGGCGCTGGCCATAATCGAAGATCAAGCAGTGCACACTTCCGAAGAGCTTGCAAGCCCAGTGAAGAACAGTCGTGCTGTCAAGCCCGCCGCTAAACGACAAGGAGACGCCAGCCTTCTTCAACTTCTCGTAGTACTTGTCGCGTGCGCTACGCTCGACAATCATCAAGTTTGCAATGCGATCATCGCGCATATCAGCCAACTTACTTGGCCAGAAATCGCTGAGGTCGCGGTGCATTACCGCAGGGGTCATTATCTTCTGACCAGTGATCGGACAAATCTGCTTCGGAAGATTTGTGAAAGCTATTTGCTCTAACGCCTTATCATCCATAGCTAGGTATACTGGTATTATGCTCTAATCATAATAACCGTGGCAAGCTAAATGATTGTCGGCCTAAGCCTTATCGTTCCGACAAGTGTGTTGATAGTCTTGCCGCCCAGATTATAAGCCGCCTCTTGATAGTAGTTACCAGGCAGCAAGTTCCTGGTATCAACGCCACTGAGAACGACAGTGAAGATACCATTTGCCGGTGTGTCAATTCTGATGCCACTGCCTGGGTAGCTCTTAGTGAGTACCGGCGTACTGCGATCAGTCGATGCCATCGCCCAGTCGATAGCAGTTACGCTACTGAGATCGATCGCAGACCCGGCGCTGTTTTGCACAGCAACATCTAATTCACGATACTCACCAGCCTGTATCGTGATCGAAGAGTTTATCTTTCCCACCGCCAAAAGATACAAGGGTCAAATCATCTCAAGCAGTTGGAGCGTATTCTTCTCGTTGATGAAGAACGCTTCAATCTGATTGACGATTGGTGCGTAATCGCTGATTTGCTTAATGAAAGATACAGCGTCCTTCAAAAGCAAGCGAGCTTCGATATTTGCCCTCTTAGCAGCATCACGAAACTTCTCTTGTCTCATTCTCTTCTTCTTGCGATTGACCGAATTGACTCTGGTAGCCCTAGTCTTATCACAAGGCTTGCAATAGGTGTATGGACGACCGTTGTGTCTCCTGTAGAAGTGCAATTTCGCATCTTTCCACTGATTGCAGATGCGACAGAGCTTCATACCATCAACTACTGCCGGCTCACGGGACCAAGAGTTTCTCATCTCGATCCCTGATTTGTGAAGATATCTAGCGATTGTTGAATTACTGAGATTGAAATGATCTGCTACTGCTGGGATTGTGAGACGCTTATCGCTCAGATAGTATTCAGGAATGAGCTTTGCCAGCTCAGCCCGCCTAGCGCGTGTGTGAGCCATTAGGTTCCGGGCCTGTTCCCGTAGGCGAGGACATGGATTTGCGGCGTGATGATTGTACGCTTCCACACCTCGCCCATCTTGCAGCGAAGCTTATAGCTTTCCAGCAGCCAGTGGAGTGAAGCTGACAAGTTGTTGCGGATAGTAGGTGCATCAAGATGCTGGGTGATTCTGTTCCCAGCCATCGTATCGCTCATATTGATCGTGCTGTTGGTCACGATATTGGTATTGAACGGCTGCAAGACCATCGTGCAAGCGCCATTGAGCTGCACGTTGACAGCATGGGCGTAGTCGAGATCTTCGTTACTTGAGATCAAGCACTTGACTTGATCTTGTGTACGCATGTTTTCGATACCCTTAAAGTATCCCTTCATCTGTTCGCCGGTACAGGGAGTCTTTGCGTCAGGCGAGTACAGGTCGGACCTCTCATGCACAACCTTGTCGTAGAAACGACCGCTCGTTTCAATGTGAACAAGCAATCCATTAGCATTGAACTGCTCAATCATAGTGAGTAGCTGTTTGGTGTAGAGCATTGGCTCGCCACCAGTCACGCTCACCCACTTGATACCATACTTCTGGCAGGCATCGAGCGCCCTGCCGATGACAAGCTCAAGATCAACAATCTGATTCTGGCTGGCATTCCAAGAATACTCGCTGTCGCAGAATGAACAGCGCAACGGGCAGCCGCCAACTCTGATGAAGTAGTACGGGTGGCCGATGTTGATACCTTCACCCTGCACAGAGACGAACTCTTCAAGAACTGGCAGCTTGTTGGACGGCAGACCCATGGATGCTACTACGTGTAGTAGTCAAAACTCATACTACACTCAAGCATCTAGCTAAAGTGCGCTACGCCACTTGTCAGGTATCTGCTCGTTCGGCATACCGATTGAATTGAATTGATTGTTAATGGCCGATTCTACGTTCCGGACATCATACCTTCCGTCAGTGTGGCGACGATTCAGCCAACGACGACGAAGTAATTCTCTGCACGAATAGTGCATGTGAATGAGACGCACATCTTCACGCTCAGTTGGAACAACTTCTCTAACCCAATTGTTAGTCCACTTAGTAGTGTGCCACCCAGCCCCCCATCCAGGATCACAACTGGTGATCGCTACCTTGCAGTAATGCTGCCAGTTACGATGCCAAGTCATTCTCTGAGTTAACCACGGCCTCTTCGAAGTATCCAGAGGAACGGTGCCAACATCAACGACATCGTAGCCAGAACACTGCACAAACTCTCCATCAAATCGATCGATGAATTCGCGCAAGCCGCCAGAGTAAATTTCAGGGTCTGCAACGATGAACTCATCTGCATCAGCCCGCAATACGTATTTATATCCTGATGCAAGTAATTGCTTGATGATTCTCATCGTATGGCCGCTGATGTGGCCGTCATCAACCTGACCGCGCATTTCGCCCTCAGGCGTTTTACTGTTAATCACTTCAACATTACATTTGAATCCTTCAAATAAATTGCCATCTGATCCATCATCGAGCATCCAGATATCTTTCTGGTCGAAGTGATCAGAATAATAGTCATACCACATGCGGGTGAAGTCAACTTCATTGTAGAAGCACCCGACAGCAGCACACTTGCCCATGCTGCTTGATACAACTAATTCACAAACGCTTACTATTACTTCTCAGTGAAGACTGCGTAGCAGTTTGGCGTTTCCCACACCAGTACAGAATTCACTTTGACGCCATCCATCGCAAGAAGCTCTTTGGCCTTATAGTAGAGCAGCTCAGCGATATTCTCAGCAGTAGGGTTCTTGTCCATGATGAAGTGCCTATGCCCACTCATAGAACCAGCACGCCACTCATAGGCAATCGGATCATCCCTGAAGATCAACATGCCATGGTCAAGGTTGTCATCAATCCACTTGCCGAAAACGCCTTTGATGACTGAGAAATCAACCACCCTACCGAGCTTGTCGAGGCTGCCAGTGCATTCAACCTCGACAACATATCGATGCCCGTGGATGTGGTTGCACTTTGATTCGTGCTGATAGACGCGGTGGCCAGCGTCGAATTCAATCTTACGGGTGATCGTGTATGTGGCAGTCACTTACCAAGCTCCAAGTTGGTGGGGTCGATTTCACTGGTTACGCCAAGTACCCAACGCAGAACTGCGTAAATGCAAGCCTCATATGACTGCTTGTCAACAAGACTCTCAAGCTGCTCGTTCATCGTCTTGAGACGAGCAGGCTTGATATCCGGCGCTAGGCCAGCGTTAGCTAGCCCGATGTTCTGAACAAGCTGCTTGATCTTCTCAGCACGCCTCTGCAAAGCTGAAGAAGAGATAGCAGCCTGATGAAAGATCTCTTGCTCTGTTCTAATCTTCATAATTCTCTGAATCCTTCACCCAAATACCAAGGCCGGCACCGCCCTGATCAACTTCGATCTTCTTGCCTGGCAATTCATTGAAGAACTTACGCACTGACGGGAAAGAGTTGATGTCGTGGAACATGATGACACCACCCGACAGCACAACAGGTGACCAAGCATCGAAGTCCCTCTTCACACCATCGTAGCTATGGTCGCCATCGATGTGAAGAATGTCAATGTCGAGGTAGTTCTCAGGTTGACGCCACATCGCAAGAACCTGAACGCTATCACCTTGAATCAACTTAGCGTTCGGGAATGATGCGATGTTGCTCAACACATGGCTCTTAGCTTGCTGAGCAGTACCATACTCAACATAGGCGTCGATTCCGAATACACTCGCCTTCGGAAAATCACGCGCCATAGTGAAGAAGCTATAGCCGTAGTCAACTCCGATCTCAACGATGCAGCGCACATCATCAAGATCTTTGATGACAGTCGAAAGAGCCTGCTTGTACTCATTAGCAGCACTCGTCCAAGCACTAGGGCAGTCGAAAGCGTTCATCAAATCACACTCGCTGGTAGACGGTTCTTGAACTTCTTGTACATGACTTCGTGTGCGCGGCGATGGATACTGAGGTCAGTTGTACCCATTGCCTCAGCCCACTTCTCTCGCGTGCTCGTTACGCCGCCATGGTGTACGCAGTCGATGTCGAGTACGTAGTTCTTGTAGCCGCCAAAGTGCGAGTCAAGGCAGATATCGTTGTCGTAGTTGTGGTGCGGTGGGTAGCTCTCGTAATCGAACTTGCCCTTAAGAGCGTTGTCGATCATGTGCCTTGACACTACGAGTGTAAATCCGTCAAGTGTCACAACGCGCTCGTATCTACCGCTCACAACACGACCACCAGCACCGGCCATACTCGGCACGGTGAAACAATTCCACCTCATGAGCTGCGTGAAGTGATATGGGGCGCGATAGATGTCTGGAGTACCAAGCCCTTTCGCTCCGAACATGCCACAGACACCTGGCGGCTTGCCGTTGATAAGCTCAAGCTCTGCTAGCAAATTCTCAATCGCCACATCCCATCCGTACATCTTCATCTCGACATCATTGTGCGAGTAGAAGATGTAGTCTGTCTTCACATACTCGAGAGCTTGCTGGAACGTTCTGTAAACGCCAGTGTTTGACTGATTACGAACACAGTCAACGTCGTACTCCTTCTTCCAATCCTTGTAGAACTGCTGCTCAACCAACGGAACGGTACTGCCGTTGTCGATAAAGAGGATCTTGAACGAACTCTTCGCGTGGTCGAACCAAGACTGGACGTACTTAGCCGTGGCTTCATGCTGATTCAGGATCGGGATTACGACCGTAAAACACATGTACGTCACCCTTTCTAATCTGCTCAATCAGTCGCAATACATACTGAAAGAACTCAGGTCTCAGACGAGTTCCTCGAAGAGTTCTAACATCTGGGTAGCTCTCGCCACCGTAGAGTGATACTTTTGAGCGTGTCTTATCGCAGCTCCAGTTAGTCTTTTCCACCATCCCTCGTTTTTGACAATCTCAACTAGCAGCGCTTCCATGTGCTGCCAGTTATGGAAATACAATGCGTGCCTGTGCGGCTCTGGCATGAACCTCATGTGCAGAACCTTGCTTATGTCAGGCGTACAAACAGCAGCTCCAAAACCGATAGCTTCCCAATACCTAAGCGTGTCAATGCCAGCGCCGGGCACGCTAACAATGCACTTCGATCGCCTCATGAGCGATCTGTAATCGGGAATCGAAAGAGGCTGACCATCGTTGGGTGCGTTGGCAACAATGTTCAATCCAGTCCTCTTAGCGATTGCATTGAGGTGATCAACGCACTCTTGTCGCAGCTTGCTACTGCCTCCATAGGCTACGAAGGAAACATCAACATCTCTCTTCTCATACGGCTGCGGCTGGTGATCGAAATGAAACTGGTAAACGCCAAACTGAAAGCTTCTGACGTTGTGCCAAACTAAGTCGTTCACTTCAGGGTACCTCAGCTCACGCTTCAGGTACAGCTTGAACATTGATGGATCGACTAGATAGCAGTTGCTATCATGGCCATCAAGAAAGATACCCTTCTTGTGCAGCAGCTCTCTCCTACCTTCGAAGTAATCGAAGTTCTCTAAGAACTTCATATCACCTCCAGACGACAGTAAGATGACATCAGCCTCAGGGATGACATCCTCAATAGCCGTCTTACTCAACAGATCAAGTTTTTCAATCTGAGAGCCATGATGCACAATGGCATTTGTGCACCAGAATTCTTTGATTGCGCAAGTCTTCCTGAGAAGCCAGAGTCCCTCAGTAATCTGATTAGAAGAGTAGTCAAATCCCTCTGGGGCGAGATAGAGAATTTTCATTCCATCTTAACAGTTTCAACGGTCAGATTGTCAAGGAAGTTGATGGTTTCAGCAGTGATCAAACCATCACTGATTGCAAGGTCGTTAACCTGCTTGACGGTAGGATGCTTGACACTCGGGTTCTTAGCAATCCAGTTGGCGTAGCGAGCATCGGCACCCTCTTGGGCAACCGTGCGCGTCAAGTTATTCCTCATGAACTTGATTCTATTCTCCCTGAACTTAACGTGGGTCACAAGCTCAGGATTCTCATACCGTGTGCGACTTGCAATGTGGCTGTACGGTGCAAGGTTAGTGCTGAACGCCTTATAGCCAGTCAGAAGAATACGCCAGTGAGTGTCGTTGTCCTCAAAGAACGCAGGCTGGTAATCCTCGCAGATGTAGCCGATTTTCTCAATGAAAGACGGCTCAATCATGTAGCATGAGAAGTCTGGGTTCTCTCTTTTTGATGACTCTGGCCTGATAATCGCAAGGTCAGATGGGTTCCTAGTCATGTTGGCAGCAGTGACCATCACAGTTTCAGGCACCTCTGCCTTGATAGTTTTAAAGCCTTCGATCATCCCATCAATGGTGTATTGTCCGAAGGCAATGTCATTGTTGCAGATCAGGATCTTGGTGTAGCCATTCTCAACACCGTACTTGATGATCTGGTTCCAACCCACGGCTACACCGGCATTACAGCCGTTGAACGCCATGTAGAACCCATCGATATTTGGATTGTTCTTATTCCACTTCTCAATCTGCTCGACATTCTCAGGCTTTGAGCCGTTATCAATGTAGAGGAAGGTCACATGCCGTGCCTTTGTCTTGACTGACTCGATGCAGCGGCGCGTGTACGTAAGGCAGTTCACGCCAAGCGTACCGATGAGCACTCGCTCATCGATATCACGAACTACCTTGTGATCAACCTTAACAGCAGTCAAGCCGCGATGAATAACCATGCATTGAACTACGATTCAATCACATATCGTCATATGATAAAAATGCTGATTGGTCGATCAACTTACCATTCACATTACGTCGCCCGAATCTCGATATCTCAATCGCATCAAGCATCTCGTACCTAACCAACTTATAGGCTAGAGTTGCAAAGGAGCACCCGACATCCTTATCAAAAGTCATCACAGCGCGCCATAACCCAATCAGCCCTGCTGAGTATAAATCATCGACCCCCATGCCGGCGCGGCGTGCACGCCATCCGCCAACCGATTTGATGCCAGCCTTGACTAGCTTTATATGGCCATCGAATAATTTCTTCTGCGCTGCATTCATATTCGGTCGCCGCTTTGGCAGGCGACCTACCTTGATCTCTATATTATTCTTCCTCAGTATTCTTGAGACCCTCCGTTGGCTGACTCCTAGCTTTCTAGAAACTGCGCCTGCGCTAGATAGCTTCTTGTACCAGCTAAGAACTCTTCTCTCTATCTGGCTATCAGTTATTACCTTTGGCTTTTTGCGGATGCCAAGGAGGTGAAGCACGTAGGCTACAGTAGTGCCTCTAATCTTGAGATGTTTAGCTACTGCAATTATGCGCTTCAGTCTCCTGAACCAGTAGACTATCCTACGCATTAACACGGAATCAACTTTCATCACATTAGTCGGACAAGCACCTGATAGCGAGCATCAGCTATAAAAGACTCTACTTTATCACTAGGTATTCTATCCCACCAGAAGATAGTGATGTCAATTTCAACCACGTTACCGGCTGTGAGAGGATAAGATGGCGGCAGTAGTTGCCCGACAGCGCCATTGTAAGGGATTACGAATGCGCTGCCCCATGACATGTTGAGGCCATTCAGACCAATGTAGTGTGAGTTTAGAGGCAGCAATGTCACCTTGCCATGACACCATCCTGGCTGGTCGGGATACCAAGTGACGACAAGTTTTGCAATCAAGTCTTGCGTCACGTAGGCTCCGATATGGCTCGTGAAGCCTGCGCCGTCATGCCACTGCGGGTAGATGTTGCCGCGACCAATCACAACGCGCATCGGCACGAGCTGTGTGCCGTTAACGTGAGGCATCCCCTGGAAGTAATTCACCATGTCGCCGGGAAGTTGCGGCACAGCTCTAGCCGTAGGCTGTAATGTGGCTAAATCAATAGTACGGTGCTCACCAGGCATAAGAACTGCTCGTAAATCAACAGCCCAGTTGCCATCAACATCACAATGGCCGACGGCGTAGGATAACTGCAATTCGTTGCTTTGATTCAAAAGCCAGCCCGTAAAATGCGGCGGCCTCTGCCCAAGCATAACTCTAGTCCAACCGTCATACCTGGTGTTAGACTGGTTTATGATTGTCACCACCTGTGCCGATAAAGTGACGCAGGCAAGTAAGAGACTGAGTGCGAGCTTAATCACTTCTTTCTCCTCAGAAGAGCGATGGCCAAGAAGCAGCAAACAATCATCAACGCTAGCACGGCAGTATCGAATAGATCAGCATAATCACCAAGCAAACTTTCGATGAGTTCCATCAGACGGGCCAAACGTATTCCAAGGTGCTAGGCTCAGACCAACCGAACTTACCATACCAGATCGGATCCTTGCGAATCAGGTTGGAACGATGGCTGGCATGGACATCATCTCTACCAATCCACGGAGGAAGAGTAACCGTGCTAGGGAGGTCATAAAGCTTCATGGTATTGTTGAATCCACGGCTGACCCATTCATTGATGGAAAGGTTGTGGTAGAGCTTGAGAGCATCAAGGTATCCACGCCACATGGTACGGGCAGGATGATTAGCCCACCCGATCTTGGCATTAGGATCTACCTCAAGCTTCAGGGTGCTATTAACAAGCTGCATGGCTTCTAGACGTTGCTTGCCAAGACGCTTGTTGTCCAAAACCTTGAGGGATTCGTAAAAGGACGGATAGGGCAGAAAGGTTTGCATACAGTCCTGATTATAGCACCCTGTCTGGAAGAATCAATCAGAAAGACTAGATTTCCGCACGCCACCACCCTCGGTAAGTCATAGTAGTGGATACTACCATGACTGCAATCAGCAACTAATCAGCTACCCCACAAAACAATGTGGCCAAACGTCTCATTCTTAATATGCATTCTTATCTCGCGCTCTCTATCACGAAGATCTTCATGAATACCAACAGTGAGCGCATCACTAGATGTCAGTCCGAGCGACGCGGCTGACTTCGATGTCCACTCTAACTTGGCGATGTCATCGCCAAACTGACTATCAAAGTAAGATGGTATATTACTCTTATCGATGAAGATCGATTCACCGATGCTAGTATTAGCCTGCGTTAAAACGACTGGACATCCAAATGCCCAATTGCGACCATACTGCATTCTTCCAATGCTAACGGTTGGCATCTCATTTTGATCCTCAGGTTCAGTTGCGCGAACCGTCATGTGAGGATACCAGCAGTGCAGCGGCTTGAATGGGTGCACGCCACAGAAATATCTATCGCCCCCGATGAATAAATACGGGCAAGAGCACCTGCCGCTGAGCTCGTATTCATCAACATTTTGCTTTACGTACAGCTTCGAGAGTATGTTGTGCTTATGGTTGAATCCATCAACCGTAATGTGCACCGACAACTCTTCAAGACTAGCTAAAAGATCTTCGCGATTTTTATCAAACCTCTTAGCGCTATCAGCGCCAAACCTTTCAGCAATGTCTTTGGCATCGTAATTAACAATGCGCGACCTATCGTACTCAGTATAGACCAAGTCAAAAGGCACGCGACAGCAATTGCCAGCGCCGTGACAATCGTCCAGGCGAGTATAGAGAGTAGGACTGATCGAAACACGGCCAGGCACACGGTATACTTTTTCAAACAAAACATACCTAGTGCCGTCAACATCAGTCTTAGCTACTTCAACTTTCGTGTTGTACTTAGCATACACGAATAAGTAGTGCAGCAGCTTTTCGATCGAACCTTTGAGCTGCTCTCTATGAGCTGAAGAACTGAGAAGCATTGTTAACCCAAATAGAGTTGCAGGACTTGCAGTAAAAGATTGCCTTCGGCAGATCACCTTCCTGCATTACATCAGTAGAATCACAGTTAGGGCAGCTACCAATCGATTCGGATACCGAGACTGGCGCTCTTGGGTCGTCCGTATTAGCCCTTACCATAGCCTCGATTATATCAGTTAGTCTAGATAGGTGGTACGCTATCGTAGCCAGACTGATTCTGATTGTCGGCAACCCCTCGTTCTCGTCGTTCATCTATCCAAGCTCTTTTAATCATTGCAAGCAGCATAGCTTGACGGTGGATGTCACTAG
>Ga0194132_10010027_pt1 | contig 12778 bp, 9 predicted proteins | sample TA2KigOf80mmetaG_FD_148612 | JGI IMG/M metagenome (GOLD analysis project Ga0194132, IMG submission 148612) | Freshwater microbial communities from Lake Tanganyika, Tanzania - TA2015054 Kigoma Offshore 80m | ecosystem: Environmental > Aquatic > Freshwater > Lake | place: Tanzania: Lake Tanganyika... | reverse complement strand
GTCGGTCATCCAGTACAGCTTCCACAACTGCTTCGCGCTGGGCCGCAGCGAGGGCTCGGTGTCGAGCATGCAGGTGAGCGCCCAGTAGAAATCCGGAATCACCGGATCCCCGGTCTCCGGCTGCACCTTTAATTTGGGATTCCAGTACCAGCGATCCGGGGCCACCTTCGCCTTTGGGTCGAGCATCTTGAGCATGAGCAGCCGGCAGCGCCACACCTGGAATTCCTGGAAGCGCGGGCAGTCGGCCTTGGGCGCGAAGCGGACCTTGCGCTCGATGGCCTTGCGCTCTTCGAGGTCGAGCGTGGCGAGGTGGCGCACGTAGTCCTGCTGGGCGGGGGTGAGGGCGCGCATCATGGTGTCCTGGATGCGGGTGGCGCGGAAGTGGCCGTCGCGACTGCGGCGCACCAGCGGGAGCAGCTGCCGGACTTGCTTCCTCGTAAAATGGAGTTTGGGGTCGGCCTCCATGGTGAGGATCCCCCACAGGATCGAGGATATCTCCTCGTGGTGCTTGTCGTTCACCCGGATGTAGCAGATGGCGTCGTCGTGGCGCCCGGGCGTGGCCTGCGCGAGGTAGCTGCGCCCCTGCATGCGCGCAGCCTCGGGCGCGAACGGGTCTCCGCCGTTCTTATAGGGGATCTGCTGCTGGGGCGGTGCGGCGGCTTCGCTGGCGGGCGGCTCGGCGGCGTGCCAGCGATAGAAGCCGAAGGCGATGAGCGCGTTGGCCACCACCAGGAGCAGCACGATGCGGCGGGTTGTCACGGCTAGAGTATAGCCCCCGGTGAAAGGGCTTTCAATGCACGGTCTGCTATATTGGGGTCGTGAACGCCGCCCCCGCGCGCGCCCGCACGCCGTGGCCGCCCATTCTCGCGGTGCTGGCCAGCGGCCTCCTCTCAGCCCTGGCGGCCACCTTCCTGCTGTACGGCGACCCTCGGGCCATGAGCTTCGGCCTCATGGGCGACTTCCCCATGGTGGAGAAACTGCACGAGTACGTCCAGCGCCGCGCCGTCGTGTTCGACGCCTGGGAGCAGCGGGGATTGTTCTCCGCGCTCTGGCACGCGCTGGTGGAAAGCTCGATATTCATCGGCAACACGCTCCATTTCTGGGTTTTACAGTTCCCCCTCGAGCTGGCCGCCGATTTTCCGGTTTCCTACAACCTGCAGGGGATGGTGGCCGTCTTCCTGGCCGGCGCGGCCATGGCGGCCCTCGCGTGGTCGCTGGTGGGCGAGGCGTGGATCGCGGTGACGGTGGGCGTGCTGTTCGCGGCCAATCCCATCATGCTGCAGATCGTGCGCGAGGGAAAAATCCGCGAGTCGCTGGTTTTCGCCATCCCGCTCTTCGTCTTGTTCTTCCTGCGGGCCATCCGCAAGGACGCGCGCGTGCTCGACATCCTGCTGGGCGGCATGTTTCTCGGCGTGCTGGGCGTGTTCTACTGGTTCTACGCGCACTTTGCGCTGATGTTCATCGCCGTGTTCATGGTGGGGATGCTGCTCGAGCGCGCCCCCGAGCGTGACTGGTGGAGGCCGCTGCGCAACCTCGTCCTGATGGGCGTCATCGCCGCCAACCTCGCCTTTCCGTTCATGACCTCGGCGCTGAAGTGGGCGGACGAAACCGGTGGAAAAAAGATGATCCTGGTGATGGGCACGCCGCTGCCGCCAATGAGCGAAATCTTGAAGCTGCACGACTACGACTCGTGGAATTCGCTGCCGGCCGGTTCCCTCAAGGCGATGTTCTGGAACGTGATGAGCGCGGATTTTCCAGTAAATCCCAACGTTTCGGCCGGCCAGCCAGTCTTCCTGTTGTTGCTGGCCGCGTTCGGAGTGGCGCTGGGATGGCGGCGGGCGCTGCCCTGGGTGGCCGCCCTGGCGCTGTTCTACGTCATCAGCCTGGGACCGTACCTGCGCGTGGCCGGCGCCTTCTATCCCGGCGAGGCGGCCCCCTGGTCGATGCCGTATCACCTGTTTTTTCGCTTCGTGCCGTTCTTGTACGCGCTGTTTCATCCGGATCGGGCGGCGATATTTTACCTGTTGTGCGTCTGCGTGCTGGCCGCCTTCGCGCTGGAGGCGTCGTCGCGCTGGCTGCGCGAGGGCGGCTGGGTGAAGGCCTCCTGGCTGCTGGGGGTGTACGTGCTGGTGCAGTGGTTCACGGTGCTCTTCCAGAATCACGGGCGATATCCGGCGGCCATGCTCGACACCGAGTTGCCGAGCGGATATTACAAGATGGTCCCTTCCCGCGGATGGATCTTGGAAGCCCCGCTGCAGCCCTGGGTGGAAGGCTTCGGGCTGGCCATGGCGCAGATGGAGCACGGCCGCCGGGTGATCTACCGCTACCAAAGGCCCTATTTGCAGGACCGCCTGCCGCCGGCCTCAACCCTGTATAATCCGCTGTACAACTGGCTGGGCCAGATTTCGGAAAAATCCCCGCCGCCGCGGCCGAATTTCACGAAGGACGACGCCCGCGCCCTGCGCGCCCTGGGGGCCGACTGGCTGGTGCTGCACGAGCAGTGGTTCCTGCTTACCGAGCGCACGTCGCGGGGCGCGACGAAGCGCTACGAAGAGGTCGCGGCGGACCTGGAGGAAGTGCTCGGGCCGCCGGACTTCGTCTCGTCGGAAAAGCGCCCCGCGCTGCAGGCCCTGGTGGAAGCGCGTCGGCTCGAGCTCATCGGCGCGCGCCCCGCCGACCTCACGGGGCGCCGTTGGCGGGTTTTGTTCTACCATTTCAGGGAATGATGCCCCGCGCGGCAGGGTCGGTGCGAATTTGGGACGTGGAGGTGATCGAGCCGCCTCGCTGTGACAAGACGCGCGACCCGGTGATTGACTACTTCCCCCGCCAGGTGACCGTGCCGGTCTTGACCTCAAGCACCATCTCGCCCTTCTCGAACGACTGGCGGACCGTATCCTCGCTGCGAGCTTCATCGCCCGTCGGGAACCCGTAGCGGTCGTTGAAATCCGCGACCGCGAAGTACTGCATGGCGATCGGCCCTCGCACCAGGAACGGACCGCTGGTGGGCGTGCGCATCAGAACCGCCGCGCCACTGTCCGGGGGGTTCATCCACATGACCCAGCGGCCCGAGCCCGTGCCGACTTCCACCGCGCGCTCGACCGGGCGCCCCAACGCCTTCTCACCGCCGTTGCGCCGCCACGCGGAGACGAACGCCGCGCCCTTGGGAATCCCTTTGGAAACGAACTCCACACTGGACTCAAGATCTTTACGCACCTCCTGCAGCGACTTGCCCGTGGTCTGCTCGGCAGAGACTTCGGCGGCGGTCGGCGGGCGTCCCAGTGCTTTCTGGTAGGACGCCTGGATCGCTTTGGTCGGCGGCGGCAGCGCCTTGGTCGCCGTGAAGCGGCCCGGGATTATCTGCCGGAAGACGACGTCGAACACCTTGCGGTTGCGCGCGATGCCGCCGTGGAAGTCATGGTAATGGTAGCGCGCGGTGGGCACCGAGCCCTTCATCTCCTGATTGGCTCCCACCATGTCGAACGCGTTGACCATCACCAGCCCGCGGCTCCTGGTGGCCATCGCCGACGTGTAAGGGACGATCGGGGCATACAGCGGCTTGCCGGCGCCGAACAGGTTCTCCAGGCCGAGCAGGTGCAGTTGCACCTCGAGATCCCGGTCCTTGGAATTGCGCGCCAGCACGAACTGATACGACGGGATGACGTCGCCCGGATCGTGGCCGTAACCGCGGCTCAACTCCTCCGCCGCGCCCAGGTTGCCGAAGACCTCGCCCTGCACGAGCGCGCCAAACATCGAGACGAGCAGCCGCAGAAACGGATTGTTCACGAAATTTCCGCCCTTGTGGGGGACGTCCAGGTACACGATGCGCAGGTTGTCGGGCCGCACGCCAAGCGCGGCCGCCGTGGGGAAATCCCCGCCCGGGTGGGTCAGCATCCACGCGAACGCCTTCGAGACCAGCCCGCCCTTGCTGTGACCCACCAGTACCAGCGGCCGATCCTCGAACTTGGCGCGCTGCGCCAGCATGTCAGCGGCGAGATTGCGCGCGGCGGTTTCCGCGATGTTGTCCCAGTTGTAGCGGTAGGTCCACACGCGGTACGGGAGGTTGTTTTTCTTCGCCATGTCGACCCAGCGTGTCCACAGATCGCGGTTGCTGAACAGCCCGTGCACCAGCACCACGTTCAACTCGGGCCTGGCGCCACCGGAGTATTCCTCGGTGAGGAAATGGGGGATGGCCTTCTCCTCGGCCCCTGCGGTCCGGCCCAGCAGGCACAGCAGGATGAAGACCCCTACGACGATCCGGCGCATCACGGAAACCTCCTGCCGGGAAATCCGTCCCCCCTATTCCCGGTCCGAGGGTGCCCGACCCTCCCCGAAAACGACGTTGAGTTCGCCTCGGCTGAGCGCCAGATCGCAGCGAACACATGTTTGGCGCAATCGGACGCCAGAGGCGAACAGCGCGCCGCAGCGGGGACATTGCAGCGCGAATAGACACGAACAGGCGTTTCATTTCTTAAGCGGCCGTTCTTGGAAGCGCAGCCTTCTCTCCTGCCCGGTCACTGGCCAACAGGCTCACCTGAAGCCCGAGTCAGTTTAGAAAGCTGCGTGCCGGACCCTCAAGCGAACGAGTTGAACACCAGCCCGCTGATGCCGCCGCTGGGGACCGCAGGCCGGGCCGCCGCCGTATAATTGGGAGTCAGCCCCGGCATGGCCGGCGGCGCGGCCGGCATCGGGGGAATGGCGCCCGCCTGGACCGGCGCGCTGGGGGTGGTCGCCGCCCCGCCGCCCGTCCCCGCACTCAACATGGTGTCCGCGCCCACCCCGCCCATGGCCCGGCTCATCCCCACCGCGGCCGTGGTCAGCGCCCCGGCCTGAGCCTCGGTTTCATTGATGGCGCCGCTCATCACGCCGTTCAGGCGCTCCAGCATCTCCTGCGAGACTTTTTGCAGCGCGGTGTCCACGTGCTCCAGGCGTTGGGTGATCTCCGCGCGCCGCGTTTCCAGCATCTTCACCGCCGCGTCGTCGGGGGGAGGCGGCCCGGCCGCCTTCTGCGCCGCCCGCACGCGGGCCTGATCGCTGGCCGCGTTGCGCTCCGCCTGGGCCACTTCGGGGCTGTTGTCGGTCAGCGGAGGACGACCCGCGGGGCGCGCGGCCGCCGCGGTGAGCGCTCTGCGGCCCAGCGCGCGCGCCGCCGCTTCCGCCACCGAAGTCACCCGCGGGGGCTGCGTTGCCACCGCCTGTCCGCGTGCCTTTGCCCGTGCCGCGGTGCGGCCCAGCGCGCGCGCCGCCGCGTCGATGCGGGCGTTCTTCTCGGCCTGCGCCTCGCCGCTGGCTTCTACCCGCGCCGTCTTGTCCGACTGGGAGCGCGCCGCCTCATCCGCCGAAGCGCCCACGCGCTCCACCGAGGCCGCCTGCGCCTGCCCGAGCATTGAGGCCTCGGCCAGCGGCGCGGAATCGTCCGCTGGCAGCGGTTCGACCGCCGGCGAGCTTTCCAGCCGCGCATCCGCAATCGCCTGCGCCTGGGCCACCGCCTGCCCTTCCGCCGCCCGGGCGGCGGAATCCGGCTTCTGCGACACGTACTGGGGCGTCGGCTCCTGGCGGGCCACCGGCCCCTCGGCGGAAATTCCGTTCTTGCGCCGCGCCAGCTCCGAGTCCAACTTGGCCAGCTCGGTGCTGAGGTTGGCCTTCATGGTGGAAAGCTGCCCGACGACGACCTTGTCGGTGCCCTGCTGGTGCGGCTTCTTCCGTTGGCCCATCGCCTCGGCCGCCGCGCGCTTCTTGCTCTCCGCTTTCTCACGGCTCTGCGCGGAATTGGGATCGCTGGCCGGATCCATGAGGACGGTGCGCGAGTCGAGCCGCTGCCCGCCCCTGGGCATCTCGTTGAGCAATTGCACGCGCGACTCGCCGCCCACCACCACGGCGGGCCCAGCGCGGGATCGTAGCCGACCTTCAGCTCGGTCTCGGCGTTGATGGGGATCTGTCCGGCGGCCGCGGCCATGCGCTGAAAATAGCGGTGGTTCTCCGCCTCGTGCGCGGCCACGCCGGGTACTGCTCCGGCCGGGCTGAACGACTTGTACGCGCCCTCGCCGTAGAAGCTGACCCGGCTTCCCATGTTCCTGGGATCGATAGTGGGCAAGCGTCCTCCCGCGGGCCGCGCCGCGTCTCCCCCTGACGGAAGACGTTTCCCTGGTGACGCAAGACCCGCCGGCCCATTATGACACCGGCCTCAACAGAAAGCTACCTGGACCGGCTCTGTATCTGTTTCCTATAATAGAAAGCCACTTCGGCTTGCGCAATCGGTCAAACGGCTACTTCAGGCCCACTTCCTTCAAGAACGCGGTGAGCGCCTCGTGACAGGGCCGCATCGTCGGGAAGTCCCTGAGATAAAAGAAGGTGTTTCCCAGCGCGCTGTACGGGGGGCGCCGCGCCGGACGGTTGAGCTGGGCGCTGGTGATGGGGGTCAGCCGCACGTTGGCCATCCCCGTCTCGCGCAGAATGAGCGCCGCCCAGTCGTGCCACGAGATGCCGAAGTTCTCGTGGGTGTTGGTGATGTGGTAGGTGCCGTAGTGCTTCGTCTTCACCAGCCGCGAGATGGCGTCGGCGAGGTCGCGGCTGTACGTGGGAAGGGAGATCTGGTCGTTGACCACGGTCAATTCCGGCTTGTCGTGCGCCGCGTGCAGGATGCTCTGGATGAAACTCTTCCCGTGTCGGCCGTATAATCCTGACGTGCGCACGATGAAGAACTTGCGCAGGTGATCTTTTACCGCGATCTCCCCGGCGTACTTTGATTGGCCATAGAGATTGATGGGGTCCGGCGTGTCCCACTCGGTGTACGGGGCGGCCTTGGCGCCGGAGAACACGTAGTCGGTGCTCACGTACAGCATGGCCGCGTCCACTTCCATGCAGGCCAGCGACACGTTGCGGGTGCCCACCGCGTTGGTGCGCAGGGCGTCCCAGGGCTTGGACTCGCAGCCGTCAACATCGGTGAAAGCGGCGGTGTGCACCACCACGACCGGCTTGTAGCGCGCGATCATGTCCTTTACCTTGTCCAGGTCGGTGATGTCCATGCCGGAGCGATTGACGCCCATCACCTCGGGATCGCGCGAGAGCATGGCCATCAGGTCCTTGCCCAGCATTCCGTCCGCGCCGGTGACGAGGATTTTCATCGGGACTCTCCCTCCGCGATCCGCTTTCCGTAATAGGAGGCGTAGAAGTTCTGGAAACCCAGACCGCGCTCCTTGATCCGCCGCCACCACGGCTCGTTGGTCTGGTACCAGGACACGGTGAGCCCCAGCGCTTCCTCGAAGTCGTGCCGCGGCCGCCACCCCAGGGCGCGCGCCTTGGAAATATCCACGCTGTAGCGGCGGTCGTGGCCCAGGCGGTCCTCCACGTAGCGGACCAGCGAGGACGGCTTGCCCAGCAATCCGAGGATGGCGTCGGTGATCTCCCGGTTGGTGCGCTCGTTGCCGGCGCCGATGTTGTAGATCTCTCCCAATTCACCTCGATGCAGCACCACGTCGATTCCCTCGCAGTTGTCCTCCACGTACAGCCAGTCGCGCATGTTGAGGCCGTCGCCGTAGAGCGGCAGGGGGATGTCCTGCATGGCGTTGGTCAGGAACAGCGGGATCAATTTCTCCGGATATTGATATGGCCCGAAATTATTCGACGAGCGCGTGATCACCACCGGCGTGCCGAAGGTGGTGCGGTGGGCCAGCGCCATCATATCTGAGGCCGCCTTGCTGGCCGCGTATGGACTTGAGGGCGCCAGCGCGTCGCGCTCGGTGGAAGCGCCCTCGACGATCGAGCCGTACACCTCGTCGGTGGATACGTGCAAAAAGCGGCCGACCTTCGTTTTATGCGCCGCCTGGAGCAGCACGTAGGTGCCATACACGTTGGTGGAGATAAAAGTCTCGGCTTCCAGGATGGAGCGGTCCACGTGCGATTCCGCGGCGAAATGCACCACCGCGTCCACCTCGGCCATGAGCCGCTCCACCAGCGCGCCGTCGCGGATGTCCCCCTCGACGAATTCCACCCCGTCGAGACCCTCGAGGTTTTCCCGCTGTCCCGCGTAAGTGAGCGCGTCGAGCACCACGATCCCGGTGCCGGGATGCGCCTCGCGGCTCCAGCGCACGAAGTTGCTGCCGATGAATCCGGCCCCGCCGGTGACCAGCAGCCGCTTCACGACCAGTATTCCTCTTGATGCGCCTGATAAAAGGCCACCGTGCGCGCCAGGCCGTCCTCCAGCCCGACCCGAGGGCGCCAGCCGAGGAACTGCTCGATCTTGGAAATATCCGCGAGGTAATCGCCCACTTCGATCACTTCCCGATCTTTCGGCCAGGGGATCATCACGCGCTTGCCGGTCCCGGCCGCTTTGACAATTTCATCCACCAGATCCACGAAGCGGATCGACGATCCGGAGCCCAGGTTGAACGCCTCCCCCACCGCCTCGTTGCGGCTGCCGGCCAGGAGAAACGCCTCGGTCACGTCGTCTATGTAGTTGTAGTCGCGCAATTGCTGGCCCGGCTCGTACACGGTGATGGGGCGATTTTCCATGGCCAGCCGGATGAACCAGTTCAAAATCCCGTATTTCCCATGCTTCATCTGGTGGCGCGGGCCGTAGGTGTTGTTGATGCGCAGCGAGGTCACCGGAAACCCGTGCACGCGCCCCCACAGAAAACACTGTTGCTCGGCGGCCTGCTTGTGGATGCCGTAGATGTCGGTGGGGTTGGAGGGATGTTTTTCGTCGACCGGCACGTAGGCCAACCGCCCGTACTGTCCCCGCGTGCCCGCGTACACCAGGCGCGCGCCCTGGCGGCGCACCGCGTCCAGCACGATGAGGTTGCCGCGGCAGTTCATGTCGAGATCGGTGTAGGGGTCGGACATGGAGTCGACGTGCGAGGTCTGCGCGGCGATGTGGAACACCACGTCCACGCCTTCCACGGCGCGGGACACGACGTCGGCGTCGCGGATGTCCCCGACGAAAACCTGGGCATCCACGCCCTCGAGATTGAAGCGGTTGCCGCCGTACAGATCCAGCAGGGCGTCCAGCACCCGCACCGTGGCGCCCTCCGCGACCAGGGCGCGGGTGAGGTTGGACCCCAGAAATCCCAGCCCGCCGGTAACCAGGACCCGCTTGCCGGTCCAGGTCACAAGATGCCTACTCTGCTGTGGTCGCCGATCATCAAATTAACAGCGCGCGGCCGCGTGTTGCACTTGTAGACGCTGGCGTCGCGCCCGATCAGGCTGTTTTCCATGCGCGCGCCGAGATCCACAATGGAGGCGCCGTCCAGCACGATGGAATATTCCACTTCGCTGTGGGTGATCGTGACCCGCTCGCCGATGGCGGTGAAGGGGCCCACGTAGGCGTTCTCCAGGCGCGCGCCGGCCCCGATGACGGCGGGTCCGCGGATGGTGCTGGAGATCACCTGCGCGCCGGCCTCCACGCGCACCTTGCCAGCGATCGCGGAATCTTCGGAGATGGATCCGAGCAGCGCCGGCTCCAGGTTCTCCAGCATCATCTGGTTGGCTTCCAGCACGTCCTCAAGTTTTCCAGTGTCTTTCCACCAGCCGGTAATGACGTGCGAGCGGACGTTTTCGCCGTCCTCGATCAATTTCTGGATGGCCTCGGTGATCTCCAGCTCGCCGCGCGCCGATGGCTTCAGCGAGCGCGCCGCGCGGAAGATGGTCTGATCGAAAAGATACACGCCCACCAGCGCGAGATTCGTGGGTGGATTTTTCGGCTTCTCGCGCAGCTTCACGATGCGCCCCTCGGAAATCTCCGCGTTGCCGAATTCCTCCGGGTGCTTGACCGGCGACAGCAAGATGAGCGACGTTGGCTTCTCCCGCTGGTACTCGCCCACGAAATCCCCGATGCCGTCCTTGACGAGGTTGTCGCCGAGAAACATCACAAAGGGGCTGTCCTGTATAAACGGCTCGGCGGTGAGCACCGCGTGGGCCAGTCCGAGCGGCGCCTCCTGGGGGATGTATGTGACGCGGGTGTCCCAGCGCGACCCGTCGCCCAGCGCGGCCACGATCTCGGCGTGGGTGTCCCCGGTGATGACCCCGATGTCGCGCACGCCGGCCGTGGCCAGCGTCTCCATGGCGTAGAACAGCACGGGCTTGTTGGCAATGGGCACCAGCTGCTTGGCGCTGGTGTAGGTCAGCGGCCGCAGGCGCGTCCCCTTGCCGCCGGCGAGAATGAGGCCCTTCATGGGGTGCTTACTTCGAATGGGGTTGAAAGAAGTCCTTGCGGTGGGCTTCTACAGCGACCGCTTGCAGCGGGGAGCTCGACGAGCGATGTTGCCCGATATGCTCCGGGTGACCCTGTCGGTGAAAGCCGGGACCATCATGCCGTCGACCATCCTTCGAAGGCTGGCCACGTACAGCCGGAAAAACAAGCTCTACCGTCTTCGCCGCTTGACCGGCATCACGCGAGATTGAACGAGCGCCCGGGAATCTGGAACCCCAACCCTGGCGGCGGCATCGTAAGAGACGCAGTAGTCCATTCAACAAGCACTCAGACCAAGGTCTGAGGCCGACAATGGTCCTTGAGAGATTCCAGTTCGGGACCTTCAACGGATTGTGTCCGACCTTGAACTGGGATAGTATTTGAGTGCAGGCTGGGTTTGAGGATGAAGCCCCGCAGGCCAGGAAGGACGGAGCCTTCCTCGGCGACTCACGGATGAGTCCCACGGACGGGCTTCGGCTCACGGACGAGCCTCCACGGATGAATGGCTGGCGGAAGGGATTGCGCCAGGACAGGGATGTCGACAGGGCAGGGACTCGCCCACGTGCAGGCCGATGGCCTGTACGCTGTTGTGCTGGAGCCCGCAAGGGCGCTTATAGAAAAGGATGACCCGGCAGGACGCCCGGCATCAAGGATGAGACCAGGGACACAGGGATGAACACCAACCGGCGGCGGACTGCCCTGCAACGGGCGCGCCGCCTTTTGGATTTTTCCACGGCGGCGCCTCTCCGGCCGCGCGGAGCGCCGGACGGACGGTTGGGACGGCGTGCAGTTCGCCTGTCAGGAGTTCTTGGCACGGGCGCGGACACGTTGCGGCAGGGAGGCGGACGACCCCCGCCGTCGCGTGGCTCCGCGGCCTGTGATCATCGCAGGAGACGCGTCTGTTGAGGTTCGGCGTGCCGTTCCTCACGGGAGATGCGAAGGAAGGAACCGCACTCGCATGCCGTGGAGATTTTTTGGATTCAAAGCCGGACAGTCGATTTTCTTAAGACCCCCCCGTCCACTGCCGATGAATGCAAACAGAAAGCGCCGTTTGCCCGGCTCTGCCTCGAAGGGAGAACAACGAATGCTCATCCAGACGACCCGCTTCGGTCCCTTAGACGTCGATGAATCCAAAGTCATCACGTTTCAAGAGGGCCTCCCGGGCTTCAATCACGTGAAGGACTACGTGATCATCCCCATCCCCCAGTACTACCCGTTCCACTGCATGCAGGCGGTCAACCAGCCCGACCTCGCGTTCGCCATCGCGGACCCTTGGGAGCTGTTCCCCGACTACATGCCCCAGATCGGCGACGACGACGAGGCCTTCCTCGAGCTGCGCTCGCCCAATGACGCCGCGGTGTACGTGATGGCCGTCATCCCGCCGGACCTCAAGAACATCACCGTCAACCTGATGGCCCCGCTGGTCATCAACGCCGCGTCCCGCAAGGGGCGGCAGGTGATCGTGTTCGGCAACTACAGCACTCGGGAGCGCCTTCTACACCAGCAGTCCATCGCTGTCTAGAACGGAAGATCAGCGCCAGCAAGGATGATTCGTGGAACCGGGAGCCGGCATCGAGCCGGGGCCGGGCAATGGATGGCCAGGCCGGCAGGTCCCCCAACGCTGAAACCGCCGCGTCGTGTGGCGCTGGCGGTGCCCAAAAGGGCAAACACCGCTCCCGTGCGGGAGTTCTGAGCCCGCGAGGGCTCTCAAATGGAGGAGGGCCCGCACAGTCCCGGCAACGGGTTGTGCGGGGAGAGGCCTTCTTCGGAAGAAATCAGGAGCGACCACCGACAAAGGTATTAACCAGACAGGCCTTCGTGCCGACAACTCTTCGGAAAAGATGCCAGAATCGACCACCGCCGAACCTGGGCGGCGCCCGGGCAAGACGTTGCAAGGCAGGATTGTAGGAGGCAACGGACAATGGTTGTGTTGATATGGAAGCGAAGGGGCTGGAAAAAGTACAGACCGCGCGTCTGAGCTTCTGGCTCGCTTAGCCAGAGGAGCCAGACAGGATGCTGGTGTTGTCGCGCAAGCTGAATCAGGCCATCATGATTGGCGAAAACGTCAAGATCACGGTGGTCGAGATCCGCGAGGATCAGGTCCGGCTGGGCATCACCGCCCCCCGCGAAGTCCCTGTCTACCGCGAAGAGGTCTACGAGAAGATCAAGGGCGAGAACATCCTCGCCAGCCAGGTGTCGCTAGACGACCTCAGCAAGCTCAAGGACGTCATCAAGCCAGTCGCGGCCGACCTGCCGCGCAGGAAAAATCCGCCCCTGACGTCCCGCAAGGACGGGCCGCAGTAGCCAGAGGAGCCGAAAGGCTCTTCTTTCGTTCTGGCCCAACCTGTAAAAAAAATTCCCGAGGGCCCTTATGATCTTGCCGGAAGTGCCGATACATAGAACAGAGTCTGTCTATTTCCGTACCGGAGGTGCATCCACCAACCTGAACACAACCGCATAACCACCGAAACCAAATCGCTTCCCCCGACCAGACGGGCACGGATGCCACGAGGCGGACACAAGGGAGGCGCCGGCCGCGCGAAAACGTTGGAGAAGGCGTCAACGCGTATCCCGGCTCTCACATAGTCGCCGTGG
>Ga0194132_10010026_pt1 | contig 12780 bp, 11 predicted proteins | sample TA2KigOf80mmetaG_FD_148612 | JGI IMG/M metagenome (GOLD analysis project Ga0194132, IMG submission 148612) | Freshwater microbial communities from Lake Tanganyika, Tanzania - TA2015054 Kigoma Offshore 80m | ecosystem: Environmental > Aquatic > Freshwater > Lake | place: Tanzania: Lake... | reverse complement strand
CGGCACGTCGAGGAGCGTGTCCGCCAGCTTCAGCAGCTCGCCCGCCACTAGACGGTCGGCCCCTTCGGCCAGTGACGACACGATGGTGAGTGCCAGGTTAGTGCCGGAGGCCCGGCCGAAGGCGGCGCGGATCTGCTCAGTAGCGGCCACGATGCCCTGCCGCACCAACTCCGCATCGGCAAGATGACGGTGGCCGGTGACCCCGATGCGAAGCCGGAACAGAATTGCCCCCGCGCCCATCGTTGTTGCCCCAGCCTGGATGCGCGCTGCCCCTGTCCCCGTCACCTGGCTGACACCTCAAAGAGTGATAACACCAAGCCGCTGGTGCCTCTGCCATGGGGCACCAGCGGCAGCATAACACTAAGCGGTGACGTGCAGCAGTATGGAGCTTGTTAACCCAACGGGCCCAGGAACACCGAGGCCGATCGCGCCAGGGCACCGTCTTCCAGCGCTTCAGGCCACGCCGGCACCGGAGTGGCGATGCGCTGCGACGCCGGCCGTGGGTTGCCGTTCCAGTCCACCTGTTCCATGGCGTGATACAGCCGGACGCAGTGGCCTTCCGGGTCGAGGAAGTGGGCTGCGTAGTCGATGCCGGTGTGAAATTCCGGAGGGGTTTCGAACACCGGTACGCCCTGGCCCGTCAGGAACTCGACGGCGGCACGGAGTTGACTGTAGCTGCCCACCTGGAACCCCATGACAGCACACGTGCTCTGCGCCGGGATCCCCAGCCGGTCCTTCAGCGCCATGGGGTACAGTGCCAGCGAGTGATGCTCGGCCCCAGCCCTTAGGTAGCTGACGGTGTGGCCCAGGCACTCAACCTGCTCGGTCAGGGTGAAGCCCATGACCTCGGTGTAGAACCGCAGCGCTGCCGCGGGATCGTGGTGGAAGTGGCCGATGGGGCCGATGCCGGTCACGCGGAACGGCCTCGCCAGCATGACGCCATTCACGTCGTAGGCGAAGGGGCCCTCCTCGGGGTCGCGGTAGCCGTCGGCCAAGCGGGTGCCACTCGCTATCTGGTCCTGCACCTCTTGGGACTCGGACCGTTGCGGCAGCGGCGGCTCGTCGGTGAAGCGGTCTGCGTACATGGGCTTGGGTTTGGTGATGCCATCCCAGCCGATCTGCTCCATGCCGTAGTACAGCTCGTTGTTATGGCCTTCCTCGTCGTTGAAGTAGGTGTGCCAGTTCGACCCAGGCATGTCGCGGCCCACCCGGTTGATTTTCACGCCTCGCTCCTTCAGCCAGTGGAAGGCATCCACCGTTTCGGCGAGTGTGTCCACCTGCCACGAGATCTGGCCGATGTCCATCAGCGGGTTGCTGCCGCCGGAGCCTGGCCGGGCAATCTTGCGCACCTGCTTGCTGCCGAACACGAAGGAGTGGTGGTCGGTGGCGAAGCGGGTGAAGTAGGTGTTGGGGTCCAGCCCCTCCAGCTTCTTGGGGTCGACCCGAGTACGAAAGTCGATGACATCGGAGATGCGGAAGCCCAGCAGGGTCCGGTAGAAGTCCAGGGCAGCGGGCATATCGGTGAAGTTGAACCCGACATGCCCAAGCCGTCGCACCTGGAAGGGCCGGGGCAGCAGTACCCCGCCCACGTTGTAGAGCTGCGTTGCAGTGGCGACCATGTCAACCTCCTCTGCTACCCCTGTGTGGGGTCGATAATCACTTTGCCGGTAACAGTGTTGGCTTCCACCATACGGTGGGCGTCGGCGGCCTGCGAGAGGGGCACCACCCGGTCGATGAGCATGCGATAGACGCCCTGCCCCGCCTTCTCCATGGCGGCCACCGTCTCGCTTTTGGCCACGGGCCCGTCCGGGAGCCCGCTCTGAATCTTGAGCCGGTTGCGATAGAGCATGCGTACGTCGACGGGCAGAACGCCGCTGCCCCCGTGGGTGCCGATGGTGACCAACCGACCCCCGCGCGCCAGGCTGGCGAGCGCCTGACCCCATAGATCGGGCTCGCCCACATTTTCCAGCACCACGGGTACGCCCTTACCGTCGGTCAAGCGCATCACCTCGGCCTTGAGCGAGCCCGCCCGATAGTTGATGCCGTGGTCGGCGCCCAAGCTCAGCGCTGCCTGCACGCGGCTATCGGCCCCTGCGCCCGCGATCACCGTGGCGCCGGCCTGCTTGGCGATCTGGATCAGACAGCTCGACAGCGCGCCTGCGGCGCCCATCACCAGCACGGTCTCGCCGGGCTGTACCGCCGCTACCTGCATGAGGCCCAGCGCCGCCGGGAAGTGTCGGTTGATACAGGCAGCCAACCCAAAGTCGAGACCCGCGGGCACCGGCACCGCGCCGGCGGCGTTGATGCAGGCGTACTCGGCGTAGCCGCCGCTGACGGTTGGTGGGATGGAGCCCGCCACGCGGTCGCCCACGCTGAAGCCGGTGACGTCGGGGCCCACCGCGTCCACTACGCCCGCGGGATCGATGCCGGGGACCATGGGCAGCTTCATGTCGAGGCCGGAATCACCCCGCCGCAGCACCACATCGAGCCCCTGGTTGACGGTGACCGCGTGGACCTTTATCCGAAGCTGGCCCGGCTTTGGCTCCGGCAGCGGCACCTCCTCCAGGTTCAGCACTTCGGGCCCACCAAATTGGTGGAAGACGGCAGCTTTCATGCAGAACAACCTCGTTCGTCTGAGAGTGAGGACTAGGGGGCGGCCTTAATGTGCTCCACGTGGGAGTACGCGCCAATCAGCGTGCCCGGGAAAGGGTACCCACCCACAATGTCGCCGTTGACCGCGATCTCGACCGGGGCGAGTACCAGCGGTATGGCCAAGTACTTGTCATAAGCAATGTCACCCCAGCGTCGCAGCAGACCATCGAGCTTCTGCTGGTCGAGCGTCTTCTGCAGCTCATCGAACACCCGTACCGCGTCGGCATCCTCGTAGCCCAGCCGGGCTGAGTAGGGGGTGTAGTAAGAACTGATGGCGGTGAAGGTATCAAGCGAGGTATTGGACACGTAGAGTTGGTTGGTGAACTGCAGCGCGCGGCCCATGGCCCGTTGCCGTGCGGAGTCGAGCTGCAGCGCCTCCACCTCGGCGCCGATCGACCGCCAGCGGGCCATCAATGCCTCGGTAATGTCGTTGGAGCCGGGGAAGCGGTTACTGAGGACCGCCGACAGCTTCACCGGCTTGGTGGCGTCGTAGCCTGCGTCACGCAGCAGGCGGCGCGCCTCCTCCAGGTCGAAGCCATAGTCGCGGGTGAAGCGGTCCTTCCAGGCGGGGTTCCATGCGGCGTCGGTGGGATACAGTACGGCGTGTTCCATGGGCTTGCCGCGGCCGCGGAAGAACGCCTTGTTGATCTCGTAGCGATTGACCGACTTGGCCAGCGCCTTGCGCACCCGCACATCCAGCAACGGCGAGTCCGGATGGTTGAAGGCGCCGTCCACCTGGTAGCAACACCAGAAGGTGACGAAGATGCGGTCCTGGGCATCGGTGGCGGCAATCACCTTCATGCCGGCCTGTTCCGCCGATGCTAGCGTGTCTTTCCCCAGCGGCGCCAGGTGTATCTCTTTGGCCAGCAGCGCCGCCAGGCGGGTCGACTCCTCGGGAATGAACCGGAACTCGAAGTTCGGAAAATCGGGGTTGACACGCCAGTGCTTCTCGAACGCTCGCTCGTAGCGGATGTAGGCCCCTTGCGAGCGCTCCCGCATGCGGTAGGGCCCAGTACCAGCAACGGGCTGGTCGAGCATGCCGGGTACCTTGCCCCCCATGCTGGCGGAGTGCTTCTTCGAGATGACCTCCCAGCCCACCGCGGCGGTTCCGAGGAAGCGAGGGTCGGGTTGCTTGAGCCGAACCAGCAGCTCGTGCTCGCCGGTTGCCTCGACGCTGGCCACGATCTGCTGCGAAACCAACGATGTCTGGCTGGTGGCGTCGGGTTGCGTGCGGTTCTCGTAGCTGAGCACCGCGTCCTGGGCGGTCATCACCCCCTGGTCGCGGTGAAACGGCACGTCCTTACGCAAGGTGAACCGGAACGCCGCGCTGGCGGCCGACTCCTCCAGCTTCCAGGTTGTGGCGAGTTCAGGCGCCAATTTACCGTTGGTGGGGTCGAGCCCCACCAGGAACTCATGCATTCGCCGCAGCCCGAGTAAAGCCTGCTGGCTGGAGGTGCGCGGGTCGTTGGCTTCGGTGCCGAAGGTGATGCCCATCACCAGCTTGTCGACCTTGGGCTTGGCCGTCGCGGGCGCCGCGGCTGGGGCTTCGGTTGCGGGCGTGCTGGCCGACTGGCATCCCACGAGCCCCGCGCAGGCCAGCAGCAACATCGACAACACCTGCACTGTTTGCCGTCGCATATGATCCTCCACGCTCATATCCAGCACACGCCTTCGGCTGTGGCTCTGCCTGGGAGTATCGGTACGCCCTAACGCGGCTGTCAAGCCGGGTGGTCCGGCCCATTCAGCGGCAAGGCCCGGCCGTACCCCTGGGAGCGGGGGCAGTCGCACAGGCGTGCTATACTGACGCCATTCTCCCAACCCTCGCTGGAGGTCGTGCATGCCGGGTCGTGGCGCAGCGCCCACCAAAGGCCGGGGCCTTGAAGACCGGGTGGCCGACCTCGGCCGTCACCTCGAACTCGACGTGTACACCCAGGTGCGGGTAGGCCGCCGCCTGTGGGGCGCCGAGCGTACCATCGACGTGATTTTGACCCACGGCGAACAGCGCAAGAGCCTCGGCATCGAATGCAAGTTCCAGGACACGCGTGGCACCGCCGAGGAGAAGATTCCGGCCACCATCGAAGATATCCGAGCCTGGCCCATCCCCGGCTTGGTGGTGTTCGAGGGGGCTGGCTTCACCCCCAATATGCGCACCTACCTCATCTCTACCGGCAAAGCCGTGGAGATGGAGGATCTGGAGCCCTGGCTCCGGCTCTACTTCGGCCTCCCCATCCTGCCAGCGCCGCCCCGGTCACGCGCCTCGCGCTATCCGGTGCAAGCCCGCCGCTAACTTCCCGTGGTAAGGGTGGCTAGCCCGCGTCTCGCGGGCGTACAGCGCGCACGGCCTTTCGTGAAGTGGGCAGGGGGTAAGAGCCAGCTCCTTGCGGCGCTGGAGCATCACTGGCCCCGCCGGTTCGAGCGCTACTTCGAGCCCTTCCTCGGCGGTGGTGCGGTCTACTTCCACCTAGCGCCGGGCCATGCGTTGCTCACCGACGCCAACACCGAACTCATCGAGACGTGGACCGTGGTGCGAGACCAGGTCGAGGAGCTCATCGAGAGCCTTGAGCGGCACATCTGGGACGAGGGGTACTACTATGCCCTGCGGGCAGCCGACGCCAGCGCGCTTTCGCCGGTCGACCGCGCCTCACGGTTCATCTATTTGAACAAGACCTGCTATAACGGCCTGTACCGGGTGAACCGCAGCGGGCAGTTCAACGTGCCCTTCGGCCGGTACAAGAAGGCGCCCTCCATCTACGACGCCGAGAACCTGCGGGCCGCCAGTGTGTTACTTCAGGCCGCCGAGCTCCGGGTGGCCGACTTCCAGGCGACGATGGCCGAGGCTGGTCCCGGCGACTTCATCTACCTCGATCCACCCTACGATCCAGTGTCGGCTACCGCCAACTTCACGCACTACACCGAGGGGCGGTTCGACGCGAGCGAGCAGCGCCGCCTGGCCGACGCCGTGACGCGTGCGACCCAGCAGGGGGCGTACGTGTTGCTGAACAACTCCGACACGGAGTTCATCCGCTCGCTCTTTCCGGAAGGTGACGCGGCGCGGTCGGCCGACCTGTTGCCGTCGGGCGTTTACGTGGTGTCGTCGGTGGCGGCAAACCGTGCGATCAACTCCGACGCCACCAAGCGGAAGGGTGCCTACGAGCTGGTGGTAACCAACTACCAGCCCTGACGGGCCGGCCACGGTTCCGCTACGGCAGCGCCGGCTTCTGAATGTCCACGCTCTTGCCGTGGGCCGAGCTGCGGGTGTCCAGCTCCAGCCTGCCGCTGGCGCCGCCCGATGGCGAGGTGAGGTCGAGCGTGACCAGCGCCCGGTGGGTCAGCGCGTCGTCTTTGGAGAGCCAGACCTCCAGGGCGCCGTTCTTCACGGCCTCGGGGGCGATGGGCCGGCCGAGCTTCTCCATCTGGTCCGAGATGGCCTTGCTATCCAGGGCTGCGGTCAGCCGCCGGGTCTGTACGCCCTCCACAGCCTCGGCGCCCTTGTCCTCCACCGCGCCGGTCACCGCCCGTAGGAACGCGATAGTGTCCAGCGGGCTTGGGCCCAACTCGCCGAGCTGCGTGGCCGGCAACCCCTCCCAAGGCTCGCCTGAGGAGCGTACGTACATGGCGTCGTCAATAAGGATGACCTCGAGCTTGAAGTTTGGTTCTTGGGGCGAGCTGAGGGTGAAGCGAGCGCGCTTGAGTGAAGCGACGTCGCCTTCGGTGTCGATCTGCAAAGTTGGTGCCTGCGCGCTGGCGGACTCCCGGAGGGTTATCTTGGCCAGATAGTGGTATGGGGTGCCTTCCTGCAGCCTGTCGGCCGAGCGCGCGACCAAGCCTGCACTGTCGGCGGGCGACAGGTTGCCGTTGATGAGCTGGCAGCCGGTGAGGGTGACGAGCGCGAACCAGACTAGGACGGTGAGCCGGAGAGCGGCCATGGGGGAGACTCCTCACGGACGGCGGGGAAAGGCTGTCTCTAGTATAGGCCACTGCATGCGCCGGCCTGAGTGCGTTAGCTGGCCTTGGGCCCGTGGGTCGAGCGGAGGATAGGCAGGCCCTCCAGGAGGGTGCCGCTGCCTGCGCAGGAGTTGAGCAGGTCCCGCTGGTTGGCGTGCGGTGGAATGCTATCCACCTTGCGGTAGAGCAGCATCTCCAACGAGAACAGACGGTGGCAATGGGGGCATGCCACCAAGCGTTCGGTCTGCGGACTGCGTCGGGTTGCCATGACTCAGTATGGTGAGGATGATGTCCCCATCGCAGTGATGTACATCAAATAAAATAGAATCCATACCCATATATGCTTGACAGCCAATCCCAGCCATTTATGATTGCGGCATCAACGCTTGCTCTTGAGGTGACGACATGCTGTCTCGCGGCGATAACGAACTGCTGACCCGCGTCGGGCCGGGCACGGCCATGGGCACGCTCTTCCGCCGCTTTTGGCTGCCAGCCTTGCTGGCATCGGAGCTCCCGGCGCCGGACTGCGCGCCGGTGCGCCTGCGGTTGTTGGGCGAGAATCTCGTCGCCTTCCGCACCACCAGCGGGCAACCGGCATTCATCGCCGACGCCTGCCCGCACCGTGGGGCCAGCATGTTCTTTGGCCGTAACGAGGAGGAGGGGCTGCGCTGTGTGTACCACGGCTGGAAGTTCGATGCCTCGGGCGCCTGTATGGACATGCCCAACGAGCCGGCGGAGAGCAACTTCAAACACAAGATTCATGCCACAGCATACCCAGCCTACGAGGCGGGTACGGTGGTGTGGATTTACATGGGGCCTGCGGACCTTATGCCTGCGCGCCCGCCCGACCTTGAGTGGGTGGTGGCGCCGGCCGGCTTTCAGCACGTGAGCAAGTGGTTCCAAGACAGCAATTGGATGCAGGGCGCTGAGGGCGAGATCGACACCTCGCACATCTCATTCCTGCACAGTTGGCTGGGGCTCGACAAGGTGCCGGCCGACGTGCGTGCGACCACCCAGGTGCGGGGCAACCTCTCGTGGGTGGACGGCGCGCCGACGCTCACGCTGCAGGAGACTGACTACGGTTTTCGCTATGGCGCCCGCCGTCAGACCGGCAGCGGCGACTACTATTGGCGGGTGACCCAGTGGCTGTTACCCAACTACAGCCTGATCCCCTCGGCTGGTCCCACCCGCGGCGGCCGGGCGTGGATACCCATCGACGACGAACACACCTGGGTGTTTGGCTACCAGTGCCGGTCGGACCGTCCCTACACGCAGGAGGACATTGACGGCATCATGCAGGGCCGGGCGTTCCCGCCGCGGCTCATCCCCGGAACGTTCATGCCGCTGGCCAACAAGACCAATGACTGGCTAGTCGACCGGCGAATGCAGCGGGAGGTGAACTACACCGGCATCTGGGGCATCAACGAGCAGGACCGTGCGCTGCAGGAGGATGGCGCCATGGCGCCCATTGTGGACCGCACCAAGGAGCACATGGGTACCGCCGACGCTGCGATTATCGCCGCCCGCCGTATCTTGTTGCGGGCCGCCCGGGCGCTGCAGCGCGGTCAGGAGCCGCTGCAACCGCAGCACCCCGAGCTCTATCGGGTGCGCCAGCTCGATGTGGTGGAGGCCGAGCCGCAGTTCCAGAACCTGCTATCGGCTCACGTGGAAGAGACCACTGTTCAGGTATGACCGTCACAGATGCCTAAGAGACTATCTCAAAAGGGCTGGATACCTTCGGTGCCGCGCTTCCTGCCCCGCCCGCCCACCCTCGTGAACGCTAGGGAACGAGGGACACCCTCGTGCTCCCGCCAGCGAGGGCGGCCGCCCTCTCTGGACTCTCCCGCCCACCCAGCCGCAGGTAGACTAGCTGCCACCATTGCGCAGGTCTGAGATAGTTAATAGGGAGGGGGGCAGCCGAAACCGGCTGCCCCCCTCGTTCGCTCAGAGTAGGCTGGCGCTAGCGCCCCGATGTAAAAGGTGCCGGCTTGACGCCGCTGGGGGCCTTGATCTGCATGGGGCTGTTGAGGTCCCACAGGCCCATTTCCATCTTGATGTTTGCCTTCACGGGGGTGGTGAGCCCACTGCCCGGCACCGACATATCCATCGCGCCGTCCAGTGCGAAGCGGTGCATCTGGGCGTCGGCCTCGGCCACCCAGACCTCCAGCCGGGCGCGGCTCGGGCTCGCGCCGCCGGACGTCCGCTCGAAGTGGGTGTTCAGTAGCTTCAGGGCTGCATCGTCCAGCGTGTAGCCAATGTGCCGGACGGGGGTGCCCTTCACGTTGTCGCTGCCAAGGTCCTCCACCCGGTCGGGCTTGCCCTTGAAGAACATCGCAGTGTCGGCCGGGGAGATCGGCAGGGGGCGAGTTCTCCTTGGCGTTCACCTCTTTCCACTCGTCGGTACCGGGGTTCTTCACGTAGGCGTTGGTGCCGATATTGATCATCTCGATCTTCATCTGCATGGGTGCCTTCATCTCCATCGCCATCTGCATCTTGTCGGGCGCCTCGAACTGACCGGTGCCCTCCATGGGCAGGGTCATGCTCATGCCGCCCATGTCCATGCTCATGGTCATGTTCATGGTGAACTGGTAGCTCTTCAGTTGCTCAGACTTGGCGATGGCCTGCGTCCAGAGCTCTTGGGCGGTCTTCGAGGTCTGGGCCTGCTGCTGTGCCGGGGCCGCCGACTGGCAGCCGGTGAGGGCGAGGACGACGAACAGGCCGACGCCGGCGAAAAGCGAGCGAGAGTTCATGCGGAGCACTCCGTTGGTGTTTTTTCCCCACTACCACCATCAGCCGGAGTAGATGGGATGTGGGAGCCGCGCTTGACCTGCTGCGGCCGAACGCCGTTGGGACGCCGTCGGCCCTTCCGTGGGTGTGTGTTGCGCGAGGGCCGGGCGCGGTGCAGGGCGCTGGGTACCATGCTCAGAAGCGGTAAGGGGGGTATCATTCCGAGCCCGCGAGGAAGCCCTTCGTTCCCCATGATCTTCGACGTCCAGGCATGAAGTGACCCCTCCCTGCGTCGGGATGACACTTCGAGCAGCACCCCAGCATCCGAAACCTGAGCGCTCACGGCGCTGGCTGTGCACCAACGTGGAAGGCCGGAGCAAGTTGGGCTCCGGCCTTCCACGTTGTCTCGCTGTCCGCCGCGGCGACCCTGCTATGCTGTCGCAGCCACCTCAGCGTGTTCCCTGGTGAACGTCAGGGCCGCGCCGTCGACATCCACCAGCACGGTGTCGCCGTCGGTGTACTCGCTTGCCAGCATCTGCTTGCTTACCGCGTTCTCGATGTAGCGCTGCACCGTCCGTCGCAGCGGGCGTGCCCCGAAGGTGCGGTCGTAGCCCTCGTGCGCCAGCCAGGCCTTGGCGGCGCCGGTCAGGCGGATGCCGATGCCGTGCTCGGCCAGCCGTTGCTGCACCAGTGCCACCTGTAGCTCCACGATCTGCCCAATCTCCGCCTCTGTGAGCGGGTGGAACACGATCGTGTCGTCGATGCGGTTCAGGAACTCGGGGCGGAAGTGGCGCTTCAGCGCCTCCTCCACTGCGGCCTCCACCCGCCGCTGCTCGTCGCGGGTGCCGCCGTGGGTGCCCGCGAAGCCGATGGTCTCGCGGCCAGCTTCGGCGGTGCCCAGGTTACTGGTCATCACGATGATGGTGTTGCGGAAGTCGACAGTGCGGCCCTGACCGTCGGTCAGGCGGCCGTCCTCCAGCACCTGCAGCAGCACGTTGAACACGTCAGGATGCGCCTTCTCCAGCTCGTCGAACAGGATGACCCGGTAGGGCCGGCGCCGCACCGCCTCGGTGAGTTGGCCGCCCTCGTCGTAGCCTACGTAGCCGGGAGGCGCCCCCACCAGCCGGCTCACGGTGTGCTTCTCGCCGTACTCCGACATGTCGATGCGCACCATGGCGTCTTCGTCGTCGAACAGATACTCTGCCAGTGCTCGTGCCAGCTCAGTCTTGCCCACGCCGGTTGGGCCCAGGAAGATGAAGCTGCCGATGGGGCGCTTGGGGTCCTTCAGGCCGGCCCGGGCCCGCCGGATCGCGTCGGCCACCGCCTCAATGGCCTGCTGCTGGCCGATGACCCGCTCGTGCAGGCGCTCCTCCATCTGAAGCAGCTTCTCGCCCTCGCCCTCCAGCAGGCGTGTCACGGGTATACCCGTCCACTGGTGCACCAGCCCAGCCACGTCTTCGGCGTCAACTTCGTCGTCGATCTTGCGGTCCTGCAACCAGGCGCCCTTCCTCTCGGCATACTCGACCTCTGCGGCGATGCGCTCCGACTTGGAGCGGGCGGCTGCCTCGTAGTCCTGGCGTTGCGCAGCCGCGTCCTCCTCGTCGCCCAGTTGCTTGACCCGCAGCTCCAGCGCCTTTACGTCGGCGGGTAGATCCTCGGCGTCGATGCGCAGCTTGGAGGCGGCTTCGTCGATCAGGTCGATTGCCTTGTCCGGCAGGTTGCGGTCGGGAATGAAGCGGCTGCTCAGGTGCACCGCAGCCTCCAGCGCGTCGTCGGTGATCTTCACCTTGTGGTGAGCCTCATAGCGGGCCCGCACGCCGCGGATCATCTCGACGGTGGTGGGCTCGTCAGGCTCCTCCACCCACACAGGCTGGAAGCGGCGCTCCAGTGCGGCGTCGCGCTCAATGCGCTCGCGGTACTCGTCGGGCGTGGTCGCGCCCACGCACTGCAGCTCACCGCGGGCCAGCGCCGGCTTCAGCATGTTGCTGGCGTCCAGTGCACCCTCGGCGGCGCCAGCGCCCACCACGGTGTGCAGCTCGTCGATGAACAGGATAATCTCACCGGTCTGCTGCTTGATTTCATCCATCACGGCCTTCAGCCGCTCTTCGAACTCGCCGCGGAACTTGCTGCCGGCTACCAGCGACCCCATGTCGAGCGACAGCACCTTGCGGTTCTTCAGCACCTCGGGCACGTCGCCGGCCGCGATCTTCTGGGCCAGGCCCTCGGCGATTGCGGTCTTGCCCACGCCTGCTTCACCCACCAGCACCGGGTTGTTCTTGGTGCGCCGGGTCAGCACCTGCATCACCCGCCGCACCTCGGTGTCGCGGCCAATGACGGGATCGAGCTTGCCGTCGCGGGCGAGCTGCGTCAGGTCGGTGGCGTACTTCTCCAGCGATCGATACTTGCTCTCGGCTCGCGGGTCATCCACCCGCGCGCTGCCGCGCACCTCGTGCAGGGCGCGGTACACCTTCTCCTGGTCGATGCCGAACTCCTTGAGCAGCTTGGCGCTCTGGCCGTCCCGCTCGTTGACCATCGCAATCAGCAGGTGCTCGGCGCCGATGTAGTCGTCCTTCAGCCGCTTGGCCTCGGTGTCGGCCGCCTGGAACATGGTGGCGATGCGCGGCGTCGCGTAAATCTGCATCGCCTCGAACTGCTGCTTGGGGGCGGCGTCGAGCGTGGTGTGCAGGCGCTGCCGCACCAGGGCAACGTCCACGCCCAGCTTCTGCAGGACTTGCCCGGTGAGGCCGTTCTGCTGCTCGAGTAGGGCGTACAGCAGGTGTTCCACGTCCCACTGGCTGTGGCGAAACCGCCGCACCACGTCTTGCGACTGGGCGATCGCCTCTTGCGCGCTCTCGGTGAATCTGTCTGGCCGCATCGTCATTCGCTACTCTCCTTCAGGCCAAGTGGGCCTACTGAGCCATACCCCTCGTCTACGTGCCTGCGTTCCCACTGCTTCGGTTCCCGCTGCGCATCCTCCGATACCGCTCTACCGCCTTGGCCAGCGGCTCGAGCTGCTGGCGCACCGCCTCCATGTCCTGCTCCAACTGCTCGGCGCGGGCCCGCAGCATGTCGCGCTCCCGCTCCAACTGGCGCAGGTGCTCCCGCATCCGCAAAATGACCTCGGCGCCCGCTAGGTTAACCCCCAGGTCCTCCATCAGCCCCCGCACCTCGCGCACCCGCTCCAGGTCTTGCTGCGAGTACAGGCGGATGTTGCCGTTGGAGCGTGAAGGTTGCACCAACCCAGCCCGCTCGTAGTACCGCAGGGTCTGCACGTGCATGCCCAGGAGTTGAGCAGCAATGCTGATGACGTAGCACGGGTCGTCACCGCTGCGCTCCACCGAGGCCTCTAGTCCAAGCTCTCGACGAAGGACCTGAACAGCGCCTGCTGTGCCGCGGTCAGGTGGGTTGGCAGCAGGACGTGCACCTTCAGGTACAGGTCGCCGTGTTTGGTGGGGT
>Ga0194132_10010025_pt1 | contig 12780 bp, 12 predicted proteins | sample TA2KigOf80mmetaG_FD_148612 | JGI IMG/M metagenome (GOLD analysis project Ga0194132, IMG submission 148612) | Freshwater microbial communities from Lake Tanganyika, Tanzania - TA2015054 Kigoma Offshore 80m | ecosystem: Environmental > Aquatic > Freshwater > Lake | place: Tanzania: Lake... | reverse complement strand
GCGCATTGGCTCCAAGGAAGCCATTGTGGGAGCATTTTCCGGTCTGGTGATCGTGTTTTGCTGTGCCGCTTTTACTGCCGTCTCGATCTACTGGTACTGCGTCATTGGCTGTTTGAGCACGCTGCTGGTGAGTTGGCTTTGCAGCCAGTTCGTCGTGGGAAAAATCGAAGCATCGCGAGCCGAAGTCTAGGTGATGGCAACAGCCGTCAGAATAGCCAGAAAAAGGATTGGAAGATGAAAACGATAGAACACCTTGAAACGTGGGTCATTTATCAAAATCCTAAGCCTCATGTGCACAGCCGCCATGGCTACTTCCCTGGAGCGGTCAAGCTTCCGTCGGGGGACTTGCTGGCTCTATTTGTCCGCTCCGAAGCCTTTGAGTCTCCTGACGCCACGACCTTTGTCGCCCGGTCCAGGGATCTGGGCAAGACTTGGATCGTGGAAGGTCGTCTCTATGACAAGTCGGCACTTGGATTCGAAACCAGCGACAGTTTCAAGCCGACGCTGCTCAGTGACGGAAAGCTGGTCGCCATGGGCTATCGGTTCCACAGGCACGACCTGGAACAGGGTATCGGTATCGAAGAGACCGGAGGGATTCTGCCCGGAGAAAACCTCATTTCCTTTTCAAGGGACGAGGGACGCACCTGGACTTCGCCCGAAATCATTCCGCATCGTACTCCAGAACTTCTGGAACTGTCCGGGCCCTGCCTGGAGCTGGCCTCCGGCGATCTGGTGGGCGTTGCCGGAATCTACAAGATGCCCGATGGCAGTAACCCTTCCGGGCAGTTCGGAGCCTTGCTGCGAAGCACCGACGGAGGTGCCAGCTGGAATGACCAGGTTCGATTCTTCACAACCTCAGGAAGTACCATTGCGGCCTGGGAGCCTCGCATCTGTGAGATGCAGCCGGGACGATTGGTTGCGATTGTCTGGGCCTACGATATTCAGCGCGATCAACACTTGACCAATCAGGTCGTTGTTTCACGCGACGATGGCCACACTTGGTCGGCTCCCATTGACACTGGACACTGGGGGCAGGCATCCAATCTGCTTTGGCTCGAGGATGACCTTCTGCTGACCATCCATGCCCATCGAGGTAAGGATGTGGGGCTTTATGTGCGTCTGGTGGATTTTGCTGACGACCGATGGAGGCTGATCAGTGAAACGGTGATCTGGGGAGGGTCCGCAGCCCCGCAAACCAAAGAGGGGCAAGTCATGGTCGAGATGTTTCAATCTCTTCGATTCGGCCAGCCCTCCCTGCTGCGCCTAAGCAGATCCGAGATTCTGGCCTTTCACTGGAGCGTGGAGGAGGGACAAGGGAAGATCAGAGGCCATCGGCTGCGACTGACGGCATAAGGCCACCCTGGGTATTCCGAGGGACCTGCAGTAGTCTACTAAGATCCACGATTGGTCACCCAATAGGCCATGAGCCAATCCGACATACGGGCTCTGTCTCAGCTATTCGAAACTCCTCCGGACTCCGAGTCTCGACGCAATAGCACCAGAAAACGGACTTTCATCGGGAAAGCGAAAAACTATCTTCTGCACCGAAAACGTGACAGCCAGGCGTGCACACATGCGACAGCACACTTGGGACAGCCTTTCAATTCTCCTTAGATAGTTGTCCCAACTGTGCTCATGCTCAAATGTTCCCGGTAATCTTCTGGCGACAGTGTTTCGCATTGATGGCTCCCTGCTGTTCAAGCCAGCCTCAACACTCATAGTAAGCCGCTTCTAACCTGATTCACTCACCCGCAGTCGGAACCTCAGCCGAGTCTCATGGACTGTTTCGTTCTCCGTTGTCTCAACCTTCTCACTCACCGGACATTCCTCAAGGATCGAAAGCAATACTGCGCTTTTCAACCTGCTGAGTACTGACGTACGAACCGTATCCGACAGAATCAGGTTGCCTGCTCCATCTGATATGCAGGTCTCATAGCGGTACCACCCGAGCGGGCGACCACTCTCAGACGGTTCAAACCCGCTCGCAGTCGAGACGCGACTGAGCGTCGAAGCTGCAATCAGGCCAAAGCGAAACACCACTCCCCCTGAATAGAAAAGGATTCAGTGCGGTTTCCCGGGAAAAAATAGCCGCCTTTGAGATTGGTTCCAAAATCTGTCAAGAAGAAAATCACGGTGAAGTTCACGAACAGCAGCAACTGAGGGAAACTTACAGCAATCAACAGAAACCAACAGAAACAGAACGCTAACTTGGGATTCGAGCGGCACAGCTTGAGGAGAAAAGTGCCCCTTATACTGCCCTTGCAACAGCGCCGCGCACGAGTCTCATCCGCAAGCGTGGCTAGGCAAAGCACGGATCGGTGGAGGCAGGAGCAATTCAGCGATTCTGAACCATGAGACTTGAAGAAAACCATGGCGGCCAAACGATCCAGGGTGGTCGGACCAAGCTCGCATCATTGATTCTGAAGCTGAAACGGTCCAGCCGAAGAAGGAAATCTGACCCTTGGAGTTCACATTTTGGCGCTCTCAATACTCCTTTAAGTGAGGACGTGAAGAAATTATCAAAATGGGTCTTTACTGTTTTGGCCTCTGGAGACTCCTTACATATGACGGATTGGACAAAAGGAGAGTTTCCCTTGTAACACTTTGAGATTCTCACGCCTCTATATCAGCAAGAGCGGGGCCTGAAAGAAGGGCGTCGCGAAATCGCCGGCTGGATCCCTGTGTCGCTTCTTGTCCAGCAGAAGCGTTGAAGACTGCAGTCACAAGGTTTCTGGGGATCTCAGTCGCTGTCGGGCTCCAGCACGAACGACGAACGTTTAAGGGGATCGATTGTCGCTCGCTGTCTCGTGACTCTATGACTCTCGAACGATCTGATTACTCAATCTGAGGCCGTATATGTTTACCTGCAAGAAGATCCGGAACGGCAGCACGTATCTTGGCACGCACCTGTCGGCCAATGACTACTACTGCGAACAGGAACAAGTGACCGGCATCTGGGTCGGGAAAGGTGCAGAAAGGTTCGACATCGCAGGCCAGGCAATCGGGAAGGAGGATGCTGCGTTTGAAGCCCTCCGACTGAACCAACATCCGGATGGCTCGGGCAAACTCACGCCGCGTAACGTCGACAACTCGATTCGCTTTTTCGACTTCCAGTGCTCGGCCCAGAAGTCGGTCTCCCTCATGGCCGTCATGATGGAAGATCGTCGTCTCTACGACGCTCACGACCGGGCCAGCCGGGAGGCTCTGGTGGAGTTGGAACGGTTTGCGGCCATTCAGACCGGCCAGGGAAGGCGCAAACACCATGAAACTACCGGGAACCTCTGTGCCGCGGCCTTTCGTCACGACGCCTCCCGTGATCTTGATCCCCAACTCCATACCCATTTCGTCATCGCCAACGCCACCTGGGATGCCGGCAGCCAGCGTTGGCTGGCTCTACAGACCCATGACATCTTCAAAGCGATCCGCTACTGCGGCAAGGTCTACCAGAACGCGCTGGCCCGAGAATGCCAGAACCTGGGCTACGAGATTGAAATGGTTCGTAAAGCCAAGGGGCTGGTCGAAGGCTTCGAGATCAAAGGCGTGTCGGAAGAAATCCGTCTGCGGTACTCGAAGCGCCGAGCCGAGGTGGAAGCCGCGATCGGGAAGTTTGTCACCCAGCGGGGGCGGCAACCGAATCCGGCCGAGATCTCGCAGCTGGCCAGTGAAACCCGCTCAGCCAAGCTGAGGGAGATCAGCACCCCTGAAGTCCGGCAGTTCCAGCGTTCCCAGTTGTCGTTCTCAGAGCTATCGGCTCTCCAATCCCTCAAGCGTGAGGCTGTGACTCGAAGTGTCGAACGACCCGATTCCATTGAACCCACCGCCTTGCCTATGCAGTCAAACTGGCGCGCGCTGATGCAAGCTCGCGATCACCTCTACGAACGCCACTCCGTGTTGAAGGGCCACCAGATCCTGGCCGAGGCCTTGAATCAAAGCCTGGGCAATCTTGATCTCAAAAGACTGAAGCGCTGCCTCGCCAGCCACTCTACTGGAATGACACGGCTGGTTGAAAGCTCCTGCAATCCCCTCTTGTCCTGCCAGTGGGCCTCGAACCGAGGACTCGAACTGGAGCGCTGGTCGGTCGAGTTCGTCAATCAAACCCAAAGGAGTTGTACTCCCCTTGGAAAGACTCAAGATGTTGATTTTGACTTCAAGTCCAAGGAACAGCGAACTGCTGTTCTGGGAACACTCCAAACCACCGACCGGGTCTATGCCATTCGAGGATCGGCCGGTGCGGGAAAGACCTCCTGCCTGCAAGAGATCCAGAAAGGATTAGAGGCAGCCGGGAGGAATGCCTACTACCTCGCTCCCACGGCGGCAGCGGTTGAAGTCTTGAGACGGGATGGTTTCAGCCAGGCGGCCACGGTTCACGACTTCCTCTCGAATCAAGTCAAGACCCACGCAGAGCAGATTCATCAGAGCGTCCTCATCATTGACGAATCCAGCCTGCTGTCGACCCAGCTCGGCACGTCTCTGCTGAAGACCGCCCAGATTCACGACGCTCGGGTGCTGTTTGTGGGCGATGTCCGGCAGCATGTCTCGGTGGAAGCGGGAGACTTTCTCCGTGTCCTCGAGCAACACTCCAGACTCAGGTGTTCAGAACTGCAGGACATTCGCCGTCAGATACCGGCTGACTACAACCAGGCCATCCGGCTGATGGCCAGAGGCGATGTTACTGAAGGGCTGGAACGGCTGGATCAGCTAGGCTGTATCCATGAAGCCAAAGGCGATTACCTACGGCAAGCGGCCACTGCCTATGTTCAGGCGACTGACAAGGCTGAGAATCTGGGACGATGTATCGCCATTGCTCCGACTTGGGACGAGAATCACCGGCTGACCGAGGCGATCCGAGAAGAACTGAAACAGAGCGGAAAGCTTCATTCTTCTCAAACGATTCAAATCCAAGACCCACTGGATTGGACGGCCCAGCAGCGAGCAGAAGCCCACAGCTACCGGCCCGGGATGGTCGTTACCCTGACCCGACGGTCTGAAACCCTTCAGGCGGGACAATCCTTCGTCGTCCAGCGGATCGAAGCCAATCGGGTTTACTTCCAGAGCCAGTCAGACCCTTTCGATCCTGGCAAGCATGCCGACAAGCTCCAGGTCGCCACCCCTCGCCAGATTGAGCTGGCCAGCGGTGACCCCATCCTGATTCGACGTAATGCCAGGAAACTTGGGCTGGTCAACGGCGAAGTGCTGACCTGTTCCAACATTCGATCCGATGGCTCGATCCAGACCCGGGAAGGTAAGACCATCCCTTCCACATTCCGAGACTTCTGCCACGGCTACGTCGTCACCAGTCACAAATCCCAAGGGCGGACGCACGACCAGGTGATCGTCGCCGCCCAGCAGATGGATGCCAAGACGGTCTATGTCGCCTGCTCCCGTGGCCGGCATCAAGCGTCGGTCTTCACTCCAGACAAAGCACGTCTGTTCGAGCGGGTGGAACAATCCGGGGACCGGCTGGCGGCTTCCGATGTTCTCGATCCCGTGGCCTTACGCCCAGTGATCTGGCGGCAACAGGAACAGAGGGCCTGGCAGCGGGCAGTCCAACAGGCGGCACTCCTGCGGAGAATCTCCGGGAGACCCGAACCCGCTATCGAGCGGGAACCAGAGATGCGCCCTCCGTCGAAACTGATCCAGTGGCGCGAAGTGCGTCTGCCTTCTTCGGAACTGGAGATCGGTCTGTGAGCCAAATCCGATTAACGATCTCGCTGAGACGCAAAGATCAACTGAAAGGCTTGATATGAACCGCTCCAACCACTGCCAGTTCACCCGGAGTCTCCAATGACCTTCCAATACTACCTTCCCCGATCCTCTGAACGCGCCGCCATCGGAGCTGTCTTTGTGACAGCTGGTGGAGTTCGCCGTTTGATTCCGGATCACTGGCTGACGGAAGTGGAACTCTCCCAGCAGGGCGGGCTGTTGCGGCTCACCTATGCCTACTGCACGGTTGAAGTGGCCGGCCAGCGGCTGCATGTGTTGTTTGAAGACGCCATCGCAGGGCGCTTGGGTACCGTTATTCAAGCACCACTTACCCCCGCAGTTCGGTATCAGCCCTGGGTCAGCAGCCTCGTGGCTATCGTTCCGGCAGCGGCAGTTTCGGCACTTGAACGGAGGTAGCTTCGATGCGCAGTTCGTTCGAGTTCACAGCGATGACAGTGGAGCTAAGACGCAATACCTCTAAGTCGAGCTTCGAGCCAGCGGGAGTCGTGAAGAAGTTGGGACAAGTCCCAATCCCATCCCAAGCCTGTCCCAACCTGCATCGATTGGCCATGCCGATTCGATGGGACAGCCTGGGACAGCCCGGGACCAGGTTAGGACAGTCTGGGACAACCTTCGAACAGAGATTGCTCTCATGATCAAGCCTTCCAAGTTGGCTCCCTATCAGACGTTGATCGCCTCCTGGCGGAAAGAAGGCAAGACTTATCGGGAGATTGTCCAGATCCTGCGTGACAGTCATGGCCTGAACGTGGGTCGCAACACGCTGCACAGTTTCGTCAAGGTGCGGTCCAAGCGGCCCCGGAAAGTCTACACGATGCTGGAAAACAGCATCGAACATCGGGCCTCCGGACACACGCCGAAGAATGAGTCGCACCCAACCAGAGCTGACCTGCAACCACTCCAGGCCGGTGGCAACGACAGTGGAGCGCCCCGGCCCAAGCGATTTCACTACACCTATAGCAACACCTACAACCTCACTCGCCTGACTCCAGAACAGAAAGCGGCTCTGGAGAAGAAACTGGAAGACCAACAGAAAGGACAACCATGAGTTCCATCATTCTATTTACCCCCGGTGCCAAAGGAGGCAGCGGCAAGTCCACCGCCGTCCGATTCCTGGTCACCTACCTTCGCGAACACGGCGCCAATCCCCTGCTGATGGATTTGGACGATGAGAATAAGACCCTCTCCCGATTCTTCCCTGAAGCCGTATCGGTGGGGATTAAGAAAAGATCCTCCCATGATGTTTTGGTCCATCGGGCCTTGACTGGCCAATACCCGCTGATCCTGGCCGACCTGAAAGCCGGCACGGGCCGCGAAGTGCTCGAATGGTTCCTGGACGTTCCCTTTGAGGAACTCCGAGCCAGTCAGATCGCATTCGTTTGTATTGGATCGATTACCAGCTCACCCGACAGCGTGCAGTCGTTCCTGAATTGGGCCGGTGAACTGGGAGACCAGGTCTCGTATCTGGTCTTCAAGAATCTCAAGGATGGCGAGATTCTGCCCGACTACGAAGACACTCAGGAGGCGATCCGGTTCCGGAAGGAACTCAATCCCCCGCATGTCACCATCCCCCGGCTCGACGAGGAGTATCAGACCGAACTGGAGCGGTTGAACCTGACCATCAGCGAAGTCATAGACAGCGACCAACTGCAGCAGAATCTCTCAGCCCGCGGCCGGCCTCTTGGCGACATCCTGCCCCACCTGCTGGTGAGGGCTCGTATCCGAAACTACCAACGCCGGATCTATCAGCAACTCGATGAAGCGCGCCACCTGTTCTTCCCCAGCCAGGAGGATGTGAAGAGGACTGCCCATGGCTGAATCTGGCAAGAACGACTTCGATCCACTGGTAAAAGGGCTCTCCCTGGAACAGCGGCTGGAGTTCTTTCGGGTGCTGCACACGGCAGGCGTCACCCGCCAGGATGTCGAACTGGCTCAGCTGCTGCGAGCGCTTCAGCTGTATAAAGCCTTCTACGACGAGATCCCAGCTCGCGTGCGCCAGGCGGTCAAGGAGGCAGATGCTCTCCACCAGACCTTCAAGTCGTTACATGAGAGTGCGGCCACCCGCCTGGACCGGCTGCTCAGTCAGCTGGAACGAAACACCAAGACAGCTTCGACAATTACCAACGAGTTCCGCGAAGCCAGGACAGTCATCGCGTCCGCCATCGAAAAGTCCACAACCGACATCGCAGAGACGCTGCAAACCACCCTCAGAAAGTCACTGGCAGCTGGACTTCTGGTGCCGTTTGAGACGTTCGTAAATGACATCAAAGACCGGTGTGGTCGGACTGCCCGTGAAGCCGAGCAGATCTCACTTCAATTGAAGCGAGCCAGGCGAATCCACATCGGCGGCTACGCACTGGCCGCCGCAGTCATAGCCCTGGTACTGACAGCAGTCGTCTGGATCAACACCGCCCGACACTATGCCCAGCGTGAAGAAGAGTTGATTCAACGGATCGACCAGAATCGTCAAGTCTTGTCGGAACTGGCGCGCAATGGTTCAACGCTGAAACTGCAGAGCGGCGGCAAAGATTCCGGCAAATGGTACCTGATTGTTGAGCAGGCCACGACGGTTGGGACAGTAGACCAGCGTGCGGTGGTCGAGCTGAAGTAGAGGCACCATGTTTCGAATGAATCAGGGATTGCCAAGGGTATCGAAGTCACTGTTGGCACTCAGACTGAAGCACTTGAAGAAAGGAACGGACGACCTCAGTGAAGCGTGCGCTCATGAATCTGAGGAGATATGAACGCCCTCACGTCTAGAAGGCCTCTCGGATCAGAACTCAGAATTGAATAGCAGAAATTCACATGATTAGTAGCTCCTTCCTGATTCTCCTTCGGTCCCGAATTCGTCAACGAAGAAGTCAGGAGTGCAGCACGGGCTACAGACATCTCGGAAGGATTTGACCAAGACATGAATCGTTCAATTGTCTCGACCGACCCCCTCATCACCACCACCGAACTGGCCGCAGAGCTTAGGATCTCTGAGCAATGGGTGCGCGACCACGCCGCCGGCCGTCGCCAACCGAAGATCCCGGCGCTGATCCTCTCGGGCGACCGTCGCCCCACCTACCGCTTCAAACTATCCGAGGTCCTCGCATGCTTGAAGAACCTGGAAAAGAAGTGATAGAGTCCTGCCCCTCAGCTAAAAAATTGGGGGCACATATGGCTCGACCACGGCGGCAGCACGGATGGCTACAACTGGCCAACGGCAAATGGATCGGTCACTGGGACACCTACGTCCGCTTGGAAGACGGCCGCGAGCTTCGACGAGATCGGCAGCGCGTTCTAGGCCCAAAATCCAAAATGCCCAAATTCCGGGCTCAAGAGGCATTGGACAAACTCATTGCCGAAGACTTGGGCACTTTCAACGCCCGCCCAGATCCCCGAGTTACGCTGAAGTGGTTCTACGAGCATCGGTTTGAGCCGCTAGCAGCCGCGCGGTGGCGACCGACCACGCAAGCTAGCCAACCTTACGTGATTCGCAAGTGGATCGTCGGACAGTTCGGCGATACACCGCTGAACCTACTCGATCGTTTCCTCATCCAGACCTGGCTCAACTCGCAGCAGCAGCTCAGCCGCGAGATGCTCAAGAAAATTCGTAACCTCTTCAGCCTGATATGTGAAGAAGCCATTGACCTCGAGTACCTCGACCGCAACCCGGTCGACCGCGTCAAGATTCCCGAGAAGGCCAAAGACGGAGCCCACCGCGATCGATTTCTCAGTGAAGCCGAAATCGCCGCGCTCGAGAAACTCCAGGGCCGCGAGCGGCTCGTCTTTCATATGCTCACGCTGCTCGGCCTTCGCCCAGGTGAACTGTTCGCCCGCCGATGGTCCGACTGGCAAGGCGAACAGCTCTCGGTCACCGACGACGTCTGGCGTGGCAAAATCGATCGGATGAAGACTAAGGGTAGCAAGGGGAGCCTCTGGCTCCCGCAGCTCCTCCAGAGGGAACTGGGAACTTACCGCGCCCAACAGACATGGCTTAACCCGGATGACTTCATCTTCTCCGCCCGTCGTGGCGTCCCTCTCGACGCCAACAACTACCTCAGAAGAGTGTTCAAGCCAAAATGTCTAGCTTTGGGCGTCACCGACATCACTTTCCAATGCTTCCGCCGCACCTGCGGCACGTACCTGCAACAACACGGAAACATCAAAGTAGCCCAAGAACACCTTCGGCACGCACGCGCGACCACCACGCTCGGAATCTATACAAAAGAGATTCCAGAATCGGTCAAGCGGGCCGTCGAATCGCTGGCTGACAGCCTGTTTCCACAGGTCCGCCTCACTGCCAACACCGAAGGGAAAATTCACTGACCAAAAGTTTTGGGTGGGTTCTGGGTGGGTCCCTGTTTGTAAAGTGGTGGGCGCGACCGGGATCGAACCGATGACCTCTACCGTGTCAAGGTAGCGCTCGTACCAACTGAGCTACGCGCCCGATTGTGCTCGAACGATACTGAAAGCTCATCCGGCTGTCAACACCTGCTGCCCACCTTATTCCACCTTGTCCACCTTATCCACCTTGTCCACCTGCTACCCCGATTCTCCCGGCCAAAGGACCCTCGCCCAGCTCGATTAGGGCAGACCATTCCCGCCGGGCTGGAGAGTCCGGCCAGTGAAGGCTCGACTGCGAAGGTGTCGAGGCAAGAGGGGGGTCTTTTGCTGATTCCTCAACCGTCGGGTATCAGGGTTGGGCCTAGGCTGGGAAGGGCTCGGCTTTCCCTGATCGCGACGGTTGCTGGAGGTAGCTGGCCCAGAACTTCATGAAAGCTTTAGGGGCACCGACGCTGAGACCCTGGCCAACCTCTCGGTCGTACTGGAGTGACGGCGGCCAGGCGCCTACTTCCTCTTCTACTCATAGCCAGCGCTTTCCGGGATGTTGCGCAGGTCCCCTACCTAACTTGTTTCGCCGGTGGAGCCCCACTTGGCGCATGGGCTGCTGATTTGCTGTAGCCCGGGCTTTTCGGCAGCCGACGGCCGACGAGGGCTTGGAGTGTGGCGTAACTCTGCGAACCTGTTGACAAAACAATGGGCATATAGATAATTCCCGTGAGTGTCTTGGATTCGCATGGGCTGTCTTAATTCCGGGTTTCGCAGGACTTATGCGAGGGCATTTCCTATGAAAGAGCGTGGCGCGTTGCGGATTCCAGTTGTGTTTTCAGGGAAGCAGAAGGATGTTTGGATATGTCCCTGAAGGGTGCGAGACAGCCGCTTTATTTCTTTTAGCCGACCCGCTTGCGCCCAGCGAGCGTGGTCGGCTTTTCTTTTGTGGAGGCACGCTGAAACCAGCCGGTTAGATCCCGGCAACGAGATGTCGCAATCGAGATCGTTTCACGGTCAAGGGAACCTATGGAAAGCACTCTCCTTTTGAATGCTTCGTTTGAGCCGCTCAAGATCATCAGCTGGCAGCGCGCCATCACCCTGCTGTTCGCAGGCAAGGTCGAGGTGATTGAGGAGTACTCCAAGGAGATTCATAGCGTCACGTTCTCGGTGAAGCTTCCATCGATCCTGCGTTTGCTCAAGTATGTCAAGGTGAAGAAAAGCCGAATCGTCAAGTTCTCGCGGGCCAACATCTATGCTCGCGACAAATACACCTGCCAGTACTGCAACACGGGGTTTCGCAGCGAAGAGCTGACCTTCGATCACGTGATCCCGGTATCGCGTGGTGGAACAAAGAGCTGGGAAAACATTGTCACGGCCTGCATCGAATGCAACCGGAGAAAAGGTGGCTTGACACCGCCTGAAGCGGGAATGAAGCTCGTTCAGAAGCCGGTCGAGCCGAGCTGGGTTCCCAGCCTCAGCCTGACTTTGGTGTTCAAGAATGCTCCCGAAAGCTGGCGAGACTATCTGTATTGGAATGTAGAGCTGGACACCTGACGGACCGACCGGCGGTCGTGGTGTGGAGCAGGACCGCTGCGATCCGATTCGAGTTCCTAGTTTCTCGAGAAGAGTCGCACGAGGCGCCTTATGTTGTCCGGAGGTTCCTTCTGCGTTCGCTTCAGGCGACAGCGATCGTTCCTGCCGTTCGCTACGCTGCTATCCAGGGAGCAAACCGAATTTGCACTTGGGAAATCATTGGCGGCTCGCTCACGCGTTGGCTCTCTTGAAGTCCTTGCCCAGCAAGGCACGATCGATCATCTCTTCGACCTTGTCTTCTGCCAGATTCCACACCGTGGCCAGTTCACTGATCAAAAGATAGCGGGCACGGTCCAGCATCTTTTTTTCCCTGAACGAGAGAATGCGGTTGTGGCTGAGACTATAGAGGCTCTTAAAGACGTCTGCCACGTCGAAGATGCAGCCTGTCCGCATTTTCTCAGAGTTTTCTTTGAACCGGTTCTTCCAGTCGGTGGCAGAAGAAACCTGCGACGTTCGCAAGTGCTCGAGCACCTTGTTGACGACTTCTTTCTTGATCAGCTTCCGGAGGCCAACATCCCCGATATTCGAGGCCGGGATCATGACCATCATGCTGTTGGAAACGATCTTCAGCTGGTAAAACGACTCCTGGCGCCCCGAAACCTCACGCTGATTGATTTTTTCGATGACTCCGACCCCGTGGTTCGGGTAGATGACTTTTTCTCCAACGGCAAAGTTCATGGGAGGACCTTAAAATGAGTGAAGTGTTTTAAGGGAAGACGAGAGCTGCTCTGGGCTGACTGGCCGATGACGGTCCTATTCTAGGGAATCTCGTCCAGCGGAGTCAAACCAAAATTCAAAACCCAAATCTCGCAAGGTGGGCTGGATCCTTCCATCGCCGCGATCTTCGTGAGTGTTTCCCGATCTGTCATGGAACCCACAGGATCCCGTCAAAGTCTCGTAAGTCGTTGAGTCGAGGTCGAGCCCTTGCTAAGAGGGTGTTTAAAAACCCTCTGAATGCTGCGCCAGGCGGCGGAGCATCAGGTGAATCATGGCGATCTTGATGAAAGCCTCACTGGTTTCGGGGTCATTGATTAGCGGGGTCAGTAAACAAAGACCGCTGGACAAATCGACTCGGCTTTGCTATGTTGGGCTGGATGAAAGCGCCTAGCCAGCAACGCCTTCGAGATCTGGAAGAGCAGAACCGCC
>Ga0194132_10010024_pt1 | contig 12782 bp, 10 predicted proteins | sample TA2KigOf80mmetaG_FD_148612 | JGI IMG/M metagenome (GOLD analysis project Ga0194132, IMG submission 148612) | Freshwater microbial communities from Lake Tanganyika, Tanzania - TA2015054 Kigoma Offshore 80m | ecosystem: Environmental > Aquatic > Freshwater > Lake | place: Tanzania: Lake... | reverse complement strand
AACCGGGCTCGCAGCAACCGGGCTCGCAGCAACCGGGCTCGCAGCAACCGGGCTCGCAGCAACCGGGCTCGCAGCAACCGGGCTCGCAGCAACAATCGCCCTCGAGTCGAGGGGGCACCGGCTCCAACCGCTCTCCATCGGGCGGCGGAACAAGTCAATCGAATGCGACGAGTTCCTCATCCACCGCGAGCCGATCGGCTCCATCGCCTGGAGAAACCTCCGGGGGAGCGTTGAGTTCGATGGCCGACGCAGCCGGGACATTGTTTCGAGTGTTGTTCTACCTTTGCCTGTCGGGGGCGGGACTTTATCTGGGCTTTCGCTTTCGCATGCAGCTTGCCGCTTTCTGGCGACAGCTTTCAAAAGAGTGGCGCGAATTTTTTGACTGGCTTTTTGGTCGGCGGCGTGGCATGGAGTCGCAGCGACAAGAGCAAGCCACCCTGGTAAGTTTGCCACGAATTCCGCGATTCGCCGATTTTGCAGACCCGTTTTTGCCGGGAACGGCGCCACCTCGCTCCGGCGCCGAATTACTACGGTATACATTCCAGGCATTTGAAGCCTGGGCGAGGGATCATGGTATCGGTCGCGCCGAGGACCAGACGCCGCAGGAGTTCGCACGCCGTATTTCACGGTACTCGACCGAAGTGGGCTCGGCGGCGAGTCCCGTTGTCGAATTGTACTGCCAACTGGCGTATGCGAATTCGCCGCCCACCGATAACGCTCGTGACCTTCTCGTAGGCCTGTGGCGTCGAATGAGCGCCGTGCCGCCCGTTCTGACCACTCCCAAACCGGACCTGCCTGCCAGCGGAGGATAATCAAAACGCCTGGTCGACGCTCCGCTGTTTTTTTCCCCAGGGATGCGGTACGATCGACAGCCATTTGAGCGGCCGCGCACGGTGCGTGCGACGCGGTGCGGTGCAACGTGGGTCGAAGCGCCGCGGAGTGGAACGCGGAAGCGCAATGTCACCGGCGCATGTTCACGGACACAACCAACCGAACAGGACGAAAAGAAGAAAAGATGTTCTTAGCAGTTCAAGCGAAAAACATGGGACGCAGCCGTCGCTTCGCGTTCGGTTTGATTTTCGTTACGGCAGCGGTGCCGATGCTGGCGGTTCGAGCCGCCGAACCCGACCGTGGGATCGCCGGGTTTTTGGAATTGTCGGCCGATGCGGACTGGCCGTGGTGGCGCGGTCCCCAGCGTAATGGCTGGGCGGCAGAGAAGCTGCATTTTCCAATGCGCTGGAGCGCAAGCGAAAACGTCGTCTGGAAAGCGGCGCTACCCGGCCGCGGCCATGCGTCGCCGATTATCGTCGGCAATCAGGTTGTACTCGCAACGGCCGACACCAGCAAACAGCGGCAGTCCGTTCTGGCTTTGGATCGGCAGACGGGAGCGCTTCGCTGGGAGACGCAGATCAGCCAGGGCGGGTTCCCCGCACAGAACCATCCCAAGAACTCCGAGGCCACGCCGACGCTAGCGAGCGACGGGGAGCGCCTGTTTGCCACGTTCTTTCACCACGAGAAGATCCAACTTACGGCGCTGTCATTTCAGGGAAAGATCCTATGGCAGCAGGATCTCGGTCCCTTCAACCCGCAGCGATACAAATATGGCTACGCTTCGTCGCCGCTCATGTACCGCAATACCGTGATCGTTTCCGCCGAACACGATGGCGAGAGTTTTATCACGGCGCGCGATCGACAGACCGGCGCGCAAGTCTGGCGGACACCGCGGCCGAACAACATCACGTTTTCTTCCCCGGTAGTGGCTCATGTCGCATCCCGAGACCAGTTGCTCCTGAGCGGGTCGGAAATGGTCGCTGCCTATGACCCCGATAACGGGCGGCAGCTATGGACGGCGCCGGGCACCACCGCGGCGACCTGCGGCACGATGGTTTGGGAGGGTGATCTGGTCGTTGCCAGTGGCGGCTACCCCAAAGCCGAAACACTTGCCATTCGCGCCGACGGCAGCGGGACGGTCGTCTGGACCAATCCGCAGAAATGCTACGAGCAATCGATGCTGGCTTACCAGGGCCACGTCTACGCGTTCACCGATAATGGAGTGATGTACTGCTGGCGGATCGGCGACGGAAAAGAGATGTGGAAACATCGGCTCAAGGGGCCGGTAAGTTCATCGCCGATCCTTGCAGGCGGCCATATCTACTGGGCCAACGAAGAAGGCAACTGGTACGTGTTCAAGCCGAATCCCAGCAAATTTGAACTGGTCGCCGAAAACAAACTACTGGACGAGGCCTTTGCCAGCCCCGCGGCCGTTGCCAAGGTCGAAGCAGGCGCCGAAGACGTTCCCCGTTCCACGACGGACGGTCGGCTGTTTATCCGCACTGCGACCGGCACCGGCGCCGCGCGGAAAGAGTTCCTGTTCTGCATCGGCGAATAGCCGAGAATTCACGCCGAATCCGCGCCGAGGATCAGGCCCCCGTTTTCGTCGGTTCTGTTTCGAATGGCGGCTTGGCCGTTCGCGACATCATCATCCGCGGTCACACGCATTGACGCGTCAAACCAGCAACCTATTTCACTAATGCGGGACTCGTATAAACGCCTTCAATTGTCCCGGTGGAGTTACTGAGCGACCCCTGAGCGCGCAAATGGCCATCGTACGCGTATGTTTTCTTGATCGTGACCGATTTGTTGTTGCCGGTCCAATGGGAGTCCACAACCACCACGGCGCCCCAACCGACGACGCGGTATTCCGCATTATTTCCATTGCCGGACACCGTATCGTATATCGGAACCAGCCGCGACTGACCGTGGATCGCCTGGATCGCCGACTTGATCCCCACGGACAGGCCTGGATCGCCATTCACCATCCAGGTGGCCATGGCGTCAATGTACTCGCGATGGGCAATGCGATTCTGACTGTAAAGCGAGTCCAGATCCGCCTGGGTTAGTCCGTTGAGGATCTGAGTGCTCAGTGCACTGGTGCTGTTATTGCTCGGTCCAATATCGACTGTGCCCCAGTTTCCCGGAATTGTGGAACCACTGGCATCGGTCACGTGGCCGTCACCGTAGATACTCCACTGGCTGCCGTACGAACGGGAATCCCACGTAGCCTTCGGTACGGCAAACGGCAGGACGTCGGCGCCCGGCCCCAACTGGCTGGCTTTCTGCAGCAGCGCGGTCGACGTGGCGGAAATGCCGCTGCTGTTGATGCCCAGGATTCTAGCGAAAAACAACGATACAGGAGTGTTCGCCAGGGAATCGCGGCGAAGGATCACCTGCACCGTGTCGTACGTTCCCGTGTTGAGCAGCGTGAAGTTCGTATAGGCGGTCGCCGGATCATAGCGACCAAGCGAGATGTCGGCGTCGCGAACGGTAAATCCTGAGACATTTGGCAGGTTGCTGGCGGCAAACGACTGCGCGGTGGCTCGAACCGTCGACAGATTCTGGTTGCCGGTACTATCTGGCGTCAAATCCCGGACCGCCGCCAGGGCCGCCGCGTCCGCCGCTCGCTGCAAATCGGTGCGCACGTTCAGCAGGTATGCATAGTCGATCGCCAGAGCGGCAAGGCCCAGGATCGGTATCAAAAGGATAGCGGCTAGAGGTGCAATCGCACCCTTTCGTCGGGAATCGCCTCGACGGCGGGAAGAACGTGCTGCGTGGGCAATACTCATTGACTCAGACCTTTTCGATTCGGTGTCCGCAGTTTTGTGGTGAGTGCATTTCGACAATGCGCTGCTGGCCCGCAACGAGCCAGTCCCAGTGCCTTGCTCCAAGCGGGTTCCGATACAGCTGCCCCTCGCAAAGAAACTCTAACTCAAAAAATGCGATCGAGGTCTCTGTTTTCTGGGACCTATAAGTCACTTCACCAGTACGGGACTCGTGTAGGCACCTTCCACCGTTCCCGAGGTGTTGCTCAGCGAACCTTGAGCGCGCAGCCGCCGATCATAGGCGTACGCCTTCTTCACGGTCACATATTTTGTGCTGCCGGTCAGATCGGAGTCGACCACGACCACGACGCCCCAACCCACAAGCCGGTATTCGGCGTTCTCGCCGCTTCCGGCGACGAAGTCGTAGATCGGAACCAGACGCGTCATTCCTTCCACCGCGTCCAGCGCCGATTTCAGTCCGGCGGAAAGGCCCGTATCGGCGCTCGCCAGCCACTGTGCCGACGCTTCAATGTACTCCCGCTGCGGAATGCGCTGTTCATTGTAGAGCGCATCCAAGTCCGCTTGCGTCAGGCCGTTGAGAATCTGCCCGCTCAGGGCGGTCGTACTGTTGTTATGCGATCCGATATCGACCGTGCCCCAATTTCCTGGCAACGTGGCACCGTTACCGTCGATGACTCGGCCGTCGCCGTAGATGCTCCAGGAATTCCCAACGCTTTGCGAGTCCCAGGAGTTCTTTGGAATTGCAAAGGGAAGAATGTCGGCGCCCGGTTCGAGCCGCGTTGCTTTCTGCAGCACGGCGGTCGCGGACGCCGAAACCCCGGAACCATTAATCCCCAGAATTCTGGCGAAGAACAACGAGACAGGGGCGTTCGCCAGCGAATCACGTCTCAGAGTGACCTGCACGGTGTCGTAAATTCCGTTGTTCAGTAACGTAAATCCGGTGTAGGCAGTCAGGGGATCGATACGCCCGTACGCAATGTCGGCATCGCGCACCGTGAAGTTGCTGACGTTCGGAAGATTGTTCGCGGCATAGGTTCGGATAACATCCGTAACCGCCGAGAGGTTTTGATTGCCGTTCGAATCGGGTGTTAATTCGCGGACGCCCGCCAGCGCCGCGGCATCGGCCGCGCGCTGTAGTTCCGTTCGAACCGTCAGCAGATAAGCGTAGTCGATCGCCAGCGCCGCCAGCCCCATGATTGGAACGAGCAGGATCGCCGAGAGTGCGGCAATTGCCCCGGTGCGTTTTCCGCGCTTTGCATTCCGATTGCCGCCCAAACCTGGTTTGAATGTCATCGAAGTCGCCCTTTCCAATGAGCCTATCGGGCCTATTCCCGTCGCATGAACGTCTTGGTCGTGATTGACTTGCCGTTCAGTCCTGGAAATCCAGAGATCCAGCGAACCGAGTTGTAGGTCAAGCTCACCTCCACGGAAATCGTCGCTCCCGACGCGACGCTATTGAGTCCACTGCCGCTGATCGTGCTGCCGGCGCTGTCGCGCACGGTAATGGTCGTGGCCGAATTGACCTGTGTGCTGCTCAGATTCGGAAAACTGGCCGCCACGTAATTACGCACCGTTGTCACGACGGTGGAAACGTCACTGACTGAGGAGTCGCTGGCGCGGCGTGCGCCCTCGCGCGACGCGTTAGAAACCGTCTGACCGACATTCAAGAACTGGGAAACATCGGGAGCACCGATCACCACGGCTACCAGTACCGGAACCACTAATGCAAACTCGACAGCCGCGGCGCCACGCCGCTCAATTCGACGACCCGCATTCCTCGAATAAAAATGGCGCATCTGAAAGATTACCTCGCGCTGGACAACAAACTGCATCCCTCAATCAACTGACACCGCTACTCGCGGTACATCACTGCGGAACCGCGCAACACGGCGGAACCGAGGAACATGCTGGGAATCCAGGAAACATTCGAGTAGTTCACATTCACCGTGGTGCTGATCGCTGTACCCGATGCCATTCCGTTCAGCGTCGACGGGCTGATCGTAACCTGGCACTTTGACGGGTCGGAGCTGACCGAAATCACGTTCTGCAGGTAGCTGCGTACCGTCGAATCGGCTGCGGTGGAACTCGTGGTGGTGACGAGCGCGGCGGTACGGCACCCTTCCCTCGCCGCATTCGTCAATGCCTGCCGCACCATCAGCATGCGACCGAATTCAATCATCCCAAGCATCATCAGAAAGAATACCGGCGCAACCACCGTCATCTCCACTACGGACGCCCCGCGCCGCGCAAGTTGATTCGTAGAGCATTTGGACCCAAATTTCATGGCAGAACTGCCTTCCGCGACTCGAATGGTCACTAACCAAAACCATAGGTCGCGGATTGGTCTTCGTCAAATCCACGGTCCGGACGCCGACCAGAAAAACGAATTTTTACCTAATCTCTGCCGACCTTGAGCTATGTCTGTCCTGAGCTGACAAGCAACCCGGCCAACGACCTATTCGAGGGTGATTCGATGACGAGGTTCGGTAATCGTCGTTCCAAGAACATGAGCGAGCGTAATGTCCAGGGAACGTTGTTGCTTCACCTCGCAGGACACTGGGTGTTCTTCCTGGTGGCGACCCGGTCCGCGGCAGTCGCATCGGACGATGCGCGATCGCAGGCCGAGCAACTGGCCTCGCGTTGAATTGGCGCAGAACGGGTCTGACCGCCGTCGGCGCCGACGCCATCGATCTTGCCGCTCCACTTCTCTCGCCAGGTGCTTCCAGCCATTGCGGATTCGGGTCCTCCGCGGACGCAGCGATTTGCAGCTGAATCATTGCGTTGCGACACCGGTTCTTAACGATTAAACTCAAGGCTCAATTCACAGATCCGGCGGCCGGTAGCGCGGGCGCAGTTGCCGGTTGGGGATTCACATCAATCGAGGATCACGGAAATGCTCTCGGTACAGGGAAGGACTCGAACCGTATGCAACGGCGTCTCCCGCCGTGAACTTCTCCAGGCGGGTGGTCTGGGCCTGCTGGGAACCAGCTTATCCAAGGTTCTGGCCGCCGAATCCGCGGGCGCCGTTAGTCCAACCGCACGCGCCAAGTCGGTCATATTCCTGTTTTTATTTGGAGGTCCCAGTCAATTGGAGACCTTCGATATGAAACCCGACGCGCCGTCGACGATCCGGGGACCGTACAAGCCGATCGATTCACGCACGCCCGGACTGATCGTTTGCGAACATCTTCCGCGCCTGGCCGCGATGTCCGACAAGTACGCGATCGTTCGCACGCTGACGCACGAACAGAACGACCACAACGCCTGCCATTACATCCAGACAGGCCATCCGATGCCGCCCGCTGAGCGTGGACCGGCCCGAGTCAATGCGACGGAAAAGGACTGGCCCGCTTTCGGATCGGTGGTCGAATATCTCGATCGGCAGACGGATGCGGTTCGCCCGCGAGAGCAACGTCGGACGTTTCCAAGCTATGTCTATCTGCCCAATCCGTTGGGACATATCCAGGGCTACGATCGGTCTGGCGGCTATGCCGGCTGGTTGGGCCGAACCTACAACGCGATGGCCACCAGTGTGCCCAAGAAGAACGCCACCGACAATCCCTACTTCCGCGACTGCCAGGACGAAGAATTGAACTTTCGCTTGCAGGGCGTCGAGGAGCGCGACGGTATTACGCTCGACCGAGTTCAGCAGCGCGTCGGTTTGCTCGACCAATTTGACTTGGCGCGGCGCGAATTCGATCAGGTTCGTAATGTCCGCGAGTTCGATCGGACCCGCGAACGGGCCCTCGATCTGGTGACTTCCGAGAAGATGCGCGCCGCCTTTGATTTTCGCCGCGAATCGTCGGCATTACGCGATCGGTACGGCCGGCATCTTTTCGGCCAGTCGGTTCTGATGGGCCGAAGAATGCTCGAAGCCGGAGCCCGTTTCGTCACCGTGCTCTGGGACAGTCCCGACGGCTACAGTTGGGACAGCCATCGTACTTCGGACGACGTGCAGAAACATCTACTGCCCGGCGCCGACCAATCGGTTTCGGCCCTGCTCGAAGACCTGCAGCAACGCGGCATGCTGGATGAAACGCTTGTCGTCTGCCTGGGCGAAATGGGCAGGACCCCTAAACCGGACACGCCGCAATGGGGACGCGGACATTGGAGCTACTGCTTCCCCGCATTACTGGCTGGCGCCGGGATTCGCGGCGGCGCAGTCTACGGCCGCTCCGACAAAGACGCCGCCTATCCCCTGGAACATGCCGTACGCCCCGCCGATCTGGGCGCGACAATCTTTCATGCGCTCGGAATCGCCCCCCACGCCCGGATCCATGACGCCGTCGGCCGACCAGTTCCCGTGATGGCCGATGGGACGCCAATCGTAGAACTGTTCAGTTGAGCTAACGACCCTCGATCACGAGTACGTTTCAGGGCGATGTCGAGCAGCACGTTCCTGCGGTCGATTTGCGATGCGCGGACGGAGGAATGTCGTTGGCCGGATTCAGCGCGAAAAAGCCGCTCGGTTTCAGCAGAAATCCGATATACGCCGTCGGCATCACCGGATAGTCCTCGGGACGCGGAATATGCGTATGCCCCATCGTGTACCAAAGCACGACGTCGGTATTCTCGATCGGCCGGTCCTCCTCCGTCCAACGGATCAATCCATCACCTCCCGCCGATTGGTTTGGATAGTCACCCGCCGCGAATTGCTCGGCGTCCCGATACGGCGTAACCCAGACATGGTAGTCGACAAAACGAGCCCGCTTTCGCCACCAGGCATTCGGCGACGCCAACGGGAATGCGTTGTCTCCAGGCATGAATCGATACGCGACGGGAACCCCGACGGCGTTCAGACGATTCGGATTGATAATCTTCCAGGTTCGACTCGTCTGCAGATTGAGGTTTGCGCGAGCCATTTTCTCGCTGGTCAATGTGGTCGCCTTCGCAACAAATGCGTTGCCGTAGGTATTGTCGAGGCCCTCGGGTTCGCCCACTACGTCGAGTTGCTGGAGCGTGTTGGCGGTTCCGTCCAGGTCGAAATCGAGCCGCACGTTGAAAAAATGCTGATGGTTCGGCGCATAGACTTGCGGTGCCACAAGGTTACCGTACTTCGGCTGCACTCCGGGCGGAAACGCGCCCAGCGAGAGGACGCCTGTGAGCTTCACCTCAAGTTGAATATTGCCGTCCTGATAGAGATACCAGAAGAATCCATATTCATAATTCTCGACGGTGGAGACCGACGACACGACCAGGCGCCGCGAGCGACGTACTTCGGGCTTGTCAGCCAGCCGACGATCGGTGTGTTTCCAGAGGATTCCGTAGTCCTCCTCGTGCATGCAGATCGCGTTGGGAATCGTCAACGGCCGCCCGCGGCTGTCGCACATGTGCGCATCAAAATAGCGGATCTGCCCCAGGCAGTCGCATCCGAGCCGCAGACTGTTCGCGCACATCCCCATCCCGTACTCGCCGACATCGAATGCGTTCTTACGACGTTGCGACGGGGCGGGATCGCCGTAGGGGACGACCATCTCCGTCAAGGAGGCACGATAGAGAATGGAGCGATCCTGGCCCCCGTCGTGATATCGAAGGTGATGCAGCGTCAGTCCCTCGCGGGCGTTGAAGCCGATGACGAACTTCCAGTTCTGCCAACTCACCTGGTACCCGTCGACGGTGAAACTCGGGCCATCCGGCTGCGTAATCTCCAGCGGCTTGATATCACGGCGTTGGTTGGGTACGCGTTCCGCCGCGTAGTTGCAGTTCCCAGGTGGCAACGGCCATTCGCCGTATTCCTCGATGCGAACAACCTTCATGGTATTCAGGTCGACGAGCGGACGAAAGCCTTCAATGGGTTTCGCGTATCCGTTGTCAGTCGGATCCGAGCGAACGAAGCAGAGCGGCCTGGCCAGGCGCCGTCCTTGTTCCTCGGGATCACCATAGTTTCCGGCGCTCCAAATGTCGACCATCACCAAGGATGTGTCCTCGATTCCACAGTGTCTCTTGAGTGCATTCTTGAATTCGGCACTGTTCAGCACCGCCTGCTCACACTCGGTCTGTTCGTCGATGCTCATGGTCGGCTGGGCGCCGGGAACGTGGCGAAATTCGCTGAGTTCCCTGGCCGTCAACGATATCGTAGCCTCGTAACACGCATTGTCGCCGTTGTCGAAAAGTACCGCGAACGCTTCTCGCGGCGGCGACGGCACCTGGCCAAGCTTGTGCACCGCCTGTTTGTCGGGCTCCTTGAGACTCAAGGAAATAATGCGCGTCGTCGGCGTTAACTTCTCCCGTGACCGTAATACCGCCACCGCGACTTGCACTTCCGCGGCGGTAAGAGGCTCCAGCGGATGACGAATTGCCGTAGCGATGTCGACAACGACCGTGGTCATGATCGGATTCTCCCGAGGTGGCAGGTTTGCGGCCGACCCCGATTGTACGCCGCACCGGAAAACAGATACAAGCCCCGAGTCACTTCCTGGGCCACGAACTCCGGGCCGTTATCGCTGCGAATGTGCTCCGGCGCACCGCGGACCGCGAACAGGTACTGCAGCACCTCCACCACGCGGCAGGCCGTGAAAGACCAGGCGACTTCGATCGCCAGACTCTCGCGGGTGAACTCGTCTATGACGACAAGCATTCGCAGCGGGCGATCCGCCGCATCTCTTCCAAGAGCTTCGCTTCGAGCGCGCCAGAGTCTATGGGAATCCCCATAGACCCTCGCGGTTTGCGCGAAACCCTTTAATTTGCACGCGCGGGACGTCGGGCGGTTCAGGACGATCGAGCGGCGGACGCGGTCGCGGAGGCGCGCGAACCGTCATCGCCCAGGCCAAGCGTCATCTGCCCGAGGCTTTGCCCGCAGAACGCATCGAGGACGTTCGGCAATTCAACGCCGCGATCAACGCTCTGGGACTGACGACGGTCTACGACGTCGGCCGCGCCGACGACGGCGACTTCTCGCCGGTCGAGACCTTGGCGTCGGCCGGGCAACTGAACGTTCGCGTGCTTCACACCTTACGCTACTCGGCGTACAATCCACTGGTGGCGAACGGTCGAACGCCTATCTGCTGTTTAAAGAGCACGACCTCGGCAGCATCGAGCCGGGCGTACTGGATCGCGATTATCTGACGGTGCCGGTCGATTAAATTCGCGAATTGCGACCCGTGATGACGCTCGTCGGCGGACGGTTTACGAAGCCGCGAAGCGGTAACTTCGTATGAAATCCCGGGCCATTGCGGTCCGGGGTTTTCGATTGTGCGTCAATGCTGAAAATGAAGGAAATGGCGATGAACTGGAAATGTGTGTTGGTGATCGGGTGCGTGCTGAATGCCTGGCCGAATCATGGGTTTGGCCAGAGCGTTTTGGTCGATGCTTCGCGGTTGCGCTCGGAGTTGGCGGCCAGTGACAACCCGGCGGGATTTGTGTTGTCGGGTGATGCGGCGTTTGGTCGGTTGTTGGATGATCGAAAAGAAAACGCTGGGCGCGGCGTGCGGCTGATTTCGGGGCGCGATGAGAACGGGGATGGGCAGCGAAATGGCGCGGTCTCCGTGACGGTGCAGGAAGTGTCCGCCGACAAAGGTCGCTGGTTTCAATTGCGGATTCGAGCGTTGACTCAAGACGGCTTTCGCGTGGAGAAGGATCAACTCTTCTTGAAAGTGGAGTTCTCCAAGGATGCCGGGACGAATTCGCTCGACCAAGTCACGAAGTTGATTTACGCGCAGGTCGAACGCGATCGCTCGGACCTAAAAGACGCAGGGACGAATCAGAAGTTGGGGCCGGCCACTTGGAGGAATTACTCGCTGGAGTTCCGGACTCCGTTTCCCGAAGTCGATACGTTGCGGTTGACGGCAGGATTCGAATTCGGAGTTGGCGAGGGAGATCAATCGGACTTCCGCATCCATGAAATCGAACTGACCCGGATCGCGCCGCCTGAGGATTATCTGCCGGCCGAGCGGTCGGCGAATGGTACTGCGGCGACTCCCGCCGTGATGCAGTCGTTGGTCAAGCTGGGAGGCCGCTGGTACTTCGATCCGCGCGGCGGAATGCCAGAAGTTCCTGAGTCGTTCGATCATACCAACGCCGATCAAGTGCTGTATCTGTCCGACCGGTTGGAGCCGGTGTTTGCCGGAAACATGACGGCATGGCTGCGGAAAGGGTTTCTCGACCGAAGCGGCAAGTCGGTCGAAGCGGATCATTTTTTGCCCGATAACGTGACGATTCGATTCACCAAGACGCATCTCGTCATGCGATCGAAGAACATCCCCAATCATCCGACGGCCGTGTTTCCCGATCGCTCGCGAAGTCTTGACGGAAACCCGAACGTGATTCAGGAACGAAACAACACCTGGTACTTGCCGCTCGAACCGAGCGAGAATTCGCAGCACATCGCGATGGACGCGACGAACTCCAACCGGGCGTTGCCGATGGGGCCGATCGGCGTGGCGGTGAACGGCGTAGTATTTTTCAATCCGTTCGATCACATCGAAAATGGAGACGCAGTCTGGCGACTGGATCGCTGCTGTGGACATCCCGGTCCCCGCGGCGACTATCACTACCACAAGTACCCCGCCTGCGTGAAATCTCCGTGGACCGACGACGGCGAAGAGCATTCGCCGGTGATCGGTTTCGCCTTTGATGGGTTCCCTGTATACGGCCCGTATGAATCGAAGGGCGAATTGGCGAAAGATTCTCGCTCAAACCCGCTGAACGAATTCAACGGCCATCACGATGACGTTCGAGGCTGGCACTACCACGTCACCCCTGGCCGTTACCCGCACTTGATCGGCGGCTATTGGGGCACACGCGACCCGCTCAACCGCAACGCCGGTGGCGGTCCTCCTCGCGGACCACGACGACCGTAAGCGATGACTGCAAGAAGAACCTATGCCGCCTGACTGCGGAAGTTGACTTCGGCTACGCCTCAGCCAACTTCTCCGTTCCAGCAGCACAGCGATCCCTTTACCCCAGATCCTCTCATTCAGAGTGGTACATAGATCGGGGGAAGGCCAACAAGGCCTCGACGAAGCCAACCTGAGGTATGGAGGCGATCAATGACCAGATCCGTACTAATTGCTGTTGCAACAATTGTGGCCTGCTACTCGACAGTCCACGCTGGCGTAAAGTCGAAAGCGGCTCGCGAGGCCGCTGAGTTCCTGCTCGAGCGTTTTGGCAAGGAAGTTGGTGAGAAGTCTGTGGAGACGCTGGCCGAGAAGATCGGCAAGTACG
>Ga0194132_10010022_pt1 | contig 12783 bp, 11 predicted proteins | sample TA2KigOf80mmetaG_FD_148612 | JGI IMG/M metagenome (GOLD analysis project Ga0194132, IMG submission 148612) | Freshwater microbial communities from Lake Tanganyika, Tanzania - TA2015054 Kigoma Offshore 80m | ecosystem: Environmental > Aquatic > Freshwater > Lake | place: Tanzania: Lake... | reverse complement strand
GAGCCCCCACGACCCCCGAGGTGGTGTCGCAGCCTCCGTCAGGCGACGGAGACGGCCACCTCGACGATGGCGGCGTCGCGGATCCGGTACGCGCGCAGGGCGGGCTCGCCGTGGCGGAGGCTCACCAGCACGTAGAGCCAGGCGGGATCGACGGCCTGGCGGACGTCGGTGGGCGACGGGTAGGCGTCGGTGTGGGTGTGGGAGTGCCACACCCCCACGAGCTCGTCACCGCGGGCGTCGGCGTCGCGCATGGCCTTCAGCAGGTCGCGGGGTTCCACCGTGTAGGTCCGGGCCGACGCGTCGGCGTTGCGGCACGGGTACACCGCGGAGACCTCCCCCGTGGGCTCCCCCGCCACCATCGGGCCGGCGAGCATTCCGCACGCCTCGTCGGGGAGGCCGTCGAGACAGTGCGCGACGATCACCCGGTACTGCTCATGGGTGAGGCGCAGGGTGGGTGAGGCGAGCCGCGGCTCGAAGCGGGACTCAGGCAGTGCCCTTCGCCTCCCGGATCGCCTGCCACACCCGCTCGGCCGTGAACGGCATGTCGAGATGGGTCACCCCGAGGTGCGACAGCGCGTCGACGACCGCGTTCTGCACCGCAGGCGTCGAGCCGATCGTCGCCGACTCCCCGATTCCCTTCGCGCCGAGCGGGTTGCGCGGGGTCGGGGTCTCGGTGTTCGCAGTCTCGAAGCTCGGCAGCTCGGCCGCGCTCGGCATCGCGTAGTCCATGAGGTTCGCGGTGAGCGGGTTGCCGTCGTCGTCGTAGACGACCTGCTCGTAGAGCGCCTGCGCCACACCCTGGGCGATGCCGCCGTGCTGCTGGCCGCGCACGAGGACCGGGTTGATGATCCGGCCGCAGTCGTCGACGGCGACGATCCGCTGCAGCTCGACCCGGCCGGTCTCGGTGTCGATCTCGACCACGGCGATGTGCGCGCCGAACGGGTAGGTGGAGTCGCCCTGGTTGAAGTCGAGCTCGACCGCGAGGTGGCCCTCCCAGTCGGCCGGCCGGCGATCGACCTCGGTGGCGGCGAGCGCGAGCTCCTGCCACGTGAGCGCGTTGGCGGGCACGCCGGCGACGCCGAGGCCCACACCTTCGTAGACCGTGATGTCGGACACGTCGGCTTCGAGCAGGTGGGCCGCGAGCTGCTTGGCCTTCTCGAGGACCTGCGTGCTCGCCTCGTGCACGGCGCTCCCCGCGATCTGGATCGACCGCGACCCCATGGTGCCGGTACCCCGCGGCACGAGGTCGGTGTCGTTCTGGATGAGCCGGACCTTCTCCATCGGCACGCCGAGGAGGTCCTGCACGATCATCGCGAACGCGGTTCGGTGCCCCTGGCCGTGCGACGAGGTGCCGACGGTGACGTCGACGCCGCCATCCGCCGCGACCTCCACCTTCCCGTACTCCTGGACGAGCCCGGGGGCGGTGATCTCGACGTAGCTGGAGACGCCGATGCCGAGGAGCATCGTGTCTCCCCGATCGCGGCGCGCCCGCTGCTCGGCCCGGAGGTCGTCGTACCCGGCGATGCGGCAGGCCTCCTCCAGCGGCACCAGGTACTCACCGGTGTCGTAGTTGGAGCCCGTGACGGTGGAGAGCGGGAACGACTCCGGCGGGATGAAGTTGCGCTTGCGGATCTCGACGGGGTCGATGCCGAGCTCGTCCGCGGCGATGTCGAGTGCTCGCTCCAGGAACTGCGCGGCCTCCGGACGACCTGCCCCCCGGTACGCCGCGATCGGGGTGGTGTTGGTGGCCACCGCGAAGGCCTTCACGTCGACCTTGGGGATGTCGTACACGCCGGGAGCCATCTGCCGGGTGAAGAACACGAGGAACGCGCCGATCGCGGGGTAGGCGCCGGCGTCGCCGATCACCCGGCCCTTCATCCCGACGATCTTGCCTTCGGCGGTCAACCCGAGCTCCAGGTACTCGAGCTGCCCGCGGCCGTGCACCAACGCGACCATGTTCTCGGAGCGCGTCTCGACCCACTTCACCGGCCGTTGCAGCTGCTTTGCCGCGTGGCCGACCACGACGAACTCGGGGTAGACGCCGTTCTTCGCGCCGAAGCCGCCGCCGACCGCCGGGGCGACGACGCGCAGCTCGTGCTGCTCGAACCCCAGCAGCGGGGCGAGCGAGTCGCGCAGCGAGTTGGGGCCCTGGGTCGGGACGTGGATCGTCATGCCGCTCGCGGTGGGCTCGGCCACGCACGCGTTCGTCTCCATGGGCACGGCGGCGAGGCGCTGGCTCACCGAGCGCACCTTCACGATGTGGTCGGCGCCCTCGAAGACCGTCGGGTCGTCGCCCATGTCCATGGCGAACGCGATGTTGGAGCCGTGGTCCTCGAACAGCACCGGCGCGTCGTCGGCCATGGCGGCCTCGGGGTCGACCACAACCGGCAGCGGGTCGTAGTCGACGACGACCGCTTCGGCTGCGTCGACCGCCTGGGCGCGAGTCTCCGCCACCACCGCGGCAACGATGTCGCCGACGAACCGGACGCGACCCGTGGCCAGCGAGGGCCGGTTGAACGCCGGCGGCAACATGATGAAGCCCTGCACGTCGGGCACGTCGAGGTCGTCGCTCGTGTACACGGCGATCACGCCCGGCATGGCCTGCGCGTCGCTCGTGTCGATCGACTCGATGCGGGCGTGTGCGATCGTCGATCGGACGAACACCAGGTGGGCGGCACCCGGCAACGGCAGGTCGTCGACGTAGCGGGCCTCGCCGCGCAGGATGCGCGGGTCCTCGAGTCGGATGACCGGGTTGCCGAGGATCGAGCCGGAGGTGGCCATGGAGCTCCCTGGGTTCATCCCCACGGGCGCGGGGCGGGACGACGGGTGCGTCGCCGCAGCGACGAGCGGGCGCAGCCTATCCCTGGGCTCGCGTGCGGACCGGGGCCGGAGACCCCCCACCCGCCGCGATCTCGCTGGGCCCCGAGGGGCGCGATGTCGCGCCCGCGGTGACGCACGAGGGTCGGAAGGTCAGGTGGGGCGCCCGTCGTCGGGCGCGACGACCTCGGCGGGGGCGACGACCACGTCGGATGGCGCGTCCAGCAGGTCACGCTGCTCGGCCGCCAGGGCCGGTCCGGGGACCCCCTCGTTCGGCGCCGGGGCGGCGCCCAAGCCACCGGGGTCGCCATCGCCGTTGCCACCGGGACCCGGTTCGCCGTCGCCGCTGCGCGCGCCGAGCAGCGGACCGCCCCGGGTGAGCTGGCGCATGAACGTGGCCGCGAGGCCCTCGAACGAGCTTCCCCCGCCGGTCACGAGCACCTCGGGCACCACCGTGATCTGGCCCTCGGCCACCGCGTTGGCGACGGCGACGACCGCGGTCGCCCCCTCGCCGATCGCTCGACGCTGCTCCTCGAAGCCGGTGGCCCGGGCCACGCCCAGCGCCTCGACCGCCTTGGCCTCGGCCAGACCGATGGCCTCGACCTTCGTGGCCTCGGCCCGTCCGGTGATCTCGACGTAGGCGGCCTCGCCCTCGCCCTCGGCCCGCCGGGCCTCGGCCTCGTTCTGCTTGATCTGCACGCCCACCTGCGCACTGGCGAGCTGGGACTGCATGTCGGCGGTCCCCTTGGCCTTCTCCATCTCGATGCGCGACGTCTGGGCTCGCTGCATCTCCTCGTAGGTGGCCTTCTCCTGGTTCGCGATCTCGCGCTGGGTGAGCACGAGGACCAGCTCCTCGGGGAACACCACGTCCTGGATGTAGACGCCCTTGGTCTCCACCTCGTACTGGCCGAGGTAGCCGGTGATCGCCTCGAAGGCCGCGGCCTGCACCTGCTGGCGGGTCTCGATGAACCGGATCGCCTCGAGCGCCTGCAGCGTGTTGCGGAAGTGGTTCCCCACCGCCGACTGCAGCACCTCGCTCACCAGGTTGCGCATCGTGCCGACCATCGAGATGACCTTCGGTGCGCGGGTGTCGGGTACGTGGATCTGCACCTGGAGGTCGATGCGGAACACGAAGCCCTCGCGGCTCTTGCCCAGGATCGACGACAGCTGCGCGTCGAGGTCGTGGGCCTCCGAGGTCGTCTCGGCCCAGTTCAAGGTGAGGATGAACGTCGGCACGATCTCCGCCGCGTAGATGCGCGGGTTGATCGGGTACTTGCCGGTGCGCAGCGGCTCCTGCCAGATGCCGCGGTGCCCGGGCCGCACGATCGAGCCGAACTTGAACTCCGACCCCGAGGTGTCGAGCGTGGCGAGGCCGACGTAGGCCTTCATCACCGCGACCTCGCCCTGGTTGACCACGAGCATCGGCACCAGGTCGACCCGCACGAGGAACGGGTTGAGCAGGTACGCGCCGTAGAGCAGCGGGTCGTGCTGGAGGCCGATGCGCCCACCGGCGTCGAGGAACGCCTGGAAGTCCTGATAGTTGTTGTGGATCGTGTTCTTCGAGCCGAGCAGCTGCTCGATGCGGTCGGCGTCGGTCACGGGGGTCCCCCCGTTCGACTCGCGGGCCTCGAGCTGGGCGATGTCCTCGAAGGCCCCGATGCGGCTGGCGATGTCGCCCGAAGGCAGCGGCTCGCCCTCGAGCGTGGTGACCACGCCGACGAGGTCGAGCTCGCCGTCGGGGGCGATGACGACCACCCGCAGCATGTCGGGGGTGAGGCCGAACGACTCCGGCGTGAGCACGTCGCCGCTCGCCTGCTCGGCGAGGTCGGGCGACACCGGCAGGCCGTAGACCGTCTGCGGTGTGAGCACGAGGAAGCCGACGGGGTGGATGGGAAGCAGCGTGCCCGGCGGCAGCACCGGGCGCTGCACCCCCTTCTGCCCGCCGTGCTCCACGAAGCCCTCGAGCGACGAGAAGTTCGCGAACTCCGGACGGTAGGCGGCGCTCTTCGCGCCGATCGGCAGTGGCGCGCCCACCTGGGCGATCACCACGCCGATCTCGCCCGCGGGGACCTGCACCCACGGGTACTTCTTCACGCCGAACACCGGCCACAGCTTGAACCGGAGACCGGGCATGAGGAGCCGGGCCTGGTAGCCGGCCTCGCCCCGGAAGGCGACCGGGTCGTCCTCGCCGAGCTTGCGGAACCCGAACCGCTTGGACACGAGGCCCACCTGGAGCGACCCGATCGAGTGGAACGACTTCACCACCACGATCAGCACGAGCGCCACGACCACTGCCGTTGCGATCAACCCGCCCACGTCGCACCTCCCCGCGCGCCGGCGGAGACGCCGACGACCTGCCCGCAGGCTACGGACGTGGGCGGCCGGCGTCCACCCGCCGCCGGGCAGGGAGCGCCGCGCCCGCGCGTTACCGTGGACCCATGGCCACCCCCACCCCCACGATCGTCAACCGGCGGGCGCGGCACGACTACGCGATCGAGGAGACCGTCGAGTGCGGCATCATGCTCGTCGGGGCGGAGGTCAAGTCGGTGCGCGACGGCAAGGTCGTGCTGCGCGACGCGTACGCCCGGGTGGAGGACGGCGAGGTGTGGCTCTACGCCATGCACATCAGCCCGTACGCGTTCGCGCGTCCCGACCTCGACCCCGACCGCCGCCGCAAGCTCCTGCTCCACGCCAAGGAGATCGTCGACCTGCAACGCGTCACCGACACCAAGGGCGTCTCGTTGATCCCGTTGAAGCTCTACTTCAAGGACCGCCGGGTGAAGGTCGAGCTGGGAGTCGGGCGCGGCAGGAAGACCTACGACAAGCGCCATGCGATCGCCGAGCGCGACGCGAAGCGCGAGGCCGACCGGGCGATGAAGGCGGCCCGGCGCTGACCGGCGACCGAGCCTGCCGACCGTGAGCCACGACCACGGCGCTGCGCACGGTCACGTCCACGGCGCGCTCGGCGCCGGCGCGCGCTACCGGGGACGGCTGCAGGTCGCGTTCGTGGTCATCGCGGCGTTCTTCGTGCTCCAGCTGGCGGTCGCGCTCGTGACGGGCTCCCTGGCGCTGCTCTCCGATGCCGGCCACATGCTCACCGACACCGTCGGGCTCGGCCTGGCCCTCGCCGCGATCACGGTGGCGGCCCGAGCCGGCCGCGACCGTGGGCGCACCTACGGGCTCTACCGGCTCGAGGTGCTCGCCGCGCTCGCCAACGCGTTCCTCCTGATCGCCGTCGCCCTCTACGTGCTCGTCGAGGCGATCCTGCGCATCGGCGACGACGTCGACGTCCCCGGCGCGCCCGTGCTGGTGATGGGCGTGGTCGGGCTCCTGGTGAACCTCGGCGTCCTGCTGCTCCTCCGGGAGGGGTCGCGCGACAGCATGAACGTGCGGGGCGCCTACCTGGAGGTGCTCGGCGACGCCCTCGGGTCGGTGGGGGTGATCGTGGCCGCGGTCGTGCTGCTCACGCTGTCCTGGGAGCCGATCGACTCGGTGGTGGGTGTCGCCATCGGCGTCTTCATGGTCCCCCGTGCCTTGCGCCTGGCCCGGGACGCGCTGCGGGTCCTCAGCGAGATCGCCCCGGCCCACGTCGACGTCGACGCCCTCACGGCCGACCTGGGGGCCATCCCGGGCGTGGTCGACGTGCACGACGTCCACGTCTGGACGCTGACGTCGGGCATGGACGTGGCCACGGGGCACCTCGTGGTCGCCGGCGAGACCCTGCACCACCCGGTGCTCGACGCAGCGCGTACGCTCCTGGGCGCTCGGTACGGAATCGAGCACGCCACCCTGCAAGTCGAGCCGGAGGATCACACAGGATGCGAGGACGTCACCTGGTGAAGCGGAGCGTGCCCCTCGCGGCCGTCCTGCTCGCCGCCTCGATCGCCGCCCCGGTCGCCGCCGCCCCGGCGGGCGCGTCCGCGGCCGGCAAGAAGCCCAAGCCCATCACGGTCCTCGTGACCAACGACGACGGCGTCGCTGCGCCCGGGATGGACGCGGTCGTGGAGGCGCTGCGGACCCAGAAGGGCGTCAAGGTCGTGGTCGTCGCGCCCGCCACCAACCAGAGCGGCTCGGGCAGCAAGACGACCCCCGGCGGCGCGCCCGGCGCGCCGGCCACGACCGCGAGCGGCTACGAGGCCTACGCGGTCACCGGGTTCCCGGCCGACGCCGTCAACTACGCGTTCGACGAGCTGGGCATCCAGCCCAACGTCGTGATCTCGGGGTCCAACCTCGGACAGAACATGGGCACGATCAGCGAGATCTCCGGCACCGTCGGCGCCGCGCGGCAGGCCGCGCGTCGCGGCATCCCCGCGCTCGCGGTGTCGTCGCAGATCGCGAACCCCGACTTCCAGACGGCCGCCGAGCTGGCCGTCGAGTGGCTTCGGGAGAACCGCAAGTCGTTCACCAAGAAGGCCAAGGTCGACGGCACCGCGCGAACCGAGATCGAGAGCATCAACGTCCCCACCTGCCCGGGCGGCGTCAAGGGGCTCTACGAGACGGTCCTCGCTCCCGAAGGGACCACCGAGCCGCTCGTGACCGGTGACCCGGTGAACTGCGCGTCGACCCTGTCCACGTTCACCAGCGACGCGCAGGCCTTCAACAACGGCTGGGCGTCGATCGCCAAGGTGACCGTGCCGGCGACCGCGGGCTGAGCCCCGACGCGGGCGATCGTGCGGCTCCTCGACGACGCCGCCCTGGCCGAGCTCGGCCGGGACCCCGTCGAGCGGGTCCGCGATGCGCTCGCCCGTGGCGATCTCGAGCGCGCGACCGATCTCGCCGCCCGCGCGCGGCGGGGTTGGTCGCGCAGCATCGAGGGGTTCCGCGTGTGGATCGTGCACGCGCTCGCCTTCCTGACCGACCGGTTCGGCGCCACGGCGGCCGGCGGCGCGCTGGCGCGCGTCACCGAGGTGACCGACGCCTGGACGCCGTGGTCCACCGAGCCGGCGCCGGCCCCGACGGGCACGCCGTTGCTCGACGGGCTGCTCGCCGACGCCCGGACTGCCCGCGACGACCACGACCGGTGGCTCGATGGGGTGTGCGCGCTCCTGACCCACGTCTACCGCACCCACGGGATCGACGCGCTCCGGGAGTCGATGGAGTACGCCGGCGACGAGACGTTGCTCGCGTGGATGCCCGACGACATCACGCGTGACCCGGTCGCCCGTGTCCGCACCTGGGCCGCGATGCTCCAGGGCAACTTCGCGACGGTGCGGGTCGAGGAGGACGACGAACGGTTCGTGATCGTCCAGGAACCGTGCGGCTCGTGCGGGCGCCAGCTCCTCTCGGGGCGCCACCCGGGCCCGTTCGACCACGCCACCGTGGCCGAGGTCGCCCCGATCACCTTCGACCGGGGGGGCGTCCCCGTGTACCGGACCCACGTGGCGGTGATGCACTTCCTGGTCCCGGAGGCCCGCCTCGGGGTGCCCTGGCCGGTGGTCGCCTGCCCGCGGGGGACGGTCGCCGCTCCCTGCCGGCTCCATCTGTACAAGGATCCGCTGGACCCCGCCGCCCTCGCCGACGCCGCCGCGCTCCGCGACGGCTGAGCCGGCGCCGAGGAGAGGAACCGCCGCGTGCACGACTTCGTCCCCCTCGTCGACCCCGACGACCTGCCGGCGGATCTCCGTGCCCAGTGGGACGCGACGACCCGCCCGGGGCTGCGCGACTTCATCCGGGTGATGGGCCATGCCCCCGACCACTTCCGGCGCTACAACGAGGCGTACGCGCCGTTGCGATTCGACAACCACCTCGGGCCCCGGCTCACCGAGATCGTCCGGCTCAACGTCGCGCGGACGACGCGCTGCCAGGTGTGCGTCGCCGGACGCGTTCCCGCGGCGACCGAGGCCGGGCTCACCGAGGACCTGATCCACCGGCTCGACACCGACGACCTCGCCGGGTTCACCGAGGCCGAGGTGGCGGCCATCACCTTCACCCGGCGCCTCGCCACCGACCACCTGTCGATCACCCAGGTCGACCGCGACGCGATGCGCGCCCACTTCTCCCCGGCGCAGATCGTCGAGATGGGGCTCCTCACCGCGATGTGCCTCGTCGGCCGGTTCTCCCAGGTCTGCGGGCTCGAGGAGGGGGTGTGACGGCCACCCCCGCGCCGGGGCCCGGGCCCGACCGGGACGCCGCGGTCACCCTCGACGTCGATGCCTCGACGCTGCGGGTCGACCGGCGGCGCAACCGCCTGCGCCTCTTCGTCACGCTCGTGGTCGCGGTCATCCTCTACTGGCTGGCCGTGATGATCGCCGCAGTCGTCCTCGGCCTCGTCCTCGCGCTCCGCCTCCTGCTCGAGAGCGGGGAGGTGGCGACCAGCCTCGACGAGCTGAAGTTCCTCGGCATCGGTCTCGCCGGGGTCGCGGGCGTCGCCGCGGTGATCGGCTCGCTGGTCGCCGCGTTCCGGCTGCCGCTCCAGCGGCGCCGGCTCGAGAAGCAGGTGCTCGCCGAGAGCGGGGCCCGGATCGTCGGCGACACGGCCACCGAGCCGGGCGTGCGCCGGGTCCGCAACATCCTCGACGCGCTCGCGATCGCCGCCGACATCCCACCACCCCGGTTCGCGATCGTCGAGGATCCGGCACCCAACTCCTTCGCGGTCGGCACCCGACCGTCCCGGGCGATCGTCGCCGTCACCCGTGGGGCCATCGATGCCCTCGCCCGCGACGAGCTCGAGGCCATCCTCGCCTACGAGGTGAGCCGCATCGGCAGCGCCGACGTCGCCCTGTCGAGCTGGACCGTCGCCCTCACCGGCGCGGCGATGGGCGCCCTCGACGACGACGTGTCGAGGCTCGTGGGCAAGCTGCCGTTCTGGGCGTCGGGCCGGCTGCGGCGCTGGGCCATGCGCGACGCTGCGTTCGAGCGCGACAAGGCTGCGGTCCGCTTCACCCGCAACCCGAGCAGCCTGCTCCATGCGCTCGAGACGCTGCGTGAGGAACCGCTCGAGGTCGAGCGGGTGAGCGCGGCCACCGCCCCGCTGTGGTTCGAGGTGCCCGCCCGGGTCGAGGGGGCCCGCACGACGGTCGACGAGCGGATCGCGGCCCTGCGGCGGCTGGGGGCCGGGTAGCCTGGTCGATCCGGCTCACCACGTACGAGCCGGGCCTTGACATGGGGGTGCGTGGCTTCGATTCCGTGCGCGGGATCGGGGGAAGCGAGCCGACGTTGTCGAATCGTCGTGAAAAAGTCGACACAACCAACAACTGCCAACTCTGACGAAATGGCACTGGCTGCCTAAACCCCAGCCACGTCCGCCCGGTCTCTGCCGTTCAGGCCGGATCCGGACGACATCTCGAACGGCTCACCGCTGAGACGGGCCTCACGGCTCATCGGGACACCACAGTGAGGCTGGGGTCGTCGCCTGCCGCCGGTGAGTGGCGGCGACCCGAGACCCAATCACCGGCTGCGCTCGGAGAAGCCCCGACGAAGACTCGGAAGACCCGGGTTCGACTCCCGGCACCTCCACCCCTTCGCGTCCGCCGGTGCTCCCGGCGGAACCACCGGCCGACTCGCCGGATCCGCTGGCGCGCGAATCCGACAGACCCATCGACCGGTGACAAAAGGCCCTGCCATCCCATGCGGGATCGGCCCCACCATCAGGTGTGCGCTATGACGTGCTGCTCCTGAGCCTCGCGCTCGATCTGGTCGCGATGGCGGTGCTCACCTACGCCATCTACTTCCGTCGCCACCATCGACGCGACCTGACCCTCGGCTTCATGGGGGTCAACATCGGCCTGTTCGCCGTCGCGTCGTTCGTGTCGACGAAGCCGCTGGGGCTCGCGTTCGGCATCGGGCTGTTCGCGCTGCTCTCGGTCATCCGCCTCCGGTCCACGCAGATCACCCAGGAGGAGATCGGGTACTACTTCGTCGCGATCGTGGTCGGGCTCGTCGCCGGCCTCTCGCCCGAAGACCACTGGGCCGCGACGGTCACGCTCGTCGTGGTCCTCGTCGGCGTCATGTACGTCGCCGACCATCCCGTGCTGCTGCGCGGCTACGAGCGGCGGATGGTGCGCCTGAAGCGGGTGTACCACGACGACGACGAGCTCCGGGCCGCGCTCGAAGCGAAGCTCGCCGGGACGGTCCTGAACGTGTACGTGCTGGAGACCGACTACGCACAGAAGACCACCCGAGTCGACGTGCGGTTCCGTCCCGACCCGCCGGGCACGGCGCGCACCCGCACGCGCCGGTCGACGCAGCCCGGGGGCGACGGCGCCCGGATCCCGGCACCGGCCACGACCTCACGACCGGGGGACGGGCAGCACCCCGTTCCGGCACCCCCCGGTCGACCGTCGCCCGCCGCCACGACCACCGTCGCCCCCGCCCGACCTCCGGCTGCGGACGCCCCACCTCCAGCTACGGACGCCCCACCCCCTGCTGCGGACGCCCCCCTCCCGCACGACCCGCCCGACGAGATGCGGCTCGACGTCGACGACCGGTGGGAGCTGCCGTGAACCCGCACACAAGAGGGCGTCGGCTTGCCTTGGCGGTCGCCCTGGGCATGGTCGGCGCCGGCGGGTTGGTCGCCGTCCCCGCCGCCGGTCATGTGGCCCGCGTCGCGACCAACGGTGACCGTTCGGCCAAGGTCTTCGACCCGAAGTTCGTCCACACGATCGAGTTCGGGGTGGCACCGGCGGACCTGCCGAAGCTCGGCCTCGGAAGGGACGAACGGGTACCGGCGTCGATGCAGTTCGACGGCGTGGCCCTCGACCCCGTGGGCTTCCGGTTGAAGAGCGGGTTCGCGTCGGGCCAGCCGCTCGAGGGCAAGCCGGGCTTCAGCATCAAGACCGACGAGTACGTGGAGGACCAGGCGCTCTTCGGCATCGAGAAGTTCACGCTCGGGAACGAGATCGGGGATCCGAGCTTCGTCGCGGAGCAGATCTCGTACGACGTCTGGCGGGCGGCGGGGATCCCGGCACCGCGGACAGCCCTCGCCAACGTCACCCTCAACGGTGAGCCCTTCGGGCTCTACGTCATCCGCGAGGGATACGACAAGAAGTTCCTGCGTCGCCACTTCTCCAATCCCGACGGCAACCTCTACGAGTCGTCCGTCGGCGACGTCGACATGGCCGACCAGCTGCTCGATGCGCGTACCAACGAGACGGTGAACGACAAGTCCGACATCGCCGAGCTCGCGCAGGTCGTCGAGACGGTGCCCGACGAGCAGTACGTCGCCGAGCTGTCGAAGCTGGTAGATCTGAACGAGGTGTTCAAGTACTGGGCGGTCGAGGCACTCGTCGCCCACTTCGACGGGTACCTCACCGGGACCAACGTCCCGTTCGGGAACACCGATCCGGCGATCGTGGCCGGCAACACTTGGCCCAACAACTACTACACGTATCACGACCCCGACTCCGACAAGTTCGTGGTGCTGCCGCACGGTGCGGACTGGTCGCTGGGCAACCTCATCGGGCTCATCCCCTTGCAAGGGGGCAACACGGACTGGCAGTACATGCGCGAGGATCCCTACGGGGGCGCGTCCTTCCGCACGCTCTCGATTCCCAAGCCCGGCGCGCGCACGATTGCTCGTCTCGCCACGCTGCCCGGCACCGAGGACCGCCTGCGCCGCAACCTCGAGTGGGCCGTGAAGAAGGCGTGGGACACCCGTCGGCTCCTCGCGCGAGCCGACCAGATCGCAGCGCTCGTCCGCGCCAACGGCCCTCCGACGGCGCGGGAGCAGTGGACCCCCGAGCAGTTCGAGACGGCCTTCGCGGAGCGCCGGAGCTTCATCGAGCACCGTGCCGACCTCGTGCTCCGGGAGCTGGGGGTGAACCCAAACCGATGACGCGCGACGATCCGCAGCACACCCCTCGGCCCGACACCCGGCGCATGACCCGACGCGCCTTCACCCGGTGGGCCGGCGGCCTGGGCGCCGGGCTGGTGCTGGCGCGCACCGGCCTGGGCGCCGACTGGGCGGCCGCCGCGACCCCGGCCGACGCCACGCGCTACGGCCCGATGGCGGCGGCGCCCGATGCCAAC
>Ga0194132_10010019_pt1 | contig 12784 bp, 17 predicted proteins | sample TA2KigOf80mmetaG_FD_148612 | JGI IMG/M metagenome (GOLD analysis project Ga0194132, IMG submission 148612) | Freshwater microbial communities from Lake Tanganyika, Tanzania - TA2015054 Kigoma Offshore 80m | ecosystem: Environmental > Aquatic > Freshwater > Lake | place: Tanzania: Lake... | reverse complement strand
GGCGGGATAGCCATGCGCGAAGTTCGTGGTACCGTCGAGGGGATCGATGACCCAGAGATACGGCGAAGGCGATGGTTCAACGTGTCCCTGTTCTTCAGCGAGAAAGCGGTGCATCGGAAACCGAGCTCGAATATGACTGATAATCAGCTGTTCCGCCGCATGGTCGGCATCGGTGACTAGGTCTATGGGATTCTTATGCCGGACGCGAAAACCAGACCGGGCGTATTCCAGTAGGAGTTTTCCCGCTGCTCGTCCTGCGCCGACGGCTGTCTCCAATAGGACGGTAAGATCGATCTGGTCGGTGGGAGCAGCCATACCGGATCATAGCATGCCAGTATGGGTGAGAGGTGTCGTGAGGCAATTTTGAGCGTGATTAATGAGTAAGGCACGGACGAAACATAGGAGAAATTATAAATCATTGAATTTATTAATAATGCAGATAGTGATCTTGCATGGCAAGGCTTCTGATTGTAAAATATGCAATAATTACTTGCGAGCATATTATCTGAATACTAGAACAATATAATAATAAATATTTAGCACTTGACAATTCATCAAAGCAATGCTACAAAGCATGCATGCTTGTGTCTGGTGATACGTGGAAGAATTAACAGACATACTCGTCGGTCTTGAACAGCGGATCAGTGCGTACAAGAACCGATTCCAGGAGTTGCAGAAAAAACGTCGGCGGCTGGATGACGAAATCGCCACAATCCAGAAGTATCTTGAACTTGCAGAAACCCTATACCGGGTGGAGGCGGATAAAGCCAAGCTCGCGAGTCTTTCCAATCAACTGATCACGGATGATCAAAAGGGTGTTCGCCCTCTTCCGGTCATGGATGTAACTGACCAGTCACGGGAAATCCTTCTGGGCCGCAGTAAGTATGTCGGAAAGAGTGTACCTGAGGCCGCGTATGAGATCCTGCGCGAGTCAAGTCGCCCTATGCATGCCAAAGAGCTTGTGCAGCGGTTAGTCGAAGGTGGATTGCAGATTAAGGGAAAAACCCCACTTACCTCGATTGCGACCTCACTGAGGCGCGATAAACGTTTCAGGAAGGTTGGGCCTAATACCTTTGAGGTCTTGAACGATATGTTGATACAGGCTGTCTAAACGTGTCGATGGCAATTCACTCAAACATGCGTGACGAAGGGGGGTGAGAGTCTTGGCAACGAAGAAGGCAGCGAAGAAGAAGAAGAAGTAACCCTCGCCGAGAACCATACGCCGAGAGTGAGGCCACTCGCTCTCGGCGTAGTTTTTCCGCAGCGATCTCCTTGAACCAATCTGTGCGCACACGAGAGAACCAATCTACCGCGTAAACCGGTACAATCTCTAGATTCTCCATGCCTGTGGACAAACAAGTGGGCAATCAGGACGCTTGAAGTGCGACCGGTGAAGACTGACGCCTAGGGATGTGGGCGACGGGGCGTGTCTCTTCTGCAAGAGGTTCCATGTTAAGCAATACCCACTTTTCAGGTTGTTCAAGAATCTGTCGGACCAACCTGGTGTGGAGCGCATGCCCGGACCGTTCTGCGATAATATGACCAATGAAGGACATGCCGAGAAGGGAGAAGTCGCCGATGAGATCAAGGATCTTGTGACGAACAAACTCGTTCAGAAACCGCAACCCGGCTTGATTCATAACGCCGTCCTTCGACAACACGACGGTGTTATCCAAGGTTCCCCCTTGGCCGAGTCCGCGAGCCCATAAGGCCTGGACCTCATGGAGAAACCCAAACGTCCTGGCCGCAGCAATCTGCTTCTCGAACGAATGTGGGGAGCAGTCATGCGTATAGGTTTGAGTCTTGATAAGCGGGTGGTCATAGTGGATCGTGTAGGTGATACGAGGGGTGACGGATGGTTCGATTCGCACGCGCCGTGCCCCTTCGGACACCTCGATCGGAGCTGTAATCTTCAGAAACGGCTGTCGCCGCTCTTGGGCAATCACGCCGACGGATTGGATCAAGTGGACAAACGGGGCCGCGCTTCCATCCATGACGGGGACTTCGCTGCCCATCACATCGATATAGACGTTATCAATTTCGAGACCAGCCAACGCTGACAAGATATGTTCAATAGTCCTGACTTGAAAACCATTGCCGTCGATGGCTGTACACAGTTCAGTAGGCACACAATGTTCGATCGATGCTAAGAGGGAAGTAATAGCATCCCCTTTATTGACAAACACGACACCGGTATTAGGTGGGGCGGGCCTCAGCATCATTGTCACAGGCTGACCGGAATGGAGTCCAATTCCTGAGCAAGTCACTGCTGCTGCCAACGTTTGTTGATTCCTCACCTAAATCCTCCCTCGTGTTCCGCGATCTGCGCGGAAATCGCTGTCAGGTCCAATAGACAACGAGTTAGAGAAGCAAATACTATGCCATTGGTCGATTGATATAAGTAGTTAATTGTATACGATAAGTCTTTATAGGAATAATTGCGGCTATGTGCCCTAAACAGCACAACTGTGGTTTTCTCTGGGAAGCAAGGGCAGGTACTCTTATCGACTCAGTGAAAGCCATGATTACCAAGTTGTGAGTATCTCGAATCGGCTGATCCGCATCCAGTATCGTCGCGGCGCGTAGCTGGAGAGCGGTGGTCTAGCAGAACGAGCAGTGCGCGCATACTAAACCGATTGAGTCCCACCGTTTGGTATGGAGCCACGTTCACCCTTTCTTTCCCAGTGGTCTTGGCAGAGGTGGCTGCATAAAGAACAGTGGGGGGGATCGTCAACTATCCGCACGTATTCGATGTGATTGAGCGGCAGGTGGGGCCGCGTTCTCTTCGTATCTTGATTCAGGCCGAACCTCGATAAGCAACCCTCGCCTTGTTGCACACTGAAGGCACAACGCCTGATCAAGATCCTCGAGCACCCCATTGTGTTGACGTCGCCACGGTGCCCTCTTCCAACAGCGTGCAAGCGAAGTGTGCCAGTTCAAGTCTCGGTGGCTCGCAAAGACGATTGGTTCCACTTGAGGTTTCGGCTGAAGCAGAGTACATAAGAAGCGAGACGGTCGCCGGCTCAAGGTATAGACGGCTTGTTCGATCTGTAGAGGTATGTTGAGAGGGGTGATGCGTCGCACGGGCCGCTTTCGAACCACGCTGAGCAGTAAAGTGGCTGTGGCTCTGAGCGGACTAGGCCTGGCTGGATTTGTGGTATTTCATATGCTGGGCAACCTTCAAGTCTTCGAGGGGCCCGGTGCCTACAATAAGTATGCCGCCTTTCTGCGCGAGATGCCGATGGTCTTGTGGACTGTGCGGCTTGGGCTGCTGACGGTTGCGGTCGTCCACATCGTCCGGGCCATTCAATTGGCCCTTCGCAACCGGCGCGCTCGTCCAGTAGCGTACACGGTTCGCGCATATCGGGTTGCGTCCCTGGCTTCGCGCACCATGGCGCTCACCGGCAGTCTACTTCTGCTGTTTATTGTGTTTCATCTCCTGCATTTGAGCGCAGATCTCGTCGATTCCTCCTTTCACGATCACGTGGATGAGCGAGGCCATGCGGATGTCTTCAGTAAGGTGATCCATGCATTTCACAATCCGTTGTATGTGCTGCTCTATTGTGCAGGGCAGCTGGTGCTTGGAATGCACCTCAGTCATGCGATATCCGGGAGTTTGCAGACGCTAGGGTTTGAGCATGCGGTGCGCAATCGTGTCTTCAAGGCTGTAGGGCCGTCGGTCGCGTTGTTTGTGATGCTGGGCAACTTGGTGATCATTCTCGCGGTGTTTTTCGGATTGGTGCGGACATGATGACGCTTGACTCTAAGATCCCGCCCGGTCCGCTAGAGACGAAGTGGGATCGGCGTCGATTCACCGAAAAGCTGGTGAGTCCAGGCAATAAGCGGCGGCTCAACATCATTGTTGTGGGCACCGGGCTGGCCGGCGCCAGTGCGGCGTCGACATTGGGTCAGCTTGGTTACCAGGTGAAATGTTTTTGTGCCCAGGACAGTCCCAGGCGGGCCCACAGCATCGCGGCGCAGGGCGGCATCAACGCAGCGAAGAATTATCAGGACGATGGCGACAGTGTCGCCCGGCTGTTTTACGACACTCTCAAAGGCGGAGATTTCCGTTCACGAGAAGCGAATGTCTATCGGCTGGCCCAAGTCAGCACCCAGATCATCGATCAGTGCGTGGCACTCGGTGTCCCGTTTGCGAGGGAGTACGGCGGGCAACTGGCCAACCGTTCGTTCGGAGGCGTACAGGTCGCGCGCACCTTCTACTGTCGGGGCCAGACCGGACAGCAGCTTCTTCTGGGGGCCTATTCGGCCTTGTGTTGGCAGATCGAGCGAGGACAGGTGACGATGCATCCGCGCACTGAAATGCTCGATTTGATCGTGATCGACGGACATGCCCGGGGTATCGTGGTCCGTGACTTAGTGACGGGGCAAATGACAGCCCATATGGCACAGGCGGTTGTGTTGGCAACCGGTGGATACGGGAATGTGTACTATCGGTCTACCAATGCGGGCGGCTGCAATGTGACCGCAACGTACCGAGCCTGGAAACAAGGGGCTGCTTTTGCCAATCCATGCTTCACGCAGATCCATCCAACGGCGATCCCGCCGGCAGATACGCACCAAGCTAAACTGACGCTCATGTCCGAATCCCTCCGGAACGATGGACGGCTGTGGGTGCCGATTGCGCCTGCCGATCGGCGGTTTCCCGAAGAAATACCGTTGTCGGAACGAGACTATTTTCTGGAGCGCCGGTATCCGAGGTTTGGCAACCTTGTGCCACGTGATGTCGCCTCCCGAGCGGTGAAAGCGATGTGCGACGAGGGCCGGGGTGTCGGACCGGGTGGCCACGGTGTGTATTTGGATTTTGCCGATGTGATTGAGCGGCAGGGGCTGGAGGTTGTGCGGGAGCGATACGGCAACCTCTTCGAGATGTATCAGCGGATTACCAGTGAAGATGCTTATCGGGTGCCCATGCGTATTTATCCGGCCCCGCACTATACGATGGGAGGACTTTGGGTTGATTACAACTTAATGAGCACGATTCCAGGCCTCTTTGTCATCGGAGAGGCGAATTTCGCCGATCATGGCGCAAATCGGCTCGGCGCGAGCTCTCTAATGCAGGGTCTGGCCGACGGATATTTTATTCTGCCTTATACGATGGGCCATTACTTGGCGTCGGCCCCCCCCTCTTCATTAGCTGAGGAGCAGCGCGCGTCTTGTGCGGCTGTGGAGCGTGTCACCGGTCGAGTGGCGACATTGCTTCGAGGGAACGGGCGCCGCACCGCAGCCTCGTTTCATCTGGAGGTGGGAAAGATTTTGTGGGATCATTGCGGAATGGCTCGTTCTCGAACAGGGCTGACTGGCGCTCTGGAAGCGATTCCTGCGCTACGCGAGGAGTTTTGGCGGGATGTCGCCGTCCCAGGATCGGGGGAGGCATTCAACCAAGAACTGGAGTATGCGGGGCGAGTGGCAGACTTTCTCGAATTCGCCGAGTTGCTGTGCCATGACGCCTTACACCGGGAAGAGTCATGCGGGGCGCATTTCCGTGAGGAATATCAAACCACCGATGGAGAGCCGCAACGAGACGATGATCGGTTTGCCCATGTAGCGGCCTGGGAATATCGGCGGAACGATTCTCCCGTTTTGCACAAGGAGCCGCTCGTGTTTGAATTTGTGCAGCCGACGACCAGAAACTATCAGTGACGGCGACGCATGAATTGTCTCTTGTGAAGCCCCAAAGAAGGACATAAATCGGAGATGAAACTCACCCTGAAGATATGGCGGCAGCAGGGCCCACATGATGCGGGACGGTTGGTGACCTATGAGACGGATGAGGTCAGCCCTGACATGTCGTTCTTGGAGATGCTTGACGGGGTGAACCAGCGGTTGATTCTCAAGGGGGAAGAACCGGTGGCATTCGAACACGATTGTGGGGAAGGGATCTGCGGAAGTTGTTCGCTCGTGATCAATGGAGTGCCTCATGGCCCAGAACGCGGTATAGCGACCTGCCAACTCTATATGCGCCGGTTTTCGGGTGGGGATATGATTACGATCGAGCCGTGGCGAGCGCGGGCTTTTCCGATCGTCAAGGATCTTGTCGTGGATCGGAGCGCACTGGACCGGCTGATGCAGGCAGGCGGGTACATCTCCGTCAATACGGGTGGGGCGGTCGACGGCAATGTGCTGCTGATCGGCAAGGAGCAGGCCGAGACCGCCATGGACGCAGCATCCTGCATCGGCTGCGGAGCCTGTGTGGCCGCCTGTAAAAATGCATCGGCTACGTTGTTCGTGGCAGCCAAGATCGCTCATCTTAGCACTGTGCCCCAAGGGAAGCCTGAACGGGCTCGCCGAGTCGCTGCGATGATGGAGGCCATGGACCGAGAAGGATTCGGTGTCTGCGGTAATCAATATGAGTGTGAAGCGGTCTGCCCCAAACGTATCAGCACGCGATTCATCGCTATGCTCAACCGGGAATATTTCCGTGCCGGTCTCGTCGAGGCCAGTTCGTCCGGCGAGCCGGATCCGTTGCAGGCTGAGTCTTATTAGCAGCCCTCGCCTTCCTTGAATACCTATGCCGGCTCGTCGTCTGCCGCACAGGATGCCAATCAACTTGACTGTAGGGGAAAGGTCTTTATAGTTCGATTGTGAGAACGTGGAAGCCCGCTTATTCGTGGTGGAAGCTCAAGACCATCATGAGCCGTCAGGTTGCGTGTCCAAGGTGCCGGAACAGTGTAATGCTCTGATCTCGTCCGCAATCGCCGCGGCAACACGCGGCGAGGTTGATCGGTATGATGCCGTTCCACTGCTAACAGTGCAGTCATCGCTTTTTCGCGTGGAATATGGGGAAAGACCATTCCGGCCCGATCGACCCACGGGAACATCTCCACATTCCTGTGCCATTGTGCCTGTCGTTTTCTGGCGAGAAAGTGCGGGACGAAGGCGCAGTCAAGGATCTATCATTTGGGTGGCTGTGTCATTCAGAGTGAGACCTAAGTGCATGTTGACGACATCTTTTATCTGGAAATCGGTAGCGCCCTAAACGAACCCCCTCTTGAAGTGGCGGCGATGGTTCGGTCGGTCAGCGCTCGTGGCATTGCGCTCAAGTTTCTTCGAAAGGCACAAGAAGACAAACGACTCCTCGCGTTCATGCATTTGCGATCAGGTGCCACGTCCTCCGTTTTGCCTCAGGTAGTGGCCGCACCGATTGCCAGTCCGCTTGCTCCGGGTCAGACCGGTTTCCATGCCTACTGGCCGCTAGAGGGGTGATTCCCAGGCTGACGGAAGCTGGTACTCCGTCACTAACTGATCATGTTTCGTGAGATCATACGGTTCAACCGTCAGATCATTGTGATCCAGCGGTTCGGTACACATGGCTGAGCAGAGGAAATCGATAAATGCCTGAGCCGTATCTTCTGTGGAAAACCGGCACAGGCCGTATTCCGGCATATTCGAGGAAGGATGCCAGAAGGCAAGGTCGATGGCACTACCTTGATAGATGCCCAGCACGCGGTGCCGCACCTGAAATCCACCCGGCACATGAGACGATCGTTCCAGAGCCATGACGCCTTGTTGAGGCTAGAACCTTCAGGGTACTGCCTCATGATATAGCACGGCAGACGGATCTGCACCCATATATGCCGGGTCTCGTTCATGGCACTCAATAAATTCCATTCGGAACCGATAGAGGAATGTGAGAATGGCGAAAGGCGAAAATCAACACACAATGTAATAAGGGGCAGGAGGGAGGATCTTATATGTGGACGCAGGAGAATACGGTGTATGCGGATGAGAGCATGATTCCAGAGGGGCAGGATTCGATCAGAAACTAGGCGATATCCAGTGAGCCTGTCAGTGCATTTATCGGGATGGGCGTGACCTTCAAAGGCGTACGCACCTATTCCGGCACCTTACGGATCGATGGGTCGCTGGAGGGAGAAATCCGTGCCGACAGCGGGTTATTAGTGGGGCCTGAAGGAGTAATCACGGCCGAGATCTCTGCCGGTTCGTTGGTATGCGAAGGAACCATTATAGGCGATGTTCAAGCTACGGAACGCATCGCGCTACTTGCTAAGGCTGTGATTCAAGGTAGTCTCAAGACTCTTGTTCTTTCGATTGAGGAGGGGGCATGCCTGAATGGAACATTGGAGATGGCTGCGCCGGTGGTGGCCCAACAGAAGCCGTCACGTGGACCAAAGCTCTATCCGGTAAGGCTGTTGGGCTAGTCGCTGGTCAAGCGAGTCGATGCCCAAGATTTGGGCTCAGCGGTCAGTCTCTACCAGTGGGCCTTTGCACGAGGGAGGGTGAATGCCTGGTCGAGATTATGCGCGTGGTCTCATGTCCTTCGATATCCCATCGTCCCATATCCCATCGTCTTTTGCCGATCGACGGGCCTATTACCGAATCACGGTCATGCTGCCCATGTGTTTCCAAGCCGAGACGGACCACACTGAGGGGGAACTCCTTGCCCAATCCGTGAATCTGAGTGGCGGGGGATTGGCGTCGTGGTGAATACCTTCTATGAACCACGTAACATCCTCACACTCGCGATGCGTTTCCCTGACCAGGCTCTCTTCAAGGCCTCCATCGAAGTCCTCCGGGTGGATCTCATCGAAGCGCAGCACATTCGTACCTACCGGTTGCATGCACGGTTTGTGAGAATGGCCCCTCAGAGTCAGGCGTTTTTGATGCAATACATCATGCAGTGTCAACGAGAGCATCTTGCCCGGCATTATTCCGCCTGCCCGCCATTGAAGGTGGCTAAGAACTACTCCGATCAATAGACGACGCGCCAATGTTCCGCTAGAATCCCGTCCATGTCCGACCTTAGCGCGCCGGTCCTCTCTCCGCAGACCAAACACGATGACATCCATTCGGTCGTTAAATCGGCCGGGGTGATAGGCGTCGCCACGTTTTCGAGCCGTATTTTGGGGTTTGTCCGTGACATGGTGCTGGCTCGGCTATTCGGTGCGACACCGGCAGCCGATGCGTTCTTCATCGCGTTCCGCCTTCCGAGCCTCCTTCGAGAATTGTTTGCGGAAGGGTCGATGTCGTCGGCCTTCATCCCAGTGTTTACCGAATACCGAACGACCCGCAGCAAGCAGGATACTTGGGAATTGGCCAGCGCCGTCTTTACGACCCTGCTGACGATCGTGACATTTGTGACCATAGTCGGCATGGTGGTGGCGCCGTGGCTCGTGCAGCTACTGGCACCGGGCTTTTATGAGCATCCCGACAAACTTGCGCTGACCACATTGCTGGCCCGTATCATGTTCCCCTATCTGTTGTTCATCAGCCTGGCTGCGCTGGCGATGGGCATTCTCAACTCCGTGCGGGCGTTTGCGGCGCCGGCATTTTCACCGCTATTTTTAAACATTTTCATTATCGTTGGGGCGTTATTTGTGTCCCCGCTGTTCCAGGAGCCGATCATCGGGGTTGCCGTTGGTGTGGTGATCGGAGGGGCGGCGCAGTTTGCCATGCAGCTTCCCAGTCTGAAGTTGCGAGGTCTCTTGTTTGGATTTCGTGTGGAGCCTGGCCATCCCGGACTCCGGCGAATTGGCCTCTTGATGATGCCGTCACTGCTCGGCCTGTCCGTCACGCAAGTCAATTTGACGGTCAGCACCGTCTTGGGGTCGTTCTTTTCCGGAGGACCGACGTATCTCTTTTACGGCATGCGACTGATCCAATTTCCACTGGGAATCTTCGGTGTCGCGTTGGCCATGGCGATTCTGCCCACCTTGTCTTCCCAAGCGGCTCGCGGCGCGCTGGATGAACTGCGCACGACGCTCGGTTTCGGCCTGCGCATGATTCTGTTCATCATTGTGCCGGCAATGGTGGGCTTGATTCTGTTGAGAACGCCGATTGTGCATCTCTTTTTCGAACACGGGACGTTCACCGCGCAGGATTCGGCGGAGACGGCGTTTGTGGTTCTGTGTTATGCCATCGGCTTGTGGGCATTTGGGGGAGTGCGCATCATTGTTGCGGCGTTCTATTCACTGCAAGATACCAAGACACCGGCGATTTCGGCGGCAGTGGCGGTGGCCGCTAACATCCTGCTGTCGCTATTACTGATGCGGCCGCTTGGCGCAGCGGGACTGGCGCTCGCCACAGCGCTCGCCGCTATGGTCAATGGAGGCATACTCGTAGCTGTACTCAATCGACGGCTGGGCGGCCTCGAATGGGGGACTGTGGGGCGATCCTCGTTGCGGGTAGCCGTCGCCTGTATCCCGATGATGATGGCTTGTTGGTGGGCGGCCAGCGCGGCGGTATGGGCGCATCCCAATGACTGGATCATCAAGTCCGTGATGCTCTTCGGGGCCATCGCCGTAAGTGTGGGCAGTTACGTCGGAGTCCATGCCTTGCTGCGATCCGATGAACTCGATGTCGTGTGGGGAATGGTGCGTCGTGAATTTGGCCGGATAGCAGGAGCATAGGACGTGCGATGGGGCGCGCCGTTATATTCAGATGATCCTGGAGATGGATGGGTATTTCCGAAACCTTGAAGGGCATCGATGCCATTGCATTGCCCAAGGGATCGAAACGTGTGATTGAATCAAACTTCCATTCGGTGACAGATGAGCCGTTTGAGGAAGGGGTATCTTCTGCCCGATTGGAATCGGCTAGGAACCCCCTTTCAACGGCGAGTGTGGCTGGTGCTCTTGCGGGTTCCGTACGGCACGCTCCGATCCTATCAATGGATCGCCTCCTGTGTAGGCGGACGGCACTATGCTCGCGCCGTCGGCAGTGCGGTTTGCGCGAATCCGTTGCCGGTCATGATCCCATGCCATCGGATCGTCGCCCAGGATGCATCGCTGGGTGGTTTTTCATGCGATCTGCCCATGAAGCGCAAACTACTGAAGCTTGAGGGGACGCTGTTCAAGCTGAGGAGCGAATAGCTTATGGCGTATGGCTCGAACGAGACGGATTTCCGGAAGGCCGGCGCCATGAGCTATAGGCCGTTTGCCATACGCTCTTGGGAATTGGCATGAAAGCTATCCTTCAGCGTGTAACGCAGGCGTCAGTGGGGGTGGATGGTGCCGTCGTCGAGACGATTGAAAAAGGACTTCTGGTATTCGTTGGAGTGGTCAAGGGTGCTGAGTAGTCAGATAGGCGATATCTGGCGGAGACGATTCAAACGTTGCGCATTTTTCCGATGAACGAGGGAAAAGGAATCGGTCGCTGACAGATGTGGGCGGGACCGTGTTCCTGGTGGCGCAGTTCACGCTATTGGGCCAAACCGCCTATGGCCGGAGGTTCAACTTTGATGAGGCGGCTCTTCCCGGTGGAGCCAAACGACTGTATGAGCAGTTGGCAGACGATCTGCGGGCGTACGGAACGCCGGTCGAAACTGGGATATTTGCAGCTCATGTGCGCGTGTTACTCGTGAACGATGGGCCAGTCATATTCGTCGTGGATAATCGTGAGACCCGCTCCTGATCGGCGCAGGTTAAGTTTTTCTGACGGACACCGAAAACGCAGGAGGACACATCGGCGATTCGCCGGAAGCCTGCTATAATTGACCAGTGGTATCGTTTCACGTGACAAGAGGTTACGATGGCCCCTCACATCTCTCCCAACACCTCTTGCGTCGACTGTTCGGTGCTTTAACCGAGAAGAGTTTCACTGAACACCTGGGCTGGCCAGACCACAACGTGATCACCTATCTGTCGAATTTACTCATCGACTTTGTCCATACAGACCAACTCCATAAGATTAAGAACAGCCGGAATCAACCGGTGAATACGGTCGTCAACATGCTCTATGAATCCGAAGTGATGCTAGAGGCGCAGTCGTTGGATCGTGAACGGGGATGTGCATCGCCACATTGGGGATTTCACCCTGTTCATGGCCGGGTTGTTCCCGGAATACCTCAGGCGCCTGAAAACAGTGGATCTTATCGATCACAAGGATTTCTTCGTCGATTATGTGAAGACGGGCAAACGATCCTATGGTATTGTGGACAAGATCGGCCGAGATAGCCCAGACGGAGATCCGCCATTGTTTCAGAAACTGTCCGAGAATTTTGAACTCTGCGTGACCGGCCTTGGCTTTGTTCGATCCGATCTGGACCGTATGCAGGATCCTGCGTATTGGCAGACTCGGGACTTTCTCCTCAATTGAAATCCACAGGTCTCATCCATCCTCGCTTATGGAGGCGTCGGTCTCCGGGCTATGACCGTCCCACAAGCCGCCTGTCTACACACTGCCTTGGGAATTTGGTATCATCTGCTCGACCAGGGTGTATCTGCGCTGACCGCTGCGGAGCAGCGGCATTCACGTACCCGAACAAAGCGAGCTGCTTAATGCGGGGAAGGGTGCTAACTAGCAACTCGATGGAGTTCGATGGATGGATGCCTCGATTATGGAGGGGCACACCTTGCGTGCCGGCACCGTGGCGGCTGGGGCTTCGGCCGGTGAGATCGATTAGATGCTACACGGCTGAGTCGTTGATACACCGCTCATCAGCTAGTGTATGCTGACAATCTGACAATTAGGGCGGGGCTGTTTCGATGGCTGGAATTGGAGAAGGGATTATTCGGGTGGTCGTGGCCAAGGAGATCTGCAATCGGTTGGGGCTGGGAAAGAGCTCGGTTGCTGCGGCACAGGCAGTCTTGAAGAAGCTTGTGACGATAATCAACGGTACCGCCGGTGCGCTGGTCTTGGCTCCGGACGGGCGATTTGCCATCAGGCATGTTACGCCTTGCATGGCGGCCGAATGGTGAAACGGAAAGGGAGTGCCGACGGTTGGTGAGCAATTCCAATGAACAATAACCTATTCCATCTGGCGTTCCCCGTGCATGATCTGGAGGCGGCCGAGCGGTTCTATATT
>Ga0194132_10010015_pt1 | contig 12790 bp, 11 predicted proteins | sample TA2KigOf80mmetaG_FD_148612 | JGI IMG/M metagenome (GOLD analysis project Ga0194132, IMG submission 148612) | Freshwater microbial communities from Lake Tanganyika, Tanzania - TA2015054 Kigoma Offshore 80m | ecosystem: Environmental > Aquatic > Freshwater > Lake | place: Tanzania: Lake... | reverse complement strand
GGCCCGCCAGCCCGGTCAGGCGGGAGCGGGCGTCGACTCGACCACCGCGTCGAGATCGCGGGATCGGATGAAGTAGAGCGAGGCCGCGACGCCGATCGCAGTCACGGCGACGCCGACCCAGAAGGCCGCGCGGAAGCCGTCGACCGCTGCCTGCGCCTGCGCGTCGCCGGAGCCGAGCGCGCCGCGCGTCACCGACGTCGCGACGGCGGACAGGATCGCGATCCCGAGCGCGCCGCCGATCTGCTGCGTCGTGTTGTAGAGACCCGACGCAAGCCCTGCCTCCTGCGCGCTGACCCCGGCGACGGCCGCGATGGCGACGCCGACGTAGCAGAACGGCATCCCGATCCCGATCACGAGGAACCCCGGCAGCAGGTCGGCCGCGTACGAGCCTCCGACCGACACCTGCGTGAACAGGATCATCCCGACCGTCATCAGCGACATCCCGGCCGCGATCACCCACTTGGCCCCGACCCGGTTGACGAGGAACGCTCCGACGTTGGCCCACACGATGGCGGTGCCGGCGACCGCGAGGTACCCGAGGCCCGTCTTGAGCGGCGTCATCCCGAGGACTTGCTGCATGTAGAGGGTCAGCATCAGGAACATGCTGAAGAGGGCGGTCGCCAGGATGAACCCCGCGATGTTGGCGCCGAGCACCGTGCGCACGCGGAAGATCGAGGCGGGCACGAGCGGCGCCGCCTGGCGCGACTCCCAGCCGAGGAAGAGCACGAAGAGCGCGGCAGCGCCGGCGAACACGAGCCAGGTGGTGGCCGACCCCCAGCCCCACTCGTTCGCCTGCGTGATCCCGAGCACGAGGACGATCAGCGACGACGTGATCAGCGTCGCGCCCGGCACGTCGAACGTCCGCGCCGTCTCGTCGCGGCTGTCGTCGATCCAGAGCGGCGTCAGCGCAAGGCCGATCAGACCGACCGGGATGTTGACGAAGAAGATCCACTCCCACGAGAGGAGGTCGGTGAGGATCCCCCCGAAGAGGACGCCGGCAGCGGCGCCGAAGCCGCCCGTGGCGCCCCACACCCCGAGAGCGATGTTCCGGTCGCGGCCCTCGCGGAAGGTCGTCGTCAGGATCGCGAGCGCGGATGGCGAGACGAGCGCGGCCCCCAGGCCCTGAAGACCCCGCGCGACGACGAGGGCGGCCTCGGACCACGCGAGGCCGCAGAGCAGCGAGCCGATCGTGAAGACGACGAGGCCGGCGAAGAAGAGGCGCCTGCGTCCGAGCCGGTCGCCGAGCCGTCCGCGGAGCGGCTCCCTCGTCCCTGCTCGCGTAGCGGTCGTAGCGCGAGCACGTCGTCGGGGACGTCGAGCTTCCCGTCCGCGCGGATGTTGGCCTCGATCCCTCGGAGCACGCGGAACGGCGCCAGCGTGCGCTCGAGCTCCGCGATCTCCTCCCACTGCGCTTCGAGCCGGCCGTCGCGGAGGTAGTGCGAGTGGTCGGTGACCGCGAGGTAGCGGTAGCCGCGGGCGATGGCGGCGCGGGCCATCGCCTCGATCGAGTCCCGGCCGTCGGACGACCACGTCGAGTGGCAGTGCAGCTCGCCGACGAGGTCGGCGGCGTTCTCGCGGAGCTCGGGCGGGATGTACTGGTAGCCGAGGAAGGCATACAGCGCGTGCTCGTCGCGAAACGTGCGCACCTCACCGGTCTCGACCACGGTCACCCCGTACTCGGAGACGGAGAGGCCGCGCCGCTGCGCCTCCTCGCGCAGCGCGACGTTGTGCTCCTTCGAGCCGGTGAAGTGCTGGAGGAGGTCGCCGTAGCACTCGGGCGGCACGACGCGGAGGTCGAGCCGGAACCCCTGCTGCGTGATCACGGTCGCCTTCGTGTCGCCGTGCGCGGCGACCTCCTGCACCCAGGGCAGCCCGACGAAGTGCGCGGTGAGCGCGGGCGGGTCGCTCGCCGTCGCGATCACGTCGAGATCGCGGAAGGTCTCGCGCCGGCGGCGCGCGCTACCGGCCTCCGAGACGTCGACGGCCGCCGGATGCGCGCGCAGGGCCTCGATCGCCTCACGGAGAACGGGGAGCCCGTCGCCGAGCAGGCTCCGGATCGGCGCCGACGCGCCCGCGCCCTCCCGCAGCGCCTTCAGGATCTTCTCCTCGCTCTTCGCCCCCAGCCCCTGCAGCGCCCGCAAGCGCCCTTCCGACGCCGCCTCCTCGAGCTCGGCGAGCGTGGTAACGCCGAGCTCGACCCAGATCCGTGCCGCGGTCTTCGGCCCGAGCCCCGGCAGGCGCAGGAACGCGACGACCTCCGGCGGCACCTCCTTCGCCCGCTTCGCGAGCGCCTCCATCTCGCCGGTCTCGACGATCTTCTGCTCGATCGTCTTGCCGATCCCCTGCAGCTCCTTCGCCTTCCCGGCGACGGCGAGCTCGGCCACCGAGGCGCCGCTCTCGCGGATGCGCGTGGCGGCGCGCCGGTGCGCAGGACGCGACCGGAACGACGTTGGAGCAGTTCTGCGACACCCCCGCAACACGACGACTGGCATCGTTCGCGCTGGGGGCCTCGTCGCCCCCCTTGGGGGGTGCTGGTCCAGCACGGTGCCGGGTCCAACACGGGAGGGATTGGGACGGCGATTCACCGGGTGGGGGCCGTGGGTGCCGTGGGCCCGCTCGACGCGGGCGCGAGCGCCACTGACGGGTCGACCGATGGCGAGCGCAGGCGCCGCCACGCCGCCGACCGAGCCGCCCCCGTACGACCCGCCCTGCAGGCACACTGCCCCGCGTGCCGCCCCGCCTCGTCGTCTGCCTCCCGACGTACGACGAGCGCGAGAACATCGGGCCGATGGTCGAGGCGCTCGAGCGCGTGATCGACATCGAGCACGACCGCGTGCTCGTGATCGACGACGGCTCTCCCGACGGCACCGGCCGGCTCGCCGACGGGCTCGCACGGGAGCGGCCGTGGCTGCACGTCCTCCATCGCGAGGCGAAGGAAGGCCTCGGTCGCGCCTATCTCGCCGGGTTCCGCTGGGCGCTCGCCGAGGGCGCGGAGCTCGTCGCCGAGATCGACTGCGACTTCTCGCACGATCCGGCGGATCTGCCGCGACTCGTCGCCGCGTGCGACGGCGCCGACCTCGCTCTCGGCTCCCGCTACGTCCCGGGCGGGGGCACCCGCAACTGGGGCCTCGCCCGGCGCCTCATCTCCCGGGGCGGCTCGCTGTACGCGCGCGCTGTCCTCGGCGTCGCCGTCGCCGACCTCACGGGTGGGTTCAAGTGCTTCCGACGCGTGGTGCTCGAGACGATCGACCTGGACGCGGTCGCGACACGCGGCTATGCCTTCCAGATCGAGATCACCTACCGCGCCCTGCGCCGCGGTTTCCGGGTGGCGGAGGTGCCGATCGTCTTCACCGACCGGCTGGTGGGCGGCTCGAAGATGAGCCGGGCCGTCGTCGCGGAGGCGATCTGGCGGGTGCCGCTCCTCCGGCTCGCCGCGTTCCGCGGGCGGCTCTGACGCAGCGGGCACCGACGCAGATACCGTTGCACGGTGTTCATCGAGGTGACCGACGCGACGTTCGACGAGATCGTCCTCGAGAGCACGACGACGGTGATCGCCCACTTCACGGCGCCCTCGTGCAAGCCGTGCAAGGCGATCGAGCCGCACCTCGTCGAGCTCGCGACTGTCCACGCCGAGCGCGTGCGACTCGTGCGGATCGACATCGACGCCAACCTCGGCACTCCCTCGCGGTTCGGCGTCCTCTCGATCCCGACGGTGATCGTGTTCGCCGCCGGCGAGCAGCGGGCGACGGTCGTCGGGGCGCAGCCGAGGAAGCGCTACGAGCAGTCGCTGGAGCCGCATCTGTGACGGTCGGGGTCGACCCGACTCCCTGCAGAGCGCTCCTGGAGGGGATCCGCGCGCGAGACGGCGACCGGATCGCCGCCTGCTTCGGCCCCGGCGCCGTGCTACGTGCGCTGACGCCGCACCAGCTCCGCGAGGAGCACGGCCCTGAGGCGATCGCCGACCGCTACCGCTACTGGCTCGAGCCGCTCGCCGGCTTCGAGGTCGTGGAGGCCGACGCGACGCCGATCGCCGACCGTGTCCGCGTGCGGTACTGGTTTCGCGGGCGCGACCCGGAGAAGGGCCCGCAGGAGAACGAGCACACGGCGTACGCGACCGTGGAGTCGGGGAGGATCAGCGCGCTCAACCTCTCGTGCGCGGGCTTTCGTCCGGCGGGCCCGCCCGATGGCTCGGCCGCATGACGGCGTGACCGCGTGACCGCGACCGCCTGGGCGCCCATCCTCTCCGGCGACGACGTGGCACACGCCACGATCGAGCCTGCGCGCGCCGGTCGCACCGTCCCGCTGCCGCCGGATCTCGCTCCGGCGGTCGCACAGGCGCTCGCCGCGCGCGGGATCTCGACCCTCTACCACCATCAGGCGAACGCGTGGGACGCCGCCGCACGAGGCGAGGACGTCGTCGTCACGACCGGGACGGCGTCGGGGAAGTCGCTCGCGTTCGCGCTCCCCGTGCTCGATGCGATCGCGCGCGACCGGCACGCGCGGGCGCTCTTCCTCTATCCGACGAAGGCGCTCGCCCAGGATCAGGCCCGTTCGCTCGCCGCGTACGGGGTCGACGCTCTGCGCCCGGCGATCTACGACGGCGACACGCCGACGGAGACGCGACGGCAGATCCGGCGCACCGCCAACGTCATCCTCACGAACCCCGACATGCTGAGTATCGGGATCCTCCCCCACCACGACCGCTGGGGCGACGTGCTCCACAACCTCCGCTACGTCGTCGTCGACGAGGCGCACGTCTACCGCGGCGTCTTCGGCTCGCACGTCGCGAACGTGCTGCGGCGGCTGCGGCGGCTCGCGCGGGCCTACGGCGCCGACCCGCAGCTGCTGCTCGCGACGGCGACGATCGCGAACCCGGCCGACCTCGCCCGCTCGCTCACCGGCCGGTCGGCGACGATCGCCGACGTCGACACGTCACCGCGCGCGGAGCGGGAGATCGTGCTGTGGAACCCGCCGCTGACCGACGAGGAGCTGGGGACGCGCGCGAGCGCGCTCGGCGAGGCGTCGCTGCTGATGGCCGGGCTCGTCGAGCGCGGGCTCCGAACGATCTGCTTCACGAAGAGCCGGAAGGCGGCCGAGCTGATCCACCGCTTCACGGCGCAGCGCGTCGACCCCTCGACGGCGCGGAGGCTCGCGCCCTACCGGGCCGGCTACACGCCGGCGCAGCGCCGCTCGATCGAGGAGCGGCTCGTGGGCGGCGAGCTCCTCGGCGTCACGGCGACCGAGGCGCTCGAGCTCGGGATCGACATCGGGCTGCTCGACTGCGCGATCTCGGTCGGGTTCCCCGGCACCGTCGCCTCGCTGCGGCAGCAGTGGGGCCGCGCCGGCCGGCGTGGCACGGGCGCGGCCGTGCTGATCGCGACCGACGACGCACTCGACCAGTTCTTCATGCGGGAGCCCGAGGCGCTCCTCTCGCGGCGCGTCGAGGCGGCGATCCTCGACCACGCGAACCCGCGCATCCTCGACCAGCACGTCCTCGCCGCCGCGTTCGAGGGCCCGCTCACCGCCGACGACGCGGAGATCCTCGGCCCCGAGGCGCTCGACCGTGCGGCGCTGCTCCCCGAGCTCGAGCGCACCGCCGCCGGCTACGTCTGGAAGGGGCGCGACCATCCCGCCGCCCGGATCTCGCTGCGCTCGGGCGGCACCGACGCGATCGTGATCGTCGACGGCGAGACCGGCGGCGTCCTCGGCCAGGTCGAGCGCGAGCGCGCCTACGCCACCGTGCACCCCGGCGCCATCTACCTCCACCTCGGCGAGCAGTACCACGTCGAGGAGCTCGACCTCGTCGCCGCGCACGCCGTCGTCCGCCCGATCGCCGCCGACTGGTACACGCAGGCGAAGAAGGAGACGGAGACGGCGATCGAGACGCCGCTCGAGACACGCCGCGTCTGCGGCGTCGAGCTCGTGTTCGGGCAGATCTCCGTCGTCGAGCAGGTGATCGCGTACCAGCGCAAGACGATCGCCGACGGCTCCACGATCGAGGTGGTGCCGATGCTGATGCCGGAGACGTCGTTCGAGACGGAGGCCATCTGGTTCTCGCCGGCGGAGGAGCTGCTGGAGGGGCTCGAGACGATGCCGCTGCTGATCTCGTCGCTGCACGCAGCCGAGCACAGCCTGATCGCGATCCTCCCGCTCTGGGCGATGTGCGACCGCTGGGACATCGGCGGTCTCTCGACGAACCTCCACACGCAGACCGGGCTGCCGACGATCTTCGTCCACGACGGTCACGCCGGCGGCATCGGCATCGTCGAGCGGGGCTTCGAGCGGTTCGAGGACTGGGCGCACGACACGGCCCGGATGCTCGCGGGCTGCCCGTGCAAGGCCGGGTGCCCGTCCTGCGTGCAGAGCCCGAAGTGCGGGAACCTCAACGAGCACCTCGACAAGCGCGGCGCGCAGACCCTGCTCGAGCGCATGCTCGCCTCGTGATGTCGAAATCCCGACGTTCCGTTCGTCATCCTCTCGACACCGTCCCGAACGACAAGGAGGAGGCGTGAAGTACGTGGCGCTGATCTATACGGACGACACGGAGTGGGCCGCACTCGCAGACGACGAGCGCGCTGCCGTCTACGAGCGATACGAGGCGCTCGCGACCGAGGGACAGGCGACCGGCGTGGTTCTCGGCGGGGCCGAGCTGCAGCCTGCGGACACGGCCACCACGGTCCGCGTCCGCGATGGTCGCACCCAGATCACCGACGGCCCCTACGCGGAGGTGAAGGAGGCGCTCGGCGGATACTTCCTGCTCGAGTGCGCGAGCATCGACGAGGCGGCCGCCTGGGCGGCCCGGATCCCCGGCGCCGAGACCGGCGCCGTCGAGGTCCGCGCGCTGCACGTCGACGAGGAGGTGTCGGCATGAAGTACGCGCTGCTCGTGTACGCCGATCAGAGCGGCTGGGCCGACCTCGCCCCCGAGGAGGGGGAGCGGCAACGGGCCGAGTCCCTCCCCGCCTGGCACGCGGCCTTCGGCGAGATCGGCCGCTCCGACCCCTCCTGGGACGGGCACGAGCTCGCACCGGCCGAGTCCGCCAAGGTCGTGCGCGTGCGCGACGGCGAACGGATCGTCACCGACGGACCCTTCGCCGACACGAAGGAGGCGATCGGCGGTCTCTTCCTCGTCGACGTGCCCGACCTCGACGAGGCGATCCGGCTCGCGTCGATCGTGCCCGCCGCGGCGTACGGCTCCATGGAGATCCGGCCGCTCGCCCGAGGCTGAGCCGATGGAGGAGGTCGAAAACGCGTTCCGCGAGGAGCGGTCGCGCGCGCTTGCGATCCTGATCCGCGTCCTCGGCGACTTCGACCTCGCCGAGGACGCCGTTCAGGACGCCTTCGCAACCGCACTCGAGCGCTGGCCGCGCGACGGCGTCCCCCGGAGCCCGGGTGCCTGGATCGTGACGACCGCCCGGAACCGTGCCGTCGACCGGCTGCGGCGCGACCGCGCCTTCGCGCGGAAGGCGGAGGCGATCGCGCGGCTCGCGGAGGTCAGGGTCGAGGAGGAGGACGACGTGAGCACGATTCCGGACGAGCGGCTGGCGCTCGTCTTCACCTGCTGCCATCCCGCGCTCGCGCCCGAGGCGCAGGTGGCGCTGACGCTCCGGGAGGTGGGAGGGCTGACGACGCCGGAGATCGCGCGCGCCTTCCTCCTCCCGGAGGCGACACTCGCGCAGCGGATCGTGCGTGCGAAGCGCCGGATCCGCGAGACGGGGATCCCGTTCCGGGTGCCGCCCGACCACCTCCTGCCCGAGCGGCTCGAGACGGTGCTGCGCGTCCTCTACCTCGTCTTCAACGAAGGCTACGCAGCGTCGAGCGGTGGCACGCTCGTGCGGCGGGATCTCTGCCGCGAGGCGGTCCGCCTGACGCGGCTCCTCGCCGTCTTGATGCCCGACGAGCCCGAGGTCCTCGGCCTGCTCGCGCTGCTCCTCCTCCAGGACTCGCGACGCGACGCGCGTGTCGACGCGGCCGGCGAGCTCGTCCTGCTCGCCGATCAGGACCGCTCGCGCTGGGACACGGCCAGATCGCCGAAGGCCTGCGCGTCCTCGAGCGCGCGGCTGCGCGGCGAAGACCGGGCGCGTTCCAGCTGCAGGCCGCGATCGCCGCCGCCCATGCCCAGGAGCTCGGCTGGGAGGTCGTCGAGCGCCTCTACCGCCAGCTCGAGCCGATGGACCCGTCGCCGATCACGCGGCTCAACCGCGCCGTCGCGGTCGCGCTCGGGGGACGGCTGGAGGAAGGCCTCTCGATCGTGGACGAGCTGAACGGGCTCGACGGCTACCCGTACTTCCACTCGACGCGAGCCGACCTCCTGCGACGGCTCGGGCGGGTCGAGGAAGCGGCTGCGGCCTACCGGCGGGCGCTCGCGCTCACGGGCGCGGAGCCCGAGCGCAGGTTCCTCGCGCGCCGGCTCGCAGCGCTCGGGCGCTGATCGCTACAGATCGGCGACCGAGAGCCGATACACCGAAACGTGCGCTACGACTACGACCTCATCGCGATCGGCTCGGGCCCGGCCGGTCAGAAGGCGGCGATCCAGGCCGCGAAGCTCGGCGCCCACGTCGCCGTCGTCGACAAGGGCGCGATGCTCGGCGGCGTCTGCATCAACACCGGCACGATCCCGTCGAAGTCGCTCCGGGAGGCCGTGATCGCGGCGACCGGCGCCGACCGGCGCTCGCCGTTCTCGGGCGGGGGCGGGTTCCGTCCCGGATCGATCACGATGGACGACCTCATGCGGCGCGGGCGCATCGTCATCGAGCGCGAGGCCGGCGTCGTCGCCAACCAGCTTGCGCGGAACCAGGTCGACTTCCACCGCGGGCTCGCTCGCTTCGTCGATCCGCACGCGATCGAGATCGTCGGCGAGGACGGCGAGGCGCGCCGGGTCACGGCCGCGCGGTTCGTGCTCGCCACCGGCACCCGCCCCGCCCGCCCGGCGGGGATCGCGTTCGACGACCGCACGATCTTCGACTCCGACACGCTGCTCGGGCTGCGGCGGCTGCCGCGCACGTTCGTCGTCGTCGGCGCGGGCGTGATCGGCATCGAGTACGCGTCGATCTTCTCCGCCCTCGGCTCCCGCGTGACCGTGATCGAGAGGCGCTCGCGCCTGCTCGACTTCTGCGACGGCCAGATCGTCGAGGCGCTCCAGTACCACCTCCGCGACGCCGGCGTCACGTTCCGCCTCGGCGAAAGCGTCCTCTCCGTCGAGACGGGGGAGGAGGGCGCGCTGACGACCCTCGAGAGCGGCAAGCGCATCCTCTCCGACGCCGTCCTCTACTCGGCCGGCCGCACGGGCTCGACGCTCGATCTCGGCCTCGACGTGCTCGGGATCGAGCCCGACGACCGCGGCCGCATCACGGTGAACGGGCGCTACCGCACATCGGCTCAGCACGTGTGGGCGGTCGGCGACGTGATCGGCTTCCCGAGCCTCGCCGCCACCTCGATGGAGCAGGGGCGCCTCGCGGCGTGCGACGCCTTCCAGGTCGCGTCGCAGGAGCACCTCGGGGAACTGCCGTACGGCATCTACACGATTCCGGAGATCAGCTTCGTCGGCAAGACCGAGGAGGAGCTGACCGCGGCCGCCGTCCCCTACGAGGTCGGTGTCTCGCGCTACCGCGAGCTCGCTCGCGGGCAGATCCTGGGCGACATGCACGGGCTCCTCAAGATCCTCGTCTGCCCGGAGACGCGGCAACTCCTCGGTGTGCACGTGTTCGGCACGGGCGCGACGGAGCTCGTCCACGTCGGCCAGGCGCTGATGAGCCTCGGCGGCACCATCGACTACCTCGTCGACGCGGTGCTCAACTACCCGACGTTGACAGAGGCCTACAAGGTCGCGGCGCTCGACGCGAGCAACAAGCTCCGCACGCTCTCGCGCGTCACCGCTGCGTAGCGGCGGATCCGGTGCACGTGCCGCCGGCGGCGCTATCCGAGCAGCCGCAATGCCTCCGCCACGGCCCCGGCAGGGGAGGCGAGCACGGGGACGCCCTCGACGGCGGGGGCACCCTCGAGCGCCACCACCGGCCGCCCGAGCCGCAGCGCGAAGGCCATCTCCGCGAGCGTCCCGTAGCTGCCGCCGACCGCGATCACCGCGTCGCCCGATGCTGCCACGGCCAGGTTCCGCGCGTGCCCGATGCCGGTGACGACGACGTGGTCGGCCCACGGGTTCGCGTCCTCGCGCCGCTCGCCGGGGAGCACGGCGATCGTCGTCCCGCCCGCCGCCTTGGCGCCGCGGTGCGCGGCCGCCATCACCTCGTCGAGGCCGCCGGTGACGACCGTGCAGCCCGCCTCGGCGAGTAGGCGCCCGACCTCCTCGGCCGCCGCCTCGAACGCCGCTCCGGAGCCGACGACGGAGACCTGCCGGGCCATCGCCGCATCGTATGCTCTCAAGGCCTTCGTCGGCACGCGCCCGTCGGAGGACTTCCTCTCGTCGCCCGTACCGACGCGATCGCCGTCGAGGGGTTCGAGGCCGAGCAGGTCGAGCGCCTGCCACAGCTGATCCCCGGCCCGCTCTTCGACAACTGGGTGTGGAGGGGCCTCTCGCCGCTCGGCGCGAGGAGCTGCACCGGCTCGGCTACCGGAGCGCCTTCAGCGCCGCGCTGAGCGACTGTCCTCCCGCGAGGACGCCGACGAAGAGGTCGCCATGGCGCGCGACGCGGTCGAGCACCGCGTCCATCGTGAACGCGGCGGGGTCGAGATCGGGCACCACCTCGTCCCAGCGAAGCGGCGTCGAGACGGGCGCGCCCGCCCGCGGCCGCACCGAGTACACCGTCGCGGTCGTCCGGCCGGGGCCGTTCTGGTTCGCGTCGATGAGGACGCCGCGGCGCTTCGCCTTCGTCCACTCGGTCGTCGCGAGCCCCGGGTGGGCACGCGCGATCGCCCCTGCGATCACGCCGGCGAACGCGCGCGTGTCCTCGAAGCCGTGCCGCCGCGCGATCGGGACGAGGACGTGCATCCCGCGCGAGCCCGACGTCTTCGGATACGAGACGAGCCCGAGGAGGTCGAGCGCCTGCTTGACGAGGAGCGCGACCTCGACCGTCTCGCGGAAGCCGACGTCGGGCGAGGGATCGAGGTCGAACATGACCCAGTCCGGCCGGTCGGGCCGGTTCACCCGCGACGCCCACGCGTTCATGTCGATGCAGCCCATGTTCACCATCCAGAGCAGGGCGAGCTCGCCGTCGACGAGCGCGTAGTCGATCGTCCGCACCTCGCCCTCCCGCGTCGAGGCGGGGAACGGCGCGCGCCGGATCCAGTCGGGCATGTGCGCCGGCGACTGCTTCTGGAAGAAGTGCTTGCCCGCCCAGCCGTCGGGATAGCGCTTCATCGTGAACGGCCGCCCGCGGAGGTGCGGGACGAGCACGTCGGCGATGTCGCGGTAGTAGGCGAGGAGGTCGCCCTTCGCGATCCCCTCCTCCGGCCAGAACGGCTTGTCGAGGTTCGAGAGCCGGAGCACGCGCGACCCGCGGCGGACCTCGGGCGGCATCGGCACCCGCTCGCGGCGCACGTCGTCGGCCGGCTTGTCGTCGCGCAGGCCCAGGTACACGGGCGCGCGGAGAAGGCCGTCTGGCGTCCACTCGCCGTACTCGACCTCCGCCACCAACGTCGGCTCGACCCAGCAGACGTCGCGCGCCCGCACCTTCTGCATCCTCGGCACCTCGCCGAACGGACTGGTGTCGCGACGCAGCGGACGCAGGAGGCCGAGCAGCCGCTCGATCTCGGCGCCCGAGAACCCGCTCCCGACGTTGCCGGCGTAGCGGAGCCGCCCCTCCTCCCGCACGCCGAGGACGAGCGCGCCGAACGACCCGGCCCGCTGCCCCTGCCCGCGCGTCCAGCCGGCGACGATGAGCTCCTGCCTCGGCCGCAGCTTCACCTTCACCCACTCCGTCCCGCGCCTGCCTGATCGGTAGACGGAGCCGCGGAGCTTGGCGACGACGCCCTCGAGCTGCTGCGCCCGCGCGACCGCGAGCAGGGCGGCGCCGTCGTCGAACTGCGGCGAGACGAAGACCTCGCCCTGGCCGGCGCCGAGGAGCTGCTCGAGCCGCTGCCGCCGTTCCTCGAGCGGCAGCCCGGCGAGCGAGACGCCGTCGGCCTCGAGGAGGTCGAACGCGATGAAGGCACGCGTGCCCGTCCCCTGCTGCAGCGCCGAGAAGCTCGACCGGCCCTGCTCGTCGAGCGAGCAGATCTCGCCGTCGACGACTGCGCTCGAGGTGCGGAGCGCCGCCGCCACGGCCCGGGCGACCTCCGGGAAGCGGCCCGTGAGGTCGTTGTCGTTGCGACTCCGGAGCTCCGCCTCGCCACCGCGGACGACCGCGAGCGCGCGGAAGCCGTCCCACTTCGGCTCGAAGACCCAGCCGGGGCTCGCCGGCAGCGCGGCCGCGGTCGACGCGAGCATGGGCCGGAGCGCTCCCTCCCGGAGCCCCTCGCCCGCGTCCTTGCGCAGCAGGAGCCAGTTCTCCTCCTTCCCGTCGAGGCGCGCGGGGACGAGCGTCCAGATGCCGCGGAGCCGGTCGCCGGCGAGCCTGACCGTCAGCCCCCCGTCGCGCTTCTCCTCGAGCAGCTCGTACGTGCCGCGATCCCAGATCTCGACTGTGCCGGCGCCGTACTGGCCCTTCGGGATCTCGCCCTCGAACGTCGCGTAGTCGAGCGGGTGATCCTCGACGTGGACGGCCAGGTGCCGCTCGCCCGGGTGCAGAGGGATCCCGCGCGGGACGGCCCAGCTCGCGAGCACGCCGGCCCGCTCGAGCCGCAGGTCGAAGTGCAGCCGGCGCGCGGCGTGGCGCTGGGCGACGAAGATCGGCGCC
>Ga0194132_10010014_pt1 | contig 12792 bp, 6 predicted proteins | sample TA2KigOf80mmetaG_FD_148612 | JGI IMG/M metagenome (GOLD analysis project Ga0194132, IMG submission 148612) | Freshwater microbial communities from Lake Tanganyika, Tanzania - TA2015054 Kigoma Offshore 80m | ecosystem: Environmental > Aquatic > Freshwater > Lake | place: Tanzania: Lake Tanganyika... | reverse complement strand
TTAGTCGATATCTCCTACCACATTTATTAAAAGGAATTCCTCAATTATGTCATTGCATAACCCAGCCTAAAAAAATAACTAAAAAAACAATTACAATATTCTTTCTCTCATAGCATTTAACCTAGGAAACATCATTAATGACTGTGTCTTTTATTTAATTTTTTAGGTTTGGATTTATTATTAAGTTAAGCAAATAGCATTTCTTAATTAACAATTCTCGAATTTTTAGCAAACAGCAACAAAATTTCTGATTATCTCAATAGACTTTTTTAGTTTATCAAATGCGGCTCTGTACTATTGCTTCTAGTAACTGATTAATAAATGATAAATTTGTAATGCCCTTAGATCTGTCTTCTAGTTCTCCCTATACTTGGTAAAAAATAAAGTGGCAGTTTTTTTCATTATCATATGACGTAGTTTATTGAAAGCTCTCCAGGCTTAATTTTTATTCTAGCTTCTTTTTTTTATTTTTTTCATTCCATATCTTAATCTGGAAAGATAATATTTGATCATATAGTCAGTCGATGAAACATAATTATTCAATTTTTTCAAATTTGATTCTTTTAGAATTAAATCAAATGACCATTTTTCTCGTCTAGCAATTAAATTTTGGATAACATCCAAACAATTATTTCCAAATTAATTTTTTTTAAGCTCGCTAAGCTCCTGAGTAAGTATACCTTCACGCGCAATTGACCTCCATTTATAAAAATTATAATCAACAGTTCTCTTTTTGTATCGACCTGCCACTTCATATAATTTATTTAAGACCGAATCCTTGATTAGTTGAAGTTTGATCCTTTACATAGAATACTGCAAAGTATCTTACTTTTTCTTTTCATAGAATGCTTTAAAAAATAATAAAAATTGAGTTGATTCGTATAAATGCCCAAATCTTTTTGAATATTTTTCCTCCATCTTTGACAGTTTCCACTTCCCTAAGGCATTTGTTGCTGTTTAAATTATTAAAATATGCTGTTTTTTTTTGATGTGGAAAAGCCCTTGCTTTAATCTTTCATGATGAATATTATTAAGGACACTAAGAATCGTTAATTTAGAAGAAAATCTGGATCTTATATTTGAAAGCACGTAATCCTGCCTCCATTTCTACATCGCTTAATGCTTCTTGTTAAATGCATTTCTCGTGATAGATCGGAGGATAAAATGCTTATTAGAATGTTCAGATGATTATTTTTTTTAGTCTCCCCCCAAATTCTTAATAATATTTTTCTGAATAATTTCATTAAGATTTTTAATGAAATCGGATGTAACTTTAACATTTCTCATCCTCTTCTAGGTTATGGTCTGATGATTCCACTTCAAGAACATTTTGTGTAAAATCCCTTTTGTTTCAATAATGATTGTATTGCATATTAATTTTTTGGAAGCAGAGGCTTTGGCATAATCATTCAATAGATAATTGAAAGTTGATCGGGATATTTTTTTTCTAACAATTAAAGATAATTTTTATTCGAAGATGGATCTTTGATAAGCTGCGGCTTAGGAGAATTTCTCAGGTAGGTTCTTCCAAATACTGAAAAGCTTGAAATAATTTCCAACACTATTATTAATTATTTTATTCATATAATGTCCAACAGTTGTTCGATAATCAACATTCAATCTAAATTTTTTCAAAATTTTTCTCAAAATAACGTGGTCATTACTTTTCATGAATTTCAAAAAAGCATTGACAGCCTAATTTTTTCCTTTATCTGAAAGCTATTCTAAGATTCTTTGAGTACCTGCCTACTGCCTCCATTTAGTAAGAGCCTTTTCTTTTTTCACTAAGGTATTTTGGAGCATTTTTTTGAGGGCAGCTATCTTTGCATATTAATTTTTCCTGTCGATTAATATATCGATATTTTGATGCAAAATATTTTAGATTTATTAAATAAAATAGACAGTAGATTTGCAGCTTAGGAATGTCTTGATTCTTTGAGAGCATTGCTACCATCTCAAAAAAAGAGTCTTGAATTTCCCCTGAGAGCGTTCTATCATCATCAAAGCCATTCTTTGCTACAAGGACTCAGCATCAAATTTAATATTTTTGAATTTACTGAAAATTTTTTTTATTCCCTTAGTACCAATTTTATGTAATTTCAGTTCGAATGAATTGGCTAAATTGAATCTTTTATCATCTCTTTTGTTAGGAAGATTTTTCCACAAATTAAATCCCCTAGAAGATGCTCCAACTCCAGTATTGGTGAAAGTATAAAATACTCTTTTCATTATTTTAATAATATCAGAATTCTTTAAAAATTTATGAAGGATCTTTCTAAGATCTTGGTTTGTATTTTACTTCAATGCATGACTTAGGAACTTAATTATACGCTTTTTCTACTGCTCATCAAATTGAGATGCAATTTTACGTTCTTTTGCCTTTTATAGCCAAGTCACAAGATTCCTCCTCAACTTCTGTTGAGAATTGTCTAATAATTGCTGGATTGCCAGTTACATTATCTATTTTTATTTTTCGTTTAGGAAAATGTTTCTAAAAATAGGGGTTGAAGTCATTTCATTAACTCGGGAGAAAAAGTCAATAACTTTCTGGATTTTAATTGTCTGTTTGTGCAATTCAGTGCTATTCTTCCATCTTACTATGCTCTTCTTTAGGTCGGAACTAGAGATATATACAAGCCATTAGATCCTTTTTTACTTAAGACTATCACCCTGCTATTTAATATCTAAAAATCTTCTAAAAGGTACTTTTAATTTCTTTCCAAAGACTTGAATGATCTTTTTTTCGTATACATTCATTTTATTAATTTAATCATAATCTTTAATTTAAGGAATGCTATTCCAACCATCATACATTTTTTAGACCTGACCAGAGAGTGAATTTTCGAAATATTTGAAAAACTTTATCTATATTTTTCTAATATGAGAATTAATTTTGAATTTTTTGAGGACTAATATTTTCGAAGCAGTATTACTTGATTTTATGAACTTAGTTAATGTTTGAATCATAAATTATCGGTTTTTATCTCCTAATTATTAGTTAAACTTTTATTCTTTGACTTTCTTTTTCCATAAATAAAAAAGTTTAAACATATTAGAGCCCGAATTCTCCATCATTTTTAGAATTGCTGATGTCCTTATTTTGTCCTCTATTTTTTCTCGATTAAGTAAGGGGAAACTAGCTAATTATGTAATAGAGGTATTTAAAATATCGAAAGTGCCAATTACTTTCTAGACTTTAGATAGTTGAACTGCAGCAAAAGTCATTTATCTCCATTACTAAAATAAGAACTTATTTTTGCCAACTGACATTCTAACAAGAGATGTAATACAACGATTTTTTTCGATATTTCCATCCGTTGAAATTTGTTATAGCGCTTGCATACTAGAGAGCAGTAATTTTCTATATGATCTATCTAGTCCTTATTAAAATTAATTGCATCTTTTTTATTTCTCATCATCTCTTCTCTGAGGTATTTATTTGCATTTTTATAAAAATTTATGAGCCTTTCCAGCACTTGTCCCAAATAAACATTTGATAAATCTGGTCTAAACCTTTATAATTCTGGAATTTTTTTCAAATTAAAATAAGACAGATTGCAAATAAGTTTTAGAATTATTTCTTATTTTGCTCATCAAAACTCCAATCATCTAATTCTCCTTTTGATTTTATAATTATTCCATCATTTTGGCTTGTTAATTATCATATCTCCACTTGAGGAATCTAACTTTTAATTTATTTATAAAGTTCCTGTACATTTTATCAAAAGCCTAACTTTTAATAATAGTATTTTATTCCGATTCTTTGATAGGATCTATTACATGCTTTATCAGCTCAGAGTTAAAGTTAGAAAAGAATGAAAATAATTAATTGCTTTGTCTGTAGCATTTTTAAGTTAGGGTCTAATTTCTCCAATCAAAGAATATATTTTTCAATTGATTAATTTATTTGAAAAAAGTAATCTGTATGTTATGTTATTTCAAATTAGATCCATTTATCAACTCATGTTTCAATCTAGAAAAAGATAAATTCAGTCCCCTGTCGTGGATTTTCAACAACTTATACGCAAAACTATTAGTTTTATTAATACTATCATGGTCGATTCTATTTGGAAGATTTTTCATTACCTTCACCAACTGCTTACCCATAATTACAGAAGTATGTAAAATTGAATTGAAAAAAGAAAATTGAATCTTTCTAAGCTTAAAATCGAGATAGAATTTCTGCAAAATGGTTCGTTGCTTTTGATGCAAGCTATTTTTGGTGAAAAGATTAAGACTTTCAATAACTTTCTTTTTTTTATCATCATCAAAGAAGGACTAGAGTTTCTATATTCTATTAGAATACATCCATAATTCAAAGGATTTCTTCATTTTCTATGTCCTAGTATAAAACATAAGTTCAATTGCTCTCGACATTGTTGCGTTCTCTTACTCGTTTTTGAAAACCATAATCAAATTATTCCTCTATAGTTCATTTACTCTATTAAAAATTTCAATTGTTTTTTCACATTAATTTAGAATCTTAGCTTGCTTTGTGGAACAAATCCAACGAATGAACATTAATTTTTATTAAGACATTGTCTTTTCAATAAAACTTAGGATGCTGCGTAGTTTTTAATTGCTTCCAGTAGCTAATTCATCTAGAACTCTGTTGAAGCAGAGCCGACGTCGTTTATCAACGAATTTCATGAGCCCAAATTCAAATTTATTAATTATCGAATTATTTTTCTTTTCCGGAATGGTCTTCCAATTGTCAATTGCTTTGCTAATCTATGAGTAATTGGAGTGAAGTAAATTTTTGAAAATATTTTTTTTAATTTTTTCAATTTTAAAGTTCAAATGGAACTAATTGATGATATTACGAATTTTGACCTCTTTTTTTGAATTCATTGATGATGTAAGCGCGAAAATTAATTTTTTTTATTATTCATCCAATACTTGTTTAGCCAATTCTTTTTGAACTGTCAAAATCCTACTATTCTCCTTCCATTTCTTGAAGCTAGCCTCTAAAGAGGCTCCTTAAGCTCGTTGCATCATCATAATCACTCGATCTTTTATCTTAGAATCTCGAGTGTCCATAAGGATCGACAAACTGTTTTTAATTGTTAAATTCAAAAAGTAAATAAAATTTTAAGTTTATCTGAAATACTATTCATCCTTGTAGGACTTTACCCTCTTCCTCCATAAAGTGACTAATTTGCCATATTTAGATTAAGTTTTTTGAATAAAATATATAACTGCATCCTTTCTACCATTGATGCCCTCTTGGACCGTTTCCAGTAATCTATCAAAACTTTGCTTTCTGATGTGTAAATTGATAAAATTAGACAATTTATTTTCTAAAGAATTTGCCTTCTCCTCCAGCAAGATGTTTCTTTTTTCAGGGAGACTCTTCCATTTGAGGAACCCATTAATAAGCATTCCGCCAGTCATAGTCATCATTCTTCCAAAGATCAAATTTTTTATTTTCTCTACATTTTTATTAATCTCGAATTTTTTAAGAACATCTCTAATTTTTTCTAAATTCGAAGATTTAATAAAAAAATGCAATTTATCTATGAAAAACTCTTTTTAAGAATTGTCGATCTAATGGCTAATCCCTATCATTTTTGCATTAAAGAGCCATCGTTTTAGGATCTGTGATGAAGAATTCCTGCTATTAGTCAACATTTACCATATAACTTGCTATTTGATTTTAGTAGCTCGTTCACTTTCCGTTATAACTTGAAAATTCTAATTTATTTGGTCATTAATTATCGTAAAAATGGACTCAATTTTGGTAATATTTTAAAATAATTTGAGATTTCCAGCTTAGTTCTTCCATTTTATCATCGCTTTGTCTTCAGGTCTTTTAATCCTAAAGAGCCATTGATTTAAAATCTTTTTTTATTGATTGCAGGCTTAAAAGTTTTGATCAAATATTGTTCGTAAGTTTCTAGTCATAGCATTATATAATTTTTTAGCGTTTTTTTATTATTTTGTTTTTTCAACAGCATCTACATCCTTAGATGAAAGTCCTTTCCAAATTAAGAATAAATTGTTGATTCTTCCAATTTTAGTTTAAAATATTTTTTTGATTACTAAGCGATTATGTCTCAACATTTAGGTAAACCTTCGAAATTTATATAAGATATTCCTCAGCTCTACTTTGTTGCCCATGGTCTAATATTTAATCAAAGAATTAATGAAATATTCCTTGTTTTTCTTAGAAAGTTGTGTCTATATTTTGTGAACACGGCACTATTTTTTCCATCTATGAAGATATTTTTATAAACGAGGTGTTTTGGAAGCAAGCAGTCTATTAATCACATCAATCTATAGATCAAATTAGTGCTAATCAATATCAACGAACAAATTTTTAAATTTGATCCTCAATAATTTGTTAATATCTTGCATAAAATTTGTAAGCAAAGAACATCTGCCAGTTAATTAATTATTTTTGGTAGATTTAGTCCACAATCTAATTGATTACATTAATTTCATATGTGTTTTATTACTAAGATATTTCATACTCTCTTATTTGGCTCCTAATCCTACATAAAAGTCATTATTCAAACTATTGAATGAATTCTTGACATTTGATCTCGCAATCCTCACAGCAAGTGAATAAAAAGTCTTCGATTATTTATTTTTTAAATTTTCTGGCAAAGACTTCCACTTTTGAAACAGATCAAGTGTATTACCGATAGAACTGGACATTAAGTTGTTATAAATTCTTTATTTTATTTTTTACATCCTAGAATTCGTATAAAATTAGACCAAAGCATTTCTGAATTTAGACTTCTCGGTATTATTTAGGAAAAATTTCATCCGATCTATAAGCATTTTCTTAACTTCCTACATATTTCCATCAGCAAGTTTCAATAACTAAGCTTTCATTTTCCATAATTAAAATGTTTTCTAAATATCCCTGCTTCGAATATAGAGCATCTTCTCTATAACCTTAGTCTTAAGTTAATTCTAAAGATTATTTAAACTATCATTAATAATCGAAAATTTCCCGCATAAAATTTCATTTAAATTAGCGAAAAAGTCAAGAGTCCGTTTACTTTTTTCCAAAATTTTGGCCACCTCCGTCGACTTCCTCCATTTGTGGAAGAGTTGCTACTACTTTGACTCAGTTGCATAAATGAATTGTCGAATAACCTATATTTTGTTGGAATCGCCCTGTGCTGTGCATTCTTTGAGTGCTGATTATATAAATTTGAACTTTCTTTTTTAGAGGCGATAAAGGGTGGCCTCCAAAGTATTAGCGTTTTATCTTGACTATTCATCGACTCTGGTTGGTAAATTTTTCCATAGTGTAAAAACTTAATATATACTTCCCTAGCCGATATTAAGAAACTTATTAAAGACATCCCTTGTTCTTTTTTAAATTGATTTATTAGTGGAGAACTATTATAAAATTTTTCTTAATTGTGACTTCAAAGAATTCTTTTGAAAGCCTAATAGGGTATTAACCATCTAGGTCTTCTATTGCTGAGACATCTGTTCATTTATTTTACTGATTTTTGTGATTTAATTCCATTTAATAAAACCAAAATTTAATTTATTTTTCATCTGATCCATCATCTTATTGAAGATCTACAATTTTATGGCCATTCCAGAGTCATTCTTCAGAACTATATCAGTTTTATCCCTTAAAACCTAATTTAATTGTGAAAACATTTTCATGGTTTTCTAAACACTCTCGATAGTTTTTTATTTCTAAGCGAACTATTCCCATCTTTAGAAAAATTTTTGCTATTTATTCATAGTCACTATGGCTATTATCCTCACAGTATTTCTACATTCCTAAATGGCTTGATAATTTTGATCAAGTAATTATTAAAATGATCGTCTTACAGAAAGATGAGACAGATTAAACATCTTTTTTTAGAAATACTAGACTTGAAATTTAGCCTTTTCTGAAAGTCTTTTTTCTGCGACATCGTTTAGTCTATTTTTAGCCATTTTATATAAAACTTTAGTTAAATTCTAATCATTTTTTGACATGTTTTTAAATGAAAGACCAAGAATAAGTCTAATTTTGAGGTTTTGGCAATCTAGGTAAACTTGTTTAAGCGATTTAAATGTTTAATTGAGTTTTAGTTGTTTTAATTTATTTAGTTTTAAGGAAAATTTATTACAACTGTCAATTGAATTTTAATCTCTTTTTTCAGGGAGGACCTTCCACATCTGGAATACAACTCCGACTCTTCCGTTAGTCGAATGTAGCATAGTCCTCATGATCTGCTATCTTATGGAAAAAATGACATGATTTTATGCGAATTTTTCTAATACCCTTTGCATTTGTGCTTTGTTACTATTTTATTGAAAAGAATCGAGAGCCCTTATGAACATCTAACGCTCTTCATCCTAAATAGAATTAGCAATTTTACTCATTTTACTGTTATGATTCCATTACATAAAGGATCCTCTAAGTTTATTAGTTCCTTGGTTTAATATTTTTAGGATGACCTGTTCTTTGATTTTGGTTTCCCGTGAGTTCTCGTGGATTATGCTATGGCTTTGATTTATTTGCTAATTAAGTGTATGAAAAAGATTGATTCCTTAACGAACTCGTGACATCTCATTCTAAAGGTCAATTTAAAATCTCCATTTGTACAAATATTATTTATTTTATCCTACAGTTGTACGAATTAAACGAACCATTATGTACTGTTTGAAAGACTACCCCTGGTCATAATTCTCAGAAAGCTCAGTCCATGAATACTTTTTGATATTAGATTTTACAATATTTTAAAGGGACTTTTATAATTAACTGCATTTAGACATTTTTTCGAAGTCTGGACGCTCAGGCAAAGTTATCATTTTTTGGAAAATATTATAAAGGGGACCCCATCGCGAGTAGCATAATTTTTTAAATATAATTTGGATCATTTTTTATTTCCTACTGTTGAGTTTAAATTTAATCAGAGCTGTTTTCAACTAATGATTTTCGTTGTTTTATAAAAATTTGTTAAGAATGCCTAAAAATTATTGTTTGCTATTGCTATCGAGAGTAGTTTGGACAATTTTTTTATGGACTTGTTGCTTGTATCTAAGGAATTATGCCCTTAGGCCAGCTTCAAATTTTGATATCAATCTTTGAATCGCATTAACCTTTATTTCATAATTTCTATCTTACAAGAAATCAAAAAGATTTGTTTATATAGTAGATGTGATTACATCATATAAAGATTAGACTATTTGACATTATTTTACGGCTTTTTACCTTCTTGAGGAGGTGTTCCACATCCCAAAACTCTTGGAAATACCGCTTTCAGTTTTCTTAATTAAATAGAGTAGACTTTATAATTTTTTTTAAGAGGACTGGATGTGGATATTTTTCATAGGCTAAAATCCTAGCGAGATTTTTTTATGCATGTATTTTCTTAAATCTCGTTCAAGAGCATTGCACTTACTTAAATGGGAATAATCTATCCTGTTTGGTAAATTTTTCAACATAAAAAAGGCTTTGAAAACCTTTCCAAACGAAATATCCAAACACCCATTATAAAAACTTATCATACGTTTCTTTATAATTGAATTGGTATTAAATTATTGAAGAATTTTACGTAAATAACTTTTTTAATTTTAACCAATCGACATTAATAGGCTTTTGAGCTTTTAAATTTATTCCTGACAAATGACTGCTGATAATAGATCCTCTACGATCTTTTTTTATCGTGTATTCATCTACCACTTCTTTAGATTGGAACGGATCATTCTGCAGGAATTATCGAGAAGTTTTTAGATGGCATTCTTTTTGAGGTTTTGTTCACGAGTGGACATAAATATCAACTAGGTATTAGTAAGAATATATTTTTATAAATCATCTAAAAATTGGGTCGTCTTTTTACATTTACTAAGCACTTGAATCTAGATGGCCTGTTTCCTCCAGGATAAAAATAATCGTTTCTGGTTGTTCATTGTAAGATAAAATAAATTAGAGAGAATATTGCCTTTTGTAATATTACCATCACTGAGGCAGTCTTTAAATGATTTCATACTGTACAAATCAACTTTCCTCTTGACATAAAATTATAGACGTGATTGGAATTTATTTCCGCCGTGTTTATTCAGTTTTTCTGGTAATCCTTTCATTATAAGGAATAGCTTATAGGCATGCCCCACTTTTGTATCTAAAAGAGACTGGTAGAAAGATGTTACGATTTTAAATAACTTAGAGTTTTTATGGAATTTTTTTAGTGTGTCCAGGAACTATGAATTCTAAGATTATCTCAGAAAAATTTTGATTTAATCAATTAAATTCTTAACTTGATCGGATTGGAGAGATTCAAATTTAGCTTTACGGTTCCATAATTGGAAGAGCTTCATCACCCCTAATTTGAACTTACTTATCATCCTATTTAATGCATTTGTCTTGAGATTTCGGGCATAATCACTTTCAAGAAGAAGAGAATAATTGCTTATTAGAGATTTCTGGATAGATTCCAAAAATTTGTTAACTTGGGTACATTTTACAATTTATTTGTGTCTAAAAGTTTCGTTGGCCCACATATTATACAATTTTTAGTTTTTCTTCATACCAGCTTCTTGAATTTCTGTTAGAATTCTAAGTTTTGAATTGTCTCCTTCCGTTAGTTAGTCAAGTAAGACACTGAAAGTAGAGAATATCTTTTTTCTAGTATAGATTCCGAGAGCCTATACCACACCGAGACTATTTTATAAGAATTGCTCGTATCTAACATCTGGTAATTTTTTCAATTTAAGTAGCAATTTATACATATTATACAGCTTAGATTTTAAAATCATAGTGAAAAATTTAATTTTCAATTAATTTATTCTATTAGTATCAGCCCACATATCCAATTTCTTTTTCATTGCTATTCTAAATTTCCTTTGTAATATTTCATCTGTTAAATTAAAAAAATTAATTACTTAGTATATCAGCTGCTTATTGAGCATTATCCTTTTTTTATACTTTAAGAAACTCCCTTTATTTTATCATCTCAAAGGCATATTTATAATTTTTTTTATTCAATAAATTCTTTAGAGAATGGACCTTTTGATAGAGTATGTTCTCTTAAGGGCGTCCAAAATTATTTTTATCGAGGATCTTTTTCCACCCGTACTTCAATCTAGCGAACTTAAACATTTTATATTTATGACCCATAATTATAATTGCAACATTCTTTTTTTTGGTTTTTTCATATCTTTTTTCTTAATTTTTTGGGAGAATATGCTTTAACCTCCATAGCAAAATCTGGGGATTCATCTTCGAATTCATGGCTATCTCTTTTATTGCTTTATTGACATGATCTTTATTGCATTAAACTCTCCATTTGGAAAATGCTACGTTTCGTTCGAAGCCTGATACGCTTTTGGTTACAGATTCAAGAATTCTTCCTTTCAATTTCATGTTTACTTTGGATATCTCTTTTCTTGGCTGGATGACCCCTACATCAACAATTTTATATAAAGCATTTTTCAAGATCCCATTACATTTCTCTTGAAATGAGTTCACCATAAGTCTTAATTTGAATTTAATTTGGCGGGTTGTTTTGTTTTGCCATAAAGAAAAATATGATTTCATCAAATTATTTAGAAGTCTGGTTGAAAGATGAAACAGACAAACTGGTAATTTCCTTTATTTTTGTTATCTAGAATGTTCCTTAATTCTTTTAAAACTTTATAAAATATTTTGTTGTTATATTCTTTCGATGAAAAGTGAATTTCTTTCGAACACTTCATATTTAAATTTTTTAGATCTTAATTTTTTCATGATTAATTTCATTAATTTTTGTCTAATTAGCATGTGTGTGTTATTTATAATTTTAAAAAATCTATCGTTTTTTACTTTTCTCTTCTAGCCGCTTACCATTATCTAGAAAAAGCCCTCAGTTTGAATTCTTCTAATTATCCTGTGATAAATGTTGTTGTTACTATATTATCGGCAATACAGCATTTTTAGGTATTTAAAGGTGTTGCTAGTTCTTTTATGGAATTTTTTATTCATCATATGTGATAATTTGAATATACCATTGCTCATCTTAAATTAAATCTTGAGCTATTCTATTTTGGCATAAGTTTTTAGGAAAATCATGCTATCAAGTTAGAGAGAGATTTCTTTTTAAATTGCAATTGGAAGACTTAAAAAGGCATCTTTAATGGGTTCACCATAGTCTTTATATACTTTTGAAAGTAATTATTCCTCCTCTGGAGATAGAGAGCTTTAAGGTTGCTCCTTTGATTTTTCTCTAATTAATAAAATAATAAATAAATACTTTTATGAATTCTCATATTTTTAATTTTCAAGAAATTTTATTATATTTACTGCATTCACTTCGTCGTATTTGTCTATATCTTCTTCGAGCTAACGCCTAAGAAAAGTAAAAAATTATAATATTTACGAAACTTCTTTGTAGATTTCATTGAAATCATATTAGGATTCTAATGCTTGAAACATTTTTTTACCTTTTTCTATCTATATTTTTTTGTAAAAATTTAATTTACATTTTTTTCTGTCGTTTTTTCAGTAACAACGAGAAGAAGAATGTCTTGTATCTACTTCGATAAAATTGAATCATTTGAGCTAGCTTCCTTTTTATTTGACATTTTTATTTTTAGATAAATTTATTTCAAAGATTTATTATTTTTGATCTAATAAAATAAAATTTATTTAAAATTATTTTAAAATACTTTAAATAATTCATAAATTAAAAATTAAAAATAAATTTTATTTTATTATATAAAAAAATTACTAAATAAATACTTTTTATATTATAATTATATTTTGAAATTATTAAAAATATTAAATAAAATCAATTTAAATCATAATATATATATATGTTGGATTTTTTTAAAATTTAAAATTAAAATTTT
>Ga0194132_10010013_pt1 | contig 12792 bp, 14 predicted proteins | sample TA2KigOf80mmetaG_FD_148612 | JGI IMG/M metagenome (GOLD analysis project Ga0194132, IMG submission 148612) | Freshwater microbial communities from Lake Tanganyika, Tanzania - TA2015054 Kigoma Offshore 80m | ecosystem: Environmental > Aquatic > Freshwater > Lake | place: Tanzania: Lake... | reverse complement strand
AGTTTCAACAAAGGTAGGCCAAGTTGGCGAATACATGGCAATGCTTTGGATGCCTCCAAATCCAGACCACATCAAGATTCAGAAAATCACCAAAGTCGAGCCGGTAGAACCGCAGGGAGTGATCGGATTATGGAAGGGTGTCTCTAAAGAGGACATTTCCACAATTCCACTATAATTTTTCTAGTATTGTTCATCAGTAAGCCAAAAAAACGCATATGCAAACAATCAAAGTCGGAGATTGTACGACATACAAGAATACATGTAGTAATCACGGATTTGAGTCGGGTTCACCATGGTGTAGATTCTTTATAGGCTGTAAAGTGTTTTTCTCTCCTTTCAGATAACTTTATCAAAAAAAATTTTCAATTTTTTATTTTTATTAAAGTACAACTTAGTAAAAGATCACATTATTATTTATGTATAAAATTTAATGAATCACAATACAAATGTTACAGAAAGATAGCAATGTTTTTGAAATGAGAATAGTTTCTACATAATCAATACAATTATACTTTTATAAGAATAATAAATAACTGTTCAATTATGACTATAACAACTCATCCAAACATATTATTCATATTAGTTGATGGGTTAAGAGCAGATTATTTCTATGGAGGGAGAAAAACAGCTAAAACTCCTATAACAGATTCTTTAATAGATTCTGGGATTTATTTTGAGAATGCTATAAGTTGTTCAGATATTACATCTTATTCATTAAAAAGTATTTTTTCTGGCTACTTTCCATTTGGATGTGGCATAGCTAAAGATAGATTTGAAAAAATATATTCAGATAAAACTAGTTTTCTAACTACTCTAAAAAATCATGGGTATCATCTTTATGGGCACATGGGAAAAGCAATTTTTAATCAAGGTTTCCAAAAAATTTTTGAAAATGAAGATGTCACTTCCACTGATAGTGTTTACAGTGGATTAACAGAAAAAATTATTGAAAAGATCAATTCTAATTCACTAACGGAACCGTGGTTTTACTATATTCATATAATTGATGTCCATATACCATGTGATGTTCCAAAAGAATTCAAGAATTTTTCTCTTGGAGAACGTTATAATTTCAATATATCATCCGTTGATTCTGCAATTGGAAAAATTTTAGAAAAAATTGATCTTCCAAATACAATATTTGTTTTGACAGCAGATCATGGAGATTACATAAATCCGTTTGACACGTATGGGGGATTACAAGATAAATCAACTCTTTTGAGTAAAACAATAAAAAATATCATCAAAAAAATTATTCCAAAATCATTACATACTACAATTCATGTCAAAAAAAAATCAATTCAAAATCAGATTAGAGCTACAAATTTTAAAACACCACATGAAAAACGTAACTTAGAAGCCCGTCCAGGAAAGAATCGTATGTTATTTGATGATATTGTACATGTTCCACTTTTAATTTCAGGATTTGGAATAAATCATTCGGAGCAAATTTCAAATCAGGTTGGAATTATAGACATTTTTCCCACATTGTTTGAAATTATAGGAATCAATCATAAAAATAAAATAAATGGTAGAAGCTTATTATCTATGATAAATAAAGAAAAAAATGATTCTCTTCCAATTTATATGGAAAATGCACTAATGAAGACAGAAATAAAAAATTCTGCATCATGTATAGGAATTAGAACAAATGAATTTAAATATTTTAGAGATGCGCATAATTCTAAAAAAAATATTAATTTGTATGATTTAAGAAATGATCCATTTGAAGATAATAACATTGCAAAAGATAATATAGAAAAAATTAACGAATTTGAAAAAATAATATTAGAATTAAAAAATAATGCTCCTTTTGAAGAAAAATTAGAAAAATTATCATTAGATGAAACAAAAGATGTGGAAAACGAATTAAGGAAACTTGGTTATATCTAATGTGGTAGTTAAATTTAGACAATTAATATATGTGTAATAACAATTCAGTAGTATAGTATTATTTGGAAAAAACAGAAGTAACTACAATCAAAGGTAAATTAGATAGACACACAGCTGTAAGAGATGCAATAAATCCAAAAAAATATGATGAATATAGAAAACAATGGAAAGATGCCACGAATCTAAACATTGTTACAGATTTTCCATTACAGATTGATTTTGAACTAAATTATTCATGCAATTTTACATGTCCTATGTGTACATGGAATAGTGAATCTACAGAAGAGAAAGGAAAACAAACATGGTTTGATTTCGAAGTGTTTAAGGAGGTTATTGACGATGGTGTGTCTAAAGGACTTAAATCAATTAGATTGAATTACATTAATGAGCCTCTTATTAGAAAAGATATAATCAAATTTATTTCATATGCACGAAAAGCTGGAATTTTAGATATTTACTTTAGCACTAATGGTTCTTTATTATCAGATAATATGATTAGAAGCTTGATTGATTCAGGTTTGTTAAGATTACAAGTATCATTAGATGCATATACAAAAGAAACATATGAAAAAATCAGACAAGGTGGAAATTTTGAAGATGTCATAAAAAAAGTTCTCAGATTCTTAGAGATCAGAAATGAATTGAATTTGAAACTACCTACTTTAAGAGTGAATTTTGTAAAAACAGATGTAAATAAGCATGAATTAGATGATTTTGTAAAATTCTGGGAAGATAAAGCTGATTCAATAGGAATACAAGATCTTGTTGGAATCATGAACGGATTTGGCAAAAAATCAGATGAAGAAATAGAAAAAACAAAGCTTGAAGGAAAATTCAGATGTGCTCAACCATTTCAACGTGTAACATTAAGATATAATGGAACGATTTTACCATGTTGTACATTTTATGCTGCAGAAATGCCAATAGGTCAACTAAAAACAGACATAGAAACTAAATTTTCAGATGTAGATAACATTGGATTATTAGACAAATCTTTGAAATCCAAACTCATTATTGGTACTATCGAAGATATTTGGAAAAGTAAACAAATGCAATTCATTAGAGAAATTCATCAGAAAGGTGAATTTTGGAAACATCCAATTTGTAAAACATGCGTACTTTCAACATCACATTTTGATGTTACTCAATAATTGTATAAACTAAATAATCTGGAACATTTTAGAATAAGATAGAGAAAAATATTCTACAAAAGTTTAGATATATTAGGAATGATTGAGCATTATGAAAAAATTTCGATTTGAAGATATGAAACGAGGTTGGTTTATAGGAGATTTCGAACCTACCGCATTTCAGACGAAAAATTTTGAAGTGGGTGTAGGTCATCATAAAAAAGGCGAAGTTTGGGATAAACATTTTCATAAACTTGCTACTGAAATTACGCTTATTCTTGAAGGAAAAGTTCAGATGAACGATGAAATTTTTGTGAAAGGTGATATTTTTATTATTTATCCAAATGAAATTGTTGCACCAGTGTTTTTAGAAGAAACAAATTATATTGTAGTAAAGACAATTTCCGACATAAATGACAAATACATCACAGAGTAATGTTAGAAATATTTGCACATCGTGCTTTATTAGATGGAATTGAAAACAGTGTAAAATCCATTCCTTTTTATAAAAAACTAGGCATCGGAATTGAATTAGATGTACGATATAGAAAAAGTGGTGTATACATATCGCATGATCCAGTTGAAAATGGGGATTTGTTTGAAGATGTGTGTAAAGCATATTCTAATTCAAAAATAAGAATGGCTCTTCACATTAAAGAAATAAAAGCAACCACAGAAGTTATAGAATTATTAGAAAAATACTCAATAAACAATTATTTCGTATTTAATACAGAAAATTTTGAGTTTTTTGATATAATAGATCATGAAAAAATTGCAGCATATGTGAGTCAAAAACATGACAAAGTAAAAGAAAAATTTCTTTGGTGTGATGAAATACAAAGTAAATGGTATACAAAAAAAACTATTTCAGAACTACATAAAAAAAATAAAATTCTTTATGGAATGTCATTAGAAGTAGTAAAAACATGTAATGAGAGTGAAATATTTATGGAATGGAATAGATTGATAAATTTAGGAATTGATGGGATATGTACAAAATACCCAGAAAAATTAATGAAATTTGTAAAAGGTGATTTGAATTAATATTGTAATGCCAATGGCAGGAAAAGGTACACGATTACAAGGTTACGATTCATATCCAAAACCATTAGTTAAGATCTTAGGAAAAACTATTGTAGAATGGTCAATTATAACATTAGGATTAGAAGGAAATTATATTTTTTGTTGTAAAAAAGAACATATTGAAAAATATGGAATTGATGAAATATTAAAAAAAATTGTACCAGACTGTAAGATTATCTCAATAGATTATCAAACTAAAGGTACAGCACAATCAGTTCTAGAAGCTAGTAATTTAATAAATAATGATGAAGAACTTATAATTTCAGATACAGATCATTATCTTATATGGGATAATGAATTTTTCAATAAAGAAATTAGAAATAAAAATATTGATAGTTGTGTGATGGTTTTTCCAGAAGAATATACATCAGATAAAGCTAGTTATGTCAAACTAGATAATCATGGATTTGTTATTGAATCTGCAGAAAAACAACCCATAAGCAAAATTGCAACGGTAGGAGTACATTATTTCAAAAAAGGCTCAGATTTTGTCAAATATGCAAATGATATGATAAGTAGAGATATAGAATACAATAATGAATTTTATATCACTCCAATTTATAATTTATTTGCAGAAGCAAATAGGAAAATAATTACATATCCAGTAAAAAAAATGTGGGCTTTAGGAAGTCCTGAAGAAGTGAATTTATTTTTAAAAGAATTTGATTATGATTCAATAATAAAGTAATCACATTAAAATTAATTTTTCAATCTGATCAGATAATTGTTTAACTAAGTTTTCAACATATAATTTTTTTTCAAAAATATTATTTTTATCAAGAGATGAAATTCTATACTGTACAAAAATTCTAAGTTTAGGTTCAGTTCCTGATGAACGAATAGTGATATGATTAGTTTTTGAATCAAGATAAAAACGAATACCTTCATCTGGGAAATCTTTCCAGAATTTTACATCATATCTTCCTGTTGAAAATTTTTCAATACTAGATATAGGAATACCACATATCATAAAAGATTCATTATTTTTAATTTTTTCATTTATTGTGATACAAAAATTTTCCACATTTTTTAGGATATGTATAAGATATAGTTCATTTCTAATACCTTCAAAAACGCCTTTCTCAGGCAATTCCTTACGATGTGTTGCAAAAAATCCAATTTTATTATCTAGATAGATATTATTCAGAAGATCTAAAATTGAAAGGTTTTGAGATTTTGCATAACAAAGAATTTCTATAAGAAGTGTCAAAGATAGCATTGCGTCTTTTTCAAGAATATGCATCTTTAATGATATACTTTCATGATTTCCAGCAAATCCATAACCACAACTTTCTTCAAATATTCCCATATTGATTTTGTTCTGTTTCCATCTTCTTCTAACTATGTCAGTTAAATCACTAAATCCAACTTTACCATCAATACATTCTATATTGTATTTTTTTGAAATATATAATAATGAGTCTGATGTAACAAAACTTTTTACAATAAATAATTTATTTAAATTTGAAAATTCAGTTTCGGTATTTTTAACAAAAGTTTCTAAAATATACCAAAGAAATAAAGTCCAAACGTCATTAGCTTTTAGCAATTTCCATTTTCCATAAATTGATTTTTCAGCATCTGGAACTTTTATTATTACACCTAAACGATCTGCATCAGGATCTGTGTAACAAAAAACATCTAGTTGATTAAATTCTTCTTCAGAGTATTGTTTGGTGAATGCTTTTACTACTACACTTGCTGCATCAATATCGCTAGGATCAAGTATTTGTTTAGAAGTAAATAATGAAAATAGAGGATCAGGAAAAATCATATCTGAGATATATTTCACATTTTGTATTCCAAGTTTTTGAAGTAATTTTGATACAGAATAATAACCAGTACCATGTAATGCAGAATAACCAATTTGAAGTTTTGATGAAAAATTTTTAACAATGTTTTTATCAAATATTAAATTCTCAATTTGATCTAAGTATTTCTCACTAAGTTCAATTTTTTTATTATTTGAAAAATCAATTAAAGGAAGATTATTGATAATAGTAAGCTTTTCAGAATTAAAAATTATTAAATCATCACGATAATCAAATGAAAGTAATTCATATGGAATATCATCCTTATTGTTGAAAATTTCTTTGGTAATTTCTTCTCTAATTTCGTTAGTTGGAGGAGCCCCTGATTTTGTAATTAGCTTATAACCATTGTATCGTTTATCATTATGGCTAGCAGTTATTTCAATTCCCATATCAGCATTAAAATATGTTACAGCAAAAGATAGTTCTGGAAGTGGGGTATATTCATCTAATAATATTACTGAATAATTTTTTTTAAGAAAAATATTTGTAATTAATCTTGAAAATAATTTGCTTGCAACTCTAGAATCATAACCAATAACAACTTTTAAAAAATTTTTTTTATCCATATAATTTATCAAACCGCAGATATTCTTCATTATTGTAATTTCATTAATTGAATTACAACCTCGTAGAATTGTTGATGCAAATCCAAAATCATTAAGAGATTTTAGATCATTTTCAGATTTTTTTTCATCTAATGAGACAGTAAGTTTTCCTCTAATCCCACTAGTACCAAAAACTAATTCTTGTTTGAAAGCCTCAATCAAATCAGACCATTTTTCTTCAGATATTGCTTTTAGAACAAATTCTTTATATCTTTCAGGGATTTTCGCCTGCATCCAATTTTGTAAATTTTTTAGAACGTTACTATTGATTTGATTTATTCTTACGGTTAAAAATTCATTATCTACATTAACATTAGAATGATTTAATTCATTTTTAAGAAAAGAAATGATTTTTATTTTAACTTGATCTTTAATTTTTTCAAATTCAGATTGATTATTTTGCTTATGGGAATTCATAACAATATCAATCTTCAGATAATTTGTTATTTAAGCAATATTTATTATAAGATAAATTAGCAGAATTTATTATTTGAAGGATTATTTGTAAATCATTAATCATCAACTGATGCACTATTGGGAAATGAAATATCATATGTATTTTTATAATTATCAAAATTATTCAATTTTTCCCATTCAATTTGAAAATCTTCATGAAATCTTTTAATACAAAAATATTTTCTAAGTGTCAATTCCCAAGGGTCATAATCATGTTTAATATTGAAAACATAATGTTTTGTAAGATACGTAGCAGCTTCTTCATAATTTTTTCCATCATATAATGGAATATCTTTCCAAAAATCCATCAGAGTTGTCCTATAACCAACCTGACAGAAATCAGACGTACGATGATCTATCACTCGGGTGGCAGTACCAAGTTCAGGAACCATGATTTTATCAGGTGAGCAAGAATTTTTGAATAATTCAAAAATTTTTTTATTATGAACAAATTGATCAGTTCTGCATTTCATAATTAAATCAGTTTTGAGGTTTTTTAGACCTTCTTGACATCCCACTATTTGAAAATTAACAGTGGATTTGAACGGTTTAGGTAAAGGAGGAGCTTTGTTTGCAATAACATTACAAGGTAAATTTTGTATATTTTCATCTTTCCAAGTAGAAACAAGAATTTCTGCATTTGGAAAATTTTGATGATATTCATGGATAATATCTCTAGTCCAATCAGAAATTTTACCTTGAAGTAAAATTCCTATTGTTTCATTTAATTCCAACGCTTAAACTCGTGTGAAATAAAATATATACGTAATTAAAAATTTTCATAAATTATGTCAAATTCAGAAATTATAAAAAATGATATTTTTAGATATAAATTTATCAATCAATTCATTAAAGGAAAAATTCTTGATCACAAATCTAATAATTTTACATTATACCATAGTGCAAAAATTCTTTTACAAAATAATGTGATTGAAGTGTACACATTAATGGAATTATCATATAAAAAATTAAACGTACGTAAACTAGAGAATGATGGTTCAATAAGTTTTAGAAATATAGATAATAATAATTTAGAAACAAGTTTTGACGGTGTTATTTCTTTTCAAAATTTAAATCAAGAAAACATATTAGAAAAATTAGAATTTTATTATAGTATTTTAAAAACTGATGGAATGCTAATTTTTTCAGTTTCCAATAAGAGAGAGATTAATTCAAAAACAGAACAAAAAATAAATGCATTCAATTTAGAAGAATTAAAGAATATAATTGATTCTAAATTTCACATAATTGAGATTTATTCACAGAGGTTTAAGGAAAACCCAGGCATAAACCATAAAGCAGTAATTTTGAGAAGAATTAAATCGATTATGGCAAATGTATTAAATAAAATAGAAATCATTCACAAAGTTTATCAAAAAAATATTAAAAAAACTATCACAAAGTATGATCCATATAAACAATATTTTCATAAAATACCAGATGAGGACTTTATCCCTAAAATATATAAAAAAAAGGATAACCCATTATTTTTAATTTTAATTTGTAAAAAAATAACATGATAAAAATCAATATTATAAAATTTTGTAAATTAGTATTTTCTAATAATACCTAAACCATTACAGTTAAAATATTTATATAATTTTAAATCATTTCTTCCTTCAATAAAATTCTCTACTGCCCTTAAAACAGAATTTTTGCCGGAAATTTTTCCAATGGGATTTCCTTCAGAATCAAATTCATGCATAACAATATCATGCAATGTTATCAATCCACCTTTTCGTACATATGGTTCATATTTGTTTAGCTGTTTAGTTACATGATTGTATGAATGATTAGAGTCGATGAAAAGATGATCTATGGGTTCAGACCATTCAATTTCTGTATCATCAGATTGAATGAAATTGCAAAAAGGATCTAGTTCAAGTGATTTAATTTTTTTCCTAGCAAATTTACATGGATCCACATCAATTGTTGTAACTTTTCCATTGATTTCTTTTGCAGCATAAAGTAACGCAGTAGTTGAATTTCCAAATTGTGTTCCTAATTCCAATGTATTTTTCAAATTAAATTCAATAGTTAACATATACAATGTATTCAAGTGGTCACGTATTGTACTTGGCTGAGTCATTAATTTTTCAAGTTCTGTTTTTGGTGAATCAACAAATTCACATGAATCATTTTTTCTTAGTTTTTCAAATTGTTTATGTCCAATTAAAAAAATAACAAGAGCAGATTTTGGATGTTTGATTTTTGTTGAAAGTTTATTAAAGTCCTTATCTGGTTTAATAGATTCTATAATTGAAGGACTAGATGTTGTAAGATTGTTATAAGTCAATTTAATATCAAGGTGTAATTGATGTGTGTTTAAATCTTTTTAGTACAATTATTTAAGAAATAATAGCGTATTCAAACTAAATAGATTTGATTTTTTCATATTAATAAAATAATTAATAATCATTCTTTAAAATTGTCAATAAATTGATTATCACATTATTTTTATTTTTTAGAATCAAGTTTTTGAAAATCTATTTTAAAAAGCTTCATCTGATGTTTAAAATTTTCATCTTTTGAATTATATACTTCATTCAAATATTCATATTTTTCTTCGTTATTGTATACTTTTTGTAAAAAATTTGGAAGATTAGGATTATCATCTATTATTAAATGAGTTAAATCTGTTCTTGAACTTATAATAAAACTTTCAAGATTTTCAAAGTTTGATGTTGGTATAATTTTTGTTTTAAATTGTACATCATTAATTACAAATGGCCAGGTAGTTGGAAGTTCATTTGCATAAATATAACGTGAAAAAGTAGGATGAAAATTTAATCCTAATTCTTTATTAGAAATAATTTTTGCAATTTTATTTAATTCTTGTTCCTTCTCATAATCAATTTTTTCGTATTCATAAAAACCAACAGAAGTTATCAGAATTCCAATGATCATCAAAGATAACATGAGATTTTTTCTAGGTAATTTTACAAGATATGTTTCTACAGCAAATAGTGATAATAAACAAAAAATTGGATATAGAACGTAAAAATATCTTGTATCTAGTGCTTGAGAAAAATATGCATATAAAATTGGAATGGAACTTACTATCAAAAATATAATTATGAAATTTGTCTCCTTGGTTCTTTTTCGCAAAAATTGGATTATCCCTAATGGCACAAACACCAAAAAACTTGGTATCATTATCCATCCTAGATATTTTATAAAAAGTTCTAATCCTGCAACAATTTCATTAGTAACTTGATAATTCGAATTAGATAAAATCCGAACTGTTTCGCCTGAAGCTCTTTGAAATATTCCGTCATAACCTGTAACCTCTATTCTGTAACTCATTATTGGCATCAATATTAAAAGAAAAATTCCAACACATGGCAAAAATGTTTTAATGATTTCTTTAGAAAATTTGTATTTAACAATAAATAATATTGTTAGAATAAAAAAGAGGAAAAGTCCTTCAGAACGAATAATAGTACAAAATGATGCAAGGGTAAAGGAAATAATTGTATACTTTTTATCATATTTTAAAAAAGTTATCAAAGAAGAAATTCCTAGTAAAATAAATAATGGCTCAGTAATACCTAATAATGAATTTATCAAAATTCTAGGCTCAAACGTAAACAAAGCTGCTCCAACAAGAGAAATTTTTTCATCAAAAAATCTCTTACATAAAAAATATACAGGAATTGTAATCAAAGAAGATAAGATTATTGAAAGTATTCGTTGTAATTGCATATACTGAAAAGAATATTCTAAGTTTAAAATTGAAAACCAAAATGAAACAAAAATGGACCAACCATTATTGATAGGTGTCCATTCAGTTGGTAAATGTCCAAGTGAAACAATTTCAGTAGCATATGTAAAATAATCCATGCCATCTGCTACCAATGGTAATTCATAAGGAAAATAAAAAAATCTCAATCCTAAACCTGAAAAAAATATGATTAAAAATGAAATTTTTATTTTTAAGTTGCAGTTAAGAATTGAAAGTATGTTAGACATATCTTGGTTCTAAAATACAATCTTTATTTATAAGAACTAGTGAGGAGGAATAAATAACTATGGACTGGGCAAGAAGAAGATGGTGGGAATTTAGACAGGGTCACGGTATTTATCTTGTTTTTGTTTTAACATTCATAAATTTTATTTTAATTTCATATAGACTATTAATTGAAAAAGTCACAATTTTCAAAGAAATAGTTCCAGAATTATGGATTTTTGCTCTATTATTTATTATAATTTATGCACCGTCAGCAGTTCTTATTGGTTATTGGCATAGACGTACACAATTAAGAGTTGAAACTACAATGATACAACAACAAAACCCAATTTTAGCTAGAATGATAAGAACATTGTTAGATGTTCAAATGGGTACAGCTACAAAAGAGGAGATTGAGGAATTTAGAGAGATGTTAACAAAAATTGAGAAAAAAGATGATTAAATGATTTTTCAAAAAAAGAATTTGAGAATGTTTTTGTTAGATGGAAGAATTGGGCATTCAACATATCTTATGTTTTTTTTAACAATTGTTAATTTTATCATAATTTCATTTAATTTTTTATTAGAAGGTAATACAATATTTGGAAATATCGTAACAAACATGTGGTTATTTAGTATTATTTTTTTCGTGTTCTATATTCCAGGTTCTATTTTAATTGGAAGATGGCATAGATACACACAAGTTAGTACAGACTATACTATTCTTATTAAATCAAATACAACTTTAGCGATGATGATTAGAATATTGTTAGATATTAAAACAGGAAAAGCTACAAAAGAAGAGATTCTGGAAGTCAGAAATTTGATGTTAGATATTGAGAAAAAAGAAAAAGACAGTTTTAGATAGATTAATTAAATTAGTAGAGAGTTTTTTCAATTACAAAAGAAAGGTATTATTTTGCATGATGGTCATGTAACACGTCTACGTCCATTAACGTATACCGTTCCAAAGCAATTACTTCCTATTGCCAGCAAGCCTATGTCCCAGTATTTTGTTGAAACGTTAGTTGACGCAGTAATTGTTGAAATTGTATTCATTGTTGGTGGAATCGGATCAGATAAAGTTAAGGACTAATGGGAACGGTGAAAAATTTGGCACTAAATTTACATATATTTAACAAGATTTTCCTAGAGGCATAGCACATGCAGTGTCATTATGTAAAAACTTTGTAGGTCATGAAAAATTTGTAGAATTTTTCGGTGATAATTTAATTCAATGTGAAATAGGTAAGGTTGTTGCAGGATTTTTTTGTTTTTCAGTTGTTCTTATTTTCTTAACATTGTTCATTTCAGCAATTACAAATTGTGAGGGATTATTCACCTCACACAATAATAGAGAGGCTATTGCATTAGATTTCTCAAAATTTGAAACATACTTGCTGTGACAGCAATTTATTTTCTGACTCCATATATTTTTTAAGTAATAAAAAAATTAAAACAGTCTTGGAGAAAAAAATTAGAAATTGCTGATGTATTGCAAATGCTAGTTGAAGAAGAATAGAGATCATCTATGGAATGAACACTTATTTTTGGAGGATACTGGTACGCCCAATGACATCATTGAAGCTAATAGAATTATTTTGGAAGATGTGACAGAATAATTTCAAGGCAAAAAAGAGGAAAATGTCATCTTCTACCTTGATTACATTTCCCTCATCGACTAGCTTTTTTGCCTTGCGTATTGTGCTTGCGCTCATTGGTATTTTCGAACGGCTGCGTAAGAATAGGTTTCGATCATTGTATGTTTTTTGTGCAAATAATTTACTCTAGAATAATAATAACAATCTGATTTTGATTTGAAAGTAGAGCGAAAATTCAATCGTACATCAGGAAACGCCGTC
>Ga0194132_10010011_pt1 | contig 12797 bp, 13 predicted proteins | sample TA2KigOf80mmetaG_FD_148612 | JGI IMG/M metagenome (GOLD analysis project Ga0194132, IMG submission 148612) | Freshwater microbial communities from Lake Tanganyika, Tanzania - TA2015054 Kigoma Offshore 80m | ecosystem: Environmental > Aquatic > Freshwater > Lake | place: Tanzania: Lake... | reverse complement strand
TCGTCAGCCTTCACATGTCGACAATTCATGTTCTTATCAAAGAACTCTTTGATTTCAAGAAAATGTGGCTCACGTCCGAGGGCCTTTCGAAGAATTCTACCAATACAGCTCTGTACATCTCGAACCAATGCAAGCCCAAGAAAGTCGAACTTAAGAAATCCATTATCTTCAAGGTGACGAAAGTTAACCCCTTCCGACCATGGAGTTTGAAGCTCACCTCGAACTGAGATGAGAGGCATTGTTCTCTCAAGTAGCTCCGGAGGTGCAATCAGAACGCCGCCTGCATGGCGCCCAATAGATCGATTCTGCTTAAAGAGGGTTGCAACGTGCTCTCGAACTTCAGGATATTTCTCCATAAATTCACGATAGCCCTTCGAGAACTTCATGCAATCATCATGAAGAAGCGTAAAGAGCCCCTTCTCGGTATTTTCATCCTTCGCCTGACTCATTACCTCGTCAATTAGTGGGCCCGTCATGGCATTTACCTCCTCAAAAGGAATGCCATAGAACTTAGAGATATCCTTGATGAGTGACTTAAGCTGAAGAGTATTAAAGTTTGAAACAGGGATTACAGCCTCTTCCCCGAAGAGTCTCTTGGCAACATTAATGAACACATCTCGGTCTGCAGCATCACTGTCCACGTCCGGCCAACTCACTTTATGCCTTCCGAGGAAACGGGCCCACATAAGCTTGTGCTCAACAGGGTCGACCTGGGTGATCTTTAGGAGGTAATTAATGAGACTTCCTCCGCCCGAGCCACGAGCACAGCCAAGCAGAGTCTCCTTCTCCGCCTCCTTAAAGATGGCATGAAGCGTCAAGAAATAATTCTCAAACTTTAGATGCTTCACATCACTTAATTCCTCTTTAATTCTGTCAAGATACTCCTCTTTGTCTGCCAAACCTTCAGCAATCATTGCATCTTTGCACAATTCAGCAAGCTGTTGAAATGCAGTCTTCTCAGGGCTGTCAAATTTAGGAAGTTTGGCCCCTGTGTCAATCCAGGCATCCTCGCAATGGTTCCAGGCAATATCATGAGTCCGCTCAATCGAGGCTTTTACAAGCTCCTCGTGCCCACGATAAAAGTCATATTGATTATAACCTCGCTTGAATTCATCCCACATCTGTGATGCATTCTTGGGATAAAGAAGGGTCTTCATCTCCTCATGGGTCGGCAGCTTCTGACCCTCAAGATTCGCCCCGATCCATCCTAGTTTCTTATAGAGCTCACGAGCCTGCCATTTATCGGGAGATGGAAAGTGAGAGTCTGCCGTTGATACGAGTGGAACGCCTGTCCTCAGTGATGCATCAATAAGACACCTGTTCGTCAGGTGTTGGGCAGACAACTCATTGAACTGCAATTCAAGAAAGAAGTTGTCTCTTCCGACACAGTCAGTGAAACGGTCGATCATATTGTCAAGTCGACCCCGAATGTTTCTGAATGCCGATTCAGCGGCAGGCCCGGTCAAAAGATCGGGTGTCAGATCTGAAAACTTTAGATCGGGGAACTCCTTGTAGATCAAACCTGACGCAATTCCACCGCAGCAGGCCGTTGAAATGATTAGACCCTCTCCATGTTCCTTTAGCATCTTATAGTCGATTCGAGGGAATCGATAGAATCCATACTTGTAGGACTTCTTAACGAGAGAGAACAAGTTCCCAATGCCGACACGATTCTTAGCGATTGCAACAAGATGATAGTAGCGCTTCCATTCGGGCTTTCCGCCCTTCGAAGCTTTCGTCTCCTCCTCGTTCTCGATTACATGACCACCTGCCTCTTCGTCTTCATCCGGTGGCCTAATAATTGTTGGTTCGGTTGCAAGCTCTTCAGCAACCTTTGAAGACTTTGCAGACTTAATGGCTTGCTGATGATCAGCCATTTGCTGGGCCCATTCTTCAAGCGAGGGCACAAAATAGAACTCAACTCCGTAGAGCTGACGGAACTTCTTGCCCTTCTTGATGATCTTCTGAGAGTCAATGCGGGCGTGGGCGAGACCTGAGCCATTTCCGTGATCTGTTAGAGCCCACGAGTCCATGCCTTGAGCCTCAGAAGTGATAAACTCAATATGTTCAATAGGATAACCAAGTCCATCAAATATCGAGAAATTTCCATGACAATGCAACCCTGTAAATCGTGTAGGAGGAGCGATATGAATCATTGTTCCCTTTGCAAGAAAGGCCAGGTTGCCCCGGCCTTGTCATTATATCTCACTTAGACTAGAATCTTCACTCAATATCTCGATCGTATGGCTCGTATAACATCTCACCTGCGGCGGCACATCGATCCAGATAATCTTCAAGCTCCTCAAAAGTGGTGCAGACCTTAATACCGCTTCGAGAGAGCATTAGGTTAAACTTGGCACCTGCAGGAAGATTCTCGCAAAAATACACAATCTTTCGATCAAATGCAAATGCACTTCCCGCCTCGAAAATAGTTCCAATGTCTCTATAGGTTGTATTAACAAGGGTAAAATCACACTCACGAATATGATGAATATTCCCCTTGAAGACAGAGTCCTGCACCTCCAGTGATGCATCTGGAGGGCATACAAAGATTCTCCGAGGAGAGGCAAGATTAATCCAATCCGAACGTGAGTCAAAGACCTCCTCGAGTCGAGTGAGCTGCTTGTCCTGATCAGGGGAGAACCATCCACTCGCGAGATAAACAGAAAGCTTCTTTCCAAAGTTATTCATATCAACCCTCCTTCCAACGGTTATGCTCGGACTTCAGTGCATTCCACTCACCCATCAGCTCTTCCCACTTAATCTGAAACTTAGTGGGACCCTCGGGTGGATGTGTACCCTTAATATCCTCCCGCAGACCCTGGTAGATTGTGTCATTGGGATGGAACTCAAACTTGTCGTTCTTGGGCTCTGGCCAGTACAGATTCGTTCCACGGGACACCCACTTGTCACCGTCCTTGAATCGGAAAGTCTTGATGTAGTGCATATCGGGCTTGTCGAAGTCAATGACTGTGGTGAACTCAGGCAGCACCTTGGCAACCTCAATTGCCATCATCAGAGCACTCAGGTTATCCTCACTGGGCTGAATCTGCTTGTCCATGCGCTGATAAATGAAGCCAATGATCTCCTTCAGTGGGAGACGCATATAGTAGAAGGAGGTCATGCACTTTGGCAGAATCATTCGGGCATCCATCATGGACACAACCTTAGAGTCTGTCATGTCGGCATAGAGCTGCTTCGAATCAAGCACAAGCCGCTGCCAGCGCTCGAGGAACTCAGGCGAGCTCTCTACGGCCTCAGGGATAACGGCGCCATCATCCCGCAAATCACGATCCCCTGTGCACTGAGCAGCAAAAGTGCCTGCACGGTGTCGAATAACATGTGTCACCTGCTGGAAGGACATGCCACTGAGTCGGAAGGTGAAACCGAGGCACTCCATTGGGGCAGGCAGGGTTCGACCTGCAAAGACATCCTCCAGGTTCTTGGAGAGCTCTCGTGGGGTGGCATCCAGAGGATTGATGGTGGGATGATCTGCCCAAGTTGCCTTCACATAATGCCAGGCAACATTCCATGCCTGAAGGCGAGTCGGTGCATCCACAAGCTCAAGCTTGAAGGCATCAAGATGATTCTGAAAGGTGGTTGTAGGAGTCTGACCAAACTTCAGCTCCATTGGCAGTGTTACGGGTTCAAGGTCAGGATTAATCGGCATGTAAAAACTCCAGTTATTGTTGGGTCAACAGTCACATTATAGCGGGCAAATCTGTATTGTTCAGCTCTCGCCTAGAATAAACTGAACAATTGCTTCAGGGTTAAGAGCCTGGAAAGAGACTCGATTAATCAGGGGCATCCCGGCAATCTCTGAGTTATAAGGCATTGCCGGGACGATCGCGCGAACTCCATGTTTCGCATATTCTGAAGCATGCTTCGAAGAGTCATCCACGGCACACAGAAGCTTCTTGGCAGAGAAGAAATCCTGACCCGTCAGCCACAGATACTTCTCAGGCGAGAATGCAAGAGCATCGTAAGGCACTGCATTGTCTTCAAGCCATTGAAATGTATCATAATAGCACTTCAAGTTGGACTGTGGACGAGCAGTCAAGAGCTGAATCCAGATCCCACGATCACGGAGCTCTTTCATTGCGACGAGCACATTATCGGCAACCTTCAACCTCTTAAACCCACCGTCTGCAATAAAACTAGAAAATGCTGAGTCAGACTCAAGACCTATCTTTGCCATCTCGGATGAGAAGTAATACTGCTTGTCCTCTGGGTCTGAGATGATTCCATATCGATTCTGGAGATAGGATCCAAACTCATCTCGAAAATGAGCAATCACATCATCTACATCGAAGATGACGACGGGACGATCGCCTCGGGCAGAGCCTGTGAGGCGATGACGACAATGCAGGAACAGATCTTTATCATTGCATGCATCAGCGAACTCTTGAGAGGTTAATCCCCATAGATTCAGAGTTGCAATCATATAACGGAAAAGATCAACAGACTTATACAGAATCTTGCTCTTGTCGACCTGAACCTCCTGTCGACGATGATTCTTCAAGTTGATTGCAGACACAAGATCTGATGCCTCTGCATGAAGTGAGAGCATGAAAGTCTTTGTAATCTCTTCTTTCTCTCGAACGGTCAAAAACTCAGTGTTAAAAAATAGATCAGAATATTCTTTTTGACGAACAAAAGATTCATCGAGTCGATTCCAATCAGTCATGAGTTTACCTCAGTCGGCAAACAATCTTCAAAAGGAATGATATGCCCATGAGTCCCAACCCCCTCCTTTACATGGCCACGATGACTACAGTAAACAAGATATTTAGCAGATGATGGATAAATTTTTGTCACCTCTCCGGTGTCAAAACTTCCTTTGTACTTAAAGCTCACCACATCTCCTGCAGATAATTTTGGCTCAACCCCATATTTCAAAATCCACTTATGTTGAATAAAATCCTCATAGGCTTCTGATCGATATTTTGAGACGCAACCAAGAAGATCCACAAGCTCTCCGTCACAATCCCAGCCTGCTTGTTCCAGATTCTTTGCAATTTCAAAAGGGTCGTCACTCCATTGAATTGCAGTAAAAATATCCTCTTTCAAATCATCGAGCTCTCTCTGAGGAGGAGAGAACTTACCGTGATACATCCACGATATAATAGATTTTAGAACCTTATCTACTATTGCATAAGCAACTTCATCGCAATACTGAGTAGGGCGAGGTGGAAGAGGTAGGTCATTAAATAGCTGCAATTGCATTCCGTACATTCTGAGTTTATCTCCTGTGTTTCCTATTAAAAAACTTGTCTTTTATCTGAGATGATTCTCAAGCACCTGACGAAGGTTTCGACGAGTATAGGTCCTTATACCAACCGCCCCCCTGCAAGAGGAACCCGCTCCCGCCTGTGACAAGACGCTCTCGAGTCTGTTCACCGCATGAAGGGCACTCCGCAAGTGCCTCAGCTCTCATAGACTGTTGAACTTCAAAAATAAGTTGACATGAACCGCACTTATAGTCGTACTTCATAGGCATGATTATAAAGAGTGAACTAAGAAATCTTCACTCTAAATCTTAAAATATATATGATTTTATGAAACCAAACTATCTTAAAAAACTAGAGTCAATCATACTGGAAAGATTTGGAACGCCAATTGGTGAGAGACCCACGTACTATGGGGTGCCTGATGAAAGAGAGGAGTCGCCTGAAGATAGCGACAAAAGAACATCAAAAAGAGTTCATACACCTTTGCTTAAGTAAATAAATATGTGACTCGTGCTTGTCTTCAATTCCTGCAATCATGTTATCAAGTCCCCTTGTTAGCAAACCCATCTCTTTGAGATCGTCAACAAGACGTGTCACTGTCTTTAGAAATGACATTTCAACCTGATAAGATCTTCTTGCAAGATCAGAACCTTGAGGAATTGTAGAGGTCATTCCGTAATTTGAAACGAGTCTTTGAGTTTGATTTGTGATCATTGGAAGGTCTACGTTGGAAGAGGACCCAAGACCAATTACTTTCTCAGCAACCATGTCAATCTCTGCTTGAACATCATCATAAAGACGCTGAAACAGGAGATGATCTCCATAAAATGGGTCTGACTTAGTAATCCAATGATGAGTCTGATGCACTCTTGATAAGAAATGAAGATACGAGAGCATAACAGACAATTGAGCAAAAGGAACGCCTCCCCACTCTGAAACCATATTGTCTGTAACAATATCACAATTAGGCTCTACAATGATTGACATTTCAAAAGTTTCTGAAAGTCTGTTTCTTTTTTTCATGAGACCCTCGACAAAAACTGAACATAATTTAAATTCTTAGGATGGGGCATCCAGTCAATTCTGACATGGGATCCCCTTTGGGCCTGAATACTGTTCCAAGAACTAACATATCTATCAAAAACATTCTCAAGAGTAGTCGTGAATTTATATCCTGCAGGAATTCTTGCAAAAACAGGGACCTCAAGTGAGAGCTGAGAGTTTTCAAGCAATCTATATTTGTGACTCTTAAAGCTTTCTTCTACAACTCGAACATCAAATATAGAGTCAAACTTGTTTACGAACTGCAATGATCCAAGATTTGACTTAAGAAGATTTTCAATGATATTTTTCTTTTCAAATGGATTTGGTCTCAGTTTTGATTCAACCGTTAATTCATTTGCCTTCAAGACTTTATCATCTCTTTCATCAAGAAGATCTTGAATTGCTGCCCAAAGCCTGTCTGGGTCGCAAGCGATTCGTGTTGTTGATGCAAGAGAGGCGCAATACCTCTTTACAAAAACTTCATCCCAGCTATTTTCAATAGGACCACCATGAGCAACTCCATAGTCAGACAAAGCCTTTCTTGCCTCTGTCTCATACCAAAGATCACTTAGATCATTTACAGTCGGTCCTGTAGAAACTGCGCCCTTTAAAGCCTCCCCTGCCCTTAAAGTTTCAGCAGCTTCTGAGAGATATCTGTCTCTATAAATTGTATAGAGCGCTTTATCACTAGGGTGATGCTTTGACAGCGCTTTTGCCTCTCTAAGGGGAATTCTTCTTGCAACTTCATAAAGAACCGTATTAGATTTGTCAGAAGCAAATCTTTCAGCAAGGTTTTCGGGAAGAAGACGAACTATTAACTTTCTTACTTCTGCTGAAGGGTGAGATGAAAATTTCATTAAAAGGGAGGGTTTTATATTCTCCTTTAGCGTCTTTCCAGTCCTCTCCATTACGGAAAGTCGATCGTTTGCCTCTTCAGCCATTAATTCAAGTTTTATATCTGTGTTTACAATAGGTCCAAAAATTCGAAAAATTTCCTCTCTGAAAAGAGAAATATTTCTCTCTTGGGAGATCGTATCATTTACAATCTTCTTTAATTCGTTTACCGTAACCTTCTTCATAGAAATAGGTATATGTTTCGATGAATGAATTTTATTTCTAGATTCATCTAGTTTCATATCTTTTGCCCATTTTTTGATGGCATCCTTAATGTCATCAGGCACCAAGATACTCTTTTTGTTTAAAGACTCATCCTCTAAAAAATTTTCACTAAAAGGTGTCGAGACTTCTTTCATGAATAACCTACTTTAATAGATTATATATCTTTCTTTATGAAAGCCGACCAGTCGTCATGCCATTTAATATTCTTTGTTCCTTCCCAAACGTGATAGGGCTTGGGAGAGATCGGGAGTTTTAACAGAGGCATACCTGCCTCAGGAGGGGTCTTGTTGGACTTCTTTCTATTGCAATACTTGCAGGATGCAACGCAATTCTTCCAAGAAGTGTCTCCACCTCTGCTTCGAGGAATCACGTGATCAATTGTTGCAAGCGTCTTATTCAGATCAATTCCACAATATTGACACGTCCAATCATCACGAGTATAAAGCGCTGACTTTCTAAACCGAGGGGCTCGCCACCAGTTATTAATTCTATTAACAAGCCGAATGGTTGCAGGAAAATAAAACTCTGCACTTGATGTTCTTATAAAGTTATCCCAAGTACTAAGCTTGCCTCCCATGTCGATTACCTCTGCTTTTCCTTTGTGAACAAGCAAAAATGCTCTAATATTGGTGATAAACTGAATGGGCGTATAATCTGCATTCAAAAGGAGAGATTTCATTTCTTTTTCTTCGTCCACAAAACTATGTATTTAAAGAATAGAGCTCTCTACTCTTTAAAGAGTGTGTCATAAAAAACTTTGATTACAAGAGCTCGATAAGAATGAAAATTATGTCTTTGCAAAGTGACAAATATCGACTAGGTGCTTTTTTAACTCATCAAAAGTTGCAAGTCCCCAGCGAATAAAATACCAATCAATATTTTTATTTTCAGCTGCAGAGACTAATAGATCATTTAGTTCATTCTCGTCTTTGCATAGAAGCTCTCTATAGTCAGCACCATTAATTAGAGCGTTAATTGCTTCATTATTTCCAGAAAGAAGATTCACCATAGACAAATAACACTCTCTGTAATGAATAGAATCCCACTTTAATCTTTTTTGAAGAAATTCACTGCTTGGAATTCCTTCATTTCCAGAGGTTCTCCATAACTCCTGTACGAGAGATTGATCTGCAAGATTACAATAAATTCTTATATCTTTAAACTTAACTTTATGTTGTTTAACTCTAATGGTTGAAGTTAAAAGAAGGTTCAGGTTAGGGTTGGGATAATTTAAAGATGAAGCAACAAACATTGAAACTTCGCCGAGTATGTCTTTCTTTTGCATAAAATATTATAAATAAAAGATTAAGTATCCACAACAAAGGCCTCAAATTTGAGGCCTTTGTTTTAAACAACAGGAATCTGATACACCTTTGGCTTTTCCTTTTCATGGCGAGAAAAAGAAAGAGTCAGTACTCCATCCTCTAGCTTTGCAACACCTGAATAAGGGTCATAATTTTTGCTTAAATTATATTCATAAGAAAAATCCCTGCCTTTCTGCTTTCCAAAAATTTTAATTAAATTTCCGGTTGATTCAACCTTAAGGTCAGACATCTTTGCTCCTGGAATATCCAGGGTCATAACAAGATGGCCGTTCTCCTCAGTTGCTTCGAAAGTCTTTGAAGGTAACTTTTCATTTGCCCATAAGCTGTTAAACAGCTTATCAATTCCAAGATTGTAAGACGAACCATATCGAGTATCGTTTGCATACCACATAAATTTCTCCTTAAAAATTATTTTGCTCTATGAGCGCAGAGAAAGAATAGAAACACCTTTTGAAAAGAACAGGATTTTTTAATATCCATCTTCAATTCTTTGAAAATTTTTCTTACCTTTGCTCATATAAGCATCATAAAACTCATCAAGCGTGACTCCTGATGCAATAATAATCTCAAATAAATAATGCATAGAATCGGCAAGCTCTTCGACATAAGCCTCTTTGTTAAAAAGAGAAACCTCTGTTGCCCTATGCGATTTGCAATTCTTTAGCTCTTGATTTGCTTCAAAAAGCTCTCCCATGCATTCATGAGAAATCGTTTTAAGAAACTTTTGACCGTCTTTTGAATAAATGTCAACAGGAAACTTTGGAAATCCTCTTTTTTTATGCAGAAGATTCATAAACCCTTCTTGTTGTTCCCACATCTTCTCAAACTTATCCATATTCCCCTCACGAATCAGAAAACTCTGAACCTTCAGTTGTCATTCTTTGAGACTGAAGAGATTCAGCCTCTAATATCATCTTTTCATAATATTCATAAACTCGCTTTGCGTATTCTGCAGTCAGTTTAAGCTCTGCTGGTCCATCTAAATCATGTTCAGGCTCAACCTCAATCTGTCTCATGAGGTCAACGACGTCGACACCCATTAACATTCCTTCTTGAATAACCTGGGCGATTCTAGAAATTACTCCGTCAGATAACTTGTATACCATCTTTCACTCCTTTCACTCAAATGGGGGACGAACTCTTCCATCTTCAAGGATCAAACCATAAGCTTGAAGACTAAGATCGAACTTACCAGTATTACGAACACATTCAAGCATTTTATGTGCAATTTCTCTGATTTCTAATTGTGCATGATTAGAATACCTTAACTGCAGAAAATGAACAAAACTTCTAAAATTAAACATAACATCTGCAGTTAGCTGAATACCATATGGCAAATAAAGTCTAGCAGACTCTTTTGCCCGCTTTCTTGGTACTCCCTTTTCAACAAGACGTTGAAGGGTCTCGTGGTAATTCTTGAGAGAAAGATTCAGGTGCTCGACATACCTTGACTTTTCATCATCATCCCAATCAGTCGGAACGTAGAACTTGTCATCCTTCAATTCCTTGTACCGTGCCGACTCTCCATTAACAGAGACACCAGCACGATGCTTGATTAGATGTATATGTGAAGCAATATCGGTAGTGACAAGAAAATGAATTGAACTTTTTTCGTAAGGTGTACCATGATTTTCACGCGCCAACATATTCAAAAGATTACCAATCCTGGTGCGCTTTTCATCAGTTAAATCTCTTGAAGTAGATGTCCATGCTGAAAGAGCATGAGTCTCATCCCCGCCATAATATCCGATCAGCTCAACCTTGTTGTTGTTTTGATACATGTTGAGATAATAGCTCAATAGAACCAGGATGTTTATTTAAAATTTCAGTTAGTTTACTTTGAATTAATTCAACAATTTCTTTCTGAAGATCTTTAAAAATTTCATCTGCACTTTTCTCGTACTCGCCCTTGTCATTTTGGGATCTTGTATTTGATTGAAGAAATTTTTCAAATTCATCACGGACACGCATGACACATTCTTCAGCAAAAACATCGTATTTAAAGTCGGGGACACCTTTTAGTATCTCTTCTTTTATAATTTTTCTTAATTGTGTCAGTGATATTTTCATACATAAACCCCTTTTAAATAAATATTAAGCACTACACATTTGACATTCTTCAGGGTTCTCTAACGAACATGCAAGTACAGCATCAGGAGCCGGAGCCTTCTCTTCAACGGTGATAATCTTTGCAGAAGATGCTGGTTTCGATCTGAGATAGTACATACCTGTCTTCAGTCCTTTCTGCCATGCATAGAAGTGCATTGAATTAAGAGATCCGACCGAGGGCGAGGCAATAAAAAGATTCATAGACTGAGACTGACAGATATAAGCACCTCGATCAGCAGCCTGATCGATAACAGGGCGCATAGACATCTCCCATACAGTCCGATATCTCTTACGAATCTGCTCAGGAATCTGAATTACCCCCTGGACAGACCCACCGCCTCTGATGATGTCATTCTTGATCTCTTCATTCCATAATCCAAGCCCAATTAAGTCCCCCACAAGGTGCTTGTTCACAATCACAAACTCACCGGACAAAACTCGACGAACATAGATGTTTGAGGTGAAAGGCTCGAAACACTCATTGTTCCCAAGAATCTGGGATGTAGAGGCAGTAGGCATTGGGGCAAGGAGAAGAGAGTTACGAAGACCCGAGGATCGAATCTTATTGCGCAAAAGATCCCAATCCAATGATGCATGCGGGATTACGTCCCACATATCGAACTGAAGCTGTCCTTGAGAGACCGGGCTGCCCTCATATGTCGAGTAGGCACCTTCCTTAGCAGCAAGATCGGAAGATGACTCAAGTGCTCCATAATAGATGGTGGCAAAAATCTGCTTATTCAGTTCAACTGCGGCTGGAGAGTCAAAGTCCATCTTTAGCAGGGCATAGACGTCTGCAAGACCTTGCACACCGATTCCAATAGGACGATGACGCAAATTAGAGATACGGGTCTCTTCGACAGGGTAATAATTCCTATCAATCACTCGATTCAGATTGAATGTCACCTCATAGGCAGTTTTCCTAAGGGCATTCCAGTCATACTTCCCGCCAGATACGAACTTGGGAAGTGCGATAGATGCAAGGTTGCACACTGCAGTCTCTTCTGGCGATGAGTGCTCGATGATCTCTGTGCATAGGTTTGAAGACTTGATTGTTCCAAGATTCTTCTGGTTGCTCTTGGCATTGGATGCATCCTTATAGAGGATATAGGGCACACCGGTCTCCATCTGGGCTGTAAGAACCTTAAGCCAAAGATCACGAGCCTTCATCTTCTTAATGAATCGACCTTCAGACTCATATCGGCAATAAAGTGCCTCGAACTCATCCCCCCAGACGTCAGACAATCCTGGAGATTGAAGAGGGCACATGAGAGACCATTCTCCATCGTCCTGAACCCTCTTCATGAAGAGATCCGGTGTCCACAGAGCATAGAATAGATCACGGGCGCGCATCTCTTCCTTGCCATTATTCTTCTTCATCTCGAGAAAATCTTCTACATCGGCATGCCAGGGTTCAAGATAGACTGCAAATGCACCTTTACGCTTTCCGCCTTGATTCACATAGCGTGCCACCTCGTTTAGAACCTTGATCATGGGAACGACACCATCGGACTGACCACCAGTGCCGCCAATAATCGATCCTTTTGCACGAAGATTGTGAATATGAAGCCCTATTCCGCCAGCCCACTTCGAGATATGGGCAGTCTGCTTGTAGGTACTGAAGATTCCATCAATGGAGTCATCCACCAAACCCTGCAGGAAACAGCTTGCCATCTGCGGGCGAGGAGTCCCTGCATTAAACAGAGTTGGAGTTGCATGAATGTACCGACCAGTGCTCAACCCTTCATAGCACTTGATTGCAGACTCAATATCCTCTCCATGAATTCCAAGTGCAACACGCATCCAGAGGAACTGTGGGGTCTCCGCCACTGCACCACCAATTGACTTCAAATATCCCTTGGCAAGGGTGGTAAGCCCAAAATAATCGAAGTTTCGATCTCTGTCATGAACAATTGCACGATCAATATGCTCCGAGAACTTTGAGTTTGAAGAAATGGACACAATCTCA
>Ga0194132_10010009_pt1 | contig 12802 bp, 11 predicted proteins | sample TA2KigOf80mmetaG_FD_148612 | JGI IMG/M metagenome (GOLD analysis project Ga0194132, IMG submission 148612) | Freshwater microbial communities from Lake Tanganyika, Tanzania - TA2015054 Kigoma Offshore 80m | ecosystem: Environmental > Aquatic > Freshwater > Lake | place: Tanzania: Lake... | reverse complement strand
GGGCCCAACGGGGGCCAGGGAAGTGAACAACATGCTCTGAACCTTTCACAATCCAATTCGACCTGACCGGTTTTCAACAAAAACCGGTCGAAACGAAAGTTCCCGTGCCGGAAAATCGATTTGTTCACAGCTTCACGGGCTGCGGCCGCCAGGGACTTGTCGGGCAGCGTGCATCCCTGAAGGTCTGGCAGGTTTGGAATTGCAGTCTAGGGCACAACGACGCTCTTAGTCGATTGCCAACGCTGCGTCGTCTCGATGGCTTCCATCGCGCGCTCGAGTGAAAACCGGTGGGTCACGAGTTCCTCGAAAGGAAAATGGTCGCCTCGATCGCGAAGAAACTCCAATGCCTGTGCCATATGCCGAGGTTCGCTGCCCCAGGAGCCTTGGAGCTGAAGTTGCTTTCGTGTGATGTGATGGGGGTTGATCGAAACTTCGCCGGCATCTCCGTAGTGTCCGAGCACCAGAAGCTTGGCGCCGTCACGGCACATTTCGATGGCTTCCGGAACGACTTCCGGCGAACCGACGCATTCGATCACCACGTCTGCGCCATAACCTCGCGTTAGCTCGCGCACCCGCTGAATGCGCTTCTCGGCGGAAGGCAGTGCTTCGATATCCAGGCACTCAGCGGCGCCAAACCTTCGCGCCGTCTTGAGCCGTGCTTCGGGCCCGCCAATGAGGATCACGCGGCTGGCCCCGTGGCCGAGCGCCACGGCCAATGCCGCCAGCCCCACTGGCCCTGCGCCCTGAATCACGACGACGTCGCCCCAGTTCATCCCCAGGCGTTCAATGCCGTGAATGGCGGTGACCAAGGCGCAGCCGGCGCCGATCACGCGCTCGGTCGACAACGGGTCGTCCAGTTTGAAGATGGCCGTGCCGGGGCGCAGGTAAATAAACTCGGCGTAACCCCCGCTGCAGTGAGGCGGTTCGTTGCAGTTATAAGAGATGCCGTAGGCTTTGCGATTCAGGCAGCGGGTTGGCTGTCGTTTCTCTTTGCAGTAGAAGCAGTGGCCGCAAGCCAGCGAAGAGCTCCAGGTAATCCGGTCTCCTTTTCGAAGCGGCAGGCCATGCCAGTCGTGCTGCAGCGCTTCGCCACACTGCTCGATGATGCCGACCGTTTCGTGGCCCAGAATGTTAGGACGGGGAATCGACAGTTGTCCTTTCCACAGGTGGACATCGGTGCCGCACACCCCGGCCATCTGAACACGAACCAGAACCCCCGCCGGTTCGACAGATTGCAGCAGCGGAAACTCGCGCACTGCAATCGGAGTTCTGAATTCTTCCAAAACGGCGGCCTTAAAGGTTGCGGGCATAGATCAAGACTCTCCTTGTTGGGCCGCATTGTAGCGGCGCGGGCCGGATTTACAAATGATTAACCGCGCTGCAGCGGGTCTCGTATACTCTACGCCGATGGAACCACGGTCGACCTTCCAGCGTAGCCTGAGCATTCTCAAGTCACTCATCGAGATCGAGTCTGTCAACCCGACTTTGGTTCCCGGTGGAGCTGGCGAACGGCGCATCGCCGAATACCTCTTATCGCTGTTCCAAGCCGAAGGCATTGCCTCGAGGCTGGAAGAGATTTGCCCAGGCCGGTTCAACGTCGTGGCAAGCGCTCGGGGCGCGCGTCCCGGACCTCGGTTGCTGCTGAATGGGCACCTCGACACCGTGAGTGCCGCAGGAATGACCGCTCCTTTTGCCGCGATCGAGAGAGATGGGAAAATCTTCGGCCGTGGTGCGCTCGATATGAAAGCAGGACTCGCCGCAGCCGCCGCGGCACTCATTGCGATCCACAACCTCCGGGAATGGCTTTCGGGTGAAGTTGTTTTCGCGGGCGTGGCCGATGAGGAGGATTTAAGCCTCGGAACGCGACATTTCCTTCAAAATTGGGCGGTGGGCTCTCCGTTCGATTTTGCCTTGGTGGCCGAACCCACGGATTTAAAAGTCTGCAGCGCCCACAAGGGATTCGCCTGGCTGGAGGTGACGACCGAAGGCGTCGCCGCTCACGGCAGCAGGCCGCGAGCCGGTGTCGATGCCATATGTGCGATGGGCAAGGTCCTCGATGCCTTGGAGCTGTTAGAGCAGCGCTTGCAATCGGGTCCGCCACACGCGCTGCTCGGCACGGGCTCGCTGCATGCCTCGCTGATTGAAGGCGGAAGGGAGTGGAGCAGCTATCCCGACCGATGTGTTCTCAAGTACGAACGGCGCACCATTCCGGCTGAAAGCGATGCCGTTGTCGAGGCCGAACTGGACACGATCCTGGGGAAGCTTCGGCAAAGCGACTCGCGCTTTCGAGCTCAGGGCCGTCTAGTGGTTTCGCGCGCACCTCTGGAGGTTGATCGTCAACAGCCGAGTTTGCGGCGCTTCTTCGACGCGGCACAAGCGCGCCTGGGAAGGGTCGAGTGGGGTACTGCTTCGTTTTGGACTGACGCAGCGCTCCTGTCAGAGGCGGGCATCCCGGTGGCGATTTTTGGCCCGCGTGGCGAAGGACTCCATTCGCTGGAAGAGTTTGTTGTTGCCGAAGACGTGGTTGCTTGCGCTGAGATCTTTTATCGCTTTGTGATGGGCAGGCCGGGTGCTTGAGAGAAAAGCGTCACTGAGCGGCTGGCTTTCGCTGAGCCGGCCTCCGCATGGTTTTCGGGACGCTCCAACCGTCAACGCCGCCCGGACGTGAGGGGCTTCAAAGCGGGACGTTCTCAAGACTGACGATGAACTGAATTCCAGCAACGACCTTGCGGCTCAGCCGATCATCGTTTGTTATGAAGAGATCTGTTTCGGCAGCCGCGGCGCACGCCAGCTGAATTGCATCCGGTGGCTTGATTGCTGGATCCTTTCTGATCTGGGCATATTGAATGGCCGCGACCTCATCGAATGGAAGTGCGGTAACCGTGGGAGGCCGCAACAGCTGTTTGTAACGGTCCTCGAGGTCCGCGCGGCCTGCTCGAACCGGTCTAACAAGAATCTCTCCAATCGTCAAAGTGCTGGTGACGAGTCGATCGCCTCTTTCGATCATTCGAAGGCGCACCCTCTCGACCTGTTCAGCAAGCGTGGGGTGGTCTTCGAAAAGGTAGACAAAGAGGTTGGTATCCCAAAAAACTCTAGCCAGGGCGCCCTCGACCAGCCGTTTCGGCGACTTCTGTCGTCATTCCTTTGTGCAGCAGGCCACCCTCCGCAGTCTTGTTGAAGCCGGCTCGTCGCTCAACGCGACTTGCTTCCGAGCAGTGGCGTGGCAATGGATCATTCCCGTGGATTGGAACGCCTCAGACGTCCTTTTTCGCGGCTGGCTTCATTGACCTTCCAGCCCGACCGCAACTTGCGCACAAAGGCGTCGGCTTCGGTGTCGATCCAGATTTCCCGACCGAGACCTCGCGCACTCAAAATCGGGTCGCGCTCGAGAGACGCCACAGTCCTCGACCGTGGGGCGCAGTATTCGCGGTCATACCATCTAAGCAGCTCGCGATAACGATCCGGCAAACTATGCAGGGACGGTTTGGTCTTGCCTCGACGATCCGGATGAGCGGCGTCGCCGGGATGAAATAACCGGTAGGTTCCGTCCGTGAGGCGGTAGAACATGCGATATCGCGCGGAATTTGGACGCAGATTGGCGACATTGTGCAGGTAGATGTGAACCTGAATTCCCGCACGATGTTCTGGATGAGCTCTTTCGTGATCAAGGCGCTCGAGGATCTCGCGTGCCGAAAACGACGTGCGTTCGGGATGCTCTCGATGAAGCAGTGCCAACGCGATCCAACATTCATCAGCAACTTTGAGGTCCTTTGTGAGGGTAGGTGCCATGGAAATTCCTTCCTCAACAAGGATAACCTGTTATAACCGTAAATAACAATTCAAATCCCCGCCAAGCAGGCCTCTGTCAAACTCCGATCTCTCTCGCGGCCGGACTACTGAACCGTTCGGCTAGGCCAAGACACGACCCTCGAATCGGCAAGGGCTCCAAATCGGTCGAAATGAGCTATGGGACTTTGGCAACATCCGGCTTCTCCAAAGCCCGAATACGTTCCATAACGGTCGGATGCGAGTAGTAGAAGAAGCTATACCACGGGTGTGGTGTCAGGTTCGCAAGGTTATCGCGCGTCAGTTTGGCCAAGCCCTCGATCATCGGCTGGGGTTGGGCCATCACCTCAACGGCAAAGCGGTCGGCTTCGTATTCGTGCTTGCGAGAGAGAATCGACATCAGCGGAGAGAAAAAGTGGGTAAAGGAGCCTGCGGTCTTCATGAAAATCAACACCGCAGCATGGGCAGACGGATGGGTAAACTGAAAGGCTCCATAGAACCAAGGCTGATGGACCAACAGAGACAGGACATACAGGCCTGCCAGCGAGGTGGCCGAAGAGACGATCAGACCCGTGCGAACGTGCTTCTTCACGTTGTGCCCCATTTCGTGGGCCAGCACGGCCAGTAGCTCGAGCTCTGTGAGTGACTTCACCAACGTATCGAAAAGCACGATGCGGCGCAGCTTGCCTAGCCCTGCGAAAAAGGCGTTCGAATGGGTGGAACGCTTTGACCCGTCCATCGTGTAGATTCCCGACAGGCGGAAGTTGATTTTTCGCGCCAGCCCCAGGATCTCCTGCTTCAGGTGGCCATCCTCGAGCGGCGTGAGCTTGTTGAAGAGCGGCAGCAGAAAGACTGGAAAAACCGCGGCGATGAAGATCTGCACCAGCGACAGAAGGGTCCAGGTGTAGAGCCACCACACGCCGCGCAGATGGCTGTCCATGAACCAAAGCATCGCAGCCAAAACGGGGCCGCCGATCACAATGGAAAGGAGGACGCTCTTCAGGAGATCGAAGAGCCACAGTTGGAACGTCATTCGATTGAAGCCGTACTTCTGCTCAATCACGAACGTCGAGTAGAGGCCAAAGGGAACGGAAATCGCGAGAAAGACGGCCGCGACCGAGGCAAGGTAGGCGAGTCCGGTGATCACCGGTCCATACTCCAGGGAACGAATCGTCAAGTCGACCTTGCCGTAGAAACCGCTCAGAATCAGGTACCAGAAGATGGGGATTTGCAGCCACGACACTACCAGACCGAATCTCGCTTTCTCGATCGTGTAGGCGATGCTTTTCCCATAAGCAGCCCCATCGATCTTGTCCCGAAAGTAGGGAGGGATTGTGTCTTGATGCCGGCGCACATGCGCGATGTTAAGCCCGGTCAGCCAGGAATCGAGCAGGTGCTGGGCAGAATAGAAAGTGGCGAAGAGAACGAGGAAAGAATTCATCGGATTCCAATCATGTCAATTGGACGGGCGTTGCACCCGCGGCAGCTTGCGCTCAGCGACAGCTCACGCTGACGCCTGCCAGCCATACTATTTTGACCTGACCTCGGTCCATAAGCGGTCAACCAGCAATGTGGCTTCGCCGATGTCTTGCAGCATCTCGCACTTTTCGAGGCTCCCGGAATCCGGAAACAGGGCAGGGTTGTTCAACAGGGCCTTGCTGAGGTAGGGACGGGCCGCGCGATTGGCCACGTTGTAGCCCGTGGCTTTGACGACGGCAGCGGCTGTCTCAGGCTCGAGCATGTAGTTGATGAACTGGTGTGCCAAGGCTTTGTGAGCTGCATTGGCTGGAATGCAGAACGAGTCGATAAAGACCGTTGTACCTTGCCTTGGCAGCAGGAAGCCGATAGCCGGGTTGTCGCGAATGGCTTTGGCAATCTGCCCGTTCCAGCCTTGCACCAGCCAGGCGTCGCCGGAGACCAGCAGCTCTTGGAAGTTTGAGCTGTTATAGGCCTGCAACAAGGGTTTCTGTTTCTCCAGCAGCGTCTTCGCCGCCTCCAGTTCCGCGCGATTACGGCTGTTGATGGAAAATCCCGATAGCTTGAGCGCTGCGCCGAAGTTCTCCCTCATATCATCCAGCATAACAATCTTCCCTCGGAATCGCTCTTCCCACAACGCTTCCCAGCCGCCAGGGATCGTCCCGACCCGGTCCTTGCGGTACCCAATTCCGGTGGCACCCCAGGTGTAGGGAACGGAATACCGGTTCTCCGGGTCGAACGGCCGTCCGAGAAACTGCGGGTCGAGGTTCTGCTCCAGGTTGGGGATTTGGCTCCTGTTCAAGGGGCTTAGCCGTCCGCGTCGTTGCAAGATCTGGACCGCATAGTCGGAGGGAACCACGACATCGTACCCAGCGTTACCGCTCTGAAGTTTCGCCAGCATAGCTTCCACCGAGTCGTAGAGATCGCATTGCACTCGTGCCTGAAATCGCTGCTCGAAGACCTTAAGCGTGTCAGGTGCGAGATAGCCTGACCAGATGTAAAGATTGAGAACCTGATCGTGTCCCGCCGTTGTCCAACGGCGCCAGCCGAGTGGGACGATGGCGGCTGCGGCGATCAGCAGCAAGACCGGTGCCATCTTGCGCCACGACACGGCGGCACGCTGTGCCCAATGGGCTGCCAAGGCCATCGCCACCGTTACCCCCATCAACAGGGTACAGACGGCGTTGATCTCCGGTGTCAGTCCCTCCTTGGCCATCGAGTAGATCTGAAGAGGCAAGGTCGTGTTACCTGCTCCCGCGACAAACGAGGTGATGACGTAGTCGTCAAGCGAGATGGTGAAGACCATGAGAGACGAAGCCAGCACGGCTGGCGCCAGGAAGGGCAGGATCACTCTGAAAAACACTTGGCAGGGGCCTGCGCCCAGGTCCATCGCAGCTTCGACCAGCGATGGATTGAGCCGGGCCATGCGCGAGCGCACCATGAAAACCACGTAGGAAAGGCTGAAGGCGACATGGGTGACCAAAATCGTCCCAAAACCAAGGCGCAGTTTGGCGAATCCATAGAGACCGGCGAAAGCCACCGCCAGGATGATCTCTGGCACCACGAGCGGTAGCAACAACAACACCTCGAAGGCAATGTGCCGGTGAGACGAACGGCGCGCCAATCCCACCCCAGCGGGGACACCAAGCAGGAGCGAAAGCACTGTCGTGCAGAGTCCAACCCATAAACTGTTGGCCAGTGCGTCGAGCAAACCCTGGTCTTGAAGCAGGATGCGGTACCAAATCGTCGTGAACCCTTGCCAGTCCACCATCAAGCGTGATTCATTGAACGAGAAGACCAGTAGCACCGCAAGAGGAAGGTAAAGAAATGCGAAGATCACCAGAGTGAAGAGTGAAAGCTTTGGATGTGAGACGTAGGAACCTGCCATCATGAAGGTATTGGCAATGCAACAATAGCAGGCGATGGCCAGGGGCCGAGCCAGGCCTTCTTAGCAACCTCGCGGCGCTAGGGCGCTCTTAGCTCCGAGTGTTCTCGCGTGGCCCGATGGCTCGCCGCCACCAACGCGAGCACCCCAACCATGACGATGAAGGCGATGGCTGAGCCGAAGGGGTGATCGCGAACGACGGCAAACTGGCTGTGGATCAGATTTCCCGTCATCAGCGATTTCGCGCCACCTAGCAGGTCAGGCGTCAAATAAGCTCCAACCGACGGCACAAACACGAGCACAACTCCGGCTGTGATCCCTGGACGGCTCAGGGGAACAAGGATCCTCCAGAAAGTCTGCCAGGCACTGCACCCCAGGTCAGAGGATGCCTCGATCTGAGAGCGGTCGATGCGCTCAAGGGCCGTGTAGAGGGGAAGAATCATGAACGGGAGCTCCGTGTAGACGAGCCCCACCAGAATCGCAAAGTTGTTGTAGAGCAGCGGCAGCGGCTGTTCAATCGCTCCCAAAGCCAACAGCCCATTGTTGATGAGACCCTCAGTCCGCAGCAGGAGGATCCATGCATAAGTACGAATGAGAAAGCTGGTCCAGAAGGGCAAAGTGACAAGGAACAGATACAGGTTTCGCCGTCCTGCGGATGGTTGTCGCGTGATGAAATAGGCTACCGGAAATCCGAGCGCCAGGCAGATGAGCGTCGTTGCCAGCGCCAGCAGCAGGGAGCGCGCGTGAATCCAAAGATAAAGCGGGTCCAAAGCACGAGAGTAGTTTGAGATGCCCAGAACCCACTCAGTTTCGCCGCCCGGACTCCTTCGTGCGAGGCTCAAAACGGCTACAGAGAGCAGTGGAAGCCCAATCAGTACAGCCAGCCAGATCAGCGCCGGCGCATGCCATACCCAAGAAAGTCTGGAGGTGCTTGAAGACTTGATTGTGCGACGAGGCTGCACGTGACTCAACCTCAAGAAGCTGCAATGGGCGTGACGGCGTTAGCGAGAGCTGCGACAGAAGCCAGAGGCGCCTTAGCTCATAACGATCGAGGCCGCAACCTGACATTCCTGGCGGTTCACTCAACCAACACACCATGGCGGGCGTCCCACCACAGGAAGACTTCCTCCTCGAGCGACAGCGAAGCAGTCTCGATGCTGCCGTTGGAAGGCTGCGAGACAGTCCAGGCGTTGCTTCCCGCTTGGACGGTCCACAAGACATTGGCTCCGAGATAGCGGGCTTGCCGCACGCGCCCGCGTACGACATTGCAACCATTGTCGTCAGGGGGAGCCGTCCGTGAAATGCGAAGGTTTTCAGGACGGACGGCCAGAAACCTGGCCGTGCCGACAGAATCCAACGGTGTCTTTATCTGGAACGCTTCCCCTGTGGCGAGCTTGCAGCGGCCACTGGCGGATTCTGGAGCGACATCAGACACCGGGAAGATGTTTGAAATTCCCATGAACTCAGCTGCGAATCGCGTCGCTGGGGAGTCATAGATTCGGTCCGGAGCGCCGATTTGCTCAAGGCAGCCTTCGCGGAGCAGAGCGATTCGGTCAGAAAGGCTCAACGCTTCTTCCTGGTCATGGGTCACGAATACGAACGCCAATTTGAGTCTTCGCTGCAAAGCCCTCAACTCTTCCTGCATCTGGTACCGGAGCCTTTGATCCAGAGCGCCAAAAGGCTCGTCGAGCAGCAGCACTTCGGGTTGCATCACCAGAGCTCGTGCGAGGGCGACTCGCTGCTGCTGGCCTCCGCTGAGCTGATGGGGAAGGCGCTTGGAGAGGTCCGCCAGCCGAACCATGTCGAGGGCCGCTTGGGCTCTCGACTGGATTTCCACCTTGCTCAATCGCAGGTTCCTCAGCCCAAAGGCGACGTTTTGGGCGACGGTGAGGTGGGGAAAGAGAGCGTAGCTTTGAAAGACCGTGTTCACGCGCCGCTGGTACGGAGGAAGGCGAGAGATGTCAGCGCCTTGTAGCAGCACCTTGCCGCGGTCTGGATGTTCGAAACCCGCCGCCAGCCGCAGCAGAGTCGTTTTGCCGCTGCCGCTCGGCCCGAGGAGGGTGAGGAACTCCCCGGGGTCTACCGAGAGATCGATCTGTCGCAGGACGGTCTGTTCGCCGAAATTCTTCGAGACGCCCTGAAATTCGAGAACAGGAAGCATTGGAGATGGTGGAGCGTGACCACTCAAACGGTCGCCCATTCTTTTCGACCGTCCGACGGTTGGCACCGCAGGCTGCTGCTGATCGCCATCCCGTGGCCGGGTTGCGCGCCGTGTCGCTGGCCGCACGGTCTGTCGGGAGATTCCGAGTCAGAACTCCGAGGCGTCGGGCTTGCGCCTGCTTTGCGACCGATATCGCGTTATCAAGGCACTGGTCGAGCTGTCGTGTCTGAGTCGAGGCTCGCCAGCGCTCTGGAGATCGGGAACGATTCGTTGCGCAAGCGCCTTGCCGAGCTCAACGCCCCATTGGTCAAACGAATTGATGTTCCAGATGACGCCTTGCGTCAACACGCTGTGCTCGTAAAGGGCGACCAGCTTGCCGAGAGTCTCTGGGGTCAGACGCTCAGCGAGAATCGTGTTCGAGGGCCGGTTTCCCTCAAAAGTCCGGTGCGGCGCGAGCCATGCCTCGGTTCCTTCTTCCTTCACCTCTTCACGGGTCTTCCCGAACGCCAGGGCTTCCGACTGGGCGAACAGATTCGCCACGAGGATTGGATGGTGATTGCCGAGCGGGTTTAACGGCTGGCAAAAGCCGATGAAGTCGCAGGGAACGAGCTTCGTACCCTGGTGGAGGAGCTGGTAAAACGAGTGCTGGCCGTTGGTGCCAGGTTCTCCCCAGACAACCGGACTGGTGTCATAATCGACGGGGTTTCCATCCAGCGTGACTCCTTTGCCATTGCTCTCCATCATCAGCTGCTGCAGGTAGGCGGGAAAGCGCTTCAGGTACTGGTCGTATGGCAGGATCGCCAGGGTCTGAGCGCCTAGAAAGTTGTTGTACCAAATCGACAGCAGCCCTAGAAGAACGGGCAGATTCTTCTCCAGCGGCGCGGTTCGGTAATGCTCATCCATGGCTCGAAATCCAGCCAAGAGGGATCGAAAGTTCTCTGGGCCAACCGCCAGCAGCGTCGAAAGCCCAATGGCTGAGTTCATGGAATAGCGCCCGCCCACCCAGTCCCAAAAGCCAAACATGTTGGCGGTGTCGATGCCGAACGCTGCGACCTCCTGAGCATTCGTCGAAACCGCGACGAAATGTCGCGCAATCGCCCGCTCGTCGCCCAACGCTTGAAGCGCCCAGGCGCGCGCGCTTCGCGCGTTGGTCATGGTTTCCAGTGTGGTGAAGGTTTTTGACGAGACGATGAAGAGCGTCTCGTCGGGCTTCAATTCCCGCAACGCCTCGGTAAGGTCCGTGGCATCCACGTTCGAAACGAAGCGGAAGGTCAAATCGCGAAGGCTGTAGTGCCGGAGCGCCTCGAACGCCATCACCGGTCCAAGATCCGATCCGCCGATCCCGATATTGATGACGTTGCGAATCGGTTTTCCGGTGTACCCTTTCCAACGACCAGAACGAATCCGTTGGGCGAATGCTTCCATCCGCTCCAACACCTCGTGAACCCAAGGAACCACATTGGCGCCGTCCAACATGATGGAGTTGCCGCGCCGGGAGCGCAGCGCTACATGCAGGACGGCGCGTTTCTCTGTGGTGTTGATCCGCTCGCCACGAAACATCGCTTCCACGCGTTCGGATAGGCGGCACTCTGCAGCCAGGGCTAGAAGCAGACGAAGCGTTTCGGTTGTAACTCGATTTTTCGAGTAGTCCAGATAGATGCCGCAACCCTCGACTGCGAATCGCGTACCCCGCGCGGGATCTTCGCTAAACAGGCGTCGCAGGTGAATGTCCTTGATTTGGCGAGAATGCACCAGGAGCGCCTGCCAGGCGGGGAGTTCGAGCGGCGACTGGGCTCCAGGCGACGGGCTTTTGTCTGTCATCTCAGGCGTTGGGCTATCCGTGACGCAGGGTCATCGCCAATCTCGAGGTGTTTGGCACAAAGATCCTTCCGTCTCGAGCGGCAGTGTTTCTGCCTGCTTTCAACGCAGCCAATATCCCACACCTTGCGGGGATGGGCAACAGCAGAGCCCTCGCCATTGAACAGGTCCTGCTTTCGCTAACTCCCGAGCGACCTGTACCGAAGGGGCAGGCTGTGCGCTTGAATGTCCTGGTATTTCGTTTCGCGGGCAAGGTGGCGTGTTGCTAGCCTGACCACGGCTCCTTCGGCCGCCGGGGTTGCCCAGGCGGATAGGTAATCCGGGAGAGACGGCTCGCACGCGGCACGAGCATCTTGCCCGTGCCAGGTGAAGCACTCACGTGCCGCACCACAAGCGGAAGCCATCAATACGCTCGTAGTACCGCACGCCAGTGCGGTCCGACACCAGCTTGCTGGTGCACGAGGATGGCGCACTTTTGCTAGCGTGTTCAAAAACACACTGGAAGCACGGTCGTGCTTCACTACAAACGCGTGATGGATTGCGAAAAGCAGGTTTGGATGTTGCTCTGCGATGACGCGTGGACTGCAACGGATGGGATTGTGTCAACCCTACAGACGCTTCTTTCCCGGCGAAGGAGGCTGGGACTGGGACACCGTTTGTGGCTTACCCTTCTGGCTGCCTCGTGGAGAGGTCGAACCTTTGTTTTCCTCTAAGGTCTTCTCCATTGTGTTCACGACGGCAGGGAAGTACTGGCCAGGAGTGTTGGTGAACAAGACAACACTCTGGTTCAAATTGAACAAGTCGGTTCCGTACTCCTTAGGATCGATTTCGTAGGATTTGGCGATGTCGAACGTCAGCTGGGGCGCTTCATAGCCTAACCAGGAGGCCTTGATCTGATGTTCGGATAGTCCGTGCTTGCGAAGGATCTTTTCGACCTGGCGCACGCGGCGACCGGAGAGTTCCTTGTTGTATCCACTGCCACCGATGAAGCTGGCCCGGCCCATCAGGTAGATCGTCTGATTGTTGTTTTTCTTGGCAAACTCCTTCAGCTCTTGCTGATAACGCGGAGTCACCTGGTCTTTGTCCAGTGCGAAGAACACGACCTCATGCGGCAGTTTGGCCACCTCGCTCATGTTGGCGACGAAAATCTTGTTTAGAAGTTGGCCACAGAAGCGATGGCAGTTCACGAGGTGGTCATTCAGCTCGTCGGCTGTATATTTGCCTTGCCGGATCTTGTTAATCTGTTCCACCAAGTGGGCATCCATTTCACCTTCGAACGTCTCGTTCTTGCGGAGTTCGTCGGTCCACTGGGCGACTTGACCCTCCGTCACCGCAAGTACCGGCAATGCAGCCGACATTTTCTGCGCCTCGCCGAGAAACGTGCGGCTCAAACTGTATTTTTCATCACTAGCCTGGATTTCCACGGAAAACCATTTGCCTAAGTGACACCCGCCAAGCCGACTTGGGCTGCCTTTGAAACGCAGAAGGAATGCGGTGTTTCGACCGCAACAAATTTCAACCACAGATTGCGCTCGGCTATTGCTTATCTAATAGGTGCGCCTATATGTGTGTTTGTTTGTCATTCACTTTTATCGCATCGTTGTGAAGAAGCAGAACCTCAAACACAACTGATCGCTCGGGATGCCGACATTCATTGAGACTAGTCACATACTAGT
>Ga0194132_10010008_pt1 | contig 12804 bp, 8 predicted proteins | sample TA2KigOf80mmetaG_FD_148612 | JGI IMG/M metagenome (GOLD analysis project Ga0194132, IMG submission 148612) | Freshwater microbial communities from Lake Tanganyika, Tanzania - TA2015054 Kigoma Offshore 80m | ecosystem: Environmental > Aquatic > Freshwater > Lake | place: Tanzania: Lake Tanganyika... | reverse complement strand
GTGCGCAGCGAATTGCCGGCCATGGACCGCGAGCAACTCGACGTCTATCTCGATACCTTCGAGCAGATGCGTTCGCGCCAGGACCGCATCAATGAAAATCGCGAACGGCTCCGGGCCAATCTCCCTTCCCTCGATCGCTTCGACAGCCGACGGACGACGCAACGCTTCGAGGCACAATGTGCAATCGCCGCTGCTTCCCTCGCGTCGGGGCTCACGAATGTGGTGACAATCGATGCGGCCGGCGGCATTGGTTCCTATCACACCTGGACCGAACTCGGCGTCACGATGGACGGCCATTCGATCGGCCACATGGCCGGCCGACCCGAGCGCGAACCCCATGCCCTGCCGATTCGCCGCTTCCATGCCGAGCGCGTCGCCGATCTGGCCCGCCGCCTCGATGCCGTGCGCGAGGGCAACGGCACCATGCTCGACAATACGCTCATCATCTGGATGAGCGACTCGGGCGAAGAGCATCACGGCTTCTGTGGGGAATGGCCGTTGGTTTTGGTCGGCGGCCTGGCCGGTCGGCTGCGCACGGCGGGACGGTTCCTCCAGTATCCGAACTACGAGACGGCCGGAAATCGCACGATCGCGAACTTCTACCTGTCGCTCCTGCACGCCGTCGGCGACCGCCGCGAACGCTTCGGTGAACGTGATCCAAACATGAACGAAGCTGAGCAGAATGGACCGCTGGCGGAGATCATGGCATGAACCAGGTGTTCCAACCTCCTTGGCAATTCCTGTTGTCGGCCGTCGTTGTGGCTTCAGTCTGTTCGAATGTCCGAGCCCAGGATGCGTCTGACGTCGCGAAGGTCATCGTGCCGTTCGTCGAGAAGTATTGCGTGAAATGCCACGGCGCCGAGAAGCCGAAGGCGGGGTTGTCGCTGCACACCTTCAAGGACGAGAAGGCGATCCTCAAGGAGCGCAAACTCTGGGATGCGGCGATGCATCTGATCGAGGCCGGCGAGATGCCGCCAGCGAAACAACCACAGCCGACTGCGAATGAAAAGGTCGCGCTTGCAAAAAGCGTCCGTGCCATCTACGCGAAAGCCGATACCGGCAAACCCGATCCGGGGCGAAGTCTGATTCGGCGGCTTACGCGAACCGAGTACGGCAACACCGTTCGCGATCTGTTGCAGCTCGATCTGGATTTCAAGCCCGAACTCGAATTGCCGACCGATGCCATCACGCATGGCTTCGAAAACAACGCCGAGGCTCTCACGATCTCGCCCGTGCTGCTGGACCGTTATCTGGTGGCCGCCCAGATGGTAGCGGAACGAGCGATTCGCGTGGAGTTTCCCAAGCGAGAACTTCTTACGGAAGGATTTCTTGGTCCGGACTACCGGGGTGCCGTGAAAGAAGTGCACGTCGTCAAGGTGCTGGAAGCGATGACGGCTCTGGCTGAGGCCAACCCAAAGGACACACTCGTGCGCTATCGGCTGGCCCGGGCGCATGCCGCAGCCTATGCGAAAAAATCTGGGACTTTACAGGTGATTCCTGGTAAGGAGTCCGAAGGGGTCTGGTTCGGCCTCAACTCCCAGCATTTGCCTTTCGAGGTGAGCCGAGTCAATGACCCGATGAAATTGAAGGCGGCCAACGAGCATCTGGAACGAGCGATCGCGCGGTATCGCGAGGTGGTGCAACTCGCGCCGGAGAATTTATCAGCGCGGCTGGGCTTGGCCTGGTGTCTGCAGCAGTCGGGCGACAAAGCAAAAGCAATCGCGGAGTTTCGCGCGACGCTTGAGGCGGCATGGATCAAGGAAAAAGAACTCCGACCGGTCGATTGGAAGGAGAGTTCCCTTGTGCGGGAGGGGACGCATCACCTGAGGGCGCTTCTCGACAAGCAAGCGGACGCGAAGGAGATCAAAACTCTGAACGAGCGGGCGGAGCGACTCAAGAAGCCCATGGAAAGCAGCCCCTGGAGAAAATACCGTCTGCTGGACTCCACTCGGGGCCTGCCGGAATTCACGGGGCCGCTATTCGTAGATGGTCAGTCCCGCGATAAACCTCCGATTTTGCGGTACGGGGACACCGACGAATTTCTTTTCCGCGCGACGCTGTTCGTGGAACAAAGCTCGGAACCGGTGCGGGTGGCGGTGTTCGTGGGCGGGCCTGGTTGGCCGGAATACTCCACGGCCGAAGAACGAAACCAAATCCTGGGAGAGATCAAACACCGCGAGTTTCAATCGATCAAGATCCTAAAAATCGCGGAGGTGACGGCGCGTTCAATCGAGGCTCCGCAGCACATTGAGATTCCGATCAGCCGGCACGGCCGGAGCGGACCGCTCGGCATGATCGGCATCGGATTGATCAAACCCAAGCACGATGCGCCGGTGCGTCTCCACTTCAAGTTCGAGGCCGAGGGGCCGCTGCTGCCGGTTTCGCACCAATACATTCTCGCCTGTTCCGCCGACAAGTCGCAGGCCGAGCAGACACGCGAGATCATCGGCCGGTTTCTCCCGCGAGCGTATCGCCGCCCCGTCACCAAGGACGAAATCGAAGCGGTCGCCAAGTTCGCGGATCGAGCCGTGGCGAAAGGAAAGAAGTGGGAAGTGGGCATGCAGCACGCCTTGATGGCGATGCTCTGCTCGCCGAATTTCCTGTTCCGTCCGGAGCTGAACGACCGAGCCGATGCCGCGGATCCGCACCCGATCGGCGAATTCGAACTGGCTTCGCGTCTCAGTTACTTTCTCTGGAGCAGCTTGCCCGATGACGAGTTGTTCAAACTGGCTGGCGAACAGAAGCTCTCGGCGAATCTGGAGGCGCAAGTCCGGCGAATGCTGAAGGATCCCCGGTCGAAAGCGCTGGTCGATAACTTCGCTCTCCCGTGGTTGCGTCTGGATTCGCTGAAGTCGCACCAGGTCGATCCGAAGCTGTTTCCGAACTTCGACAAGGAATTGCCTCAGGCGATGCAGCAGGAAACCCAATGGTTCCTGCACCATATCCTTCGTGACGACCGCAGCCTCCTCGAGTTGATCGATGCGAATTACACTTTCTTGAATGGCCGGCTGGCCAACCATTATCGCATTGCCGACACGCTCGGCACCCCGAGCAGCGCAAAGGTGAAAACAAAAGGGGATCCGATTCCGAGGGACCGCTTCGTGCGCGTCCAGTTGCAGGGGAGCGAGCGAGGCGGCATCCTGACTCATGCAAGCCTGCTCATGTCGACTTCGCCCCCGACGCGGACCTCGCCCGTGAAGCGAGGCGCGTGGGTATTGGAGAATATTCTGGGTACGGCACCTCCTCCGCCCCCGCCCGATGTCCCCGAGTTGGATCAAAAGGAAACGAAGGCCACGACCCTGCGCGAGCGGCTTGAACAGCATCGTGCCAATGCGACCTGTGCCGGCTGTCATGCCAAAATCGATCCCTTGGGATTCGCCTTCGAGAACTATGACGCAGTCGGAGTATTCCGTACCAAAGAAGCGAACAAGACCATCGACGCGAGCGGCACGCTTCCGGATGGCCGAAAGATCAACGGCATGGCCGACCTCAAAAAGGCGTTGCTCGCGGACAAGGAAAAGTTCGCCCGGCACGTAACCGAGAAGATGCTGATCTACGCCCTGGGCCGCGGCACTGAATATTACGACAAACGCGCCATCGATCGGATCGTGTCCGAGGTGGCGAAGGACGACTTCAAATTATCGCGGATGGTGATCGCCATTGCACAAAGCGATCCGTTTCGTTTACGCCGAGGAAAGGAACAGTGACAATGAACATGCTCTTGTCGCGCCGTACCATGTTACGTGGCATTGGTGCAAGTATTGCGCTGCCGTGGCTGGAAGCGATGGGACCGCTGGAGTCGTGGGTTCACGCCAACGATCGGACGCCGGCTGCTCCCAATCGGCTGCTGTGGCTCTACGTGCCAAACGGCATGGCGATGCCGAACTGGACGCCGCGGGAGGAGGGGCCGCTTCGCGACCTGCCGCCGATTCTCCAGGAGGTACGGGAATTCGCCGGCGACGTAAACATCCTCTCGGGCCTCAATTCACTTTCCGCAGAGCGAGGTGGCGGCGGAGACCATGCCCGCGCCATCGCGACCTATTTGACCGGTATCACTCCGCTGGACACCACGGGACCGAACTATCGGGCCGGGGTCAGTGCCGACCAGGTCGCTGCATCACGGATCGGAGATCAAACCCGTCTGGCCTCCCTGGAGGTCGGCACCGAAGAGAACACCGGCTTTTGCGATTTCGGCTACCACTGCGTCTACAAGGGAACCTTGGCGTGGCGCTCGCCGACCCAGCCCATGATCAAGGAAGTGAGGCCCCGGCTTGTGTTCGAACGCCTCTTTGAAGGCAACGACGCCAATCGCGCCGAGCGAGACGACTTGCGCCGCAGCATCCTCGACCATGTGCGTGAAGACTCGAGGGCTCTGGCCCGTCGCCTCGGCGCCGACGATCGCCGCCGCATGGATGACTACCTGACAGCAATCCGCGAAATCGAGCAACGGATCGAGCGAGCCGCGAATTTCCCGCGGCTGGAAAGACCGGAGTTGGCGATCGAACCGGGCATTCCCAGAGACTACCAGGAGCACTGCCGATTGATGTGCGATCTGATCGTCCTCGCGTTTCGCTCGGACATCACGCGCATCGGCACCTTCCTGCTGACGAACGAACTGAGCGACCGAGCGTTTCCGGAACATGGCATCCGCAGAGGGCACCATGGTATCACACACGAAGGTCCCCGTGCCTATGACGAACTCACCGTGGTCAACCGGTTCCACTTGAGACAACTCGCCTATCTTCTGGGCAGACTGAAATCCGTGCGGGAAGGCGCCGGCACGCTGCTCGACCACTGCCTGATCTGTTACGGCTCGGCCCTCAGCGATGGCAACGGACATTCGAAGCGCAACCTGCCGATCCTGCTGGCGGGCAACGCCGGCGGCACGGTCCGCACCGGTCGCCACATTCGTTACCCAGCCAACACGCCGCTCAACAACCTGTGGCTATCGATGCTCGAACGGGTCGATGTCCGCGTCCCGTTCCTGGGCGACAGCACGGGGGCGCTGCGAGGGTTGTAGGCGTAGTTCGTCGTAGCTGGAAGCCGCAGCCAAGGAGTGCATGTATCCATGAATCGAGTCACCAAGATTTTTGCCTCGGCGATCTTTGCGATCGCCCTCTCGCATTCGGCCGCGTTCGCCCAGGATGCGTCTGACGTGGCGAAGGTGATCGTGCCGTTCGTTGAGAAGCATTGCGTCCAGTGCCACGGCGAGAAGAAGCCCAAGGGCGATTTGTCGCTGCGCACTTTCAAGGACGACGACTCGATCCTCAAAGCGCACAAGACATGGTTGGCGGTCGTGGAAAAGGTCCGCTCCGGCGAGATGCCGCCCAAGGGCAAGCCGCGACCGTCGCCGCAGGAAATCGAGCAGTTCGAGAAGGGTGTGAAAGGCGTCTTCGAACGTTACGCACGCTCCGGGAAGCGTGATCCCGGTCGGGTGACGATGCGCCGGCTCAGCAAGTTCGAATATCAGACGACCATTCGCGACCTGCTCGGCGTTCGGATTCCATTGGCGGACGATTTCCCGGGCGATGTCGTCGCGCACGGCTTCGACAATCTCGGCGATGCGAACGCGCTTTCGCCGCACTATCTGGACCGGTACATGGCCGCCGCCGAGCTGCTCGTGCAGGCGGCCATCGTCATCGGCGAACCGCCGCCGCCACCCAGGCAAGGCCGTGCCGGCGTGCATGGCTTGCATCCGGGGCCCCCGAAGGGACGCAATCAACAGGGCCGACTCACCACCGACGCTGAGGGCAAACCGCTCAAACCGGCGGTGCCGAATTTTCCTGGCGACGGCTGGCGGCTGCATTGCGAGAAGACGCCGATCGAAGCCAACCTCCTCGACCTGCTCGATCCTGGTGAATACAAGTTCGTCGCACGCTTGCAGGGATACAAGGTCGGGAAAGAAGCTCCCAGGTTCGCTCTGCTGGTCAATGGCAAGGAGGTCTTTCAGGGCGTTTGCGGCGAGAAAACTGAGGAGCACGTCGTTCCCCTGCAATTGAAGCCGGGCAAGATGCGGATCGGCGTGGCGATGCTGAACGAGGACGCCGATCCGAAGGATCCACGAAACAAAAGCGGAGTCATCGTGCATGAGATCGCGCTGATCGGTCCCCTCATGCCGCCGATGCATGCCGAATTATTGGCGGCTCCGAAGGAGCTGGAAGGCGACGCCAAATCGCGGCACGTGATCGAGCGCTTTGCCAGTCGGGCCTTTCGCCGACCGGCCAGGAAGGCCGAAGTCGATCGCTTGATGAAGCTCGTCAAGATGGCGGAGCAGGTGCCGCAGTACAAGTTGACCGAAGCCAACATGAAGAAGCTGCGCGAGCTGAAAGTGCCAGGCGAGGTTTTGCAAGAACTTCAACGGGCCTTCAACCCATCGCCCAAGTCGAAATTCATGGAAGAAGACGCATTCGTCAATGCCATTCGGATCCGGCTGTCCGCCACACAGTGGAAAGAACATCAGAAGACCATTCTGACAAACGTCGAAACCCAGAAACGGCCGTGGGAGAGCGGCATCGCGCTGGCGATGCAGGCCGTGCTCAGTTCGCCCGATTTCCTATTCCGAGTTGAGGCGGATGTGCCCGGCGCCGGTGCTCAGCCGCTCGACGATTACGCCCTGGCTTCGCGGCTTTCGTATTTTTTGTGGAGTTCGATGCCCGACCAGGAATTGTTCGATCTCGCCGCCCAGAAGCAGCTTCACAAAAACCTTGCAGCGCAGGTCAAGCGAATGCTGGCCGATCCGAAGTCCGCGGCTCTCGTCGAAAACTTCGCCGCCCAGTGGCTGAAGCTTCGGTCGCTTTCCAAGTTTGAAGTCGATCCCAAGGCGTTTCCCGAATTCGAAGCGAAAATCTCACTCAACGCCACCGACAAATGGGCACCGCTGCGAAACGACATGCTCACCGAGACGAATCTGTTTTTGCAAGCCCTCATCCTGGAAGATCGTAGCGTCCTCGAATTGATCGACAGCGACTTCACGTTCCTCAACAATCGTCTGGCCCGACACTACAACATTCGCGACACGAAAGGGAACCCGTTCCGTGACCCGAGCGGCAAGGACATCAAGACCCCCGCGAATCCCGGCGAGCCGATTCCCGAGGACACATTCGTGAAGGTCCTGCTGAAAGGCACCGGTCGCGGCGGGCTGTTGACGCAGGCCAGCGTGCTGACGCTGACGTCGCTCCCTTCGCGAACCTCGCCGGTGGTGCGCGGGGCCTGGATTCTCGATCGCATCCTCGGCACGCCTCCGCCACCTCCGCCGCCCGACGTGCCCGCCCTGGACGAGAACAAGAAAATGGAGGCGGCGTCGCTGCGCCAACGATTGGAGCAGCATCGCGCCAACGCCTCGTGCGCTGCCTGCCATGCCCGCATCGATCCGCTTGGATTCGCCTTCGAGATTTTCGATGCGATCGGCCGATTTCGCGAGAAAGTGGGCAAAGAGCCGATCGACGTTTCGGCCGAACTCCCCGGCGGCAGGAAGTTCAAAGGGGCCGGGGAACTCAAGCTGATCTTGCTCGAACAGAAGAAACTGTTTGCCCGCAACATCGCCGAGAAAATGTTCATCTACGCCGTGGGCCGAACGACCGAATTCTACGATGTGCCCGTGCTCGACGACGTCGTCATGAGTCTGGAGAAGAACGATTACCGCTTTCACGCTCTGATTAGCGCGATTGCACAAAGTGATGCATTCCGAATGGTTCGGGGTACCGAGCCCAAAAAGGAGACGAAGAAATGAAACAGGTACTATCTCGCCGAACCGTGCTGAAGGGGCTCGGCGCCTCGCTGGCGCTACCGTGGCTTGAAGCCATGAGTCCGCATAGTGCCTGGGGGAGCGGCGAACAACGCCATCCCACGCGCATGGCGATGTTTTACGTTCCTCACGGCGTTCCCAGACGCGACTGGGCGATTGCCGAGGTTGGCCGGCTGCCGGATCGGTTGCCCCTCATCCTCGAGCCGCTCGCGAATTTGCGGAGCGAGTTCAGTGTGCTCTCGAACTTGCACAACAACGCCTGCCAGGCCCGCGACAACGAGGCTCACATTCGCCCGCAGTCGGCCTTTCTGACGGGAGTTTGTCCGCGGCAGACCATGGATTCGGACATTCGCCTGGGCGTGTCCGCCGATCAGATCGCTGCCGCCCGCATCGGCGACCGGACCCGCCTCCCCTCGCTGGAACTGCGAGCCGACGGCGATGGCACTCACGAGGGGCGCTACAGTCAGCGCTACATGAATATCTCCTGGAGAGATGCGACCACGCCGGTAATGTCCATGCAGGCGCCTCGCCAGGTGTTCGATCGCCTTTTCTCGACCGATCAGGGCGACCGCGTTCGCCGCGAAGAACGCAACAGCGTCCTCGATTTCGTCCGTGAGCAGGCCGCCGACTTGCAGACACGAATCGGCACGGCCGACCGCCGCAAGCTGGACGAATACTTCACCGCGATCCGCGACATCGAGACTCGCATCGCCCGAGCTTTGCGCTGGCAAACGCCCACGCCCAATCAGCCGGCTCCCGAAAACCGGATTCCTGCCGATTGGGAGCAACACGTTCGTCTGCTCGGCGATCTGATGGTGCTCGCCTTCCAGACCGACAGCACCCGCATCTGCACCCTCACGTTCACCAACGAACTCGACTCGTCGTCGAGGTACCGAGCGATCGGCATCACGGATGGCCACCACAACACGTCGCACTATGGCAACGATAACGCGCTGAAGGAGAAATACGGCCGCATTGCGCGATATCAGGCGGCCCAACTGGCCTACATTCTGCAAAAGCTGAAGGACATCCGGGAAGGCGAAGGGACGCTGCTCGATCACTGCATGATCGCCTACGGTTCCGGGATCAACGATGGCCAGGCCCACAGCTACTACGACGTTCCGCTCATCCTCGCGGGTCGCGGCAACGGCACCCTCAATCCCGGCCGGCACGTTCGTTACGAAAGCGAGCAACCCATTTGCAACCTCTGGCTCAGCATGCTCGAACGCATGGGAGCGCCGACGGAGCGGGTCGGCAACAGCACCGGAGTGCTGCGTGGCCTGTAGGTCAGGTTTTCCAACCTGACAACTGGGGATTGTCGATCCAGCATTCTAGCGGTAGAGAGCCTGACCTGGATGGGAGGACCGACTGCTTCTGGGACGAAGGAAGCAAGGCCCGGGTTTAGTGTGCGGGCCTTTTGTGCGGTCCGGGGACTGGCGACCAGTTCAAAGCCTGGCTCCTGACCCAGGACCTGGCGCCCGCGACAGTGGCCAAGCGGCTCTCCTTCGCCCGGACCTTCCTGCACGTCGCGCGCAAACACAAGTTGATCGAGGTAAATCCCTTCTGCGAGGTGAAGATCCCGACGGCCAACGTCGCCGCTCGCCAACGGTTCATCGACCGCGACATGGTTCAGAGGCTCCTCGACCACGCGACTCCAACCTGGCGGATGATCATCGCCCTGGCCCGTTTCGGAGGGCTACGCTGTCCATCCGAGGTGCTGTCGCTTGAATGGCGGCACATCGATTGGGAGCGCGGGCGGTTGACCGTCCCATCACCCAAGACCGATCGGTACGATGGCAAGGAAAGCCGCACGATCCCGCTCTTCCCCGAATTGCGGATGCATCTGGAAGAAGCCCTCGAATTGGCGGAGAAGGGCCAGACGCACGTCATTGGTGGCAACCACCTGGTCAAGGCGAGCCGAGCAACGGGATGGAAATCATGTAACCTGCGGACGTCGTTCGGCAAGCTGATAAAGCGGGCCGGACTCGAGCCGTGGCCGCGACTTTTTCACAACCTGCGTTCGAGCCGGGAGACCGAGCTGCTCGAACGGTTTCCGGTCCACGTCGTCGCGCTCTGGATGGGGCATGACGCAAAGGTGAGTCTGAAGCACTACGCACAGACGACCGACGAGCATTTCGAGCGAGCCGCGAGCGGCGCAGAATCCGGCTCACCAAACGCGCAAAATCAAGCGCAGCGGGTAGACGTGGGGAATCGCATGGAGGTTACCAAGGATAGCCCAAACGACAACGGGGTGGCGAGTTATGCCACCCCGTGCGGATTGCCGCAACTTCCTGCAGATACGGATAGCGGAGAGGGCGGGATTCGAACCCGCGGTGGAGTTTCCCCCACACAGCATTTCCAGTGCTGCACCTTCGGCCGCTCGGTCACCTCTCCGACCTAGGTTTTTATCACGTCTACTTGACTTTTCCTTTGTCTCCCATATGGTACTGACAACCAGTTTGACAACCCGATGCCGATACACCTAGTAGTATCGATCATATTCCGGTTGTCTGACAACCGCTGACAACCGAAAAAATGGCCACCCGCTGTAACGAGTGGCCGGTTGCCACGGCGAACACCGTTCAAGGAGAATACGCCATGACGAAAGACAATTCTACCGCGCCGGCCCGCACACGCAAACCCCGAAAACCAAAACTTCCCCCCGGCTTCCCATTGACGCTCCGCGCCGATGGCAGGTTCTGCAAGAAGGTCCGAAGGACGCTGCACTACTTCGGCAGATACGATCCTGAGAATCCCGCCGCATCGATCCAGACCGCGCTCGATCAATGGCTGAGCGACAAAGACGCGCTGCTTGCCGGACGAACGCCGCGCGGACGGCGAACGGAAGAAGAAGCACCGACGCTCCGCTATCTCTGCGACCTGTTCATGAAGGCCAAGCAAGCCAAACTCAATACCGGAAACCTGTCACGCTGGACGTTCCGCGAATACCACAACATTTGCGCCGAGATTCTGCGCCACTTCGGCAAGGACCGCCTCATTGACGACATTGCGACGAGCGACTTCGATGCGCTCGCCCTTGACTGGTCGAAACGCTGGTCACCCGTTCGACTCGGCTCCGAGATCAATCGCGCTCGCGTCGTGTTCAACTGGGTATTCAAGCGGCGACTGATTCCCGCGCCCATCGACTTCGGGGAAGTGTTCTGCCGACCATCGCGCAAAAGCCTGTTGCTACACAAGCATGAGCGCGGCCCGAAGATGTTCGAGGCGAGCGAACTGCGCCGCATGATCGACGCTGCAATGCAACCCGTGAAGGCAATGCTGTTGTTGGCGATCAACGGCGGACTTGGCAACAACGACGTTGGTGAACTGCGAAAGAAACATCTTGACCTTGATGCCGGATACCTCAACTACCCGCGCCCGAAAACAGGGATCATGCGCCGCATTCCACTATGGCCAGAAACGCTCGAATCGCTCCGCGAATGGTTCACGTTGCGCCCGACGCCCGCGAATCCTGATGACGCAGACCTTGTTTTCATCACGTCGCGCGACAGGCGAGGCTGGACTGCCGACATCAAAGCACGGCCCCTCACGAACGAAGTGCGCAAGCTGCTAGACCGGCTCAAGATAGGCGGACACCGCAACTATTACGCCATCCGCCACACGTTCGCCACGATCGGCGGCGAATCTTGCGACCAGGTTGCCGTGAATAGCCTGATGGGTCACAGCGACGGCACAGAAGGCGAAACCTACCGCGAAAAGCTGCCGTCCGATGCGCGTCTACAGAAAGTGGTCAACGTCGTCCGCGACTGGCTCTACGAGTTGACGCCCGCCAAGAACGACGGCCAGGACGCCGAAGCCGACAAGCGAACGCCGGCGAAAGAACAGGCGACGAGCAAAAGCGACCGGCCACGGCTGCGCATCGTCAGCGCCGACGACGACGAACAACCGTTGAGCGCGTAAAATACAGGCAACGGGAACGGCGGCCTAATTAACCGCCGAAGGCCCCGGCCACGCATCGCGAATGCTCCATTTCACGATGCTGGCCGAGGCCGGCCCGAACATATGGAGCACACGTCATGAAGACCATCATCTCCGCCACCGCACGTCACCATTGCATCGACGCCATTGAGCGCATGATTGTCGGACATGAGCGCGTGTGCGACGAGCTAGTCAAACACATCGAGACGTATGACGATCCGAAAGCGCCGAACCACTACGACAACGCGCTCCAGGCCGCCGGCGCGATCGGCGTCGCCACAAAGAAACTTTGTCGATATCATCCGGAAGCCGAGATGCTAACGATAACGAATCCGATGACTGTCGGCATCGCGTTCGACATCGCGGCGCAATGCGCGCGGGAACGGCCGAACAAGACGAACCAAAGAAAATGGCAGGCCGATTGCGTCGACGCAATCAAAAAGCACGTAGCCGACATCCTCGAGCGCCTAGCGAACCTAAAGCAATCGCTCTGCAAAACCGGCAAGTCGAATCCGCGCGACAAGTATTGTTATGAACGACTGAAAAAAGGGGACTCGCTCAAGGCAATCATGGAAGCAGTCAATGACCGCCCCACCTGGGAACCACTTTATACGTCGCAAGCCGTGTCGCAAGCGTCCCGACGATATGCCCAGAAGCACGGGAAACCGTGGCCCCTCCGTTAAACAAATACTTTCGTTGAATGACACATCGAACGCGCTCTGTTAGACTCGCATCATGAGCGCGAATGAAATCCTCGACAAGATCGACCGACTTGATACCCGCGAGCTGCGCGAACACCTTGACCGGCTTGAACGCGAGCGCAGTGCCATCATCGTGTTGCTGCGCGCCGCACATGCGCGCGACCGACGCAAGCGCGGCAAGAGACGCGCGCCCAGTAAGAAGGAGGCGTGCCATGTCTAAGTGTGCCAGTGCGCTACCCGACGTGACCTACTCCACCGCGCAAGTCGCCAAGCGCTACCGCGTCGGAATCCATAAGGTTCTCACGCTGATCGGACGCGGCGAGCTGGCCGCCGTGAACGTGTCACTCTCCGCGCGGCCGCAATGGCGCATAACCGCCGAAGCGCTCGCCGACTTCGAGCTGCGCCGAGCGGCGCAGCCGA
>Ga0194132_10010006_pt1 | contig 12805 bp, 11 predicted proteins | sample TA2KigOf80mmetaG_FD_148612 | JGI IMG/M metagenome (GOLD analysis project Ga0194132, IMG submission 148612) | Freshwater microbial communities from Lake Tanganyika, Tanzania - TA2015054 Kigoma Offshore 80m | ecosystem: Environmental > Aquatic > Freshwater > Lake | place: Tanzania: Lake... | reverse complement strand
GGCCCGGATGGCACATCAGTTCGACGATTTGGCCAGGAACAGCCGTCAACCAGTTGACAAAAAAGTCGGGGCTTTCGACCGCTGCCGGGTTGGTCAGCCCCGCCAACCAATCGTTGCCGGGGAACCCTTGGGCTTCCTGCAGGTTGCTTTGGCGTCGGCCATACCAGTTGAGCACGATCCGCTTGACGCGCGCACCCGACAACGTCATCACCGTCCACCACGGCTCGCGGACGCGGCGAACGTACGGCCTGACTGGCAGCGTCGCAAGCACGTCGAGCAGCACCTGACCGACCGGCGGAAACAGGGCCAGGTGCTGATGAAAGTTCACGAATCGCGGTGGATGGCCGACCAGTTCAGTGAACCGGTTGAGTTGCTTGGTTAGTTCGATGTGGATGTCCTTGGCGTCGAATCGGCCAAACATCCAACGTTTAAGGAAGTCGCCCAGAGGCCAGAACTTGCCGTCAGGCTGGACAAGCGTGGAGATCTGGCCGGGAGGGGCAAGCGGAGTGTCCAGGGTGAGATTGGGATGCCAGCCAAGTTCGAGCGTCGCCCCAGCCTGGCGCCAGGCGCGGATGGCGGCCTCACTGTCGGCCGTGTTGACAAGGAATGCCGAACCCGTGATGACGCGCTTGGCGGCGACTTCGAGAATTCCCGCTGTCGTCGCGGCGCCGATCCCGAAGTCGTCGGCGATGACCAAGAGCGTGCGCGGGTGTTCCGTTTGCATGAAGCCGCTGTCCCTGGCATGATTCTTAATTCGATGCGCCGACGATACCGAATCGTGGCGGCATTGTCCATACCGACCCCGGGTGCGCACTTGGGAATTTGCGTTGTCAATAATCGTGGGCTATCTTTGCAACAAGCAAACGAGATCGCCAGTATTAGTGGCGAGCTTGGGGCAAGTCGCGAGGGTCTTGCCTGGATCGCAACGCCTTTCGTCCTCGAAAGGGCATAACCGTCGAAAGACGGCGACGCAAAGCCATGGGCCTTCGCCTTCTGGGCCGGGCGTAAGTCTATGCGGCAAGTGAGAGCTTGTCGCCAACTTGCCTCCGTATGGAAAGGTCGCCAGGCTGCCGAAGGGATCGAGACCGGCGAATAGCCCGTCCGTCCCCGGATGTCGCGAGACATCCGTTCGATCCAGGGATTGCCGAGAGGCAGTTACCGCGCGGCTTGCCTTGCTTTTTGCCGCTTGCGGCTTCGCGCTCGCACGGCGCCGAGCGATACAATAGCCCCATGGGCTTCCGGATTGAAAACGCAGTCGTCCTATTCGGCCTCTTCGCACTGTCGATTCCGATCCTCATTCATTTTTTCAAACGCCGCGATCACGAAACCGTGCCATGGGGCGCGATGCAATTCCTGCCTGAGAACGTCGTTGCCGAGCGCAAGCGCTGGTTCGACGAACTGCTGCTCATGCTCTTGCGCATGCTGATGATTGGGTTGATCGTCATTGCTTTGGCAACGCCGATCTCCACCAGCGCCTGGCTCGCTCCGATTGGCGATCGCGCTTCGCGCGAGGTCGTCATCGTGTTGGACGGGTCGTTGAGCATGGGACTGCGATTGCCCGGCGAGGCGACGCCATGGACGTCGGCTCTGGCGTGGATCCGCAAGCGAATCGACGAGGCCCATGCCCGCGAGAACGTCACGATCCTTCTGGCCCGGCAGTCGCCGGTTTTCGTTTCTACCGCGGAGCTGGGAAACCGTCAACCGATTGGCCGCGCCGACATGCCCGGCGCTCTAAGCACTGCCTGGAAGCACCTCGAGCGTAGCAACGCGACCAACAAGGAGATCGTCGTTCTGACTGACGGGCAACTGCATGGCTGGGTCGATTCGGCAACGCTGGCCGCCATGGACGATCTTGGACGGCTGTGGCACGCCGAAGTGCAGCGCGTGAAGTCGGAAGGCATGGCGTTGCCGTCGCTGCGGATCGTGACCGTGGGGCCATCCGTGCCGAGCATGCTGCCGAATTATTCCCTGTCCCCGCTCGTCGCACAGCGTGGCTTTGTGAAGGTCGGCGACGAGATTCACGTCGAAAGCGAGTTGCGGCTGTCCGGCGTTGAAAAGGCCAAGCGTCCGCATGGGGCCATGATACTTGTCGACGGTCAAGAACATCAGCCGCTGTCGCTCTCGAAACGCGACACGCTCACAGCCGGCACCATGCCGTTACGGTTTTCGCTTCGTTTCGATCGCGAAGGGCAACACCTGATTTCGCTGGTCGTTGACGTCGACTCGGCCCACGATGTTTTGCCCGGCGACAACGCGCAGCATCTGGTCGTCGATGTCGTTAACGAATTGCCAGTACTGTTGGTTGACGGCGATACCGAAGTGACCGTGGACAGCAGCACGTATTTTCTTCAGAAGGCGCTGCGCTGCAAGGACGGTGTGCCAGCCAAGGCGTTGACGCCTATGATGCTCGAATCCAACGTCGGCAACGCCGATCGCCCGGCCGTGCTCGTGCTTGCGGATGTCCCCGATCTCGCTGCCGATTCGCTCGACGCCATCGAACGCTTTCTCGACGCCGGCGGCGGCGTGCTCGTTCTGCTCGGCGAACGCGTCGCTCAGGCAAAGACCTTCTACAACGAGCGCCTTCATCGCGACGGCAAGGGCTGGCTCCCCGCTCGCCTCGAAGATGTCGTGACCTCGAAGGACGACACGCAACCCGATCCACGCTCGTTTCAACATCCCGCGCTCGAACTGTTCCGCTCCACAGCCAACAGCATGAGCCAGGCCCATCTCAAGAAGTGGTGGCGCGTTTCGACCGATGCCCGGGACAGGGCATCGGTCATCGGTCGGCTCACAAACAGCGATCCATTCCTGGTGGAAAAGGCATACAAGCGCGGCCGAGTAATCGTCTGCACCGTCCCGCCGGATCGGCGCTTGGGTTCGCGGCTGCCGACCGTGGCCGAGTTCCCGGTGCTGGTGCATGAACTCACGAACTACCTGGCGGCACGTCGGCATTCAAGCAGCGTGCTCAGGCCGGGCGAACCCATCCGCGTGGCCGGCGTTGATTCGGCGATTCGCCAGGTCCGTTTGCGCACGCCGGAGTTTGACACGAAAACGATCGACGTTAACACGTGGCCTTGGCTGCACACCGACACGGGCGCGGTGGGCCCTTACCGGCTGCACATCGGCGACCGGAGTTGGTGGCATCTCGTTCCGAACGATCCCGAAGAGTCGAATCTCGCTCGCTGCACCGACAAAGACTGGCGACGCATCCGCACGCGCTTGCCTGTCGATTGGTACGGCGAAGCGCAAAGGGCCGACGGCGACGAGCCCGCCCACCGCGAGGAACTCTGGTGGCTCCTGCTCCTGGGCGTCGTCGGCCTGTTGTGCTCTGAAGTCTGGATGACGCGCCGCATGGCCATCGCACGCGGTGTGTGAATACGAAACACGAAGATATTCCGCCTGCCTATTTTCGTGGAACGTATTGGGTCGAACGGCCCGACGCGCCGTATAAATCCCTCGCTGGCTGCTATTTCCAACCCACCCTCTGCACGGAGTCCGCACGCATGAGAACTCTCCTCCTTCTGCTCGCTTTCTTCCTTCTGCCCGCGATTTCGAGCGCTCAAACGCCCGCGAAGTTCCGGGTTTATCTCGGCACCTACACCGGCAAGATGTCCAAGGGCATCTACCAGTGCGACCTCGATCTCAAGGACGGCAAGCTGTCCAACCTCGAACTCGCCGGTGAGATGAACTCGCCATCGTTCGTTGCCATCCATCCCAATCAGAAGTTCCTCTATGCCGTCGGCGAAGCGGGAGGCAAGAAAGCTGGCGTCGTCGCGTTTGCCATCGACGCCAAGACCGGCAGCCTAACACGGCTCAACGATGCGCCCAGCGGCGGCGCGGGGCCGTGCCACCTCGTCGTCGACGCCAGCGGCAAGACCGTTCTGGCCGCCAACTACGGCGGCGGCAGTTGCGTCTCCATTCCCATCGCCGCCGACGGCAAGCTGCTCGACGGCGGCTCATTCTTTCAGCACAAGGGCAAGAGCATTCTGCCCAATCAGAAAGGTCCGCATGGCCATTCCATCAACGTGGACAAAGGCAACAAGTTCGCCTTCTGCGCCGACCTCGGCCTCGACAAGATACTCATCTACAAACTCGACGCCGACAAGGGCACGATGACGCCTCACGGCGAGTTCGACACGCCTGCCGGCTCGGGCCCGCGCCACTTCGCATTCCACCCCAACGGCAAATGGGCCTACACTAACGGCGAAATGTCCATGACCCTCATCGCCATGGACTACGATGCCGCGAAGGGCGCACTCACCAAAAAGCAGATTATCTCGACGATCCCGGCTGGTGAAAAGAAGAAACAGTTCAGCACCGCCGAGGTCGTCGTTCACCCGTCCGGCAAGTTCGTCTACGTCTCCAACCGCGACGCCTACAACTCGATCGCCATCTTCTCCATCAATCAGAAGACCGGCGAACTCGCGGCCGTCGGTCACGAAACACGCGGCGTCAAGACGCCGCGCAACTTCGCCATCGAACCCACCGGGCAATACATGCTCGTCGCCAACCAGAGCGGCAACAACGTGATCTCCTTCCGCATCAACCAATCGACCGGCGAACTCACGCCGACCGGCAGCCGCGTCGAGGTCGGCGCCCCTGTCTGCGTGCGGTTCATGTCGATCGGCAAGTAACCGCGAAGCCCCGGGTTGAGCGCAGCGAAACCCGGGGATTTCCGCTGCACCTATCCCAGGGCTTCGCTGCGCTCAGCCCTGGGCTTCTTTGTGTACACCCATGTCCAAAAAACTCCGCTGGGGCATTCTCGGCGTCGCTAAGATCAACGACCGCTTGCTGCCGGCTTTCGCGAAGGCGGCCAACGCCGAGGTGGTCGGCATTGCCAGTCGATCGCTTGCGAAAGCTCAAGAAGCGGCCAAGGCTGCCGGCATCCCGAAGGCGTTCGGCAGTTACGAAGCGATGCTCGACGATGCCGCCATCGACGCCGTCTACAATCCGCTACCCAACACCCTGCACGACGAATGGACGCGCAAGGCCGCCGACCGAGGCAAGCACATCCTGTGCGAAAAGCCGTTGACGCCATCGGCCCGCGAGTGCGAGGCGCTCATTGCTTACTGCGATGCCAAGAAGGTGAAGCTGATGGACGGCTTTATGTGGCCGCACCATCCACGCACCCGAGCCATCCGCGAGTTCCTGGATTCCGGCAAGCTGGGCCGCGTCGAACGTGTGACCGGCACGTTCACGTTTCAACTTCCGATGGACCCGTCTAATATTCGACTACAAGCGAAGACCGCCGGCGGATCTCTGCTCGACGTCGGCTGTTATCCCGTCTATGGCATCCGCTGGGCGTTCAGCGAGGAGCCGGTAAAGGTCTGGGCCGCGGCGCGATACCAGTTCGACGTTGACATCGCTATGAGTGCGACGCTCTGGTTCGCCGACGGCCGCATCGCCAACTTCGATTGCGGCTTTGTGCATCCCTTGCGACAGTGGCTGGAGATCGTCTGCGAGAAGGGGACCCTCGGCGTGCCGGAGATGTGGGTGCCGCGCAAGTCGAACTACATGGTAACGTACAACGAGAGCGCCGAGTCAAGCGAAGTCAACGTCGAGGGCTTCAACCAGATACAGTGCATGATCGAGAACTTCGGCCGCTATGTGCTGGACAACAAACCGGTGTGGCCCCCGCCAACGGAAGCGATCAAGACGGCGAAAGTGATGGACGCTCTGTTGACATCGGCCCGCGAAAAGCGATGCGTGAAGGTGTGACGCGCATGTTCCGCGCGGAACATACCTGGCGAGTACCGTTTAGAAAATGTCAAGGTGGTTGCCACAAAAAACTAAGTACGGGATAATCGATCGCGCTACGCGGGCGCTAAACGAAGAGAATCATCCGCGCAGCCCCGCCGCCTGCATCAGCCGATCGGTGGCCGTGTACGCCTCGCGCACCCAGTCGGCGATCTTCGCGGGTTCCGGCGAGTATTCCAATTCGATCGACACGGCGCCGTCGATGCCGAGCGCCTTGATCTCGCGCAGGTACGGCTCGAAGTTCATGACGCCTCGGCCGGGAGGAAGATCGCCGTGCACTTTGCCGTCGCAGTCCGAGAGATGCACGTGAATCGCCTTGCCCTTAAGTCGTCGCAACTCTTCCGGCTTGACCTTCGCCAGCTCCAGGTGCGAAATGTCGATGTTGGCGCGGACCGCCGGATGATTGACTTCGTCGATGAAGCGGACCATGTTGTCGACGTTGTTGAGCAGCGACAACTTGAACGGCTCCAGTTCCAGGGCGACCTGTACGCCCAAGTCGGCAGCATACTTGCCGAGGTCGCGCAAGTTCTTGACGGCGATCTGCCATTGCTCTTTGGGCGGAATCACCTGCTGTTCCCAGATGTACTCGCCGAGCACCAGGAGGAGGTTCTTGGCTTCGAATTCGTAAACGAGATCGAGAAACGCCTTGCAGCGCGTCATGTGAAAGCGCTGGACGCTCGGGTTGAAGTCGACCAGGCCCACGGCGACGCAGGCCACACTGACGATGGGCAGCCCGACCTTGTCGCATTCGCGCTTGATGAGCTTACGTTCCTTGACGTCGATGTCGAGCGGGTCGGTGAAGATATCGATCGTGTCGAAACCGATCTCCTTGGTCATGCGGATGCCGTACGATGTTTCACGGCCGGCTTGGGCCCAGGCGGAATTGATGAGGCCGAGTTTCATGGGGAAGTTCCTCCGGCAAGTTCATATTGTACCGTCGTTGGTTATTGTTCTATGATTTCGAGAGACCCCCAGGACTCGCGCACGGCCTGGGGCTTGAGAACTAAATGCAAGAGTTCATTCAAAGCTGGGGCTACCTCGGCGTGTTTCTCGGCATCCTGGCGACCGGCTTGGGATTTCCCATGCCGGAGGAGCTTCCCATCGTCGTCGGCGGCGTGTTGGCCACGAATGACGAGGTGCGCGTCTGGATCATGCTGCCGGTCTGCATCGTCGGCGTGATCATCGGCGACAGCTTTCTGTACCTCATTGGCCGCTTCTGGGGAGCGAACCTGCTCGAGATGCAGTTCGTCCGCGATTATTTGCTGTCGCAGGAAAAGCTCGAGAGCATCACCGAGAACTTCAAGACGTACGGGATCCGGATTCTGCTGTTCGCGCGGCTAACGCCCGGGATCCGAGCGCCGATATTCCTGACGGCGGGGATTACCAAGCTGCCGCTCTCGCAGTTCATCCTGGCCGATGGGATTTACGCGATTCCGGGCGTGTCGTTGCTGTTCTTTCTGGGCTACTGGTTTACCGACAGCATTATCGACCTCGTGAACGACACAGCCATGGTGAAACCGATAATCGTCATCGTGGTTTTGGCATGCATTATTCTGTATTTCGCTTATCATTTTTGGCAGCAGCCCGTGGTGGAAGGGAGCCCGACGGAGATGCCGCCGATCGTCGGCGAGGTGACGGAGACGCTGGAGGAGGTGGCGGACAGCGTCGCGGACAAGGTGATGAGGCTATCGCATCCGGACCTGAAGGCGAAAGAAACGGAGGCCGTCAAGAAACCGGAACCGGCGTCGGCGAAAGCGCCGATGCCAGAGGATGTGTCGCGCAATGGCGAAGGGGCGCCAAAGATGGAAGATGCCAAGGCGAGTGAGCCGCCGCAGAATTGACGGGAGCCGAAGTGATGGCCGCCAATGATCTCGTCGTTGCCATGACCGGCGCCAGCGGTTCCGTATATGGTGTGCGGTTATTGGAGGTATTGATCCGTGCGGGCCGCACCGTCCACTTGATACTCAGCCCGGCGGCAGTGCAAGTGATCGCGCAAGAACTCGAGCGCAGCGTACGCATCGACACATTCGACCTCACAGATCTTCTGGGTACGCCGGCAAAGCAAGTGCGGCCCGGCCAGGTGCTGTTCCACGATCATCGCGACTTCATGGCTGGCATTGCGTCGGGATCATTCTTGACTGCGGGCATGGTGATTTGTCCGTGCAGTTCCGGGACGGCTGCAGCGATCGCGCATGGGTTGTCGCAGAATCTGATACATCGGGCGGCCGACGTTCATCTCAAGGAAAAACGCAAGCTGGTGCTGGTGCCACGCGAAGCTCCGATGTCGGTCGTCCAGTTGCGGAATCTGACGATCTGTGCGGAGGTGGGCGCCGTCGTCCTGCCGGCGTCGCCCGGATTCTACACAAAGCCAAATTCGCTCGACGACGCCATCGACTTCATCGTCGGCCGCATCTGCGATCAACTCGGTGTCGAACACAACCTGCTCCAGCGCTGGGGCGAAGACACACCGGAGGCGTGATCGCGCTCGCTCGGCGGTTTCGCGCACGACGCCTTGCGCAAGGTCATCCATGCCGCGACGCATTACCGAATTCGCTGTACTGCAAGCGCTCGTCCGCGAACGATCGCCGCGCATTGCCATGATCCTCGGCTCCGGGCTGGGCGACCTGGCCGATCGGCTCGACGAGGTCGTCGAGTTGCCGTTCGGCTCCATCGCGGGCCTGATGTCGCCGAGCGTGCCTGGGCATCGCGGCGTGCTCCTCTTGGGTAATTGGGCCGGAGTACCGGTCCTGGCGTTTGCGGGGCGGTTGCACTTCTACGAGGGGCATCCGTGGCGGACCGTCGTGCATCCGGTGCATGTCGCTCATCATCTCGAAGCGTCGGTCTTGATCACGACCAACGCGGCGGGTGGCATCCGCGACGATCTTGAGCCCGGCGATTTGATGGCGATTCGGGCTCATCTCGATTGCACGCGCGAGCGCTGGTGGCGCGAAGGCGCTCCGGGCGTGGTGTCAACGTTCCATTCGCCTCGCTTGCTTGAGATGGTTCAACTCCCAACCGGAGTTTATGCGCAACTGACAGGCCCGAGTTACGAAACGCCGGCTGAGATTCGCGCCTTGCGAGCGTGCGGCGCCGATGCCGTGGGCATGTCGACCGCGCGCGAGATTCAAGCCGGTTTCGGCCTGGGCATGGAGTGTGCCGCAATCTCCTGCATCACGAACAAAGCAGCCGGCATGGGTGGCGGTCCCATCTCGCATCAGGACGTGATCGACGCTGGCCGTCACCTGCGGAGCAAGCTCCTGGTTCACCTCGACTCGCTCATCCGCGCGATCGCTCGGGACGATGGGAGTATACGGCCTTAGGGTGCGTTACACGCACTTTCCGCTGCACGGCGCGTTCGAACGGTGCGTTTCAGGAACCCTACAGCCGAAGGGCGCACCCGTGACATGACTCGTTTCAACGCGATTTTCATTTTCGTGGCAATAAGATATGCATCGTGCAATGAACCGACTCGTGAGTTCGCATCATGGCATCGCCTGAAAATTCTCCGACGCCAGCCGAGCCGGCCCGATTGAGCTGGCCGGTTTTTCTGCTGGTGTGCCTGCTCCTTTTCGAGATGATCGTTCGCGGCACGTCGATCTTGTATCCCTGGCGAGATTGGGTCCGGGAGTTCGAGATGGACCGGATGCCTCGCGGACTGCCGACCCGCAAAGAGCTATCCGAATGTGCGAGCCGATCCCAGGCATGGGAGGAATTCGGGAAGTCGGCGGCTTCCTTGGGTCCGTACTGGAACCCTCTGCCGAACGAGAACACGCGCACCAAGCTGCGGTCCAATTTAGACTGGTTCCCCTATGGCGTGGCATGGACGGTGTCGCGGCTGCGCTGGTGTGAAAGCATTGCGCACATTAGCCAAGAATGGGCCATGTTCTCGCCCAGCGTCGGCGAGCAAACGGGATTGGCACGAGCCCGGCTGCGCTTTGAAGATGGCACGGAAAAAGTCGTCAACACGCATAGCGAACCGGACGATTTCACGAGTTTTCTGCGTCGGACGATGGGAAAGCGGCTCATCCCCGAACGCTTTCTGTTCTCCGATTCCGGCCTGCGATGGTGGGGCTGTCGGGGCTACTGCAATCTTCTTGAGCATCGGTTCCCGCGCAACGAGAATGGGTCGCGACTGCGCGCGATCATGATCTACGAGTTCATGGTGGAATTTGTTCCGCCAGGCGCCGATGCGGTGGAGCATCTTCGCGCCCAGATGCACAAGATGCGGCATGAGTCGTTGGTCAAGACGGTCCGCCCGCATTTTCTCTACCTGCTTGACGGGCGCCGATCCATATTCATCGATCGTGACGCCGCGGACGAACCGGCGGAATTGACCGCCATTCTCAAGTGATGGCAATGCCAAGAAACGCGAAAATGGACAACGCCACCTATTCCTCACCCTGGAACCGTTTCTGGAACGAGCCTCTGCGCGCCGAGCGCCTCGCCTTGATGCGGATTATTCTCGGCGTCTCCATGCTGGCCCAGCAGATGATCGAGATGCTTCCTTTTCTCGACGAGTACTATGGCCCGCATGGCATCGCGCCGGCTGGTCTGCTTGATCGCACGCAGCTCGATTACTGGTATTGGCCGATGCTGATCTTCAACTCGGACGATCCCGTAGTGGTCTATTCTTTTTTCGCGGCATGGATGGCGGTCACCCTGGCGTTCACGGTCGGCTTTTTCACGCGAACGATGAACGTCGCGCTCTGGTTTCTTACCGCGTGCTTCATGGTGCGCAACTGCATGCTGCTCGACGGCGGCGACGATACCATGCAAATCTGCATCTTCCTGCTGATGCTGTCCCCCAGCGGCGATGCGCTCTCGATCGACGCCTGGTGGCGACGACGACAAGGGCTGAGCGATGCACCGGTTTTCACCTCTGCGTGGCCGGTTCGGCTCATCCAAATCCAGCTTTGCGTTATTTATTGCACGACCGGACTCGTCAAACTTAAGGGAAATCTCAACGTCGACGAGGACGGGGTGTGGTCCGGGTTGTTCCAGGGAACATGGTGGGACGGCACGTCGATCCATTACGCGCTCAATTATATCATCATGAGCCGGTATTCCTACGGTAGCCTGCCCGTGCCGATCTGGATCACCGCGCCTGTGACGTATATTACCGTCTGGTGGGAGGCGCTGTTTCCGCTTTTGGTGCTGTCGCGGCACACGCGTCCTTGGACGCTCGCCTTCGGCATTTTGTTTCACATCGGCATCTTCTTGACGCTGGCGATCGGCTTTTTCAGCTTCTACATGATCGCGCTCTACGGCGTGTGGGTGCCTTGCGAGTGCTGGGAGCGCTGGTGCGGGGCAGTCGCGCCGGCCGACACGTCAAACCCGCCGGTCGCTGGCCCGGAATCGTAGCCCGACGCGCAAGTGAGGGATGGAGGGCCGCCCTCGCTTGCGCGTCGGGCTACGGAGACTTTTTCAAACGCCGCGCCGCGGCTTCGACTTTCGGGTCGCCCCATGGAACGCCGGCGCGGGCGGGAGGCGGCTTGGCGGCGCCTTCGAAAACTGGCAGACCTTGCGTTGGCGCATCCGTATGCAAGAGCACCCCGTTGCTGTCGACAGCGCGCAGACCGTCGCCGACCTTCACGGCCAGAACCGGCACGCGGAACCTTAGCTTGACTGCGACATGTTTCGGCGGCGTGACATCGACCGCATCGACCTGCGCCACCCAGCGGTGTTTCGCGAAGCCATCGCGCAGTTTCTTCGTCAAGCCTTCGTCGAGCACGTTGAGCTTTTCTGGGAGATGGGCGACGAACTGCACCTCTTCGAGAAAGTCCTGCTTGGTCATGCCGACGGGCGTTTCGCACTCGATCTCGCCGAACGTGATGTCATAGCGAGGATTGCCGCGAAGCTGGTCGAGCCCCCAGCGACCGGCCCAGATGACGCCGGCAAGAAACAGCCCGACAACGGACAAGAGCAGTAAGCTCTGCACAAGCCGGTTCTGGCTCGACGGACTTGGTTCGGCGGAGGGTTTCGGGGGCATCCATCACCACACGGAGATAGCCAGCTCGAGCTCAAGGTGGAAGCGATCCTGCACGCGCGTGCGAATAATATCGATGAGCCTAAGCACGTCGCGCGTCGTGGCGCCAGGCTCAGCGATGATGCAGTTGGCGTTGCGTTCGCTGACGACGGCTGCGCCGACCTTCGTGCCGACCAGCCCCGCTTGCTCGATCAACGTAGCCGCGGTCAATCCGGGCGGGTTTTTGAATATTCGGGCGGCCGACTGAAAGCTGAACGGCTGCGTCGCCTTGTACTGAATCCATGCCTTGTGGAGCCGCTTCACGACGGCGTCGCGTGATTCCGATTCGAGATCGAATTCGGCCGACAGGAGCACCGGGTCGTCGAGGATGGCGCCGCTCGAAGTGAAGCGCAGGTCATCGTGTTCCCGTTGGCGAAGGACGGCCTGGTTGTCGACCACCTCGACGCGGCGAACGAATTGGCCGATGTCCGACTTGCGATCGCCGGCGTTAAGGAGCAGGGCGCCGCCGATGGTGCCGGGCAAACCGACCAGCGATTCGAGTCCGGTGAGCCCGTGCTGGGCGGCGTGCGCGATTACCGACGAAAGCGTGGCGCCCGAGCCGGCCTTGAGAATGCGGCCCTCGACAACGATCTGCGTGAACGCTGGAGCGGCGAGGCGCAGGATGATGCCGGGCACGCCGCTGTCCTGAGCCAAGACATTCCCGCCACTGCCGAGGATGCGAAAGCCCAGCCGGTGTTCCATGCACCGCTTGACGACGGCGACCAACTCCTCAATCGAGCGGGGAAGAATCAGCACTTCCGCGGGACCGCCGATCTTGAGCTGCGTGTAGGGCGCAAGCGGGGCGTTCGATTGCACAATGTCGGCAAACGGCTTGAGCTCCGCGAGCAAGTTTGTCGAGGCCATGCGTGTCTCCTGACGCCGAATCTGGCGGCGATTGTGTGCCATCTATTATAGAAAGAGAGGAATCGCTCTTCGCCAGAGTCTCGTGCGCTGGCTCCCATGGATCGATGGATGTACGGTGCGTGTAACGCACCGCACCGCTCCGCTCGCCGGTGCGTTTCA
>Ga0194132_10010004_pt1 | contig 12807 bp, 16 predicted proteins | sample TA2KigOf80mmetaG_FD_148612 | JGI IMG/M metagenome (GOLD analysis project Ga0194132, IMG submission 148612) | Freshwater microbial communities from Lake Tanganyika, Tanzania - TA2015054 Kigoma Offshore 80m | ecosystem: Environmental > Aquatic > Freshwater > Lake | place: Tanzania: Lake... | reverse complement strand
GGGGGAGCTCGTTGGGGCAGATCTGGTTGGGGCTGGGGCTTGCCCCAACCAGATCTGCCCCAACGAGCTCCCCCGAGAAAATGTGGTGCCGCAGCGGCCGCGGCACCATATTTTCTCGGGGGAGCCTGGGTGGGGCTGGGGCTTGCCCCAAACAAAGTTTGCCACCAACTAACTTTGTGCAGTATGTGTGGGGAAAAAGTTATGGATGATGGCATCTTGGATATGTTAAATATGCTCGACTACCCCAGCTGTCCATCACCCTCGAAAAACCACTGGAGTAGACAACGAAGACCGCTCGGATGCGGGCAACGGAGTACAACCATGCCTGAACTTTCGGGTGGCCCCACGGCGTGAAGCGTTGGACTTGGGTCAGCATCCAAGCAAGCAAAGTTGAGCTGCTGCCCAATGTGCTCCCTGCTGCATAGCCCGTGTACATCAAGGCCTTGCTCAGATCCTTCCCGATGAACTCTTCAGGGATGGCCAACTTGAGGCTGCGCGCCGTCTGAGTGTGAGTCGCCAGAAGCTTGGGGCTTATGGAAGTCATTAGGAGTGGGGACGGTGAGCGTGAAGAAAGTGCGGAAATCTTCACGGCGAGAAGGGCCGCTGGACTAACACACTTGGAACAATACCAGAAGTCCTCAACGCTGCTTGAGACACAGCACAACAAACTACTGGCAACTCTAAGAACAAGCCCGAAACCCTGATCAAGACGAACGTCAATCTTACCAACCACCTACCCAGGGGGTCTCGTGAGCTGGAGGGGAGATGGCGATTTTGTTTCTTGGTTTCATCATCACTGCTTGCCGTGTCCAATCCGGTGCCGCTCGTCAACGCGGTTCGCCAACAGTCCTCGATGCGGCTGATGGCGGGCAATTTCTTCCAGAACACCGACATGCCGTTGCTCATCTGGTTTATGCCCAACATCAAGAGGTGCGCCTCTCCGGCGTGACCGACGGACTCTTGCATGGCATCATGTGGGTTGACGAACTTTGTGCATTTCTCGTGGAACTCCGGGTACACCTCTGACATGCGATGCTTCATGGTCCTGCAGAAACTCACCTTGGCCTCCTTGGAGTTGAGTGCCTCACGCAAAGTTTCTACTGGGTGCCTCCCGTCGCACATGGCTTTCCAAATCTCTGCCACCTCCCCGACAATCCCATCTAACTCTGCATCATCAGTGCCATCCACCAGAGGCCGGACGGTTGGATTCCCGCCTTCCGCCAACGAGCTGCTGGAAAAGACCTCAGAGAAAGGGGCATGCCATGGGGGTGTCTCCGAGCCGATGTCTGCCATGGGCTCAGCAAGGGGGTGTTGCCGAGAAAAACGCAAAAGATCGCATGGGTCTTGAGCACACATCATCACACACCGACAGTGTCACACACACGCAAAGCGTGCCACATACGCACAGCGACAAGATGCGCTCGCTGTGACGTTTTTCGGGCGACTGCTCGCCACAGTTGCACCTAGGTGTCAAGCCGTGCGACCGACACCAGAGGCCGTCGACTGCACAAGCTGCCCACCGTTCCACTCTTGAACGAGGTGTCAAGCCGTGCGACCGACACGAGAGGCCGTCGACTGCGCAAGCTGCCCACCGTTCCACTCTTGAACAGCTTGCTCCACCGCAATGCCTTGAGCTGTGCGGGACAGCAAGTACTCATGCAAAGGCATGTCAATTCGGCGGCCACCACTTAGTCGGCGTCGCTTCACAGACATGAGTTGAAAGTCGTCCACTGAGCTACAGACTGCTTGCTCTAAGGCCGCCTTCCAAGACGGGCCATTCGAACCACATGCGTGGCTGAACAACATGGGAGCCGGGGGTACGCCTTCGGGGACTCGCGGCTTGTTCCGCCAGTCCCTTAAGTATTGCAAGGCGGCCATTTTTGATCGCATGTACTTAGCAACCTTCTCTGACAACCTCTCGAAACCCGCATCGTCAGCATCTGTGAAGGCTGTCCTTGGCAACCACGTAGGTGGACCTGAGGGGCTGGGCAAGAGCATCGATGCGCCTGCGCGTAAGAACTGAAACGGCGGCTGGGACAAGTGTTGGTCGCTGATGTACTGCTTCACCATTGCCATGACGTCACCAGGGGCCGACGTCTCACGCGGAGCCGGCACCGCACTCACGTCCACCGGCAAGTCTGAGCGACGAAGGAAGGCGATAAAGTGCATGTTTGAATTCACGATGTTCATCACACCTTTCTTGACCTCAATGTCGTCCAATGGAGTCAACCTGAGAACACACAACTTGACAAGAGACGTGCCCGCGACGGCACGTTAAAAATGCGGCAGCCCGGAAACAAAAGGTTCGCAAGGGGTAGCTCGGCCCGTGGACCCATCGGCCATGAGATACTTGCGGCCGACCGTACTTGATTTCACCGGCCACTGTCAGAAATCTGTTGCCACACCACGGCTCTGCTGCCATTGGAATTGTTGCTGACACGTCTGTTGCTAGTAATGTTTTTGTGCACTCGCTGAATGCCACGTTTTCCAATCACGGACGTGGTCGAGCAAACCAGATGTGACGGGAAGCGGGTGCAAGTGGTTCGCGATTCTCCGCTGCACGATCCTGCACCGGAAAAGGCGGGCGATACGAGGTTCCACTGAAGTGCAACATGGTAATGCATCTGTGCAACTCGTTGCCATGACCAACACTCGCGCGTGTGCGACGGCCGAGGCACTCTGCCATGGCCATTGGTGAATCCCAGTCCAACGTTTTCGCAATCTCGGTCGACATGATGCCGAAAATCGCATCAATATCCTCATGTGTATGTCCCACCTGAAGGGTGGCGAGGCATGCGCTGCGGAAGCAGCCTCGGTCAACCAGGAAGCTCAAATATCTCATCATCCACTGGTTTTTGTTCTCGCCGCCAGCATTATCGGCCTGTGCACCGACTGACGTCTACATTGTGTTGAACATGCATGCGCATACGTGCCGATTGTATGCATCACGATTGTGCACAAATACATGCAATGTCATGCGGGGCGTGCTGCTTACAGGTGCTTCCACTTCTGACCTGCACCCAAAGATGCGCTGGCATAGGCAAACGGCGCTCTCGGCACCGCTGCAAGACATTGTCGATCGTGCGAGCCAAGATCTCGATTGTCAAGTTGCTGCCTTTGGAGACGTCCTCCTCAACGAAGGAAAAGTTCATGCTGTTGCCGTGTGCCATTGCTCCAACAACCTTGACCTTTGGGCGGTACTCGCCGGATAGGGACTTCGGCCACACCGCAGCTCGCATGACCCGGAATTTTGCTTGGTCTGCTCCGTCGACGATGATGCACAACCAAGACGGTTGAACCCTCTGGCTAGCTCCTCTCAACTTCCAATAAATCAATCTGTCCCTCCATTGCTGCTGCAAATGACTTGCCCGCTTGGCTACAGCACTAGCCTTCTGTGCGTAGGTCGCTGCGTAACGAATCTCGTCCTTGAGTTCGGCACACGTGTTGCAGCAAGAGTGCTGGCTGAAATCTTGGAAGCCGAGAAGTTTGTCAAAGCACCGGTTCCAAACCCGCAAGAAAGTACGGTAACTCACCTTTCCACCACCTTCGTGGACAAACAATGACCAATAATCTGACTTCTTTCCCGGGGGTAGCCTCTTGAAAGGCAGCCCTGCCTGTTCAAAAACACCATCAGAGACCGGTGCAAAAGGTTGTGTCTCGTCGCGTGGCTCCGCGGCCCCAAGCAACACAGACGACGATTGCCCTCCAGAGGCACGGTGGAACGCGCGAGCTTCTTGCATTTTGGTTGAGGCGGGTTGCATGGGGTTCGCCTTGTTCACGACTATAGGTTCGTCGGGAAATTGCTCTGCAATGCACTCATAAACTGAAGCCCACCAGGTCTGCTCCCTCCGAAGTTTGACCATGAATTTGGGAGCAGACACATGTGCTGCTCCCTACCAGCACCATCACCTCCACCACAGCCCCGTTGCCACCACCACAAAATGGAAGTAGTGGGGATGCGGTGTTGGACAGTTCCAGATGGCGGTAAAATTATGCGTTCGTCTGATCAAACGGCGGAGCGGAAGCAAATCTGATTTGCTTCGAAGCCTTGCCACAAGTAGCTGAAGACCTTCCCGAACGCCACAGGAGCATGCCCACGTGGATCTCCTTGGCATCTCTGCCCCCATCGCTGGTCAGCCAAGCCTGCAGTCAAACGTTTCGCCTTGGTGTGCCCAAGCCCCAACACCTTGCAAAGCGCAACCTTGCATATGAAAATAGGGCCGAACTGGACGAGCTTGCGACGCTTGTCCTGTTCAAGAGGACAAGCAAGCGTCAACGCTTCCGAGGCTGGCTTGCGATGTACACGTGTGCGTGTGTGCGTCTGTGTAGCGTGTGTGTGTGTGTGTGTGCGCGTGCGTGCGTGCATGTGTGAGGGCACGCGTGCACACCAATGCATGTGTGCGTGTGTGTGCGCGTGCGCGCGTGTGCATGTGTGTGCACACGCGCGAGTGCACGTGAGCGTGGATGCGTGTGCACCTGCGTTTGCATGTGTATTGATGCGCATGTGCGGCAGTGTTCTTACACGAGTCTGCAAGAAATTCTCGCACACCTACGGCCACTGCCGCCAGAGGCCAGCACTGTGACGGAACTGCCACGGGCACGAAGTGCATATGTTCCCTTAAGCTTGCGTAAACGCAAAGGAGGGCATACCTATGACTTTCACACGGTCCTTGTTCGCGGTGTGGGGCACTTGCAAAAACTCAGCCAAGTATAGATCCTTTCGGAGGGGTGTGGTATTTTCGGTCGGCAACAAGAGGTCTGTCAAGACATTCAGGTACTGCCAAGCTGTGCGTTTGCACCGCTGCTTGCATGCTCGGTTCCAGCACCCTGACAGTATGAAGCACTGTGCGCTGTGGCTTTGTCAGCATGACCCGCCAAGGCTAGATTTGGTGCCCACCGGCGCAATGTCAAAGGCAGACATTGCGAGGTGGGGGTGTCAAACCTCGCACAATGCTGGATACAAAGCCTGCTTCCAAATCGCCAAACCGGTCAACAAGTAGTGCCTTCATGTCCGCTCTGGTCGTCGAGCCATGGACTTCCTTGACAACGCCCGTCGGAAGCAAACGATCTGCAAGGCATCCATGTCCACGTTGAGACCTCAGCTTAGCCGCAACGACAATTGAATTGAGCACCGAAATCCCACCAGAGGCCGGGAATGTGCGGGTCGAGTGTGCACAATGAGGACTGCCGATGACAGAGGCCGCGACTTGACAACAGAGCCCGAACACACACATGGCAGACATAATCGGATGAAGCAATGTGACGCGTTGTCAGGCCGACACCACTCACTCCGGGAGACTGTGCAACGCTGACTCGCAGCAAGTATAACGCAAGCATCAATAGCACCAATGACTCGGAACAACAAGGAATGCTGCGCAGAAAAATACACTTTCTACCAAGTCTGCGCGATCACCACGCAAGCATTCCGAATGCGGTATCCTCCGCACGCAAGATGACTGTCCCACACGCGCCGCCAGAGGCCGGCTCGTAAGCGTGTGCACGGAGCGATCCGTTTTGAAGGCCGACCGTGAACGGTCTACTGGCTCACACCTGCCGCCAGAGGCCGGCTCGTAAGCGTGCGCACGGAACGAGCCCTTTGGAGGCCGAGACGCAAGGCCTACTGGCTCACACCTGCCGCCAGAGCCCGGCTGGCTCACGAGGTGTAACGCATGGCCCCATGCCAGACCTCCCTGGATTCCTCCGGTGTCAAAATGACACGGCCAGACATTGATGCAACCGCGAGAGACTCGTCACTCCAATTCGCCGGCGGTGCCTCGCACGAGTCTCCCTTCCGCCAGCGCCATTCGGACGGAGGGGCGTCCAAGACCACTTGGATCGGCGACGTGTTCTGCATAACCTGGCAAGGGCTTGCATCAACTGCTCCAAATATGGGTGGGTGCAAAAAGCGACACCACCTAACACATTCATGGAATGAACGTATCTCGAAACTCATCACGAGCAAATGGCAAGCGCTTGCATCAACCTTGTGCGTGCCTCGCTGCTCCAACGGCCACACCAAGAACAACCGTGCCGCTGAGCCTGACAAGATCGATGTCTTGCCATTGGCCTTGAAGCACTCCTGATGCACCCCTACTCATAAGCATACGAATTCTAAACTAACGAAAGACACTGCAACCCCGCAATTCTGGTAAAAACCGTTGGACACGTCAAATGTACTGGTGAAAGGAAGCCAAACAAGCAAGTCAGACAAATGTGGTCGTGTGCGTTTCAGCAACGTGGTGCAAACAAGAAGGGATCCTCACACATCCAATTGATGCACGGCTTCCCGTCGGCAGCAAGTTCCCAAAGGGGCGTCATCGCGATCACACGGCCGCAAGGGAGTACCTTCGCGGTTCCCTTGATGTTGATAGTGCGCGGAGCCGGGCAACGCAAGAGGGGGTAACACAAAAAGCCACAATTCCCAGCAGAGGCCGGGAACGCGACTTTTGGCGGCATGCGTTCCACGAGCAGCAAGCTGTGCTTGACCACCAACCACCAAGCCGAAGGAGACGTGCCCATACCTGGGTTGGACTCCAAAGCCAACTCGGCCGCCCATGGCGGTGACAATGAGCTCAACGTGATGCTCGCGATGTGCTGGAGCAAACTGCCGGTCTTCTTTGGTTCCGGCACGCCCAAGCTCTTGCAGAGCTCCGGCACAACAAACTCAGCTTGACGTCGCAAAGCCATCCGCAAATGCCTCGAGGTGGTGGGGGGGAACTTGCCACGGGAAACCTTCGTCACCTGACAACGTGGCAGCGAACGACACATCCAGGCCCTCATGGATCGCACAACTCAGGCAGAAGGCGGGAATGGGGAACAGATCGAGTAAGAGACTGGGGGTCGGGCGGCACAACTCAGGCAGAAGGCGGGAATGGGGAACAGATCGAGTAAGAGACTGGATGCTCTGTCGCACCAGCGCACATCTGATGACCACAACGCGGCGGCTGAGGTACCAGTCGTACAAGCTGTCTGCGGCGTACTCCAAACCCATGTCACAGAATAGGGTGGCTAACGTGACCACTGCAACTTTTCTGCGGAAGTGAGTCTGCTGCTGCCACGGTGCACCGCCAGAGGCCGGCGCGAGCAAACGGTTAACCATGTTGCGCCAATCCGGCTTGACACCGCCAGAGGCCGGCCCCACGAACTGCTCGCCGTATTCGAAAAAGTCCATCGTCTTCTTGTAATCGGGTCGCCGCTCCCCCGCGAGGTCGAATTGCTTGTGACGGAGCGGCCCGCTCGTCGGAAGCGGCCCGTCGACCAACTCCCATCGCGAAGCAGCCGCCTCTACTGCCTCGCCACGGTGCCGATTGCAAAGCTGTGCCAGGAAGTCGGCATTCTGTGCATCGCTCCCGGTGGGCACTTTGTCGGTGGACGGGTCGGGCGGCAACGCCAAAAACAAAGTGCTAGGCAGATCCCTTTTGAACGCCTCCACCTTGTCCAAAGTGCACGTCTTATGCAATCTAGCGCACCATTTGTCGTCAGTAGGCTCAACTTGGACCATCAAGCGACCGACATTCTCGTCGATCAGCTGGAAGACATGCGATGTCGCAGGTTTGGGTGCCTCCTCTTTCTTCCACCTACTGTAAGGCACCCACTTTGGAGCCGGGCGCTCTGCAATGGGATGCAAGGTCTCGTCGAGGCTGCTGGTAACCCACCATGCCTTCTCAACGCCACCAGAGGCCGGCGCTCGATCGAAAGAAGGCGCCGGTTCCCCAACGTCCTCCACGAGAGCATCTTCATGCAAGTCGATGGCGAAGCTGCAAGCCGCCTTGGCTTCCTCGACGGCCTCGCGGAGAGCACCGCTGGCGTTGAACTCAATAACCTGCGCCTCACCAAACTTGACCTTGGTAGCATGTTGTGAGCCGACGGACGAGGTGACGTTGGTACTGTCCTGTGAGTCGACGTGCGACGTGGCGACGCAACACCGCTGGAGCGTGAAATAACTTTTTCGAGTTCTAGGTGTGCCCTGTTCCAAGACAAACGCTGAGTTCACAAAACCCACTGTTCAATGGCTTAGGACTGCCAACACACGGTACACAAGGTTTCGATCGTCGCATCTCCGTTGCCCGCCCGCCCGCCCTGCCCACTAACTGGTGCCCGCCCCAACACACACCTCTGACACCCATCCCCCGCAACCCGACCAACTTTGTGTGCGAAAGTCCTCGAAGTCAGCGCAAGAAGCACCACTTTCCATAACAGATGTAGCCACAGGCTGCAAGGGAGCCGCCTTGACAAAGGAAGCCGCTTCGGAGAGCATCTGCACCGTGTGAGAAATTGACCCTGGAAGCGGCGATGGGGGTGGGTCGACAGGTGAGGTCGGTGTGTCATCTCTGTCGCACTCTGCCTCCCAACTGTCCCAAGCAGGTTTAGCAACACCACCAGAGGCCGGTGCACCACTCGAGGCCTGGGCACTTTCAACTTGTGGCGCCGACGATAACTCGTGGACGCCGGGCTGTTGTTTGGCCGTTTGGCTCTGCGGTTCTGGCTGTGCCAACGGACGCGGCGCTTCCGATGGACTGTCTGAAGGCAAAATTCGCTTCGGCGGCAACGGCCACGAAACCGGCCCACAAGGCCGCTTTGGACGAGTATTTGGAGCCGACTCGCAGAGCTGCTTTGGAGGAGCCCTCGGAGCCGGCGGCGCTTGTCGCAATTCTGCCTGCTCCTGATGCACTTTCGGTAGCGGCGGTGGAGGCGCCGGCAAGGACGCACGTCGTGGTGCCGGCGGCAGCGCTCGTCCCCATTCTGCCTGCTCCTGATGCACTTCCGGTAGCGGCGGTGGAGGTTTTGGCTGTCGCGGTGACGGCGGCAAGGCTGCACGTCGTGGCTCTGGCGGCGGCGGGGCCTGCAAGGCCGCATCTCGTGCCTTTTGTGGCGGCGCTGGCTGTGTCACGGTGACGCTACCGGCGCTGCCGCCAGAGGCCGGCACTGTGACTGCGGTCGCTTGGGGGACGGTGCCGCTACCGCTACTGCAGCCGCGGCCAGAGTCCGGCACGGTGACGACGGTTCCACTGCCGCGTTGAGTTGTTCGAAATTCACTAGATGGTGCAACGCGAAATCCTGGCTCGAGAATGTCCGGCTTCGCATAACCACACTTCGGGCAGAGGTCCGCGGGCTTACGAACATGCTCACGGCAGCGGGGGCAACTCCAATCACCTGCCATCCACTGCGGTGGTTTCGCAGCTTTCGCCTTTGCTCCCGCAGGGCCCGCCGGTGCTTTTGATGATGACGGAGCAGAAGACACTGCGGGCGATTCCGCGACTGTTCCACTGCCGCCAGAGGCCGGCACTGTGGCTGCTTTCCCTTCGGCGAGGGCCTCCAGACGTCGCTGCTCTGGGTGCATCAAGTGCCCGACGGTCTCCATCAAAATTTGCTTGCACAAACCCTCCCAACCCATGGACGGTACTTTGTGGGTCGCGTGCACGATTCTGGAATCCTGTTAGAGCCCGTTGAAAGGAATAACAGACTCTTCGGCGCATGTGCCCGTCAAGCAAGCGGTGTTTTTCTCGACAGATTCTCGGATCCAACGTGACGCGAGCTCGGCAAAACCGTACGAAATCAAATTATACTTAGATTCAGTGGGCTCGTTCCTTCTTGTGCCCATGTTTGGAGACCTCAAAGAATAATTCCTTCTGCTTCTCGACGGCGGGCACCACACGCAACCTTTGTCGACACTGGTTTCAAGGGCCCCACTGCTTCCGACCAAAACGCTGCCAGAGGCCAGCGCTGCTCTAGAAACCCATGGCTACTCGATGGCTACTCTAAACGCTCACGGAAAGCACAATCGCTAGAGCGGGGCCCTTGCCCAGCGTCGTTGGCAAACCAGTACGGTGCCCAATGGTTGCCTACGTTGTCGATGTCTTCTTTCCTGACGTCAGGCTCGACTTCCTGGACTCGCAAGACACGTCACACAAAAAACTTGTTCACATTGACGACAACGCAACGAACAACGTCAATAAACGTGTGAATCAACACCACTCTACGCTACCTGTGGGTGGCACTGATGACAACACTGCCAGAGGCCAACGTGGATCGATTAAATTCAATGCATCGCAATCCTGCACCAACGGACAATTGCGGAGCATCATTGCAAACTCGTCAATCGTGATCTCCTTGTTCAAGTTGATGCAGTACTGCCTGGGATCGGTGTACGCGGCTCTGCCCCCTCCAGGCCCAGGGCCAGGCGACTTCGTCCTGCTGCGGGAGCGCGACGGCATTGCGCCAAGGAGCACGAGCACCAGTGGCCGCTCGAACAACAAGAGCCAGAGCGCCCGAGGCCGCTCAACAGACAAGCAGCACAAGTTGAGCTCAAAATGCGGGAAGAAAAACACGATTGCGGCTGTGTTCAAGGGGACTGCACAAGGCTTTGGCTACCAGAGGCCAGCCTGGCAACTCTGACTGTTTACAATGATGCTGCCCTGACAATACACGGCACCAATTGGACTGAAAATGCAAGCAACAAAACACAATGATGAGCCTGCTCAAACTGCCTGAGCTACGCTGCCAGAGGCCAGCACTCGTAAGCTGCTATTACAAGCAATCTGTCAACTGTTTGCAATGCTGCCGCCCCCATGCTAAAGGGGTGGGGTGCAACGAAGTCAAAGTGAGCGAGAGCACGACTCATGACCAAAGCCAGCTAACTAAGTCCGAGACTTGTTTTGGGTCTCTTCGGGCAAGCTTTCTGAAGACACTGACTTCCACGACCTGTTGCCGGCCGTGACCGATGCAACCGCTCCTGAACTTGAGGATCTTACTGAACACTGCAAACTCGCTCTGGACCTTGGAGGCCGCCTTTCTGCACTACCAGAGGCCAGTGCACGCAATGTGCCACCAAAGGCATCCCCCGTGCTACCAGAGGCGGGCACTTTTGTTTCACATGCCAACCGCTTCGTGCCACCAGCGGCCGGCACTTCTGTGCCAACACTTCTTCCACCAAGCGTGCCATGATACGTGCTGGCTTGCCCGGAGGAGCTCGACGGCATGATTGGCACTCGCTCGACGACAAAATGCGGAAATAAGCGAGGTGCGCAACGTGCAAGAGAGCTCAACATATTTAGCGAGAAACGATGTGCACCGAGGGGGCGGGGGAGATAGAGTGGAAGCGACAAAGTGCCGCTGGTTGGGTCAGCGACTTTTCCAGCGCTCCGCTCTTGCGATCCTCGCCTCTGCACTCTTGCTCCTGACCCTTGCCGTCAGAGACCAGCGACTTCCAGCAACTTTGGGAATTGCAAATAGCAACGTCCTCCCGCCTGCCACCAGAGGCCGGCAGTGCAGGAAGGACGCCACACGCACAGCAAGCGAAGCTGCGCATCAAGCCAAAAAGTGACAAGTCGCCATTGGACGCCAAAGACCGGCATGGGAGACCCCCATCGCACCTGCCACCAGAGGCCGACAGTGCGGGGACGACGCAAGACCTCCAGGTCCACCGCACCTGCCACCAGAGGCCGGCAGTGCGGGGACGAAGCGCACGACATCACGGTCCCAATTGGATGAAGACGGATATGTCTTCAAGCGCTGGCTCACAAGGTTCCGGGCTGCTGCTCTCAATTTCCGTAGGGCTGCACCCAGGCGATGGCGAGGAGTCCTTCCCGCCGCTCGACCAGTCCTTGCCGGAGTCCTTGTCGCCGCTGCACCAGTCTTTGAAAACCTTTACGGCAGGAACTCCATGATTTTCAAGATCACCCATTTCTTCAATATTCCCTTCCTCAACAAGTATGCCGCGTACATTCGCATGCCGGCCAAGATCGAAGGCATCTTTGCTTTCAAAGATCCCCTTCCCCGTTGGATGTCGATCTGGGCGATGCACCCCTTGCACCATTTCCGAGATGGGGAGTCCAACTCCACAAGATTGTGGCACTTCCAATAAGCTTCGCACTTGTTGGGCAGGTCGGGGGGCGGCGGGACTATGCGAGGCCATGGATCGGGGGGTTTTCGGGATCTCCTGGGCATGCTTCGTTTGATGCGGGATTGAGCCGCGGTGATGGCTGCGGACGGGGGCATCCCGCTACGGAAATGCACACGCACACTCACAACCGCCCAACTTAATTGTTTGTTGTTTGTTGTTTAATTCTTTGCTGTTTGTTGTTTGGAGGGCATTGATTGCAGCGGCAGCTTGGCAACGAGCTTGCACACGGGTGCAAAATCCAACTTCGTTCCCCCGAAAGCCGGTCCTGCGTCGTTGCAACTTTCGGGGGGGAGGGGGCAATGCAACTTCGTTCACCCGAAAACCGGTTTTGCATCGTTGCAACTTTCGTAGGGGGTGGTGCTAAATCCAACTTCGTTGCCCCCACCCACATCCCCGAACCCGATCTGTTTCGACAGCCATTTCTGTTGCCCGCACCGCCTAAATATTTCCACTCCGTTGCCCTCGGGCACGACGACCGGTAGGAGGCCTCCTTACGGAGGCTTCCTTATAAGGAGGCCTCCTTAAGGATGCCTCCTTAGGGATATAAGGAGGTCTCCTTATAAGGATGCCTCCTTAGGCAGGCCTCCTTAAGGAGACCTCCTTGAGGAGGCCTCCCCAGGAAGGCTTCCTTAAGGAGGTCTCCTTAAGGGTGCCTCCTTAGAAAGGCCTCCTTAAGGAGGCCTCCTTAAGGAGGCCTCCTTAGGGAGGCCTCCTTAAGGAGGTCTCCTTAAGGAGGCCTCCTGGTCCCCCTTAGATTGCAGGGGCCCGCCCCGCACATCAATTTTCACGAAAAACCAGCCCCGCAGACCAATTCTAAGGCCAGCTCGCGGCACCCAAAAAATCCCGTCAGACGGCCGGGCGGTTCCCCGGCACCCCAGCCCGGGTAAGCGCCGCGCTGGGATACT
>Ga0194132_10010002_pt1 | contig 12811 bp, 13 predicted proteins | sample TA2KigOf80mmetaG_FD_148612 | JGI IMG/M metagenome (GOLD analysis project Ga0194132, IMG submission 148612) | Freshwater microbial communities from Lake Tanganyika, Tanzania - TA2015054 Kigoma Offshore 80m | ecosystem: Environmental > Aquatic > Freshwater > Lake | place: Tanzania: Lake... | reverse complement strand
GCCTCGATGCTCGTCGGGATGGTTGCTCTAACCGGTCAATGGTGGCTAGATGCGCGATTGTTTACTCGAGAAGAGGTCGCCGCACACATCGTCAATCTTGCATGGAATGGACTAAGCGACCTCGAGACGCACCCTCGTCTCTCCTTTGAAAGTCGACGAAACCATGACAGATAGGCAGAGCTATTCTGTTAGAAAAGATGAGGTTGAAGAGCTCGTCTCTGCATGGCGACGTGAGCGCCCTGATCTTGATAGCGCACCTCTTGAAGTCTTAAGTCGAATCACCAGACTCGCGCGTCACTTAGATATTGCTCGACGGGCTGCATTTGCTGAACATGGTTTGGAAACCTGGGGCTTTGATGTACTAGCAGCGCTCCGTCGCGCAGGTGCTCCCTATCAACTTACTCCCGGCCAACTCATTCATGAAAACTTAGTGACGAGTGGAACTATCACCAACCGTTTAGATCGTTTAGAAGGTGATGGACTTCTCGCACGCCATCCCGACCCATCCGATGGGCGGGGTACTTTGGTCCGAATCACCGATAAAGGCATCAAGGTTGTCGATGCGGCACTTGCTGATTTACTTAATCGGGAGAAGGAACTCTTGAAATCGCTACCGAACAAGGAGCGCGATGACTTGGCTGGATTATTGAGTCGGATGCTCGAGCATGTTGAGAGCGCAATTCCTCCGATTAAATAACTTTCGGACCACCCACAGGGCTATGCGCTCGTCCCAACTGTGAGACCGCCCCTGTTGAGGAGAGCGCTACTGCAAGATCGATTGCCGCCTCTTCACTCTTTGCTAAGAATGCAACAGTTGGGCCAGATCCAGAGACGAGAGCGCCAATTGCCCCCGAATCCATGCCAGCAGAGAGCGCTAACTTCAGCGCGGGTCGGAGTGAGCAGGCTGCCGGTTGTAAATCATTGACTAGTGACTTTCCCAGTGCGATGGGATCGCCGCTACTTAACGCATGCATCAACTCTTCACTCACTCGTGGCGCTCGCTGAGCAAAACCTTGCCGTAATCGATCGCACTCTTCATAGACTGCCGGAGTAGATAGCCCTTGAGACGAGTATGCAAGGACCCAATGAAAAGTTCCACGCGCGAGCGCTGGAGTAAGGCGATCGCCGCGACCTGTACCTACCGCGGTCCCACCTGTCAGCGAGAATGGAACATCGCTACCCAATTGACGTGCTAAGCCAATCAATTCATCTTTACTCATTTTGGTTTCGTAGAGCGCATCGAGTGCAACAAGAACTCCTGCAGCATTCGCGCTCCCACCTGCCATGCCGCCAGCAATCGGAATCTGTTTCTTAATCGCTATAACGAGGTCTAATGGAACTTTCTTCCGTTGAGCAAATAACTGTGCAGCTTTGTACGCAAGGTTTTTATTGTTGGTAGGAAGGTTAGCAATATGCGGATTATCACCAGAGAAGTGCAGTGTGATTCCAGAGCCACTCTCGCCCGGTTCCACTTTGATCTCATCGTAAAGCGAAACGGCTTGGAACACTGTAGCTAGGTCGTGATAACCATCATCGCCTTTTGCCCCCACAGATAATTGCAAATTAATCTTTGCAGGGGCTTTGACCAAAGTCATGGTTCTACCCTAATCAACTCGGGAGTGAAATGCCTCGCGCAATCGCAATAAAGTCCTCGAGTCTCAGGTTCTCTGCTCTACTGGTTGGGTCTACTCCGGCGGCAATCAAGAGTTCAGAAGCGCGCTCACTAGAGCCCAAGAAAGTACCTAAGGAAGAGCGCAACATCTTTCGACGTTGCGCGAAAGCGCTATCGATAATTGCGAAGGTGCGCTTTCGGAGCGATTCGTTATGTAAATCACTATGGTGATGGTGCACGAACGAGAGTAGGAGTGAATCAACGCGCGGGGCTGGCCAGAAGACTTCGCGAGAAATTGCGCTGGCAATCTGCGAATCTGCCCACCATTTCAACTTAACGCTCGGGATTCCATAAGACTTTGATCCAGGTTGCGCTGCCAACCGCTGGGCGACCTCAGCCTGAACCATCACAATACCCCGAGTGATTGTGGGGAAATATTCCAAGAGATGGAGCAAGACCGGCACCGATACGTTGTAAGGCAAATTCGCTACTAACGCAGTTGGCGTGGGATGAATCTCGGTGATAGTGAGCGCATCTTTATTGATGACGTGCAAGTTCGAAGCTCGCTCTGGAAGATGTGCATCCATCGTCTTGGGAAGTTGTTCAGCTAACCTTTTATCAATTTCAACCGCAACCACCGATCCTGCGCTCGCAAGTAAAACTAAAGTGAGCGAGCCAAGACCTGGTCCTATTTCCAGCACAACATCGTTCTGGTTAACCTCTGATAGCCGGACTATCTTCCGACAGGTGTTTCCATCGATGACGAAATTCTGCCCAAGTGATTTTGATGGGCGGAGATTAAGTTGCTCGGCCAATTCACGGATCTGCGCCGCACCAAGGCTCTCCATTAAGCAAAATCTCCAAATAGCCGGAGGGCGTTACCTCTGGTCGCATCGCAGAGCTCTTCAACAGAGCGATTAACTACCTCCGCCATGAAGCGAATGGTCCGAGCAATCTGCGCCGGCGAATTAAGTGCGCCACGATAGGGAGCGGGAGCCAAGAATGGGGCATCTGTTTCAACAAGTAGATTCTCTAATGGTGTGAGTGAAAGAGCTTCGCGTAGCGCGGGAGCATTCTTAAATGTAACCGTTCCAGAGAAAGATAGGTAATAGCCAGCTTTGATACAACGTTGCGCCATCTCTGCATCTCCTGAATAACAATGAAAGATGACTTTCTCGGGAGCACCCTCATCTGCGAGTACGCGCAAAATATCTTCGTGAGCATCGCGATCATGGATTATCAAAGCTTTATTCATGCGCTTGGCGATGGCTATATGAGAGCGGAATGAGAACTCTTGCTTACTTCGCAACTCCTCTGGCGTCCGAAAATAATCTAAGCCAGTCTCGCCAATTCCCCGCACCCTTGGATGGGTCGCTAACTTTTCGATCTCACGGAGTTGCTCGTCGAGATTATCGACCATGGGCGCTTCATTCGGATGGAGCGCAACTGCCGCAAGCGCTCTGCCGACCCATGCCTCTGCCACCCCTACTGACCACCGTGATTGCTCTAGGTCATAACCGATTTGCATCACCTGTTCAATCCCTACAGATGCCGCTTCATCAAGTATTGCCTTCACTTCGGGGGCGCCCGGTGCAGATTTGGCAATCAGCTCCATATGGCAATGCGAATCAATAGTTGGCGCAGGAAGCGCCTCAGGTAATGGAACTGGAATCCGATCGATATCGCGATTGTGGCGATCGCTCACCCGCGCTGCTCCTCGCCATTGGTCTCTGGTAATCGCGGGAAGAGCACCTCGCCACGATGTGTTTGGGTTCCTGCTTGAAGTTGACCCCATCGCGCAACATCATCAATTCGCATAGCGCTGAGCGGGCCGAGATTATCTGCCCCTAATGAACGCCATAACTTTTCGGCGCTCTCTGGCATCACTGAATGGAAGAGGACCGCCAAGATGCGCAGTGATTCGCAGGTGGCGTAGAGAACTTGATCTAGTTCTGCTTTTCGCGAGGGATCTTTAGCGAGCACCCACGGAGCACGGTCTGTGACATACCCATTGACAGTCTTGCAAAATTCTAGGATTGCCAAGATTCCGCCTTGAAAGTCGAGTGCGCAAATAAGTTCATCGGCCCGTTTAGTTGCAAGCGCTGCCGCTGTAACAAGTTCTGGTTCGGTGGCGACATTAGGAATCTTGCCTTCGCAATACTTCTCCACCATTGCGATCGCCCTCGATGCAAGATTTCCAAAATCATTAGCCAGCTCGCTGGTGTACCGAGCGACCATGTCCTCCCACGAGAAAGATCCATCTGTGCCAAATGGAATTGCCCGCAAGAAGTAATAACGAAAAGCATCCACTCCAAAAAAGTCAGTGATATCCGATGGAGCGATTCCAGTAAGTTTGCTCTTGCTCATCTTCTCGCCACCCACCAATAGCCAACCATGAGCAAAAACTTTCTTGGGCACAGGCAAATTGGCAGCCATTAACATCGCTGGCCAAATGACTGCGTGAAAGCGGAGGATATCTTTTCCTACGAGATGAACATCAGCTGGCCACTTACGCGCAAAATCTTCGCCGCTTGGAGTGCCAGGGGCCCCACCTAAACCAACTGCGGTCGCATAGTTAAGTAGCGCGTCAAACCAGACATAGACAACTTGTTTGGAATCCCATGGAACCGGGATGCCCCATGAGAAAGAGGAGCGCGATATCGAGAGATCTGAAACTCCGCCCTCGAGGAAGGCAACTACCTCATTCCGCGCGCTAGCAGGTTCACAGGCCTGCGGATTCTCCCGGTAGTGTGCAAGAAGAGGTTGAACAAAAGCCGATAAACGGAAGAACCAATTGGTCTCGCTGACGAGTTCAACAGGACGGGAGTGAATCGGACAGAGTTTTTCACTCTCACTTGCCCCTGGTAAGAGATCGCCCGGCAATTTGAACTCTTCACACCCGACGCAGTAGGGGCCTTCATATTTTCCTTCATATATATGTCCGGCATCTTTGAGGCCCTGCAAGAAATTTTGGACCCGCTCCATATGTCGACTCTCGGTGGTACGAATAAAATCATCGTTAGCGATGATTAAGGATTTCCACGTTGGCTTCCATGCGTTCTCGACTAATTTGTCGGCCCAAGCTTGAGGATCTGAATTATTTGCCTCGGCAGTGCGAAGTACTTTCTGGCCATGTTCATCAGTCCCAGTGAGAAACCAAACCCCTTCGCCACGTTGCCGATGCCAACGAGTGAGGACATCGCCTGCAACGGTTGTGTAGGCATGGCCGATATGCGGCGCATCATTTACGTAGTAAATCGGCGTCGTTAGGTAGAAATTCTTCCACCCCTGCTCAGACATCACTGCTCCATCTTAGTGGCGACGAGAGCATCAAATACTTCTCGCTTCCGTAGATTTAGCTCCTGCGCCACTGCGGCCACAGCCTCGCGCCGTTCCATCCCTGCTCGCTCACGTTCGCCGACCAAGCGCGCAATCTGATCTGGTGCACGAGAGGTTATTTCCTCCGGCGTTGCGCCAGCAATCACGATTGTGACTTCACCCAGTATCTCTCGCTCCGTAGCCCATTGGCTCAAATCTTCGAGCGAACCTCGGAAGACTTCCTGATATTTCTTGGTCATCTCACGACATAGCGCAACTTGTCGGCGCTCTCCCAGTATCTCCAACAAATCACCGATAAGTTCCTTGGTGCGATGTGGGGCCTCAAAAATCACAATCGTGCGAGGCTGGTTCTTTATAGAGTCGATGTAGTCGCGTCGCGCATTCGAAGTTCGAGGAGTAAAACCATCAAAGAGAAATCTCTCCATAGGTAGACCAGATAAGACCAATGCGGTCGTTACCGCACTTGGACCAGGAAGGACTTCAATATCTGCTTTGCATTCCAGAGCAGTTTGAATTGCCAGATATCCAGGATCACTAATCCCCGGCATTCCACCATCAGTAATCAAAAGAATTGATTCACCTGCATCCAGAAGCGTTCGTAGCTCACCAAGTCGCTCACGCTCATTACCTGCAAAGAAGGAGCGTAATTCTCCAGTTATATCTATCTGGAGGTCTTGGGCTAAGTGGCGAAGTCGTCGAGTATCTTCAGCGAAAATTATCTTTGCTTGCGTGAGCGCCTGGCGTAGCCGGATCGAGGCATCTTCAGGGTTGCCCAGTGGGGCACCTGCCAGAATTAACTTGCCGCTTTTCACGCTCCTATCCTCCCAGGTTCTACGCTGTTAGGCATGATTCGGGCCCTAGGAAATAGAACGGTAGCCATTTGGTCTGTGGTCGCTGCTGCGCTCTTCATGCGACTTTTCCGATTGAGCACTCCGAACACTTTGATATTCGATGAAATCTACTATGTTGATGGAGCCAAAGACTTATTGAAATTTGGCGTCGAGGTAAGCGCAAACAAACCCGAATTCATTGTGCACCCTCCGGTTGGTAAATGGATGATTGCACTGGGAATTCAAATTTTTGGTGATAATCCCTTTGGTTGGCGCGTGGTTGTTGCGTTTTTGGGAACGTTATCGATATTACTGATTGCAAAGATTGCTTCGCGTCTTTTTGGTGCACTTGGTTATGGACTCATTGCTGCATTATTGGCTCTCTTTGACGGACTCAATCTCGTGATGTCTCGAACTGCGCTACTCGATATCACACTTACGACATTCCTTCTAATTGCGACTTGGTTTCTGATAGATCGACGATTTCTATTTGCAGGTATTTCCTTCGGTCTTGCCTTAGGTACGAAATGGAATGCGATCTTCTACATCATCATTTTCGCTCTTTTCTTCATTATTAAAGAGTTGAAAGAGAGATCTTCGCAGGACACGAGAAAATCTCCGAAAGAGATGCTCTCGCTAATTCTTCTGCGAAAAGTCCAATTATTTCTCGTGCCTTTGTTTGTATATTTCGTAAGCTGGGTTGGTTGGTTTCGATCTTCCCGAGGCTGGAGTCGCACTTGGGCAGAAGAAAATGGCGCTACCTTTCTCGCCCCGCTTCGCTCATTTATTCACTATCAATTTGAAATCTTGAACTTCCATCAAGGTTTGGATTCCCGCCACAATTACAAATCTCCAGCTTGGCAATGGTTGTTACAGATTCGACCCACATCTTTTTACTATGAGTCTCCGAAATGTGGGAGCAGCGAATGTTCGCAGGAGGTATTGGCAATCGGTACGCCATTGCTCTGGTGGAGTGGAAGTATCGCTCTACTATTTCTCATTGGGCTCTGGTTCCGTAAACGCAATCACTCGCTAATTCTCTTAGGAATAGCTGCTGGGTTGCTTCCCTGGTTTGCCTTTCCAGAGCGAACAACGTTCTCGTTCTACTCCATAGTCTTTCAGCCGTGGATAGTTCTCGCTATCGTCGCTGCCATCAAGGAAATCAATGAGCGATTACCGGCGCGCATTTCTCGCAGATCCAAAAAGGCGGTACTTGCCGCCTTTATCCTGGTAATTGGCGGAAATTTCATCTATCACTCACCGATTTTTCTCGCCATAACTGTCACATATGACTACTGGCGAGGCTTAATGTGGTTCGACTCCTGGATTTAGTCGCGTTATAGCCGAGAGTTACTCGTTTGCGACCCGTTTATCTTGCTCTTGGTCAAATACTTCATCAATCTCATCGGCGTGAGGGGTAAGTAACTCTGCCTCTGCATTCTGGTCGAATATCAGCTGCTCTTTATTTACCATTGGACGAGTCGGAGCCTTTGGCGCCGTGACGTATGTAGGTAATGGCATATCGTTTGGCTGCCAGGAATTATTGGGAATCACCGTAACAGTTCGTGAATGATCAATTGGAATCCATTTGCTGGTCTCAGATTCTGGCGATCGATAGGTAATTTCCGCGAAATTGTATGGGGAACCTTTTCCCTTCATCGCAGCCATTCGGCGGCGCTTTGTCACGTCATCTTGAACTTTTTGTCTGCGCACGTGCACTACAAAAATTATCAATAAGGATGTTGGCAACAGCAATGATTTAAATGGAACTACATCGGTAATGGCAAAAATAAAATTTACGAAGAGAAAGATTGCAAGAGCGATGAGAGTTATCTGTCGTTTACGAAGAGTTCGCGCTTCACGTTCTGCAATTTCAGCTCGGGTCATATAAGTTGTTTGAGAGGAACTCATAGAGACCACGTGCATAGCGCTGCGATAACGCTCTAAACTCTTACTCTCGGAGACTTCATCATGGGAACGAAGCCAGCGCGGAAGAAAATATGCGACCCAGAGCGCGATGACGGCGAAATAAATCAATCCTGAGCTCATGATGGGAAAAGGATACGAGTTTGAACCCTACAAATATGGGAGGCAATGGCCTCTTATTCTCGTGTTGCTACGAAGCAGAGATGATCACGCCATGCACCATCAATGTGAAGATAGTTCGAACGTTTGCCCTCGAGTTCAAAACCGGACTTCATAGCTACACGAATCGAAGGTTGATTCTCAGGCCGCACGTTTATCTCTATCCGATGAAGGCGCAGGTCAGTGAAGGCGTGCTCCTTCAAGAGTAAAACCGCCTTAGTTACTATCCCTTTGTTGGCAGATTCACGAGTAATCCAGTATCCGATGAATGCCATGCGGGCTGGGCCGTATGAGATACCACCGAGGGCAATGAAGCCAACTGCGACTCCATCAACAATGATGAGGTAATTCTCTGAGCGTCCCAGGCGTGCATCCTTCTTGAAAGCCCTGACCATCCGACGAAAGTTTGGTGGGGCACCACTGCCCTCGGGGAAGGTCGCCTCCCAGGGTGTGAGCCAATGCGCATTCTCTCTCTGAGTTCGTTCCCACCACTTCTTATCTCTATATCCAATGGGGCGAAGGTAAATATTCCCGGCTCTTAACTCCACCTAATCTGCACGCCTATCAATCAAGATCACAGGAACTTCATGGCCACCACTTTTTCCGGAACTTTTCTCGTCGAGCAGAATCAATCCATTTGCCTCAGCGCGCACAGATTCATCTGCAGGGCGTACCCGTAAGGTTTCGTTGTCATGGCTGATGATGGCATCGTAATAATTTCGTGAACCTAATTCACCCGAAACTTCACCATCAAGCGTGGCACTAAGCACGCGATGTGAGAGATTTTTTCGTCCTAACATCTGGCGAATCATCGGTCGAACAAAAATCTCGCAACAGATATATGCGCTCCTGGAATCTGAAGGGAGGGTAATTACCGGTGTCTGATCAGGACCAATCAATCCATAACTGTGATGACCTGAGGGAGACATTGCGATTTCTCGTTCATTCATCGCACCCAGGCTATTCAAAGCGCTCCGCATCATCTCGACCGACCGTGGGCCGCTACTAATGACTACAAGGTCAGCACGTACCAGCTGATCTTCGATTAAATCCTTCAGTTCAGAAGTTGTGTCGGGAATCGTATGAACTCGATAACCAATCGCCTCTGCCTCACGAACTGCTGTAGTCAATAACCAAGAGTTGCTTTCGTATGAATGGCGATCATCGATTGCATGCCCAGGTTCGGTGAGATCCTCCCCCGCCGAAATAACGACCACGCGCGGGTGCGGCCTGGTGGGCAGATGATCTAAACCGATGGATGCAGCAAGGCCAATATGAGTTGAGCGAATTCTGCCGCCGCCTCTGATGACCAACCTCTCGCCAGCGTAGATATCGCTAGCCAGGGTGGCCCCATGGGCATCAAGCAAAGGCATATCCAATGGTGCTAGCGGCTTAGCAATGGCAAGCACTTCGTTGAGATAGTCGTCGACGCTAATCATTCAAACCTCGGATATACCCTTTCAGCCACGTTGTGAATTCTGGTCCTAGATCCTCACGACGGGTTGCAAATTCGACCACCGTCTTGAGATAACTCAATCTATCTCCAGTATCGAAACGGCGCACGTTGGCAGTAACTGCATGAACTGGACCCGCGATTGCCTCATCTCGCGCAAGAGTCGCAATCGCATCCGTTAATTGCACTTCGCCGCCTTTGCCTGTTGAAGTATGACGAAGAATCGAGAATATTTCTGGAGATAAAATATAACGACCAATAATCGCTAGATTACTTGGAGCATCTGCTTTTGCAGGTTTCTCCACTAAATCAGAGACTCGCATCTGAGATTGATTAGAAATCTTCGCGATTCCATATTTTGATACATCGCTATCGGGTACTTCCATCAATGCCAACACGCATCCACCAAATTCCTCGTAGACCTGCACCATCTTTTTCCAGAGTAGATCACTGGGTTCGATTAAGTCATCGCCGAGTAAAACCGCAAATGGTGAATCACCGACATGCTCCGCAGCAGTCAATACCGCATCGCCTAATCCACGTGCACTCTCTTGTCGAACAGTATGAAGCGCAGGCAACATATTTAATTTTCGCAAGGAGTCGAGGCGCTCTTGATCTCCGCGCGCATGAAGGGTTTGCTCAAGTTCTGGCGCTTGCAAGAAGTGGTCGATAAGAGCACCTTTGTTATGGCCTGTAATCAATAAGAGGTCGGTAAAGCCTGCAGAATATGCCTCTTCGACAACATATTGGATTGCTGGCTTATCTACGACCGGAAGCATCTCTTTAGGGATTGCCTTGGTAGCTGGCAGAAAGCGGGTGCCCAGTCCTGCCGCGGGAATGACCGCATGCTTGAGCGGAGGTTGCTTACCCATAGTGGTTACACCTTACGCTCCTACTATGGCCAGTAAAGAAGAGGCGCGAGGGCTCTTTCGTGAACTTCGTCGAAATTCGCAATCCCTCGATCGAAAAGCGCCAAGCAGGATGCTACTGACTGCTCCTGAGATTAAGAGCGCACGCACGATTGCCTCTTTTCAATCGTATGGAGATGAGCCCGATACCTTTGACTTGCATTCGGTGCTCCGAAGTCAAGGAAAGAAGATTTTCTTGCCTCGGATGAATTATGATAAATCACTCACCTGGCTACTTGATGGCGCCGAGATTAACCAGGAGCTCTTATCGAATATTGACGTCGTTATCGTGCCTGCGCTTGCCGTCGATTCTCGCGGGGTGCGACTAGGTCAGGGAGGAGGATCCTTCGATCGTGCGCTTCCCGCGCTCCCGGGATGGAAAGTCGCGCTGATTGATAGCGTCTGTTTTTGCGCTACTGAACTACCAGAGGAGCTCCATGACGTCCGAGTAGATGCGGTCGCCACCGAATTTGGTTTTACCCGTTTTTCTTAGTTTGGCAGATTACGCGCCATCACGATTCGCTGTACTTGATTAGTACCTTCGTAAATTTGAGTTAACTTCGCATCACGCATCATTCGCTCGACTGGATAGTCAGAGACGTATCCATAACCCCCGAGTACTTGTACTGCATTTGTCGTCACTTCCATTGCTACATCTGTTGCATAACACTTGCTTGCAGCAGAAAAGAAGGTCAAATCTCCCTCGGAATTCTCGCTCTTTACGGCAGCAGCGTAGGTAAGCCCACGCGCAGCTTCAATCTTCATTGCCATATCAGCGAGCATGAATTGAACCGCTTGAAAGTCGAAGATTGCTCTGCCAAACTGCTTCCGTTGCCTCGCATATTCACTCGCAACCTCAAAGGCGCCTTGAGCGATTCCCAAGGCTTGTGCAGCAATCGTGATTCGAGTGTGATCAAGAGTCTTCATCGCAAGAGCAAATCCAGTTCCCTCTTCACCTAACATCCGATCGGCAGGAAGATGAACATCGTCAAAATAGACTTCGCGTGTTGGTGAGCCTCGGAAACCCATCTTCTTCTCATGTGCTCCGAAGGAGAGACCTTTATCGCTCTTCTCCACGACAAATGCTGAGATACCTTTTGCGCCCTTGTTGGGATCTGTGCTTGCAAGCACGGTGTAGAACTCAGATTCGCCGGCATTGGAAATCCATTTCTTACTTCCATTTAAGAGCCAGCCGCCATCTTTTGCTACCGCCTTGGTACGCATTGCTGCTGCATCAGAGCCAGCTTCAGATTCAGAGAGACAGTAGGAGAATCCTTTTCCTTGTGCGAGCGGAGTAAGCCAACGCTTCTTCTGTTCCGAATTGCCTGCCAACATCAATGGCAATGAACCCAACTTATTGACTGCAGGTATGAGCGAAGATGCCCCACATACCCGGGCAACCTCTTCAATAATTATTACCACCGCAAGTGCATCAGCGCCCTCTCCGCCGAACTCTTCGGGAACATGCGCTGCAGCAAGGCCAGCGCCTTGAAGCGCATCGGCAGCTTCTCGTGGAAATCTCGCTGCTTCATCTACCTCCCGGGCTACCGGAGCAATCTTCGAGTCAGCGAGCGCTCGGACAGATTCCCGAAGAGCGTGGTATTCAGATGGCAGTGTGAAGAGCGATTCCATAGGGCAATTAACCCAGAATTATGCAGAGTCCGCTACTGCGGATCTCGCTTCTCGAGTGATTTCAGATACTCGTTGTACCGGTCATGATCATCAGGCAGACCTGCTTCACGCGCCCGTTGCGCACTCCGTTCGATCCGCGCCGCCTCATTGGAATCCGAGCGGACCCATTGCACGAAGGTTGCGGCGAGAGCCATAAGAATTGGCACCTCACCAAATGCCCAACCGAATGCAGCGCCTGTTTTCTGGTCTGCCAATAAATCAGGCCACCACGGTCGCTCCAGTGAGGCAAAGTATCCGCCATCAACGAGCACGCTCGATGACATGAGTGATACTGAGAAGAAGGCGTGAATACTCATTGCCCCAAGAATCACAACAATTCGAGCGATGAAAGGTAATTTGTTGGGGATCGGATCCATTCCGATAATCGCAGCAAAGAATAAGAATCCGGCAATGAAGAAGTGCATCTCCATAAAGAAATGGCCAAAGTGGTAATTCATCAACCATGAAAATAGATCGGTGAAATAGAGAGCGAACATGGAGCCATCGAAGACCAACATCGCAACTATTGGATTGGTAAAAAAACGAGAGTAACGGGAGTGCAAAAGCGCAAGAGCAAATCCCCGAACTCCGCGCTCACCTTCTCGTCGACCAATCGGAAGAGTTCGGAGCGCCAACGTAATAGGCGCTCCTAAAGCAATTCCGATCGGCGCCAAAGTTGCCAAGGACATGTGCGCGACCATGTGGAATGAGAATGAGACATGCGAATAGACACCCAGGCCACCATTGACGGCAAAATCGGCGACGCTAATTCCCAACGCGAAGAAAATTGTTCGGTTTATCGGCCACTTATCTCCTCGTCGAGTCAGGACTACTACACCCTTTATATATAAGGCCACAAGTAAGACTAGGAAAGCCAGGAAAAGACCATTGGGTTGGTAACCAAGAAGCACTC
>Ga0194132_10009998_pt1 | contig 12814 bp, 10 predicted proteins | sample TA2KigOf80mmetaG_FD_148612 | JGI IMG/M metagenome (GOLD analysis project Ga0194132, IMG submission 148612) | Freshwater microbial communities from Lake Tanganyika, Tanzania - TA2015054 Kigoma Offshore 80m | ecosystem: Environmental > Aquatic > Freshwater > Lake | place: Tanzania: Lake... | reverse complement strand
GCGGCGGAGAAATAAACCCCCGGAAAAGCGCCCTATCAGGGGCGGTGGTCTTTCGCTAGATTCAAGAAAATATTGGAAGAATTGTCAGGCGCGTGGGACGGGAGCGGTGGCCGCAGGGGGCTCCATAGTCGCGGCTCGACGCAGGAGGGTGGTGTATGGCGGCCTGTTGGCTGCGATATTGCTGCCGAGCATCCTGATTCTGCCGGTGCGTGCGCAAACGACGCAGCCGCCAGGCGACATCATCGATTCCAGCCGCCAGGCGCCGCGCCGGGCGGGAGAAATCCAGGATATCGGGCGCGAAGCCGAGAGCCAGCGTCTGCTGCGGCCGGACCGTGAGGTCACCTATGAAGACGTTCTGCGCAATCCCGACGATATCGACATCAATTTCGCTTACGCGCAGATCCAGATCGCGCGCGGCGACGTGCGTAGTGCCGCGGCGACGCTCGAGCGTATCTTGCTGATCAATCAGGATTTGCCGCGCGTCCGCCTGCTCTATGCCATCGTCCTCTATCGGCTAGACAATCTCGACGAAGCCGAGCGAGAGCTGCGTGCGGTGCGGATGCTGGAGATGCCGCCCGCCTTGCGCGCCGAACTCGATCGCTATCTCGAGCAGATTGAGCTGCGGCGCAAGCGGACGCGATACACGCTGACCGCTTCGCTCGGTTTCCAATACGACTGGAACCGCAATTCTGCCGCCGCCTCCGGCGTCAATCTGGTCTCTGATCTGCCCTCTAACCTCGATGGCCACAGCCGGCGCCGGCAGGACCAGGCGATCAACTCCGTGACCCGTTTCGATGTCAGCCACGATCTCGGCTACCAGGCACGGCATCGTCTGAACAGTTCGGTCAGCTACTATCGCGGCGAGCAGGTCCACCTCAGCGAGCTCGATCTGCAGGCGGGGTCGGGCGAAGTTGGCGGCGTCTACGACGCCAGCCCCTTCGCCTTGGTCCCGACTCTCTATGCCCGCCGTGTCATGCTGGCCAATCAGTTCTACTCATACAACCAGGGCATGACCCTGCGAGGCGAGCATCAGCTGACAGGCGAACTGCAGGGCTTCGTCTTCGGTGAGGCTGAGCGCCAGATCTACAAGTCGATTGCCGAATCCACGTCAGCACGGGAGAAGACCGGTCCGCAGCTCACGCTGGGCGGTGGTTTCAACTACGTGCTGACTCCGGAGATGCGTGTCGGAATCGAACTCAGCTCGATCCGCAAGCGCGCGTCACGCAACTACAACTCTTATGACGGCGAGGCGGCGTCGCTGTCGCATACTTGGCTGCTGGGCGCTGGCGTATTCCTGCTCTCCTCGGTCTCCGGCGAGATCGACCGCTACGCGGAAGGCGACCCGACGGTAAGCGCGATGAACCGCCGCGATCGGATCGGCAGGCTGCGGCTGACTCTGGGTGTGCCGGTGGCGTCTCTGATCGACGAGGAAGGAACCATGCCTTTTCTACGAGACCTGACGCTGACCCTGTCCGGCGAGGGGATTCGTCAGAGTTCCAACCTCACCAACTACACCTACAACAACCGCCGGGCCTCGATCGGTCTGACAAAAAGGTGGGAGTTCTGAGTAATTTCAAGGGGTTGGGGTTGTGATCCGAGTCACTGTCGATTGGCGGAACGGGTCTAGCATGGTAGGCATGACGGCTTCGGGGTGTGCCATGCGTCCGGTGCTGATTGCTGCGGTGATCGCTGTTTTTGGCCTGTGCCCGAGGGCTGCAGATGCCCAGCAATTCGCGCAGGCCACCGGAGGTGCTGCGGCCCGCGCCGGCGTGGCCGCAGCGGTGCGTGGCGAGGTGAAGCTGGCCGCCGTGCCCGGTGTGCGCGAAGTCGGCAAGGATGTCGCCAGCGGCGATCCGATTTTTCTGGGCGATCAGGTGACGACAGGCTCCGAAGGGCGACTGCAGATCATGCTCGCGGACGAAACCGTGTTTACGATCGGGCCGAACGCGGCGATGGCCATCGACAACTTCGTCTACGACCCATCGACCAGTGCGGGCAAGGTCACCGCCAGCGTGCTCAAGGGCACCTTCCGCTTCGTCACCGGCAAGGTAGCCAAGCGCGAGCCCTCGGACATGGAGGTGAAGCTGCCGGTCGGCTCGATCGGCGTGCGTGGTACCAGCGTCGCCGGCGAGACGGACGGTACGCGCGCGACCGTGGTGCTGCTAGGCCCCGGGCCGGACACGAATACGGGCGAACGTGTCGGGCGCATTCTGGTCACCGGTACAGGAGCGACCGGTGCGGCGACCACGGTCGAGATCGTGAGGCCAGGCTTCGGCACCGAGATCACTGGCGTCAACGTGCCGCCCACTGCGGCGGTACGCATTGATCCAGGCCGGATTTCAGCGATCACTGCCCCCCTGTCAGGAACTGCACCGCGTGCGGCGCCGACGCCCACGGCACCCGGCCAGCCCGGCGGGCAGCAGCAAGCCCAGCCTTCGGCCCAATCGCAGCAGCCCGGTCCGGCGCAGCCACAGACACCGGCGCAATCCGGGCAGGCTGCGGGCAGCCCGACGGCCGCCGGCCAAGCCATTGCGGGCGGGCCGTCGCTGCTGACGCTGTCGGGGGCTCAGGCGGCGGGTGGTCTGGGCCATGTTCGTACGGCGGGCGCCCTGGCTCCCGCTACGCAGCAGGCGGTCAAAATTGCGGCGAGTGCGGCTCAGACGCCGTCGCCGCTGGGCAGTCTTTCGACCTTCGAGCAGCTGCGATCGATCAATTCCGGTACAGCGAGGTTCACATCCCAGTCAGTCAATCTTGCCGGCGGCCCGGGGACCGCAAGTTACACCATCAACTACAGTTACAATTTCGGCTCCCGTACCGCGACCGGCTCGCTGTCGATCACGACCGGCGCCGGATGGGGAAGCACGGGTACGGGAACGGTCTCGCTGATTGCCAGCCCATTCACCAGCGGATCGGGCGACGTGAAGCTTGGCGAGACGATCAACGTCCCCGGTGGCCCGGGAGGCACCGTCCGTATCGATTACCAGTTCCAGAACAGCAACAACGTTGTCTTCAAGACCTTGGCGCACGATGTGAAGTACAATCAGGGTGGCACCTTCAACTCAGGCACCAATTCCTTCACGGGTGGGTCGACAGCGACCGGTCAGGGCTCGACCACGCGGCCTTGAGCTTCCTGACAGCGGACGAAAAAAGGGCCGGACGAAAGTCCGGCCCTTTGAGTTAGCACGTTAGGGGAGGAGATAAGCACTCAGCAAGGTCAGCACTTAAGGTGAGCCTACAAGGGGCCGGGTTCGCCGGGCTGTGCGTTTACTCACACCTGCGGCCGGAAATTTCATAAGAAAATCAATCCGCGCGGAACTCCCTAACCATCTTAGTCAGGCGGGCGACGTCGCGCAGGACCAAGGCGTCGCTTTCGCGCTCGACGATGCCTTTGCGGGCAAGTTCGCCCAACACGCGGGCGACTGTTTCACGGGTGGTACTGACGCGGGCGGCGATGTCGGAATGCACGGGAATCGGCCGGATGCTCGCTTGGTTGGTGATCCGCTCGAAAGCCGTGGGGTCGCTGTCTCGTGCCTCGCGCAAAAGCTCGGCGTAGACCCGGTTGTGAGCCCCCAGCGTGCTCAGATCCATGATCCGATCAGTCGACTCACGTACCACCTCAGCCAGGCGGCGAAGGAGAGCCTGTGCTACCGTGGGGTTGCTTTCGAGGATCTCACGGAACACTGCAGCCGACAGTGAAGCGGCCAGGGTCGGCCGGATAGCAACCACCGCAGCAGAGCGCGGCTGGCCGTCGATTGAGGCGAGCTCGCCGAAGCAGCCGCCAGGGCCGATCTCATCGAAGCTGACCTCGCGCCCGGCCGGCGAATAATTGACCACGCGAGCCTTTCCGGCGACGACGAAGAAGACATCCTGCGTGTCGGTCTCGCGGTCGATGATCTGCTCGTCTTCTTTATAGGTGCGCCAGCGGCAGCGCCGCTCGATTGCCTGACGATGGGTCGGCGGCAGCGCAGCGAACAGACTCACCTGCGCCAGGGTCTGGCTCGCGGACTTGCCGGGCGTCGAAGCAGGCGGGTGGGGCATCGTCAATCCTCCGGCACGACTCGCGGTCGGCGGGTGCGCCTATAGAATAATGACGGGCGGCGGGCAGCGGCAAGCCGGCGCGGGCCGGTTGCCGCCTCCGGGCCGCGCGTCTATAGTCCCGCGACACTGTTTTGCACCGCAGCATCGCCCGCGCGGTGCGGCAAGAGCGGAGCCGCATGAGCAATCTCGAGGAACTCCACGGCCTGTTTTTCGAAGACCTCAAGGTCGGGCAGACGGCCATATACGCTCGCACCATCACTGAGACTGACATCGTTCTGTTCGCCGGCATCACCGGCGACAACAATCCGGTGCATATCAACGAGGAATTCGCTGCCAACACGATGTTCTCGGGGCGCATCGCCCACGGCATGCTGACCGCTTCGTTCATCTCGACCGTTCTGGGCGTCAAGCTGCCCGGGCCGGGCGCCATCTATGTCAGTCAGACTGTGCGCTTCAAGGCGCCGGTCCGCGCTGGCGACACGCTTACCGTCAGGGCGACGATCACCGACCTCGTGCCGGAGAAGCGCCGTGCAACGCTGTCGACTGTGGTCACTGTCGGCAACAAGACGGTGCTCGAGGGCGAGGCCGTAGTCATCGTGCCGTTACGCTCGTCGGTGGCCGGGGCGTAGGCGCACGCTCCTTTCCGCCGCCGCTTCACGCGATGCGTATCCATCGCCACACTGACGACCTGCCTGCCGCTTCTCGCGGTGGCATGGTCGCGGTCGGAAATTTCGACGGCGTGCATCGCGGCCACCAGGCGGTGATCGGTGACGCGGTGCGTCGCGCTCAGGCGGCCGGCGCACCAGCCCAGGTTCTGACCTTCGAGCCGCATCCACGGCGCTTCTTTAAGCCGGACACGCCACCGTTCCAGCTGACCCGGTTGCGGACCAAGGCCAGGGCTCTCGCCGGTTTGGGTGTCGACGATTTGTTCGTGCTGCGCTTCACTCGGGAGATGGCCGGCTATACGGCCGAAGCGTTCATCGACCGTTTTCTCGTGCGCGACCTCGGCGCAAGGCACGTGGTCGTCGGCTACGATTTCGTGTTCGGCAAGGGGCGCTCGGGCAATCCCGAGCTACTCAAGGAACGCCTCGTGGCCAGCGGTATCGGCATCACGATCATGGCGCCTGTGACAGCGGCGGAGCTGGCGGCCGTCGATGCGGACCCGGAAGCGGCCGTGATCTCCTCGACCGGCGTGCGTGACGCCCTCCGTACCGGCGACCCGGCCGCGGCGGCGCGGCTCCTGGGGCGGCCATTCGAGATCGAGGCCAGGGTTCAGCGCGGAGATGCCCGCGGCCGCCAGCTCGGATTCCCGACCGCCAACCTCTGGCTGGGCGACTATCTGCGTCCGGCGCTCGGTGTCTACGCCGTCCGGGTTACGGTCGACGACCGGGCGAATGCTCATCGCGGTGTTGCCAATCTTGGCCTGCGTCCGACCTTCGGGGGCTTGGCCGAGCCGCGGCTTGAGGTGCATCTTTTCGATTTCAGCGACGATCTCTATGGCCGGCGGTTGCGGGTAGAGCTGGTGCAGTTCCTCCGGCCAGAGCGTAAGTTCCCCGACATAGCCGCCCTCCAGGAGCAGATCGCGCACGATGCGGCGGCGGCACGCACTGTTCTTGCCGCTGCAGAGCACCGGCGGCGCGGGCCTATTCCGTTGGCCGAAAGCGAGGACGGTTGACGCCATGCGACCGCGTTCCTATGATCCGCCGCGCCATGAACGCAACGCTCCGCCACTCCACGACGACCGGGCGAATTACCGCCCCGGCCTCCCTTCGGGGCCGGGACGAAGTCCGTTTTTCGTCGTCGTTGCAGGAGCTTGCGTGTCATGTCCGCTGCTGAATTCCGATCCTCTCCCACTTGGTGTTTCTCGGTGTATGCCGCCCCGGAGGCGTGCGTCATGCCGCGGGTGCTTGAGTTTTTTGCCAAGCGCGGGCTCGTCCCGAGCCGCTTCCACGGCGATGTGGTCGACGAGGGGCTCGTCGTTGACGTTCATGTGGGCGGTGTCGAGGAGGGCGTGGCGGACCATATCGCCGTCTGCCTGCGCGAGCTGGTCTATGTCGAGCGCGTGCTGACTGCGACCAAGCGCCCGGCCGTCCAGGTACAGCTCCGATGACCGACTACAAATCCACGGTCTTTCTGCCGCAGACCGCGTTCCCCATGCGCGGCGACCTGCCCAAGCGCGAGCCCGATCACCTGGCGCGCTGGCAGAAGATGGATCTGCACACCAAACTGCGCGCCGCCTCGAAGGGCCGGGAGAAATACATCCTTCACGACGGCCCGCCCTATGCCAACGGCAACCTGCATATCGGCACGGGCCTCAACAAGATCCTCAAGGACGTCGTCAACCGCTCCTACCAGATGCTGGGCAAGGACGCGCATTACGTTCCGGGCTGGGACTGCCACGGCCTGCCGATCGAATGGAAGATCGAGGAAGAGTACCGGACCAAGGGCAAGGACAAAGACAAGGTCGACATCATCGAGTTCCGGCGCGAGTGCCGCGAGTTCGCGCAGAAATGGATCGAAATCCAGCGTGACGAGTTCAAGCGCCTCGGTGTCGAAGGCGACTGGTCGAACTACTACGCCACCATGGCCTTTCCGGCCGAGGCGCATATCGTGCGCGAGCTCGGCAAGTTCGTGATGAATGGCGGTCTCTATCGCGGCTCGCGCCCGGTCATGTGGTCGGTGGTCGAGAAAACGGCGCTGGCCGAGGCCGAGATCGAGTATCACGACCACACCTCGACCACGGTGTTCGTGCGATTTCCCGTGCTGCATTCGCCGCACAAGCAGCTCGAGGGTGCTGCGGTCGTTATCTGGACGACAACGCCGTGGACCCTGCCGGGCAACCGGGCGCTCGCTGCTGGCCCGGAGGTCGAATATGACCTGCTGATCGTCAAACAGGTGGCTGAGGACAGCCTGGTCAAGGTCGGTGACAAGCTGCTCGTGGCCAAGAAGCTGTCGTCCGATTTCGTCCAGACTACCGGCATCGTTGAGGCCGAGTACGACTGGGGCCTGCGCCTGACCGGTGCTCAGCTTAAAGGCACGATCTGCGGCCACCCGTTGTGCGGGCAGGGTTACGACTACGACGTGCCGGTGCTCAACGGCGACTTCGTCACCACCGAGGCCGGCACGGGCTTCGTGCATATCGCGCCCGGCCACGGTGCGGATGACTACGAGCTCGGCATGGCTAACGGCATCGAAGTGCCGCAAACGGTCGACGAGGACGGCAGCTATTTCGCGCACGTGCCGCTCTTCGCCGGCAAGAAGGTCTATACCCATCGCGGCAAGCCCGGTGACGCCAACGAGGCGGTGATTGAGGCGATCAAGGCGGCGGGCGGGCTTCTGGCGCGCGGCAAGCTCGTGCATTCCTATCCGCATTCCTGGCGCTCCAAGGCGCCGCTGATCTTTCGCAACACGCCTCAGTGGTTCATCTCGATGGCCGCCAACGACCTGCGCGCCAAGGCGCTGCAGGCGATCGACGGCACGCGCTGGTACCCGGCAAGCGGCCGAAACCGGCTTTACTCGATGATCGAGAGCCGGCCTGACTGGTGCATCTCCCGCCAGCGCGCCTGGGGTGTGCCGATCGCGGTCTTCACCCACAAGAAGACCGGCGAGCTGCTGCGTGATCCCGAGGTTATGGAGCGCATCGCCCAGGTCTTCGAGAAGGAAGGTTGCGATGCCTGGTACACCAGCGACGCCTCGAGCTTCCTCGGCAACAAGTACAGGGCGGACGACTACGACCAGGTGAAGGACATTGTCGACGTCTGGTTCGAGTCCGGCTGCACGCATGCCTTCGTGCTCGAGCAGCGGCCCGAGCTGAACTGGCCGGCCTCGCTCTATCTTGAGGGATCCGACCAGCATCGCGGCTGGTTCCACTCCTCGCTGCTCGAATCCTGCGGCACGCGCGGCCGCGCACCCTACGACGCAGTGCTGACCCACGGCTTCGTGCTCGACGAGCAGGGCCGTAAGATGTCCAAGTCGCTAGGCAACGTCGTCGCTCCGCAGGAGGTGGCGAACAAGCTCGGCGCCGACATCCTGCGTCTCTGGGTAGTCAGCTCCGACTACTCTGAGGATCTGCGTATCGGGCCGGAGATTCTGAAGCACCAGGCGGAGCTCTATCGCCGTCTGCGCAATACGCTGCGCTATCTGCTTGGCAATCTGGCGGGGTTCGGCGAGTCGGAGAAGCTGCCGCTTGATCGTCCGGCGGACATCCGGTCACTGCCCGAAGTCGAGCGCTGGGTCCTGCACCGCCTGGCCGAGCTCGACGCCAGTCTGCGCAAGGCTCTGAACGAATACGCCCTCACCGGCTTCTACACGGCGCTGCACAATTTCTGCGCCGTCGATCTCTCGGCCTTCTACTTCGACATCCGCAAGGACGCGCTCTACTGCGACCGGCCGGACAGCCCGCGCCGCCGCGCCTGCCGTGCGGTACTCGACCGGGTCTTCCATTGCTTGGTGACCTGGCTCGCGCCGGTACTGTGCTTTACCGCGGAAGAGGCGTGGCTGGCGCGTTTTCCGGGCGACGAGCAGAGCGTTCACCTGCAGGTCTTCCCGCAGCTTCCGGAGTCTTGGCGCGACGAGACGCTGGCCGCGCGCTGGGCGAAGGTGCGTGACCTACGGCGTGTTGTCACCGGCGCCATAGAACTCGCGCGGGCCGACAAGAAGATCGGCTCGAGCTTGCAGGCCGCTCCCGAAGTCTTCGCTGAGGCGGAGTATCTCGAGGCGATCGAGGGACTCGACGCGGCGGAGATCTGGATCACCTCAGGAGCCTCGCTGCGCCCGGCCGGTGAGCGCGGCACCGGCGAAGCCCTGTTCACGCTACCCGACGTCAAGGGCGTGTGGACACGATTCGCCTCGGCCGACGGCAGCAAGTGCGAGCGCTGCTGGAAGGTCCTGCCGGATGTCGGCAGTCATGAGGCGCATCCGTCGCTATGCGGCCGTTGCGCCGACGCGGTCGACGCCGGCACGGCGGCCAAGTAGCGGTTGATGGTGCGGCTCGCGGGTCCCCAGCGGCTGGGTCTCGTCCTGGCGCTCGCGGTCATCGCTCTCGACCAGGCGACGAAGTTCTGGATGTATCAGTATCTCGTCGTCGATGGCGTCCGGGCCATGACGCTGCTGCCGTTCTTCAACCTAGTGACGGTCTGGAACTACGGGGTCAGCTTCGGGATGTTCAACACCGGCGCCGCGGCGACCGCTTGGATATTCAGTCTGGTGGCGCTGGCCATCTCGGCCGGGCTGGCTGTCTGGCTGGCGCGGGCGGATCGTATGCTGCTGACGGCGGCGCTGGGCCTAGTCATTGGGGGGGCAGTCGGCAACGTGATCGACCGGCTCCATTTCGGGGCGGTCTTCGATTTCCTTGATTTTCATGCCTTTGGCTGGCACTGGCCGGCCTTTAACATAGCCGATTCAGCCATTACCGTCGGAGTTGCCGTTCTGTTCGCGGACTCCTTGTTTGGGGACGAGGGCAGGAGTAAATAGATTCCGTGACGGCTCGCCTTTCCGCTCCGGTTGCCTTGTGCCTTGGCCTGCTGGCGGCCTCGCTGCTCGGCGGTTGCGGCGACACCCGCAAGGCGCTGGGTTTCGAGAAGTCCACGCCCGACGAATTCAAGGTCATAAGCCGAGCGCCGCTGTCGCTACCGCCGGACTATGCGCTGCGGCCGCCACAACCGGGCGCTGTCCGTCCTCAGGAGCAGGGAATCCCTCAGCGCGCAATGGCGGCGCTGACTGGTGTTCCGGTCACGGGTGAGCGCGGTGGTCCAGACGCTAGTGTCGGCGAGAACGCGCTGCTGGTGAAGGTCGGGGCCGATCGCGTCAATCCGAACATTCGCGAGGTCATAGACCGCGAATCGTCTGTCCTCGCCAACGCGGATGCCACGCTTCTCGATCGCCTCATGTTCTGGCGCAAGCCGGACGACCTCTCACCCGTTGTCGATCCCAATCGAGAGACCCAGCGTATGCGGGAGAACGCAGCGCTCGGGCGCCCTCTGAACGAGGGCGACACGCCGACCATCCGGCGCCGGCGCAAGGCACCGCTTGAAGCCTTGTTGAACTGAGCCCCGCAGGCGGCTGCCGCCTGCGACGATGTAGCTGGACCGGGGGTGGCGAAGCCGCGACAATAGCGGTGGAGAATCACCCAATGACCGCATCCCTCAAAGAAACGACCGGCCGGATAGTCGCGGCGCTGCTTGCGGCTCTGGTTGTGGGCGGCGCCGCGCAGGCTCAGGTTTTCAATCCCGAAACAATTACCCTGTCCAACGGCCTGCAGGTCGTTTCGATCACCAACGCACGCGCACCGGTTGTCGCCCACATGGTCTGGTATCGGATCGGGGCAGCCGATGAGCCCGCCGGGAAGTCCGGCATCGCGCATTTCCTCGAGCACCTGATGTTCAAGGGCACGAAGGAGATTCCCCCGGGCGAATTTTCCAAGATCGTGGCCAATAACGGGGGGCGCGACAACGCCTTCACCGGCCACGACTACACCGGCTATTTCCAGAACATCGCCCGTGATCGGCTGGAGCTGGTCATGAAGATGGAAGCCGATCGCATGTCGAACCTCGTGCTGACCGACGCCGAGGTCAATCCCGAACGGGAGGTGGTGCGCGAGGAACGGCGTTCTGTCGTCGAGAACAATCCTCGCTCGCGCCTGCGCGAGCAGCTCAATGCCGCATTGTTCCTCAATCATCCCTATGGAAGGCCGATCATCGGCTGGGACCACGAGATCCGTAACCTGACGACCGCGGACGCTCTGGCTTGGTATCGCAACTACTACGCACCGAACAATGCCGTGCTGGTGGTCGCTGGCGACATCACGATGGCCGATCTCAAGCCACTGGCGGAGAAATACTACGGCGTCATTCCGCCCAAGCCACTGCCCGCGCGGCTGCGGCCGGTCGAGCCACCGCACCAGGCGGCGCGGCGCGTCGAGCTCAAGGACGGTCGTGTCCGCCAAGTGACCTGGAACCGGGTCTTTCTGGCGCCGAGCTACGTTGCCGGCGAGAAAGAGCACGCGGACCCTCTCCAGGTTCTGGCTGAAGTGGTGGGCGGTGGCGTGTCGAGCCGGCTGCATCGCGGCCTGGTGCTGGACCGGCAGCTGGCCACCAGCGCCGGCGCCTACTACGACCCTGATTCGCTCGATCAGACCGGTTTTGGTGTCTCTTCCGCTTTGCGTCCGGAAACCAAGATCGAGGAATTCGAGGCAGCGATCGAGGCCGAGCTCCGCCGTGTCGTCGAGAACGGCGTGGGCGAGGACGAGGTAGAACGCGCCAAGTCGCGCATGCGCGCCGCCGCGGTCTATGCCCGAGACAGCCTGCAGGGCGGGGCGCGCACGCTTGGCACGGCGATTGTCACCGGCACCAGCATCGACCATGTCGAGAGCTGGCCTCGGCGCATGGCGGCCGTTACCGCCGCCCAGGTCTCGGCCGCGGCTCGGGCTATCCTGCGGGAGGAACGGTCGGCAACCGGCCTGCTGCTGCCGAAGCCGGGGAGCTGATATGACTCGTCTGCTGCGTTTCCTGCTTGTCATCGCCCTGCTGGCGCCGCTGCCGGCGCTGGCCATGACCATCGAGCGTGTCACCAGCCCGGGCGGCATCGAAGCCTGGCTGGTCCGCGACCGCAGCATTCCGGTCGTGGCGCTCGAGTACACGTTCCGCGGCGGCGCGGCGATCGAGGCCTCTGGCCGGGAAGGCACGGCAAGCTTGCTGGCTGCCATGCTGGTCGAAGGAGCCGGGGACTTCGAGTCGCAGCGCTTCCAAGGAGAGCTTGAGGACCGTGTCGTTTCGCTCGGTTTCGATGCGGGGCTCGATACCTTCAATGGCTCGCTCAAAACCCTCGCCGAGAATCTCGACTTCGCCGCCGGTATGCTGCGCTTGGCTCTGACGGCGCCGCGCTTCGATACCGCCGACCTCGATCGTGTCAAGGCGCGGACCGCCATCGGCCTGCGCCGCGCGGCCGAGGAGCCGAGCACCATCGCCGGCCGCCTCTGGATGTCGACGACGTTTGCCGGCCATCCCTATGGCCGCCCGGTGCGCGGCACACCCGAGACGGTCATGACACTCGACGCCGAAGCGCTGCGCGCCTATCTCCGGCAGCACCTGACACGCGACCGTCTGATTGTCGGGGCGGCCGGCGACATCACGCCGGAAGCGCTGGGCCGTCTCGTGGATCATGTGTTTGCAGGATTGCCAGCGCGTGGCGAACAGGTGAACGTGCCGGACGCGGCTCCCAAGAACCTTGGACGCACGCTGGCGGTCCGCCGCCCGGTGCCGCAGAGCGTCGTGACCCTCGGCCACGACGGCCTGAAACGCGACGACCCCGACTACTATGCCGCGACCATCGTCAACTACATCCTAGGAGGCGGCGGATTCAATTCACGCCTGACCACCGAAGTACGCGAGAAGCGCGGCTTGGCCTACTCGGTCTATTCCTATCTCAGCGCCTATGATCGTGCCGGGCTGATGATGGGCGGCACGGCGACGGAGAACGCCCGTGTTGCGCAGTCCCTTGAGGTAATTCGCCGCGAATGGCAGCGGATGCACGACGAGGGGCCGAGCGAAAGCGAGCTGGCCAACGCCAAGACGTATCTCACGGGATCGTTTCCGCTGCGCCTCGATGCTAGCAATCGCATCGCCCGCCTGATGGTCACGATCCAGTACGACGAGCTCGGGATCGACTATCTGGACCGGCGGTCGGCCCTGATCAACGGCGTGACCCTGGCCGATGCGCGCCGCGTGGCGCGGCGGCTGCTCAACGCGGATCGGCTGCTTACGGTGGTGGTCGATCCCGA
>Ga0194132_10009996_pt1 | contig 12815 bp, 6 predicted proteins | sample TA2KigOf80mmetaG_FD_148612 | JGI IMG/M metagenome (GOLD analysis project Ga0194132, IMG submission 148612) | Freshwater microbial communities from Lake Tanganyika, Tanzania - TA2015054 Kigoma Offshore 80m | ecosystem: Environmental > Aquatic > Freshwater > Lake | place: Tanzania: Lake Tanganyika... | reverse complement strand
CCGGCCCCGCCCCCCCCGCCCGCCCCCCTCCCCCCGCCCGCCCCCCCCCCCCCGCCCGCCCCCCCCGCCCCACCCGCCCCACCCGCCCCACTCGCCCCACTCGCCCTACTCGCCCCACTCGCCCCATCAGCCCCACTCGCCCTACTCGCCCCACTCGCCCTACTTCGTCACGGGATAGGGAATTGAGGATTGAAGATTGCGGATTGGGGATTGCATTGCCGATTGGGGATCGCATTGCCGATTGGGGATCGCATTGCGTATTGGCGAATAGCAGCGTCGAGATCTGCGTTGGGATTTGGCAGTTGGGATTTGGCTTGGGTTTTGGGTTTTGGGTTTTGGGTTTTGGGTCTTGACCAATGGCTTTGGGCTTTGGGGCTTGCAGCCTGCCCCATCCCGCCTGTCTACCAGGCAGTTAGAATCCGGTCATGAACCTGAACGACCTTGCCTCGGCGCTCGGCTGCCGGGTGATCGGCGACGCGGACGTGGAGATCACCGGCGTCGCCGCGATTGAGCAGGCCGGACCGGCCGAGCTGACCTTCCTGGCCAACCCCAAGTACGCGATGCGCGCCCGCCGCTCCCGCGCGGGCGCCATCCTGGTCGCCGAGCCGATCGCGGATGCGCCGATGCCGAGCGTCGTGTCCACCAACCCGTACCTCGACTTCGCCAGGGCGCTGGCGCTCTTCTACACCGCGCCGGTGCCGGAGCCCGGGGTACACCCGCTCGCCTGCGTCCACGACACCGCGGTGATCGGCGACCACGCGTCGATCGGCCCGTTTGCCGTCGTCGGCCGACACGTCCGGCTGGGGCGCAACGCCGTGCTGCACCCCCACGTGGTCCTCTACGACGGCGTCGAGATCGGGGACGACTTCGTGGCGCACGCCCACGCCTCGGTGCGGGAGCACTGCCGGATCGGACACCGGGTGATCCTTCAGAACGGCGTGGTGATCGGCGGCGACGGCTTCGGCTTCGCGAAGCGGGCCGACAGGTCGCACGAAAAAATCGTCCAGTCGGGCATCGCCGTCATCGAAGACGACGTGGAGGTGCAGAGCCTGTCGGCCGTGGACCGGGCCACCGTCGGCGAGACCCGCGTGAAGCGGGGCACGAAGATCGACAACCTGGTCCAGGTCGGACACGGATCGGTTGTCGGCGAGCACAACATCCTGTGCGCGCAGACCGGCCTGGCAGGCAGCAGTGTCCTCGAGCGCCACGTCCTGCTGGCCGGCCAGGTCGGCGTGTCGGGCCACCTGACGATCCATGACGACGCAGTCGTGTACGCGCAGAGCGGTGTCGGTGGCGACGTACCCGCCGGAGCGGTGATCTCCGGTTCTCCCGCTTACGACGCCCGCCGCTGGCGACGCACCGTGGCCATGCTCCCGAAGCTTCCCGACCTGCTCCAGACCGTCCGCCGTCTCGAAGCCCGCATCGCCACGCTCGAACGTGGCGCCGAGCCGGGCGCCACCCGCCCGCCGGACTGACGCGCGCCCGCCGGTTCGATCCATCTACCGCCGGTCTCCAGGGCCACAGCCTGGCGAATCGCGGGCGCGGCCGGCAGGGATCCAGACCACCGCGTCCAGACCGTCGAGCACCCAGCGCCGCTCGACGAACCGCCGCTGTCGCAGCCAGGCGGCCAGATCCGGCCACTCCCGTTCGAAGACCCGAACGCCGTCAATGAGGACGACCAGCGAGATCTGCTCGCGCGACATCTGAGCCAGCGCACGCTGCACGTCCCGTGGAGACGTGGCGTACCCGGGCAGCCATACCGGCTGCCCGCCGGCGAACGGGCGATCGGCCAGCACCGGAATCTGGGGCGAGAAACCGCTCACGAGCACGCGTTCGGACGGCGCGGTGCACTCCCGCAGATACCGCAGGAGCGGCAGGTGCTCCGGTGCCGGCACGACATCGGGGGACGCCTGCTTCAGGCGTGACGCCACCAGCCACGGCCTCCGCGCGAGGTCTCCTGGTGACGCCGCGATCAGGCCGCCCGCCACCGCCACCCCGGCCACAATCGCCGCCGCCAGCGAGAGCCCCGCCACCCGGCGCCGCGACATCGCCGGCCGCCACCACTGGCCGGCAATCCACGCCACGAGCACGACGGGCGCGACGATCGCGTCCGCCAGTCGTGCCACGAAGGCGTCGCGCAGGAACACGACGGTGGCCACCAGCGAGAGCGTCGCGACGAAGAGCATGCGCGCGGCCGCGATCCGCGAGTGCCCGCGGAAGGCCATCCACACGGCCACCAGCGGCAGGGCGAGGAGCAGGTAGAACGCGATGGCATCGCCGCCGGCCGCGCCATCTCCCACGCCGGGCCAGCCGACAACCGTGCGCCGACTCTCGCTCTGCACGAAGCTGGCGGCGAAGTACCAGTAGTCACCCAGCCCCGCAGCCCACTGGACGTAGGCCAGCCACGGCAGCAACCCCAGCGCCAGCCAGGCGACGTAGGCCACCATCGGCCGCCCCACGACCCGCGGCCGCGTCACCTGCTCGTACAGCACGAGTGCCATGGACGCCGCCGCCATGAACACGCCCAGGTCGTGCCGCCACAGAAAGGCGCACGCGGTCCAGCCCCCCAGCGCCGCAACGCGCCCGTGAGAGGGCCTGGCCGTGTACCGCCACGCGAGCAGGATCCCGACGGCCGGGAAGAACAGCTTGCCCGCGTTGTACAGCCGCGGATAGGCGACCACGATGGCCGCGGCCGCAAGCACCGCGATCACCGGGCTGCCCGACGCATCGCGGGCGATCACGAAGACCACGCCGGCCGCCACCGACAGCAGCAGGATGAGCAGCACCACGTCGGTCAGCAGCGTGGGCCCGAACAGGACCGCCGCAACGGCCGAGGCCAGGTAGGCCAGCATCTGGCCCGGATCCGCGAAGTCGCGGATCGGCCACGCACCGTGCCGCACCTGATACGCCCGGGCGAGGTGCACGAAGTGATCGTTCTCGATGGCCCCCAGCGGCAGGAACCGCGCCAGGAAGGCCCCCGCAGCGACCGCCGTCGCCGTGCCCCACGAGCGAATGCCTGAAGAGGGAATAGAGGTGATCATAGCCGCGGCCACCCCCGCCGAGGTCGTCGAATTGTTGAGGCTGGCCGCCTCGCCATCGCGTACAATACTGGCTGCCTGCGCGGTGGGCATCGAGGTTCCAGGCCTGGTCGCGGAGACCCCGGACGCAGGGGGAACGAGCATGTTCAGAGCCCTCAAGGGAACACCATCCGCCGCCCTCCTGACCGCCGTCGTCATGGCGGCATTCGCTGCGGGTATCGGCGCGCAGCAGCCGGCTCCTCCGGTGTCCGGAAGGCCGCCAGACACCGCCCCGTCCCAGGTGGAGGCACGAGCCCTTCTCGACAAGTACTGCGTCGGCTGTCACAGCGACCGGGCGAAGACCGGCGGGCTGTCACTCCAGAGCATCGACGTGGCCGCCGTCGCCCAGCACGCCGAGACGTGGGAGAAGGTTGTGCGGAAGCTGCGGGTCGGCCTGATGCCGCCGATCGGGATGCCGCGCCCGGACGCCACGACCTACGACGCGTTCACGGCGTGGGTCGAACAGCAGATCGACCGCGCCGCCGCGGCCGGCGGGCCCGATCCCGGGCGCCCCCCGATTCACCGCCTGAACCGGACCGAATACACCAACGCCGTGCGCGACCTGCTCGGCCTGGAGATCGATGCCCGCGCGCTGCTGCCGCCGGACGACTCCGGCTTCGGCTTCGACAACAACGCCGACGTCCTCGCCGTGTCGCCCGCGCTGCTCGATCGCTATCTGGTGGCGGCGCAGTCGGTGAGCCGTCTCGCAGTCGGCGACCCGACCATGCGGCCGATCATCGGGATCTACCGCCTGCCGTACCTCACGTTGCGCCAGGAAGACCGGGTGGGCAACGACCTCCCGCACGGGTCCAGAGGGGGCATGGCCGTCCGCCACTACTTCCCGGTGGACGGCGAGTACGTGATCAAGGTGCGGCTGCAGGCCAGCTCCGCGCAGGCGGACATCCGCGGGCTCGACGAGACCAACGAAGTGGACGTGCGGCTCGACGGCGAGCGCCTGCGCCTCTTCAGGGTGGAACCGGTCACCAACTACGTCAGCAACCTCATCGCGGACGAGAAACAGGCCCTGGACTCGGACTGGAACATCCGGCTGCCGGTGAAGGCGGGCCTCCGCACGGTGTCGGTCGCGCTCGATCAGAAGAACTGGTACGTGGAGGGCGTCGGCCCGCAGCGGTCGCCGGTCTCAAGCTTCGGCTACTCCAACGCCCACCGCACGAACCTCGGGATCGGGCGGATCGAGATGGGGATCGACGAGGTCACGATCGAGGGGCCGTTCGATGGACGCGTACCCGAGGCGTCGCCGACCCGCGAACGGATCTTCATCTGCCGGCCGGCGTCGCAGGCCGACGAGAAGCCGTGCGCGCAGACGATTCTGTCCGCGCTGGCGCGGCGGGCCTTCCGGCGCCCGGTCACCGCGGCCGACCTCGACCTGTTGATGGGGTTCTACGAGGACGGCGTGGCCAGGCGTGGCTTCGAGGGCGGCATCCAGGCCGCGATCGAGGCGATGCTCGTGGATCCCAACTTCCTGTTCCGCGTGGAGCTGGACCCGCCAGGCCTCGCCGCGGGGACCGCCTACCGGCTCAGCGACCTGGAGCTGGCGTCGCGGCTGTCGTTCTTCCTCTGGAGCAGCCTCCCGGACGAGGAACTGCTGGCGCTGGCCGAGTCCGGCCGCCTGGCACAGCCGGCGGCGCTCGACGCCCAGGTCCGGCGCATGCTGACCGATCCCCGCGCGGACGCGCTGCTCGACAACTTCTTCGGCCAGTGGCTGCTCGTGCGCAACGTCGGCTCGGTGTCGCCCGACCCGAAGGCGTTCCCGGACTTCGACGAGAACCTGCGGGAGGCGTTCGAGGAGGAGACGCGGCTCTTCCTGCACGCGCAGCTGCGCGAGGATCGGAGCGCGCGCGAGCTGATGGACGCCAACTACACGTTCCTCAACGAGCGGCTGGCCCGGCACTACGGCGTCACGGGGGTCTACGGCTCGCACTTCCGGCGCGTCACGCTGCCCGACGCGCGGCGCGCCGGCCTGCTGGGCCACGGCAGCGTGCTGACGGTCACCTCGTACGCCAACCGGACGTCGGTCGTCCAGCGTGGCAAGTGGATCCTCGAGAACCTGCTCGGCTCGCCGCCGCCGCCGCCGCCGCCCGACGTCCCCCCGCTCGAGAACACGAAGGTCGAAGGCGGCCTGCGCAAGCGCATGGAACAGCACCGGCAGAACCCGGTCTGTGCCGCCTGTCACGCACAGCTCGACCCGCTCGGCTTCGCGCTCGAGAACTTCGACGGCGTCGGCACCTGGCGCACCACGGACGAGCGCGCGCCGATCGACGCCTCGGGCGTGATGCCGGACGGCACGAAGTTCACCGGCCCGATCGACTTCCGTGAGGCGCTGCAGTCGCGCCCGGAGGCGCTCCTGCGCACGCTGACGGAGAAGCTGCTGACGTACGCCACCGGGCGAGGCGCCGAGCACTTCGATATGCCCGAGGTGCGCCGGATCGTCCGCGAGGCCGCCCCCTTCGACTACCGATGGTCGTCGCTGATCCTGGGCGTGGTGAAGAGCGCCCCGTTCCAGATGAGGAGATCCGCATCATGATCCTGACCAGACAGAGCCTGCCCCGCCGCACGGTGCTCCGCGGCCTCGGCGTCAGCCTGGCGCTTCCGCTGCTCGACGCCATGGTCCCGGCCATGACCGCGGCCCCCGCCCCGGTCAAGCGGCTCAGCACCGTGTACGTCGGGATGGGGATGAACATGGATCTCTGGACGCCCGCGAGCGAGGGCCCGCTCGATCTGTCGCCCATCCTCCAGCCGATCGCGGCCTTCAGGGACCGCACCCTGGTCCTGAGCGGGTTCGACTCGAAGGAAGCCGACGCCCACGACGGCGGCGTCCACCCCCGCTGTCAGACGGCGTGGCTGACCGGCTCGAAGCCGTTCCCGACCGAAGGCCCCGGCATCCGCGCCGGTATCTCGATGGACCAGATCGCCGCGGCCGAGTTCGAGAGCGAGACCCAGCTCGCGTCGATGGAGCTGGCGCTCGAGTCGTTCGAGCTGGCCGGCGCCTGCAACTTCGGCTACAGCTGCGCCTACAACAACACGCTCTGCTGGCGCAACGCGACCACGCCGATTCCGATGGAGGTGAACCCGCGCGTCGTCTTCGAGCGGATGTTCGGCACGGCCGACAGCACGGACCAGGAGGCCCGCCTGGCGTACGTGAAGAAGCGCCGGAGCATCCTCGACGCGGTGAGCGCCAGAGCGGCAGCCCTCAACGCGCGTATCGGCGCCTCTGACCGGCAGAAGGTGGACCAGTACCTCGACGCCGTCCGGGACGTCGAGCGGCGCATCCAGAAGGCCGAAGAGCAGATCGACCAGGAGATCCCGGTCGTGGATCAGCCGGTTGGCGTGCCTGGCCGCTTCGAGGACCACGCGCGCCTCATGTTCGACCTGCTCGCGCTCGCCTACCAGACCGACCTGACGCGCGTCGGCACGTTCATGGTGGCCAAGGAACAGAGCAACCGCGCCTACCCCGAGATCGGGGTGGCCGAGCCGCACCACCCGCTGTCCCACCACCAGAACAACCCGGAGAAGCTTGCGAAGCAGGCCAAGGTCAACGTGTTCCACATGCAGCTCTTCGCGCACTTCCTCGAGAAGCTGCAGGCCACGCCCGACGGCGACGGCTCCCTGCTGGACCACACGGTGGTCCTCTACGGCTCCGGCATGAGCGACTCGAACCTGCACCTGATGTGGGACGTGCCGACGATGGTCGTCGGCAGCTCGACGTTCGGCATCGCCGGCGGCCGCCACGTGCGCCATCCGAAGGGGACGCCGCTGGCCAACCTGCAGCTCACGCTGCTCGACAAGATGGGCGTCCGGCTGGATCGCTTCGGCGACTCCAGCGGCAAGCTGAACCTCGTGTCCCTGTAGCGGCGGGACTCAGGTCGCGGGCCGGCTGAAGCCGGACCCCTGCGCGAATCGTCCCCGATCTCCCGATGTCTGGGGGCCGGCTCCAGCAGGGGCCGGCTCCAGCCGGCCCTGGCCTCCGGGCCCGGCCGCGCTACGCGAGCGTGGCGAAGAAACCCGCCACGTCCGTGGCAAAGGCCTCCGGCTGTTCAAGCGCGGCGAAATGCCCGCCGCGCGGCGGCTCCGTGTAGCGCACCAGGTTGTACGCGGGCGCCATGGCTTCGCGCGTGGCGCCGAGCGGCACCGCGCCCTGGAAGCGCGCGTAGGCGGTGGGCACGGTGACCCGCCGGAACGGAGCGGGGGCGGCGTTCGTGAACGTCTCCCAGTACAGCCGCATCGACGAGAGCATGCGGCCGGGCAGCCAGTACAACATGGCGGTCGTCAGCACGTCGTCGCGGCTGAAGACCTGCCAGAGGTCCGCGTCCGCGTCATGATCCGACTGGCTCCAGTACCGCATGAGGATCCAGGAGAGGCATCCCACCGGTGAATCCTCGAGCGCGTACCCCAGCGTCTGTGGACTGGCGGACTGCAGGGTGTTCCCCGCGCGCCATCCGTTGTCGCGCTCGCGCTGGTCGGGCCGGACCGGGTCCGGCTTCGCCGGCTCGGAGGTCCGGAGGGCGGCCGGCGCCGCCGACGCGAGCGTGAGGTGCAGGCCCACGACCGACTCGCCGTGCTCGGCGGCCTGGATCGTGCCCACGAGCGCGCCCCAGTCGGACCCGTGAATCCCGTATCGCTCGTGACCGAGGGCCTGCATCAACGCGTGCATGCGCCCGGCCATGCTTCGCGTGTTCATGCCCGGCTCGCGCGGGACATCGGAGAAACCGTAGCCCGGCAGCGACGGCACGACGAGATCCCACCCGGCCTGCGCCAGGCGGGGCGCCGCGTGGATGAACTCCAGGAACGATCCCGGCCACCCGGACATCAGCAGGAGCGGAAACGGCTTGCGCTCGCCGGCGCCCGCGTAGGTCACGCAGTGCAGCGCCTCCCCGCCGACGGGGCCCCGGAGGTGGGTCAGGCGATTGAGGCCTGCCTGTACCGCCTCCCAGTCGTAGCCATGCCTCCAGTACCGCACGAGGTCGCGCAGCACGCCGTCGTTCGTCCCCTGGGTCCACCCGGTGTCGAACGGCATCTCGGGCCAGCGTGTCGCGTCGATCCGGCGATGCAGGTCCTGAATCGCGGCCCCGGGCACGTCGAGCCGGAACGGCCGCAGGCCGGGTTGCGCGGGCCCGGGTCGGTCCTGGGGCCCCGCCATGAACGCAGCGGGGCGTATCGACGACAGGGGCGCCGCCGCGATCGCCACGGCCGAACGGAGCACGTCTCGGCGTCTCACGCACACCTCCCGGAACCGGGCGGCCATCGTCCATGAGCACGAAGACGGCCGGATGGCGCAGCCGGCCGACGGCCGGCCGCGATCATCGGGGATTGTAGCGCTGCGGCATGGCGGTGGCCGGGCCCGGGACCTGGTTGCGCGCGGGGGGCGGTCACGCCGCGCCCCCGCGCGCCGGTCTTCAGAAGTCGAGCTGCCCGCCGACCTTGATCAGGCGGCCGCCCAGCACGCTGGTCGGGCGGAGCCAGACCGGTCCGTAGGTGGACACGACGCCGAGGATGTCGCGCGAGTTGAACAGGTTGTACAGATCCAGGTCCCCGCGCACCCGGACGCGTCGGAAGCGGAACAGCTTCGTCACGCGCAGGTCGAACTGCGTCACCCGCCCTTCGCGCCGGGTGAACGGCTCGAGCAGGTCGACGGTCGTGACGGCCACCGCGCCAGCCAGGTTGCGGCCCAGCGACGGCGCCACGACGGCGTTCGGTACGTTCCAGGTCGCCTGGATGTCCGGCCCGGCGAGGTTCTGGAAGACGCCGCTCAGCTGGATGCCGTACCAGGGCAGCGGATACACGGCCGAGGCCTTGTACTGTGTCTGCGACGCGAAGGGGATCGTCGTCTTGCACAGATCGGCCGGCAGGAACCGCACCGGCGCCGGCACGAACGAGATGACGTTCGTGACGCCCGGACGCGGGGACATCGGCGTGTCGCCCAGCCCCGTCAGGCAGTTGCCGTACGTCGTCCGGCCCGACGCGACGCCCCCCTGGACGAGCCCACTCTCTCCGAACCGCGCGCGCATGGCGACGTCGAACCCGTTGTAGACCTGCGTCATGTCGCCGAAGTTGTTCGCGTGGGTTACCAGGTTGTCCACCTGGCCGAACTTCTGCGGCTTGATGTTGTAGAGCCCGCACAGCTGCTGCCCTCCCCCGCCGGGCAGCCGCGTGTCAGACGGCACGGTGATGCAGAACGGGTCGAAATCCGCCGACGTCACCGCGCGATTGGTGGTGATCGGGAAGTTCCCGTACCACGTGCGGTAGTAGCCGGCCATCACCGCCAGGTCCGGGCGCAGCTCGTGCTGGACGGTCGCATCCGTCTGCCAGATGTACGGCCGCGCGAACCATCCCTGGAGGAACTCGTCGTCGTAGGTCGTGCTCGGGATGGTCTTGCCGAGGTTCAGGTTGCTCAGCTGCCCGCACTCCCCGTTGGCCAGCGGGTTGGTGAGCGTGCACTCGGGCACGTAGTTGCCGTTGGCGTCGTTCCAGGAGCGGAACGCATTGGTCGTGATGCGGTAGGCCAGGTTGTTCTCGTTGGCGATCGAAAACGTCGTGTTGCGGACGTAGCGGCCGACGCTCGCCTTGAACGCCGTCCGGCCGTTCCCGAAGACGTCGTACGCGGCGCCCACCCGCGGGGCGAGATCCTTCCAGTTCGGCACGTTCGTGACCTCGGAGAACGTCCGCTCCGGCACGAACGGTCCTGCCGGAATGGAGAACGCCGGGTTGCCGGCGTTCAGGAAGTCGAGCCGCACCCCCAGGTTCAGGGTGAGGCGATCGAGCGTCCACTGATCCTGCGCGTAGATGCCCAGGTTCGCCTTCAGACGGCTCCGGTACTCCTGCGGCATGGCCCACAGACGGATGGCGGCCGGCGTCGCTCCGCGGAACTGGTACTCGATCGGGGAGATGTCGTAGTTGTAGTGCTGCCACCCCTGCACCAGGTGGAAGCCGGTCTTGAACGCGTGGGTCCCGGTGACGTAGGACACCGCCACCCGCTCGTTCAGGATGTGGTTGTAGAACGTGCCGTAGGCCAGGAAGTCCGGCCCGATCGACCCGCCGTACGAGTTGTAGGCGCGCCCGGTCAGCAGGTCGGTGACCGGGATGTCGGCGTGCGTCACGCCGTCGTGGCGCGGGACGAAGTCGTGGCCGTAGGTGCCGGCGACGCCGGCCTCGAACAGCAGCCGGTTGGTCGCGGGGTAGTTCCAGGTGCCGTGCCCGACGACCGGCCGGTACGTGATGTGGCCCGAGGCCTCCGGCGCGCGCAGGAAGGTGACGCCGAGGTAGCAGTTGCAGTCGCGCTGGTAGCTCACGTACCCGGCCACCTTCTGCTTCGCCGAGACCTGCCACGTCACGCGTCCGCTGTAGTCCTCGTTCGGCAGCCAGGAAAACGCCGGCCGGTCCAGATCCGGCACGTAGATCAGCCCGCCGCGCGCCGCGGGATCGTCCCGCTTCTGGTAGTAGTTGCCGGGAGCGAAGTTCTGGGCGCCCCACAGCCGGAACGACCCGTAGAACCAGATCCGATCTCGCTTGATCGGGCCGCCCACGCCGGTGCCCCAGTCGTACACCTTCTTCAGCGTCGGGGCCGACGTCAGCCCCCGCGCACGCAGTTCATCCGTCAGGGTCTTGCTCTGGAACGAGGAGTTCGCCCCGTTGGCCGCGAAGGAGAACGACAGTGTGTTCCCCCCGTCCTTGAGCACGTGGTTCATCTGCACGCCGCCCGACTCTCCCTCGGCCGAGATGCCGCGCGTCGCCAGCGACACCTCCTGCACCGCCATCTGGCTGATCCAGACGATGCTCCCGCCGTTGCCGGCGCCGAATCCGTCAATGTACATCCCGTCGATCATCACCTTCGTGTCGGAGCCCGCCGCGCCATGCAGCCCGAAGGTGCCGGCGCTCTCCCCCTTGTCGCCCCCGACGTCCTGCGACGTCAGCCCGCGCGTCGCTCCCAGGGTGAGGGCCGTGTACCCGGCCAGCGACTTGTTGGTGGGAATCGTGTCGAGCACCTGACGCGTCAGCACGGTCTGGGTGCGAGAGTTCTGGACGTCGACGACCGGGCTCGCGCCGGTCACCGTCACCGTCTCCTCGAGCGAGCCGACCGTCAGGTCGCCGTTGACCGTGGCGGTGAAACCGGTGGTCAGCTCGATGCCTTCGCGCCGGTAGGTGCTGAACCCGGGCAGCGTGAACGTGACCGCGTACAGGCCCGGCCGGAGGTCGACGATCTTGTACTGGCCCTGGGTATCCGTCACCGCCACCCGGACCCGTTCGATCAGCGCCGGGCTCGACGCCTCGACCGTGACGCCCGGCAGCACGGCACCGGTCGCATCCCTTGCCACTCCCGCGATCGTGCCGCTGAGCGCCTGCCCCCGCGCGGAAGGCGGAGAGCCCAGCGCCAGGGCCACGACTACGAACGACGATACGACAGCAGCGAAGATCCGATTCATCTCCACCATGACAGCCCCCTTTGTGCCACCTGGCAAACGAGAAGCCCGACCCCATGGTGCCGACGCCCAGGATTGATCCGGCTACATGCGTGTGCGCCTCGTTCACATGCGTCGCGGATGGCCCGGACCGGCTACTCGACGCCGCCCAGGCTCTTGAGCAGCGCGGCGGTCTTCGGCTGGCTGTAGAACATCCCGCTCATCGGGATGCCGCTCGCGATCTTGTACGGCGTCTCTTCTTTGGCGTTGCGGGCGTTCAGCTCGACGCCCGCGTCCACGAGGAACTGCGCGATCGCGTTGAACCCGACGTACGCCGTCGCGTGCAGGGCCGTCGTGCCGGCGTTGTTGGCGGCCCTGATGTCGTTGCCGAGCGCCATGGTGAGCCTCAGCGCCTCGAGCAGCCGATCCTCGGTCGTGCTGGTCTCCGCCTCGACAATCGAGATGCCCGCCGTGGCCAGCAGCGGCGTCGTCCTGTCGGCGGTCGCCAGCAGGGGGTCGGCGCCATGGGCGAGGAGCAGCCGCATGACGCCCATGTCGCCCACGGTGCTCGCGAGGAAGAAGGGCGTCGCGCCCACGTAGGATCCGCCGCCGATGATCGACCCGCCGCCAAGGCTGTAGCCGAATCGGGGCATCCGGCCCGTGACGCGGGCGTTGACCTCGGCGCCGTGGGCCAGGAGCGACTTTATGAAGCGCAGCTTCACGTCGCGCACGGGAATGCCGGCCAGCGCACTCCACTCGCCCTCCTCCGGCGTGTACTCCCTGGTCGACATGGTGTCGAACGTCCCGGAGGCCCAGTGCAGCGCCGCGTAGCCGATGTCGGCCTTGTTCGGGTCCGCACCGTGATCGAGGAGCCACTCCGCCAGGTCCACGTGCCCGCGCACCGTGGCGGCCATGAGCGGGGTCGTGCCGTCGGCCGATCCTTCGTTGACGTCGCCGCCGAGACCGAGGAAGTACTCCACCAGGTCGCGATCGCCCATGCGTGAGGCGAACAGCAGCGCCGTGAAGCCGTCGTTGGAGCGCGCGCGGAAGTCGGCGCCACCCTCGACCAGCGCGCGGGCCGCGTCGAGATGGCGCTCGGCCGCAGCCCACATCAGCGCTGTCTGTCCCCTGGCCGCCTCGGTCGCGGCCGGATCCGCGCCGGCCCGGAGCAGGGCCCGCACCACGGCCAGGTTCCCCGTCCGCGCGGCCGTCATCAGCACCGTTTCCCCGGACGGCTGCGCCGCGCCCGCGTTCGCGCCGGCCTCAAGCAGCAGGTCCACCATCCGGGCGCTGCCGTTGAGCGCCGCCAGCATCAGCGGGGTCA
>Ga0194132_10009992_pt1 | contig 12825 bp, 14 predicted proteins | sample TA2KigOf80mmetaG_FD_148612 | JGI IMG/M metagenome (GOLD analysis project Ga0194132, IMG submission 148612) | Freshwater microbial communities from Lake Tanganyika, Tanzania - TA2015054 Kigoma Offshore 80m | ecosystem: Environmental > Aquatic > Freshwater > Lake | place: Tanzania: Lake... | reverse complement strand
TGAGCAGGTGTGGAACTACGTGAAGAACCACGGAATCGGGCGGATGTTGCTGCGCCAAGCGGACGACCTCAAGTGCGCCGTCCTGGCGCGCCTACGATCCCTGCAACGCCTGCCCTGGACTATCAAAATGTTCTTCCTGACCAAGGACACCGTGTACGCCGCAGGTTGAACTCAATGTCTACTAACCAACGGTCTGATTAATATGCCAGAGAATGCGGCTTTCCGCTACACTTCCCGTGAGAAAAACGGGCTAAGTCCGCCGTCCTCTCCTGGGAATCCCGGGAGGACTTCGACCAACTCCTCCACCTCCTCACCGGGCACTACAACCCCCAGACCGGCGCCGAGGCGCTTCTCATCGAGCGTGAAGCCGTCAACCTCTGGCGCCTCACCCGCCTCCAGCGCGCCGAAGGAGCCCTCATCGAAGACCTCTACCGCCGCGAACGCAAACGCCTCATCGGCCACCGCGGCATGGTCCACAACTACGAACTCGACATCTACGAAGGCATCGAAGCCAACGAAGACGAGGAGTTCGACGACGACGCCACCGAGGAAAAAGGAGCCCCGCCGCCGGAGCCGCCGCCGCTCCCCACCCACCAGGAACTCCTCGCCAGCGTCATCGAAAACCTCGCCGACACCCAGCGCGGCAACTACATCCGCCGCGAGCGTGAATCCATCGAACGCGGCCACCGCCGCTTTCTGGAAACACTTCAGACCATGCGCGAAATGAACCCTGGGTTCGTTTCACAGAACTGCGAAACACAGTAACTCGAAAGGTCCCCGGAGCCTCAGGAAAACCGGGAGAAAGGAGCCGTCAACCGGACACCAGCGCCTCAAATCAACGTAAGCTTGCCGCGCCGGCACCCGAAGTGTGCCCGCCCGCCGGGCGGTCTCAAACGATGGTCGCGCCGCCGTCCACCACCAGCGTCTGACCGGTCATGTAGTTCGAAGCGTCCGAAGCCAGAAACAGGGCCACGCCCTTCAGTTCGCCCGCCCGGCCCACACGGCCCATCGGCGTCGAACCCTCAATGTAGGCCCGGCTCCGTTCGATCAGTGCATCGGCCAGCCGCGACGGGAAAAAGCCGGGCGCAATCGCGTTCACGCGCACATTGTGCGGCGCCCACTTCGCCGCCAGTTCGCGCGTCAGCGCCATCAGACCGCCCTTCGATGCCGCATACCCGGCAAACGACGGGCCCTCCGGCATGCTTGCGTTCAAACCCGCCACCGACGCGATGTTGATGATCCGCCCGAACTTCCTCGGCAGCATCACCCGCGCGGCGGCTTGGCAGAAAAGAAAGGCACCCGTCAGGTTGATATCAATCACCATGCGCCACTTATCCAAGGGCATCTCTTCCGCCGGAGCGCCCCAGCTCACCCCGGCATTGTTCACCAGGATATCCAGCGACCCGAACGCCGCCACCGCGCCTTCCACCGCCGCCTGCGCATCCTCCGCCTTCGACACGTCGCAAACCATGCCCTCGCACGGAATGCCGCGCGACCGGAAACCAGCAATCGTGGGCTCCAGCCACTGCGCCCGGCGGGCCAGCAGGAACAGCGACGCGCCGGCCTCGCCCAGCCCCTCCGCCATCTCCTCGCCCAGGCCCCTCGACCCGCCGGTCACCAGCGCCACGCGCCCCTTCAGATCGAACAGACTATGCACGTGGCTCATTGCCCTCTCCTCGTTCATCCAGAGTCAACCGCGCAATCCGCTCGCGGTGATAGTTCGCATCGCCCAGCGCGGCCTCGCTCGCCTTGGCGCGCTTGTAATAGTAATGAGTGTCGTTGTCCCAGGTGAAACCCATGCCGCCATGCACCTGGATGCCGCGGTTCCCGCACTCCCGGTACGCGTCGCTCGCATACGCCTTCGCCACGCTCACGGCGAACCGGGCATCAGCCGTGCCGCGATCCAGGGCGTAGGCCGCATACAGAGCCGCCGCCCGGGAACACTCCGTCATCACCCACATATCGGCGCAGGCATGCTGCACCGCCTGAAACTTGCCGATCGGCTGGCCGAACTGCTTCCGCGTCTTGGCGTACTGCACAGCCAGATCCTGCACCCGCTGCATCCCGCCCGTCATCTCCGCGCACAGAGCCGCCGTCGCCACCTCGATGGCGCGATCAATCGCCGCCACCGCCGCCGCCCCGCGCGCCGCCACCTTGCCCGCCGGCCCAGCCAGCTTCACCCAACTCAGACGCCGCGTCGTGTCCATCCCCGGCATCTCGCCCATCTCGACGCCCGCCGCGCCGCGCTCCACAACCACCACCGCATCCCGCGCCGCCACCACAAGCAGGTCCGCCGCCGCGGCCTCCTGCACGAACAGCTTCCGGCCGGCGAGCCCGCTGGTCATGCCAAGCTTCTCGGGCTCCCACACGCCGCCCTCTTCCACCAGCGCCACCGTCGCCACACGCTCGCCGCTGGCCACGCGCGCTGCTTCCTCGTACGCCCCGGCCGCCTCCAGCATCGTGCCGGCAAACACCGGCGATGCGAAGAACGGACCGCCCAGCAACGCGCGTCCCATCTCTTCCATCAACACGGCCAGATCCACCAGACCCAGCCCGCATCCCCCGTGCGCCTCGGCAATCGCCAGCCCGGTCCAGCCCTGCTCTGCCATCGCGCGCCACAACCGCCGGTCATGCGGGTCGCCGCTGTCGGCCAGACGCCGTGCCTCCGCCATCGGCAGCTCTTTCGTCAGGAACTCCCGCGCCGCGCTCCGCAGCAACTGTTGTTCGTCGCTCAGGTCGAACCGCACTCAGTAGCTCCTCGGAAGGCCCAAAACAAAATGCCCGATAATGTTTCGCTGAATCTCCGACGTCCCGGCCTCAATCGTGTTGCCCCGCGCCCGCAGGTACGCGTACGCCCACTGCCCGCCATCCACCGCCTCGGCGCCGCCCGCCAGTTGGCCGTACACCCCCAGCACTTCCATCGCCGTCTGCTGCAGCCGCTGGTTCAGTTCGCTCCACAGGATCTTCTGCAGCGACCCCTCGGGACCCGGCACCCCGCCGTTCACAATCCGGCTCACGCTCCGCATCTGCGCCAGGCGCATCACCTCCATCTCCATCCGGCTCTGGGCCAGCTTCTGCCGCAGCACCGCGTCGCCGGACTTTCCGGTCTGACGGGCAATCTCCGCCAGCCGCTCGTACTGCCGCCGGAACGTCACCTGCATCCCCGCTCCCAGCGTCGCCCGCTCGTACATCAGCGTGCCCAGCGCCACGCGCCACCCGTCATTCACCTGCCCCACGGCATTCTCCACCGGCACGCGGACATTCTCGAAGAACAACTCGGCGAACTCGCTCTCACCGGTCATCTGGCGAAGCGGTTTCACCGTCACGCCGGGGCTCTTCATGTCCACCAGCAGGCACGTCAGCCCCTTGTGGCTCGCGGCGCCGGCGTCGGTGCGCACCAGCAGCTCGCACCAGTCCGCCGCCCAGCCGTAGCTGGTCCAGACCTTCTGCCCGTTCACCACATAGTGATCGCCATCGAGGCGGGCATCCGCGCGCAGGCTCGCCAGATCGCTGCCCGAATTCGGCTCCGAGAATCCCTGGCACCAGATCTCCTCGCCGCTCAGGATCTTCGCCAGATACCGCTGCTTCTGCGCCTCCGTGCCGAAGGCGATGATCGTCGGCCCCACCATCTCCAGCCCAATCACGCCCGGCAGATGCGGAGCGCCCACCCGCGCCATCTCCTCAATCACGATCAGCCGCTCGATCAGCGTCGCCCCGCGCCCCCCGTACTCGCGCGGCCAGTGCACACCCGCCCAGCCCGCATCGAAGCACCGCCGCTGCCAGCGTCGAAGGTACGCGAATCGCTCCTCCATCGGCTCATCGCGCCGCCGCCGCTCCGCCCAGTCCGCCGGCACGTTCGCCGCCAGCCACTCGCGCGCCTCGTCCCGGAACGCCACTTCCTGCGCAGTCAGATCCAGATCCATGCCACCCGCCTATCGCCCGTACTTTTCCGCGAACGCGAACACCGCGGCCGTGGCCCCATCGCCCGCCACGCCCAGATCCTTGTCCAGCTTCACGTGATCGGTGCCGTCGGCGCCATGCAACGCCGCGGGAATCCCCGCCCGGTCCAGCGCCTCCCACAGCCGGTGCGCCTGCGCCGACACATCCGTGTGGTCCGCCACATGCACGATCAGGAACGGCGGAATGCCCCGGTCCGGCGCCACGTGATTCACCGCCGACAACTCGCGCTGTTGCGCCCGGGTCCCGAACTTCGCCGCGTGGCCCATCTTCGGCGGCTGCTGCTTCATGCTCTTGCGCCGGGCCTCCCCCGTGGCCACCTGCAGCGGCACGTCGTAGGTGTCGCCATCCACCGGCACGCAGCCCCGCAGGCTGCGCCGCGGCACGCCTTCCGCCTCGATGTACCGGCTGTCCGTGGCCAACAGAGCCGCCAACTGCGCCCCCGCCGAATGCCCCATCAGCAGCAGCCGCGCCGGGTCGCCGCCAAACCGCGCGATGTTCCGGTGCACCCAACCCACGGACTTCGCCACGTCGCGAACAATGTCTTCCATCGCCACTTGCGGCACGAACCGGTAGTTCATCGCCACGAACACATAGCCCTTCTCCACGAACGCGGAGGGCTTGCTGTCCACCTCGGCCTTGCTGCCGCGCATCCAGCCGCCCCCATGCACCCAGACCACCACGGGAGCTCCCGCGGCTCCCGGGGGGGCATGGACGTCCAGCAACTGCCGCTCATTCCGCGGCTCCGCGTAAGCAATATCCCGCTCCACGCGCGGAGCCTGCGCGCACGCCAGGCCCGCACCCGCCGCCAGCACGCAGAGCACCCGCATCACAGCCTCGCGATGCGGCGTTGAATGAAGAGAAAGTACGCGCCGGTCACGCTCAATAGGATACCGTTCAGCACCAGCACATGCTGAATGGAGAACACCGGAATCAGGAACCCGCTCAGCAGGCTTCCAAACGGATTCCCCCCGCGGAACGCCACGTTGTAGATGCTCATCACCCGGCCCCGCATCTCGTTCGTCGTGATGGTCTGCACCAGCGAAGCCACGAAGATGAACACCGAAAGCAGCGTCGCGCTGGCGAAGAACAGCAGCACGTAGCTCATCCATAACGAAGTCGACAGCGCGAACCCGGTCACCAGCCCGCCCAGCACAATCAGCAGCGAGAGCGCGATCCGCCCCTTCTTCTTCAAGTGACTCAGCCCCGCCAGAAGCAGAGCCCCCAAGGCCGACCCCACACCCGTCACCACCAGCAGGTGCTTATAGGTATGCAACCCCTGCCCCAGCACCTTCTGCGTGATCACCGGCAGGAAGGTCAGCAGCGGAATCCCCAGCGTGGTCATGGTGAACGCCAGCACGATCAGCGGCACCATGCCCTCACGCCCGCGAATGAACGCCACCCCCTGCTTCAGGCTGTCCAGCACCGAATCGGCCGACTTTGAAGGAACAAACAGCGGCCGCACCATGAGCAGCGATCCGATCACGGCCACGAAGCTCACCCCGTTCAACGAGAAGCACCACTGCGCTCCCAGAGACTCCAGCGCCCAGATCCCCAGCACCGGGCCGATGACGCGCGAGATATTGAACTGAATGGAGTTCCAGGCAATGGCGTTCTGCACGTTCTCCGGCCGCACGATGGACGGCAGCAGCGCCTGATAGGCCGGCCCGCCGAACGCCTGCCCCAGCCCGGTGAGAAACGAGAGCGCCAGGATGGGCCAGACCGTCTGTCCGCCGGGCGCCAGCACGCCAAAGCTGAACAGCAGCGCCAGCGAAAACGCCGACGTCATCTGCACAAGCTGCGAAGCGATCAGCAGGAACCGCCGGTCATACCGGTCCGCCGCCACCCCGCCCAACAGCGAGAACAGGAAGATCGGAATCTCGCCCAGAAACGCATCCAGCCCCAGGATCCACTCGGACTTCGAGATCTCCCACACCAGCCACGCCTGCGCGCCCTTCTGCATCCACGTACCGATCGTGGATGTGAGAGCACTGCTCCACATCAGGCGGAAGTCGCGATACTCGAAAACCTTGAAGACTCCGCGAACCATGCTGTGCAGCCGGTTCTACGGAAGCGGTTTCTCGCGTGCGATCAGATGCAGGATGTTGCCTTCGCCGTCTTCAAAGAACACCAGCCGGTTGCCCTGGTTGTTGAACGCGTCACCCAGGAACTTCACGCCTTTAGCGCGCAACTGCGCTTCCGCCGCGTCAAAGTCGTCCGGAATGATGGCCAGATGCCGGATGCCCGGCGTCTTCATCCTGTTCTCCGGCCGCTCCCCTTCCGACGGAATGATCTCCAGCATCGACCCGTTGGCGGCGCGGACGAAATAGTTGCCCGCGTACGTGAAGTTGATGTGGAAGTCGAGGTGATCGGCGTACCACTGAGCCAGCTTGCCCGGATCGGCCGAGGCAATGGCGGTGTGTTCAAGACCCTGGAACATAAAGGGCATTGTACCAGTTGCTATCATGATGCTCACCATGCTCCGCACCACCGCCGCCACGCTGCTTGTGGCCGCCGCTGCCGGCGCCCTCCCCGCCCAGGAACTCTGGGCCCCCAAAGGCGCCTCCCGCTACCTGCCGCCGCACAAACCCATCACCCGCTGGAAAGACCTGGCCGCGAAGCACAAGGGCGCCACCAACTGGCGGCAGGTGATCGTCAACGATGAGCACCTGCGCAGCGAGTACATCGTGGCCGCCCCCGGCACCCGCATCCCCCGGCAGCTCCGCCCCGACACGCGCATCTGGTGGGTGGTGATGGAAGGCGAGGTCCGCTTCGACATCGAGACCACGGGAGCCTTCGTCGCCAAGAAAGGCTCCATGGTGCAGGCGCCCATGGCCACGCTGTTCGAATACGAGGTGGTGGGCGCCACGCCGGCCGTGATCTTTGAAACCAACATCGCCGGCGCCAAGACCATCTACGCGCGCCGGGAAGACGCCCCGCGCCTTCCCGGAATCGCCTTCCTGCCGGTCTCCTTCCGCCGCCAGGCCGGCGTGTTCGGCAGGAACAACAAGGTCCACGCCACCTACGACGAAGTGGCCCAGGCGCTCGACTCAGGCAAACTGAAAGGCACGCAGCGCATCGTCGAGGATGCCCGCGGCGCCGCCAACTTCATCTACGGCCGCGAGAAAGACCTGCCGCCCATCGACCCCAAGCAACGCGGCCACTATCACCCCGAGTGCGCCGAATACTGGCTGATCCTCAGCGGCCAGATCCGCTACCCCATCGAAGGCCAGGGCGTCATCATCGCGGACCCCGGCGATGTGGTCTACGTGCCCAGGTTCACCTGGCACATGCCGCGCTGGTACGGTCCGGCACCTTCCTGCCGGCTGGCGATGAACGGCTACCCCGAAATCTCCCACCTGTTCGACGCCCAGAACTAGAGGGCCGCTACTTCACCTCAAGCGGCGGCGCGGTGGAGCCGCCCAGTCCCGCGTAGGCGTCGCGCACACGGGTCACCTTGCTGCCGGCGAAGGTGACGAAGGTGATCTTGCCGGGCGGCTGCCCGTAGATCCAGTCCTCAAGCTCCACGCCGTCCTTGGTCTCACGCGTCTTGCCGCGCGGACGGCCCAGGGCCATCAGCACCGTCTCCCGATCCATGCCCTCAATCGCCTTCTGGTCCTTGATCGCCTTCTGGATCTCCGGCGGCAGCGTCTCCACGAAGTTCTCCGTGGCGCTATGCGGGTCAAAATCCAGCACCGGCTTGAGCAGCTTCTTCAGATCAACCGCCTTGATCTCCGGCACGCCCTTGGCGAACCGCACCGCGATGGTCGTGCCGCCCGGCGCCGAACTGCCGCCCATGCCCTGGCCGCGCATTCCGACGGAGGAACTCACCTGGACGTTCTGATACCACTTGCGGCCGCCCTTGAACCCGCCGTTGATCTCAAGGGTCACCTTGTCGTCGTCGAGCGTCACCTTGGTCACCTGCACCATGTCGCCCGATCGCGCCGCCGGACCGTGTTCCCGTCCCGCCGATTCCCACTCGGCGCGGTCCCAGGTGCCGGTGCTCTCAAACACCAGCGCCTTCTTCGAACGCGGCAGCGCGCTTTTGGCCGTGGCGTGTTCCGCCGTCAGCCCCCGGATCAGTTCGATGCGCGCCTCCTGCGTCAGCTTCTCCGCCGATGCCAGCCCGGCGCACAACTGCGCGGCCAGCGTAATCCCAAGAGCCTTCCACTTCATGCCGAAGCCTCCCCGACGGGCGTGAGCAGATACGGACGCTGCACCGCCACCGGCGCCTTCCACAGGTACAGAAGCAGCAGCGGCACGGCCACCGTGGTCAGCACGCTCGCTTCCGGCCCGTAGTCGCCGCCGCTCCACAGCGCACCGGCGTTCCACTTCAAGCCGTATCCCGTCATTCCCATTCTAAAGCCGCTGACGTTGGTGCCCAGCAGGGGCAGCACCCAGTTCCACCCGAAATGCAGCCCCACCGGCAGCCAAAGATCCCCGCTCCGCAGGAAGCTGAACCCCAGCACCGCGCCCCAAAGAAACGTGTTCAGCAGCGCCAGATGGCCCACGTTCAGGTTGCCGCTGTGGGCCGCCGCGAACAGCGCCGCCGCCGGCAGCACGGTGCCGAACAGGCCGAACTTCCGCAGCATCACCTGGAAAGCGTACCCGTGGAACAGCATCTCCTCGCCCAACGCGCCCAGCACCAGCACCACCGTCACGAACAGAAAGGACCCCAGGTTGCCCGGCTGCTCCGGCGTCGCCACAATCGATGCCGCACCCACCACCAGCGGCAGGACTGTCACGGCGAGCGCCGCGCCAATGCCGCCCGCCGCGCCAATCCAGAGGTTGCGCCACGCCCCGCGGCTCCAGCCCAAGCCGATGTCCGCCAGACGGCCCCGCTCATACACACGCAGCGTCACCGCGTTCGCCAGCGCCGCCGCCGCGAAGCTTGCCGACGCCGCCGTAACCAGATAGCCGGCCCAGCCGGAGAGCAGCCAGGATGTGATCGCCATGGTCATGTATCCCACCAGGGCGAAGACTCCGATGCGCAGCGCCAGCCCGGCCATCACTTCTTTACCAAAATCTGCACGCCACGCGGCGCCACGCACACATCCAGAAGCTCGGCGCCTTCGCGCACCACAACCTGGGAAACGCGCTGCTTCGCCTCAGGCTCAACCAGGAAGATGACACAGCCGCCGCCGCCGGCGCCGCAGACCTTGCCGCCCAGAGCTCCCTGGCGCCGCGCCGCCGCGATCAACCGGTCGATCAGGGGCGTCGAGATGCCGGGTGCGTTCTTCTTCCGGTGCGCCCACTCCTCGCGCAGCAGCCCGCCGGCGGCAGCCCAGTCCGCCCGCTCCAGCGCCCCGCGCATCGCATGCGCGATCTCCGCGATCCGCTCGAAGTTGCGGAACACCTGCCTGTTGCCGTCGATGTGCGCCTTGGTCACTTCCCAGTTGTTGATCCCCGAATCGCGCGGCTCACCGGTATAGGCCAGCACGATCCGGCGGTTCAGCTCCCCCAGATCCACCGGGATCGCCTTGCGTGTCGACCCCAACGGATCCAGTTCAATGGCGCTCACTCCGCCGTACATCGCCGGGAAGTAATCCTGCGAACCGGTGGGCACCCGGATGGTCTGCGCTTCGATGTTCTGGGCGATCTCCCGGATCTTTTCGATGGGATGCCGCGCGCCTGTGAGCCGGTTGAACGCCGCGCAGGTGGTGATGAACAGCGACGACGACCCCGAGATGCCCGCCCCGGCCGGCGCCTCCGAGTGCGTGGTCAGTTCGACGCCGCACTCGGGCGCCCAGTAGCGCACCACGTACGAGAGCAGCTTTAACCGGTAACTCCGCGCTGCGCGCAGCGCGGCGTAGGATTCGAACGTCTCCTCCGCCTGCTGGTCGCGTGACCGCAGGATGATCTTTCCGTCATCACGGGTGCGCAGTTCGCAGCTTGTGTACCGGTTGACGGCGAAGTTCACCGTCACCGCGTGGTCGTGAAACAGATAGAGCGGCCAGATGTCCATGGTTCCGCCGGCCAGGTCCACACGGCACGGCGATTTCGCGTTGATGATCATTCCACCTTTCAGGATACCGGCGGGAGGCCGGAAAAATTTTCGCGGCGGGAAGAAACGATTCGCCCCGTGGATTCACTTAATGACAGGAGCGAGTTGAACGATGAGCAAATCCAAAGCCGGCAACGCACAACAGGCAGCGCCCGCGGCGGATCTGCTCATCGTGTTCCGCCCGCGCTATCCGACCCACCAAATGGCACACCTAAACGTAGCACTCACCTGACATCCCACCCCATTTCCTACCTTAGGCGCTCCCACGGCCCGGCTGGCTACCTTGAGCCGGGGACGGGGAGCGCTTGTCCATTCGGGCTACGCCACTTCTTTCGATAGGCGGCGCCGCAGCCATGCCTGCGCTGCAACGCAGCAGCCTGCTGCAACAATTGCCGTGGTTCCATAACCGTATCATTCTCGAACGAGCTTTCCAATGGAACATGGCAGTACCTGTCATGTCTTGCCATGTGCGATACGGTGGCCGTGTGGAGGGTGCGGATGAGAAGCGCGGTGTCAAACGGCTTCGAGAAGATCCTGCACTTCTTTTTCCCCTGAAAGACGTTATCGCGCCACTTCGATGCTTCCCGTGAAACGCAGAAACACTGCACGCGCCCTGTCCGGCCATGCCCGTTCCACCCATACCAGTGCCGTGGCAGCCAACATGGCCCAGACCGAATGCCCCGCCGCGGAACAGGCGAGCATGAGGGCCCAGCAGCTCAACCAGCAGTTGCCGCCGATTGTCAAGCCATAGCAGAAGCAATCGATGTCCGCGCGGATGCCCGACGGCGCCAGGGGCATGGTGCGATGGCAGCCGAGCACGCCGGTTCTCTTGAGCGGCGTCCACTGCCATGCGGCGGCCAGCAGGCAGCAGCCCCCCGTCCATGGCCAGGATGCCCCGCGCAGAGGCTCGATCAGAGTTTCCACCGCCAGGCCAAACACCAGCCACACCGCGCAATAGCCGGCGAGAAACACCGCAACGGAGCGATTTCGCCGCGCCCAACGGCTGTGCGAAGCGACAAAACGAACTGGCCAGATCAGCATCGGGAACATCATGGCGGCCACCATGGTCATCCAACCGCTCAGCGTGCCGCTCCCGCTCATCGCGTGGCCGGCGTGGGCGCTCTGCCGCGGAGACGCCACGAGAATTGCGATCCACGCGGCGGCGCTCAACACAAGGCTCCACCATTCTGGATGGCGCCATAGCGCGCTTCTCCACTTCATGCGTAGTACAGGCTCACGCGCCCGACCGTGACCGGCTTGGCCCCAACAGTTGCACGATCAACGCCAGGACGCTCATGCGGGAGAAACGTCAGTTCCACAGAGTCCGCCCTCCATTCCCTGGTTCGGAGCATGCTGGTGATCTCGATCGAATAGCTCAATCCGTCGCCCGTATGCTGGCGATCACCCCGCGACGCCTCAACCACGCCAAACAGCGGCATGATTCCCGCTTCGAGATCGGGACGGTTTTCCGGGGCATCTGTCGAGGGCAGATTGACGAAAACCAGGTAGCTCTCTGTCGGCCCTTCGACGGCGGTGATGTTCTCCAGATTCAGATGAACTTCGGGCGCCTCCGACTTTGCCGCGGGCCCAGTGGGCGCGTGAATGTCGAACTTGACGGTTACGCGGATCGTTGACAGTGTCACAGGGGCACTTGTGGCGCCGACCATTTCGGGGATAGATTCCTCCGGCGCCGCGGTCACCGTCACCACACCTTCGTAGGGATCCGATACATCTTCATATCGATAGCCGAGCAGCGGCGCGGCGGTATCCGTCAACTGGCCGGACGTCACAGCCACCGGCTTTCGATCGAAGTCGTGGAAGTACATGGTGAAAACGGAGCGCCACGCCGATGCCGCCGGATTCGTGTTGGCGGGCGAGCGGCGGAGCCAGACTTCCCATAGGCGGTCAATGTTGCAGTGGTGGAGCCAAAATATCGGATCAAGCCCCGCGGTGGTGAAGTTGCTCATCCATCCCGCATTAGGTCCAGTTCCCCCCACGGCGACATGCATGGTGCCGTGCGGTCTGGATTCGCAGGCTCCCAAATGTCCGTTGCTGTGGTTGAACCAGGTTCCCGGTCCACCCAACCCCACCTGGCCGCCGACGCTGGAACTGGTGAACCGCGGCTTCAACAGGCACGACAAGTCAACGTCCGTGGCGTTGGCCACGGGTGCGTCCAGATTAGCGTTCGGGGATCGTGGGATGTCGGTTGGCACGCCCCCGGGAGGCGTATACAGCCGAAGGGGATTCGGGGATCCATCCGGAAGCGCGGCCGCGCGGAATGCCGGCGGAAGATAGAGCGCCTTTTCGTTTGATTGGTCGCTGTAGTTCCAATAGGGCAAGGCCCAATCGGAGGGTCCTCCCAGTTGGCGGATCGTGTCCGCCACGATGCGCTCAAAGTACAGCAGGTAGGCTCTGTGAAAAGGGAAGAAAAACCAGGAATTGTGCTGGCATTGGGTCCAAAAACTGTTTTGCTCCGACTTGGAGGGGAGTGTCTCTCCAGCCGCGGCCATTGGATCATTGCCGGCGGTGTGTTCGTGGATCGCCGCCTGGTAACGCCAACTTGTTGGGTCAGTGACCGCCCGTCCCTGCATGGCCGTCACGGCACGCGCATACCAGAGCAGAACCGGATGCCACGGGTCAGCCTGGCTGAGCTTCCAGACATCCTGGCGGGTTCGAATCCCGTTCTTGGAGTCATTCACCGGGATTTCCATTTTGGGTCTCCCGGACCCCGACAGTATACACCAACGCCTCACTCCCGTGCCGGATTTGATCAGAATCCCCTTTCCGAGGGCGGGCCAGTGCCTGCGGATGGCTTCTTTCGACCATCGCACAAAAACGAAAACTGACAACATGCCTGTTTCCAG
>Ga0194132_10009989_pt1 | contig 12830 bp, 13 predicted proteins | sample TA2KigOf80mmetaG_FD_148612 | JGI IMG/M metagenome (GOLD analysis project Ga0194132, IMG submission 148612) | Freshwater microbial communities from Lake Tanganyika, Tanzania - TA2015054 Kigoma Offshore 80m | ecosystem: Environmental > Aquatic > Freshwater > Lake | place: Tanzania: Lake... | reverse complement strand
CGGGTGCCGTTCCGGCTCCAGGTCTTCCGGTAGTCAGGCCCTTAGCAGGTCGCGCACGGCGGGTTCGAATCCGGGGAACTGGAATTTGAATCCCGAGGCCAGCAGCTTTCCCGGAATCACGCGCCGACTTTTCACGATCAGCTCGGTCTCGGTCCGCAGGAAGAAGGCGCCAATTTCGAGCATCCACCGCTCCGCGGGCAATCCGAACGGCGCGCCTACAACCTTGCGGATGATCCGCATCATATCGGCGTTGGTCAGGGGATTGGGCGCCGCGAGGTTCACTGGGCCGGCCAATTCAGGGTGCGCGATCAGCCAGTCGATGGAGCGCGCGAAGTCGCCTTCGTGGATCCAGGAGACGAATTGGCGCCCGTGGCTCATGCGGCCTCCGAGTCCCAGCCGGGCCAGCCGGCACAACACCGGCAGCACGGAGTTGGCTCCGTGGCCCAAAACCATCGCCGCACGCAAGGCAACGCGCCGCGTGGATCCGGCGGGCGCGTCGTAGAACGCTTTTTCCCAGGCGTGGATGATGTCGAGCGAGAAGGCGTCCTTGGCTTCAGGCTCAGGGCCGAAGTTCGCGGCGGACTCATCCCACGCGGGTCCGTAGGTATGGCGGTAGAGGGTCGCTGAACTGGCGTTCATCCACAGCCGCGGCGGATTCGCGCAGCGTGCGATGGCCTCACCGATCACCCTCGTTGGCTTGACACGCGAGTCGATGAGGATCTTGCGGTTGGCGGCGGTATAGCGGCAGTCCACCGAGCGGCCGCACAGGTTGATCACCACCTCCGCGCCGTCGAGCCTCGCGGCCCACGCTCCGAGGGACTCGCCATCCCAACCGGCTTCTCCCGGCTTGGGACTTCGCGCCAGCACCACAGGGTCCCAGCCCTGTGCCCGGAAGTGCGCGGCGAGCACCTGTCCCAACGTTCCGCTGCCGCCTGCCAGCACCACGCGTTTCACTGGAGGAACTCGTCCGTGTAGCATTTTTGCGGGTCCACCTTGGCGGCGCCCACTTTCTCAATATCCTCGGCCAGCACGCGGGCGACGGCCTGCATCCCTTGGGCGTGCAGCCGCCCGTCACGCGAGAACAAGTCCATGCTCGACTCGATTGCCTTAACGTATGCCTCCTCACCGCCGAGCTTCATCGGCTCGGGCATCGCCTTCGAGATCTCGGCGGGCGTGTGGGCGTGGATCCACTTCAGGGTCTCCTGCATCGCGAGGGCCAGACGCCGCGCGATCTCCGGGTTCTTCGCGATCCATTCCGCCGAGGAGTAGAATACCGACGCCGGGTAGTCGTCCACGGCGTAGAGTTCGCGCGTGCCCTCCGCGGTCCGCGTGTCGGCCAGGAACACGAGCGGTTGCTTGAGCCGTATGGCAAGTTGCGAGAGTGCGGGCTCAGCCATCACCGCCGCGTCAACCTTGCCATGCTCCATCGCCGCCACCGCGCCCGCCGCCATGCCGACACCCGCGGCGGCTACCGAGTCCGGCGCGATGCCCTGGCCGCGCAGGACACGGTTGAGCAGCATGTGGGTCGAGGAGCCGGGCGCCGACACGCCCACCACTTTGCCCTTGAGATCCGCAACCGAGCGGACGCGTCCGGTAGAGACCAGCGCCAGGCCGGGGCGCTTGAGCATCGCCACGAACGCCTTCATCTGCTTGCCTTCGGCGGCCATCTGGATCGTGTGGTCGAAGAATCCGGACACGACGTCAGCGCTGCCTCCAAGCAGAGCTTCGAGCGCCTTTGCGCCGCCCGCGAACTCGATCAGTTCGACTTCGAGCCCCTGCGCGCGATAGTGGCCCAGGCGCTCGGCAAGCGTCGTCGGAAGGTAGACGATCTGCGCCTGTCCGCCGATGGCGATCCGCACTCGCGGACCCTGTTGCACGGGCGTCGCACAGGAGGCGAGCAGCAGGAGAATCAGGCTAGTCCAGATACGCATTCGTGTGCGCCTCCTTGGCGCGCGCCGGATCGGCGTTGACCATCCGCGCGGCGGCCGATGCGCCTTCTTCGGAGAACCGTCCGTCGCGGTCGAGCAGGTCCACCGCGCCGCGAATCACCTCCCGGTAAAGCGCCGGATCATCGCCGTGATGGGAGGCTGGGATCCGCGCGATCACCTCGTCGAGCGGACGGGCGAGGATCCACTCGCGGGTGCGCGTGAAAGCCGCGGCGAGCCGGCGCGCCTGGTCCGGATGTGCATTGAGCCAGGAGGCGCGGGCAAACATCGCGGCTCCAGGATAATCCGCCGTGCCGTAGGTTTCAAGGACTCCCGCCCGGGTCCGCGTGTCGGCCAGGATCCGCACTGCGCCACGCTTGGCGATTGTGCGGACGGTGAAGTCGCTCACCACGCCCGCTTGGACCACGCCCCGCTCCATGGCGGCGACAGCGCGCGATGCGGTGCCGATGGCCACCGGCTTCACCTCGTCCGGCCGGATTCCATGGCGGGCGAGCAGGTAGTTGAGCAGGACGTGGGTCGCTGATCCGAGTGTGGTGACGCCGGCTTCGGCGCCGCGCAGGTCCTCGATCCGGTGGATCCGCGCCGATCCAGCAGGGGACACCGCGAGCGCGACCATTTGCGAGTTGGTCATCAGGAAGAAACTTCGCACCGGGGGCGCGCCGCTGTCGAGACTCAACACTTGCTCATGATAGCCGGTTACCACGTCGACGCTCCCGCCCAGCAGCGCCTGCATGGCTTTCGCGCTGCCAGGGAACTCTTCCACGCGCACCTCGAGTCCCTCGTCGCGGAAGTGGCCAAGCTCAGCGGCCAGGTAGGGCAGGATCTGCGACGGCGACTGCTGAGCCGCGATCGCCAGCCTCACCTGATCGTGGGGAGCGCAGGCCGTCAAGACCGTGGCGAGGACCGCCAGTAGTAATTTGTTTCGTTTATCCAGATTGATAGTATAATTAAATCGATCTATGGAACTCCACCCCCTCAAGGTGTTCCTCGCCGTCGCCAGCGAGAAGAGCTTCTCCCGCGCGGCGGAGAAGATGCTTCGGACCCAGCCGGCCATTTCGCTTGCGGTCCAGCGCCTGGAGGCGGAACTTCAGGAAAAGCTGATCGACCGCTCCGCCAAGGATTTGCTGCTCACCGACGCCGGCCGGATCGTGCTTGAATATGCCCGCCGGTTCGAAAATCTCCAGCAGGAGATGTCGAATGCGCTCGCCGAGTTGCGCGACAACTCGGCGGGACGGCTGATCATCGGCGCCAACGAGTCGACGTCACTGTACCTGCTGCGCCATATCCAGGCCTACCGGCGGCTGTACCCGAAGGTGAAGGTCCAGGTGCGGAGGAGCCTTTCTTCACGGATCCCGGCACAACTGGTGGACGGTGACCTCGAACTCGGCATGCTGACCTACGATCCGGGAGACGACAGGCTGGTGAGCACCACCATCTACACGGACCACCTGGCCTTTGTGGTCGCGCCACGGCACCGGTTCGCCAGCCGGACATCGGTGTCGATCAGCGAGCTCGGCATGGAGACGTTCATTGCGCACAATGTGACGTCGCCCTACCGCGAGATGGTCCTGCGCGAGTTCCAGCGGCTGAAGGTGCCGCTGAACATGGACGTCGAAATGCCGACAGTCGAGACGATCCGCCGGATGGTGCAGCGCAACGAAGGAGTCGCGTTCCTGCCGCGGATGTGCGTGGAGCAGGAGATCGAACAGGGGGCGTTGCGCGAGGTCCGCGTGGATGAGCTGTCGGTCGAGCGCAAGATCCGGCTGGTGCACCCGGCGCGGCGTGCTCTGAGCCACGCGGCGCGGGCATTTCTCGAATTGGTGCGCACCTCCAGCTAAAATGGAGGAGAATGCCGCTACCGACCGACGAGTTCTACCGGATCCAAAAGCTCCCCCCCTACGTTTTCGCCGTTGTCAATGAGATGAAGGCACGCCTGCGGGCGGACCAGCAGGACGTCATTGACTTCGGCATGGGGAATCCGGACGGAGCTACGCCGCGGATCATCGTGCAGAAGATGAACGAGGCGAGCCGCGACAAGCGCAACCACCGCTACTCGATGTCGAAGGGGATCCCGAACCTGCGCCTGGAGATCGTCAAGCGCTACAAGCGCAAGTACGATGTGGACCTCGATCCGGAAACGGAAGCGATTGCCACGATCGGCGCCAAGGACGCCCTCGCGCACCTGCTGTTTGCCGTGATCGGGCCGGGCGATGCAGTGGCTTCGCCCAATCCCACCTATCCGATCCACCAATACGGCGTGATCATGGCCGAGGGGCACGCCTGCATCCTGCCGATGCCGGATCCAGCGACGTTCCTGCAAGCGCTGCATGACCTCTACAAGCGCCGTCCGCCCAAGATGGTGCTGATCTCGTTCCCGCACAATCCGACCACGTGCTGCGTGGATCTCGATTTCATGAAGGAGATCATTCGCCTGGCGCATCAGCACGGGACGATGGTGGTCCACGATTTCGCCTACGCCGACATCGCTTTTGACGGCTACGTACCGCCGAGCATCCTGCAGGTGGATGGCGCCAAGGAAGTAGCGGTCGAGATTTTCTCGATGTCGAAGAGCTACAACATGGCTGGCTGGCGGATGGGCTTCTGCCTGGGAAATCCGAAGATGATCAAGGCGCTGGCGCGCATCAAGAGCTACCTTGACTACGGGATTTTCCAGCCGCTGCAGATCGCCGGGATCATCGCCCTGCGGGAGTGTGAAGAGGAAACCCTGAAGATCCGGGACACGTACCTAAAACGTAGGAATGTTCTGGTGGACGGATTGAACCGCGCCGGATGGCCGGTCACCGCTCCCAAGGGCTCGATGTTTCTCTGGGCGCCGGTTCCGGAGCCGCTGCGGAGCATGGGCTCGCTCGAGTTCTCGAAGGCGCTGCTCCAGGAGGCGCTTGTGGCAGTGTCCCCGGGCGTGGGATTCGGTCCGATGGGCGAGGGCCATGTCCGGTTCGCGTTCATCGAGAATGAGCACCGCACACGGCAGGCAATCCGCTCCATCAAGAAGTTCCTCAACACCTCCAGATAAGTGAGAGGAAATGAAACCACTTTGGCTGTTAGTTCTGCTCCCGGCGGGACTGGCGGCGGACGCGGTCTCGGTGGGAGTCCGCGGCGGGGTCCCGCTGCGGAATGCGCTCGACGCCGAGGGCCGGTTTAAGTCCGTCCCCAGGAGGCACACGTTCGGACCCACGGTGGAGGTCCATCTACCGGCGGGACTTTCAATCAGCGCCGACGCGCTGTTCCGGCGGGTGCAGGTGGAGACCGGAGGGCAAACGAGTTCAGCGAATTCCTGGGATTTCCCGGTGATGTTGCGGAAACGGTTTGGCTTCGGTCCGGCGCGGCCATTTCTCGGGGGCGGACTCGTGTTCAACCACTTGGGCGGGCTGGTGACGCAGGGGCCTCGCGAGTTCGTCCGCTCAACCACCAACGGACTTGTGTTCGGCGCCGGTGTCGAGTTGCGCGCTCCCAAAGTCCGGATTTCGCCCGAGCTGCGCTACTCGCACCGCAATAACGACCGGCTGCTGAGCGCTGTGGGCGGATTGCTGCGGTCAAACCGGGACCAGATCGACTTCCTGGTCGGGCTGACGTTCTGATACGGTGAGGAAGATGCGGACCCACGCCCTGAGTTTAGCCGCCGCGCTGGCAGCCCTCGCGCAGCGGCCCTTCCCGATTGAGGTGGTCCAGGTGGAAGGGGTCAAGGAGTACACGGCTGCCGCAGTGATTGCGGCGTCCGGCCTCAAGCCCGGACAGACTGGCGAGCCCAAGGTGTTCGACGCGGCCCGGGACCGTCTGCTGGCCACCGGGCTGTTCGACTCAGTGGGCTACCGCTATGCCGCGGGACCGTCGGGCAAGGGATACGCCGTCACCTTCGAGGTGAATGAGCTGGGCCAGCTTCTGCCGTTCCAGTTGGACCGCCTGCCGGTGTCGACCGCCGACGCCAAGGCGCATCTGCGGAAGTCGCTGCCGCTCTATTCCGACCGGATTCCGGCCACACAGCAGGTGCTCGACCGGTATCGGGCCGCCGTCCAGGAGCTGGTGAAAGGCGCGGACGAGGTCCGGGTGAAGGTGCAGTCGGATAAGCCCGGCGAGCTGTACATCTCGTTCCAGTCGGCCTCGTCGCCGCCGGTGGTCGCGGAAGTGCATTTCAAGGGCAACAAGGTTCTGACGGAGAAGGCGCTGCAGGCAGCGGTGGCGGGGGCGGCGGTCGGATCGCAGTATAGCGAGGAGCGGTTCCGCGAAGTCCTGTCGCTCGGCCTTAAACCGCTGTACGATGCCCGCGGACGGGTGAGGATGCGGATCACCGGATTCGAGGTGGCAGCGGCGTCTGGCGGTGTGAAGGGGCTGGCTGTGACGGCCGGCATCGATGAGGGAGAAAGCTACAGTCTGGGTACAGTGACAGTAGAGGGTTCCGCGGAAAGCGCGGCCGTGGTGAAGGCTGCGGATCTCAAGTCCGGTGAGGTGATGAACTTCGACCAGGTGAAGCTCGGCCAGGAGCGGATTCACATCCTGTTCCGGCGTAACGGCTACATGAAGGTGGCGAGCTCGATCTCCCAGAAAATCAACGACAAAGAGAAAACTGTTGATGTGACGTATCAAGTCGAGCCAGGGCCCCAGTTTCTGTTCGGCAAGCTCCATGTCAAAGGGCTGGACCTCCACGGCGAACACGAGATCCGGAGGCTGTGGACCTTGCAGACCGGCAAGCTGTTCAACGCCGACTATCCGCAGTTCTTCCTGAACCGGATCCGCGAGGAAGGAATCTTCGATAGCCTGGGGGACACGAAGGCGGATTTCGCACTCGACGAGGGAGCCCGCGTGGCAGACGTGATCCTGACGTTCAAGGCAGAAGTGAAGAAGCCCGTCAAAGATCCGAAAGATCAATGATTCGTGGTATTTTGGGATTCGGTGTCTGAATCCCCCCTTACGGTTCAGTTGGAAGCGTACGAAGGCCCGCTGGACCTGCTGCTGGACCTGATCCGGAAGCAGCACATCAACATCTACGACATCCCCATCGCCCGGATCACGAAGCAGTACCTGGACTACATGGCCCGGGCCACGGAACTGAACATCGAGTTGTCCGCGGAGTTCGTGTTCATGGCGGCAACCCTGATCCAGATCAAGTCGCGGATGCTGCTGCCCAAGGATCCGGAGCTCGAAAAGATTGCCCCGGAGGGGGATCCCCGGCTGGAGCTGGTGGACCGGCTGATCGAGCACGAGCGGTTCAAGAACGCCGCCGAGATGCTCCAGCAGAAGCGGATGCTCGAGGAGGCGGTGTGGTCGAACCCGAAGATCCAGGAGTTCTTCCAGGAGCAGGAGGAGCAGGGCGACCTGGATGTTGGCCTGTTTGACCTGGTCCAGACGCTGCAGAAAGTACTCGAAAGGGCGAAGTCGAAGCCCATGTTCGAGGTGGGCGAGGAAGAAGTCACGGTGCCTGGCATGATCCAGGTGTTGCAGTCCGCCTTGCGCGAGCTGCGGCGGGGCGAGTCGCTGGGGGCTGCCGCGATGTTTGAGCGGCAACGGTCACGCCGTGCGATGATCTGCCTGTTCCTGGCGATCCTGGAGATGGTGCGGATGCAGGCGGCGGTGCTGGTCCAACAGGAGGCGTTTGGGGAGATCGGCCTGAAGCGCCACGAGAATTTTGAACAGGTCTCCGCCTCCGATCAGGCGATGGCCGCAATTGAGGAAGAGTACAGCAAGTAGTGGAAGAGAACATCACCCTTGAAGAGGCACTAGCGCCCGAACAACTCGGCGTGGTGGAGGCACCGCCGGATCCGGAATCGGATGAGTCGCGGCTCCTGGCGATCCTGGAGGCCGTCGTCTACATCACCGACGAGCCGCTGTCGCCCAAGCAGATCGCCGAGGCGCTGGGCAAGCCGATCGAGCTGGTGGAAACGGTCCTGGCGAAGCTGGTGGAACAGTTCAACGAGCCGCACCACGGACTGTCGGTGCGCGAGGTAGCCGGCGGCTACAAGATGAGCACCAAGCCGGAATTCCACGAGGAGATCCGGGGGTTCGTCAAGAAGCTGAAGCCACCGCTGAAGCTCTCGCTGGCGGCGCTGGAGACGCTCGCCGTGATCGCCTACAAGCAGCCGATCACGGCGCCCGAGATCATGGACATCCGCGGCGTGCAAGGCGCGGGAGTCCTGAAAACACTACTCGACCGGAAGCTGGTGACCACGGCCGGGCGGAAGCAGGTGGTTGGCCGTCCGGTGCTCTACCGGACGACCAAGGAGTTCCTCGTCCAGTTCGGCTTGAAGGACTTGGCTGAGCTACCGACGCTCAAAGAGTTCGAGGAGTGGAGCCGGCTGGCATTGGGGGATCCCGAGGAGCCAGCAGCGGCCGCTGTGCCCGAAACTGCGCCCGAGACTGTTCCCGAGACCGTCCCCGAGCCTACGGCCGAATCGAATGGCTGAGGAGCGGATCCAGAAGATTCTGTCGCGCTGGGGAGTGGCCAGCCGCCGCAAAGCGGAGGAGTTGATGCTGGCGGGCAAAGTGCAGGTGAACGGCAAGACGGTGGTCGAGCTGGGGGCCAAGGCGGATCCGGATGTCGACCAGATCCGGGTGATCGGACGCAATATCCGTCCTGCGCGGCAGCAGGTGTATCTGGCGCTTCACAAACCGAAGGGATGCGTGACGACGGTGACCGATCCGGAACACCGGCAGACGGTGATGGAGTTCGTCAAGGAGGTCCGCGAGCGGATCTATCCGGTGGGGCGGCTGGATTATCAGAGTGAAGGCTTGCTGCTATTCACCAACGACGGCGATTTCGCCAACGCGATCCTGGCGGCGAAGAACAAGGTGTCCAAGCTCTACGAGGCGAAGGTAAACGGGTACCTGACCGATGAGCAGCGGGAACAGTTCGAGCGCGGGATCCCTCTGCACGGCAAGCGTACGGCTCCGGCGCGGATCCGGCTGCTGAGGAAGGCGAAGAACCCCTGGTACGAAGTCGAGTTGATCGAGGGGCGGACCAACCAGATCCGGGTGATGTTCCAGCACCTGGGGTTGATGGTCGAGAAGCTGCGGCGGACGCGGATCGGGTTCCTGAAGCTGGGGGACTTGAAGCCAACCGAGTGGCGGATGCTGGCGCCCGCCGAGGTCCGGCAATTCCGGAAGCTGCTTCAGCTTGAGGAGAAGGCGTGAGCCTGATCGAGAAGGTACTGCGAGAGGCGCGGACGATCGCGGTGGTGGGTCTGTCGCCCGATCCGTTCCGGCCGAGTTACGGGGTGTCGCACTATATGCAGGAGCGGGGTTACCGGATCATTCCGGTGAATCCGGGCGTGGCGGAGGTGTTGGGTGAACGGGCGTATCCCGATCTCGAGTCCATTCCCGAGCCTGTGGACATGGTGAACATTTTCCGGCGTTCGGACCAGGTGGGTCCGGTGGTGGAAGCGGCGGTGCGGATCGGCGCCCGGTCGGTGTGGATGCAGGAGGGTGTGGTCAACGAGGAGGCGGCGCGGGTGGCTGGGCAGGCGGGGTTGGATGTGGTGATGGACCGGTGTTTGCTGAAGGAGCACCAGCGGCTCTAAGTAGACACAGCCCACGGCGGCTACAATCTCCACTCGAGGCCAATGAGAGGGAAGAGGCCGAGTTGCCGGTTGAAACGGGGCGCGTTCCGTTGACGGTCCCAGGAGGCTCGCGCGACGTTCGTTCGATTGGTCACGTTCTGCGCGCCGAAAAACACCAAGAAGGGTTTTCCCCGGACAGTGAACGTCCGGTCCACACGCAAGTCGAGACGAAAATAATCCGGAGCCCGTACGCCGTTGACCCGGTCCAGGTCGAAGATTCCGCGACGCTGCGCTCTCGACAAAGCTTCGTTGAAGGGAGTGTATGGTTTGCCGGAAAGGTAGGTGACCCGGCCCGAGAAATCCCACTTCTTCCGGAACTGATAGCCGCCCAGCAGGTTTGTGATTACCGGATAGTCATACGTCCCTGAGCGCATGATTCCGTCGAGCCCGGCGTGGCGGGTTCGCGAAATGGACACGTTCGCTTGCCCATACCAGCGGTCCGTGAATTTGCGTTCGATCGCCATTTCCAGCCCGCGGACCCGGCCGCGGCCGGCGCTGACATATGGCAGAAGGATATCGCTGACCGCGAATGTGTCCCCGGCGTTGGCCAATGAAAATGAAGGGAACTGGGATGATGCAGGGTAGCCGCTGTAGATCTTCTGATAGGCTTCCACTGACGCGCGGGTTGCGGCGTTGATGTTGTACGAGAATCCGGTTACGACGTGGCTCGCACGGATCGGAATCAAGCCCTTGTTCTGCGGAAAGGACTCGATGAACAAGAGGAGCGGTTGCTGGAAGTACAGTCCGTAGCTGGACCGCCAAACCAGGCGGTCGGTGAGGCGATAACTTATGCCAGCGCGTGGACTCAACCGGCTTCGGCCGAGCACGGCGTAGTGGTCAAAGCGTCCGCCCCAGGTCACGTTCCAACGATTGCCGAGGTTGCGCGAGGACTGCAGGTACGCGCTTGATTGACGCGCCGTCGCTGATCGACGCAGTGAAAACGGGTTTAGGTCGCGGATCGAAGAAAACGGATTGTCCTGTCCGAAGGGTTGCGCGGTGTCATAATTCGCGGAAATATTCTTCACGCTGCCACCGGCTTGGAGTTTCTCAAGGAAGCCGGCATAGAGGACCAGGTCGTATTTTAAGGTGAGTTCCCGCTCGCGGCTGTTCTCCTCGAACAGGGCTGGTGTTTGAGCAATGAGTTGGGTGGCTGTGGGAGCAGAAAATCCAAACTTGAAGAGATCCTTGACCGATTGCGTGACCTTGCCCTCAGAATTTGTGACTCCGAGCAGACCCACTCCACGCGATCCGAAAAGCCTCTGCCAGTTCAAGCCGGTCGCGGCCCGCCATCCACGATAGCGGACGTCGATCAGGTCCAGCTCAGGGTTGCGATCCGGATCGGTCTTCGGTTTGTCGGTTGCCCCCAACCGAATGCGGTCAATTCCAGTTATATTTACGACCCAGATTCGGTCCTTCGGAGTGAGATCGTATAAGGCTTTCGCGTTAAAGTTATAGTTTACCGGGACCCCGCCGATTCCGATGTCGTTGGTGACCGCATCCAGGAAGCTCCGCTTGGCGGAGAACACCCAAGAGCCCTTCCGCTCCTTGCCCAGCGGCCCTTCAACGATGCCACCCAACCCAGGGGATCCAAGAGACACGCGGGACTCGAAGCCCTCGCGGCTTCCCTCGCGCTGCGTGATTTGCAGTACGCCCGAGGTGCGGTTGATATAGGGGGCCGGATATCCGCCGGTGAGGAAGGTGACGTCCTGGATGAGCGCGGGATCAATGAGACTGGTGGTCCCGCCAGCGGAGGCGAAATTCGCGAAGTTGTTAATGTTCGGAATCTCGACGTTGTCGACGAGAAACAGGTTCTCGAGAGGACTTCCGCCCCTGACGATCAGGTCGTTGCGGAAATCGTTTGTTCCAGTGCCGACTCCGGGCAGAGTCTGAACGTAGCGCGAAACGTCCTGTTGCACGCCAGCCGCCTTGAACACCTCGAAGCGCTGAATCAAGAACCCGGAGTTCTTGATCTCCTCGGGAGCCAAGAAGACCGGCTCCGAGACGGTGATGCTTTGGGACAGGGAATCGATTTGTGGCAGAGCGATTTCGATCACTGCTTCCAGTCCAGCGCGTACGTCGATGCTCGTCGACGTGAATCCTGCTCGCCCGGGGGCAGTCACCTCCAATTGATACGCTCCGGGTCGCACATCCGTGATCCGAAACGAGCCTGTCTCCGAGGACAGCGCGCACCGGCCCTGCGAGGCCAGGCACACGTTGGCGCCGTTCACTGGATTTCCCAGCGAATCTTTAACGGCGCCAGTGAGAGTGCCTACGCCGGCCGTGTCCTGGGCAGTGGCAATGACCGAGGTCAGTATGAGGGTAAGAAGAGACCTCGTCATGAGGAAGAATCCACACCCAGGAGACCGGCAGTGCGAAGAATGTGAGGCGCAACTACATTAGTCCGCAACTCAGTTCACGTCCGGAAGCATGAGAAGTTCGAAAGGTCCTCCCTGAGTCGCAGGATCCAGAGCGACTACGGTACGCACAGTATTGCCCTGAAGCGGCAGACGGCCGGAATCGATGGCAACGGTCTTTGTACCTGTTACCGCCACCCGCGCCTGATAGACACCCGCCGGGACTGTGAGATAAGGTCCTGCGAGTAGGTATGGGACCGCGGAGAGCACAGGAGCTGACGTTAACGGCGCATAAGGCGCGGTTGCGTACACGTCCACAGACGGGGCCGTCGACGCTCCATGAACGATGCGCAGCTTCACCATCCCCATGCCCGCGGCATCCACGTCATCACCGGCGCCCAACACCGTGAGGGTCCGATTTGCCACCTTCCCGATCGCAAAGAAGGAATAGGCGTTGCCGCCTTGAAGCGTGAGCGGTTCCGTCGAGTAGGCGGTTGTAGTTGTCCCCGTGAGGTTGATCGAAAAGCTGTAGGAGCCCGGAGCCACGGGGGTGTACTCGGTGTAGCCCTTGTAGCGCAGTCCCTGGAAGACCAGGTTCCCATTGGCCAGGATATCAACGGCGGGCGCATCCGACGATGCATGCACAACACGGACCCAGCTAACATCGGCGGGGACCGCAGCCATGCCGGTCGCGCTCAAAGCTACGGCCAGCGAGAAAGAAGCAAAAGTATGTCTCATCAGTATTTTCTCCTTGATGGAATCGAGCCACAAAATTGTTGCTCAAGTGAAGGAGATGTTGTTTCACGTGTGACTGGTTCACAGATTTTCGCCAGAATCACAGGGTGCGCGACCGGACACATCCTTGACACTTTAGCCTGGATTCTTGCTTGACACTTATCAAGGGCGGGTGCGGCTCGATCTTCACCTTACACCTTCTCCGCGCGATTGTCAATACCTCGATA